>CAEUNJ010000001.1_pt1 | contig 47662 bp, 49 predicted proteins | sample 7263841 | NCBI WGS metagenome assembly CAEUNJ01 (sample SAMEA6814163, study PRJEB35770) | uncultured Microthrixaceae bacterium | biome: Freshwater; feature: Freshwater reservoir; material: water | place: Czech Republic | collected 2017-06-27 | depth 30m m
CTGCGGCCTAAACCAAAAACAGAACGTCAGACGTTCTTCTCGTAAATCAACCGAAGACCGTGCAGCGTCAACCACGGTTCGGTGTGTTGAATGCGCTTTGAGAACGGCGTAATTGTTTCCGCAAGTCCCCCGGTGGAGATCACCGTGCACGTTCCAAGTTCGGCTTCGATCAGATCGCATAAACCGTCGACCTGCGCAGCGAATCCGTAGACAGCGCCCGACTGAATCGATTCCACCGTGGACTTTCCCAGAACGTTGCGCGGTGCGGTCAGTTCCACCGCTCGCAATGCCGATGCCCGGCCAACTAACGCATCCATTGAGATTTCGATGCCAGGGGCGATTGCGCCACCGAGGTAGACCCCATCTTCAGAAACGGCATCGCATGTTGTTGCCGTTCCGAAATCAGCAATGATCGTCGGCCCACCGTAAAGGTCGTACGCGCCAACAGCATTCGCTATGCGATCAGCACCAACCTCTTTAGGGTTGTCGTAATCGATGCGGATGCCGGAGCGGACGCCGGGACCAATGACGATTGGCTCAAAATCCAAGTGACGCGCAGTGACCTGACGCAACGTCGCAGTTACTTGCGGAACACCCGAGGAAATAACAATCCCATCGATATCGGAAAAACTGTTGCGCCGGAGAGCAAGGAAGCCCTGCAACATGACCGCGTACTCATCGCCGGTGCGATCGGCAGCGGTAGAGATCCGCCAATGGTCAAGAAGGCCAGCTTCTGGACGACGCCCAGCTGCGGTTCCACCATCGAGATCGTAAAGACCTACAACCGTTTGGGTATTTCCTGCATCAACAGCGAGAAGCATTCGTTGTTCCTCCGTCATGCCGGGTCGATGTCGAGTCCAATATCAAGCACCGGAGCAGAATTCGTGAGTCCGCCGACCGAAATGCAGTCGACACCCGCGGCGCTATAGGACGCGATCGTTTCGAGAGTGATTCCGCCAGATGCTTCGAGCAACGGGCGACGATGCGAAGCAGAAGCGACTGCCACACATTCACGGATCTTGTCAGTCGTCATGTTGTCGAGCAGTAATGCATCAGCACCCGCCGCGAGAGCTTCCTGAACTTGCTCAATCGTGTCGCATTCAACATGAACGGTTCGTGCTGGCCACATCGAACGAGAACGAGCAACTGCATCGGCGATACCAAACAATGCGATGTGATTGTCTTTCAGAAGGATCCAGTCGGAAAGATTGCCGCGATGGTTACGTCCACCACCGGCGCGAACCGCAGCCTTCTCAAGAACTCGTAATCCAGGCGTGGTCTTTCGCGTGTCCCACACATACGCGCTACCACCCTTCGCTGCTTCAGCGACGTAGTCACTTGTTCGTGTGGCGATGCCCGAAAGGTGTCCGAGAAAGTTCAGTGCAGTTCGTTCTGCTGTGAGGATTGATGCCAAGCAACCAGTTGCCGTTGCGATCACCGAGCCTGGACTCACGGTGTCGCCATCAGTGACCGACCATTCGAGAACCACAGACGGATCGACCTGCGCGAAGGTTTCCGCCGCGCAAAGTCGACCAGCGATGACACCATTGCTGCGAGCTACGAAACGCGCAGTCGCAACCAAATCTTGGGGAAGGAGTGCCGAGGTGAGGTCGCCGAGTGGCGTGAGATCCTCGGCAAGGGCACGTTCGACCGCGTCAACGACAACGACTCTGGGCGGCTGAAGCAGATCTGACATTCCGAAAGCCTGCCCTGCCGAGCCCGACCAGAGCGAACCGGTCAGACGATCACCAATCGCAGAGCCAAATTCGGGTCCAGCGACGGCCAATCATCACGGGTATGCGCACCGCGGCTTTCGGTACGGGCTTCAGCGGCAACGAGGAGAGCAGTGGCCACCGCCGCCAGATTCGCCAGTTCCCATGCGGCGACACCGGTGGCCTCGGCAAGAGTGCGGGCGTAGTCGACCTTGGCCGCTGTTGCTGTGAGCGAACTCGCATCTCGCACGACTCCGGCGCCAACAGTCATTGCCCATTGCATGTCATCACGAGCGGTCGCAAGTACGTCGGTGTCACTTTCGGTCACCGACGACAACGGCTCAGGTGCCTGCCATCCCTCAATGCGACGGCCGCCATCGCCATCAAGCGCGCGCATAGCGCCCGTCAGTTCCGGAGTATCGATACCCAGTTCAATGGCTTCGACAACGCGAGCGCCAAACACCATTCCTTCGAGCAATGAGTTTGATGCCAGTCGGTTCGCTCCGTGCACACCTGAACACGCAACTTCACCAGCAGCCCACAGACCCGGAATGCTCGTCGCGCCATTGAGATCGGTGAGAACGCCACCGCACAGGTAATGCGCTGCTGGAGCAATCGGAAGGAGATCTTGTGACGGATCGAACTTCAGTCCGGAAAGCATCGCGGCGATGGTTGGAAACCGAACATCGAATTGTTCGAGACCAGTCACATCAAGCAAGCAGTGATCGGTGTGAAGTTCGATCATGCGGCGAACCATCGCTCGACTCACCTGATCACGCGGAAGCATCTCGTCGACGAAACGTTCCCCGTTGATGTCGCGAATGAGGGCGCCGTGGCCGCGCAATGCTTCAGAAAGCAAAGGGCGTGGCATGCGCTGATGGTGAAGCGCTGTCGGATGAAACTGCACAAACTCGATATCGGCCACAGCAGCACCAGCGCGCAACGCCATAGCGATGCCGTCACCGGTCGCCTCAAGTGGATTCGTCGTCACAGAAAAGATCTGACCGGCTCCGCCTGACGCCAACAGAACATTTCTGGCACGAACGAAACCAACCGTCCCATCGGCCAACGCCGCACGAACTCCAACGCATCGACCATTTTCAATCACAAGGTCAAGAGCAAACGCATGCTCATGTATTTCTGTTGCTTCACTGCGCACCGCAACAACTAGCGCTCGTTCGATCTCGGCGCCGGTGGCAACACCACCAGCATGAACAATGCGCGGAAGTGAATGTCCACCTTCGCGCGCTAATTCGAACTGGCCTTCCGCGTCGCGATCGAATCGCGCTCCAAGTGAAACCAGATCACGAACCCGAACTGGACCTTCTTCAACCAGGATGCGCACCGCATCAACATCACAAAGCCCAGCCCCGGCGGCGAGTGTGTCGGCGAGATGGAGATCGGTGGAATCGGGATCACCGCCAAGTACAGCGGCAACGCCACCTTGGGCCCATCTGGTCGTCGACTGCTCCAGCGGACCCTTCGTAAGAACACCCACACGAACACCGTCTCGGGCCGCGGCGCGGACGGCGGCGGAAAGTCCGGCAACGCCAGAACCGACAACAAGTAGATCGAGTTCGGCAGTCACAGGTGTGCAGTCTGACCGAAGAACGGCGTTAGGCCCGGAATCGAACGGGAGATTCTTCAGCAGCGATGGTCACGGCCTCGAATTCATCGATGATCCGATTCGTTCCGTCGACATGCACAACACGAGGCGCGTAGTCCTCAAGTTCGGCTTCGTCATAATCGGCATAAGTGATCACAATGATGCGATCGCCCGGCTGAACCAGTCGTGCTGCAGCACCGTTGAGGCACACCGTGCCCGGGCCACCCGGAATCGCGTAGGTCTCGAACCGGGCACCGTTATCAATATCGACGACCTGCACCTGCTCCCATTCGCGAATGTCGGCCCGCTCCATCAATTCCGTATCGAGGGTGATGGAACCCACGTAATGGAGATTGGCGTCAGTAACACAAGCACGATGGATTTTTGATTTCATCATTCGACGATGCATCGTCTTCTCCTTCAGCTTGGCGCCGCGTGCGGTCACCGTGCGGATCTGTCTTCCTACGGTACGTCGACACCAAGGTTGTCGAGTAATCGTGGCGTTCCGACCTGCGCCACCATCAACAACCGCACCGTGGTACCACTCGCCAGTCGATCAGGAGTGAGTAATGACTCAGGGTCCACAACGACGGCGTAATCGAGGGCGGCGAGCGGTTCGGCATTGATGATTGAGGCCATGTGTGCCTCGATAACTGACGGATCGCTCTCCCCCGCTTCGATCATGGCGGCCCCGGCACGAAGCGCTCGGTTGATGACCGTGGCGGCTTCGCGTTCGGTTGACGAGAGATACACATTCCGACTCGACATGGCCAGACCATCGGTTTCGCGCACGATGGGACAACCCACGATTTCCACCGACTGGTCAAGATCGGCGGCCATTCGACGAACGACCGCAAGTTGCTGGAAGTCCTTCTCGCCGAAATATGCCCGACAGGGACCAGCAATGTTGAACAACTTCGTGACCACCGTGCTGACTCCATCGAAATGTGTCGGACGACTCGCGCCTTCCATTGAGGAAGTGAGGCGATCGACATGAACATTCGTCAGTGTCGGTTCGGGATACATCTCGCTGGTCGTTGGCGTGAAGACAACATCGGCTCCGGCCGCTTCGGCCAGTTCGAGATCATGCTCTAGCGGACGAGGGTAGGCATCGAGGTCTTCACCTGCACCGAACTGAAGCGGGTTTACAAAGATCGTGAGGGCAACGACGTCGCAATCGTTTGCTGCGGCACGAAGGAGCGACAGGTGGCCTTCGTGAAGCGCACCCATCGTTGGAACCAATCCGACCGTACGCCCGAGCGCGCGCACCGTTTCGAGATGCTCACGAAACTCTGATTTTGTAGACAGGACCTGCATCAGTTTTCCGTTTCAGGAATTGGTGGCGTCGATTCATCGTTCGCTGATGAGCGAGAGTCCACCACGCGACGAGCCGCGTCCACCAATGCGTCATACAACGCAAGTTCTGAGGGGTCGATCGCGTCTCGATGACGAGCAACGGTTTCCCAGTCGCCACGCGCCACGGGACCCGTCAATGCATCGATAACTCCAAGATCTTCAATGTTGTCGATCGTTGCACGAACGAGTTCTAAATACGCCTCGATCGGGACCCCCGCCACCCGGGCCACTCGTTCTGCGGAACCGAGCAAAGCAACGATGTGATTCGACGCGATTGCTGCCGCTGCGTGGTACGCAACTCGATGTTCATCATCAACAACAAATGATCGACCAGTGAGCGAAGCAACTACCGACTCCATACACGTCTGCGCGCTCGCGGTATTCGCATCGACAGCGAACCATGCTCCGCCAACCAATCGTTCGGCTCCGGCTTCCGGAGTGGGCATTGACGTCAACGGATGCAGTGATGCACGTTGCGGATGTGTTGCTAACGCTTCAAGACCAAGTGCACCAGAAAGATGGATAACAACGGTTGTCGGATCCGGCGTGATCTCGCGTGCGACCTCAGCGATGACCCCATCAGGAGTCGCGATGACCAAAAGATCAACTCCGCTCGCTGCTGCCGAGAGCGACTCACCATGACGAATGGGAGCAACCACCGTCCAACCAACCCGTGCCAGCGCAATCGCCATCGCACCGCCCGCACGGCCCGGCCCAATGATTCGGACCGAGCTGTTGGTGGTCATCCTGGTTCAGCGTCGATTGGTCCGACGCGATGTACGTGGCCCTCGGCCCGGTCCGACCAATCAGGTCCGGCAACATCGGGAGCAAGATCGGCGAGCGGAGCCATGACGAAACGACGCGATTGCATTCGCGGATGGGGAACTTCGAGATCGGGTTCAGAAATCGTGACGCCGTCGATCCAAATGATGTCGACGTCGAGCGTGCGCGGGCCCCACCGAACGGTACGTACCCGGTTTGCCGCCGATTCGAGTCGATGACAAACGCCCAACAATTCGCGTGCACTCAAGTCGGTGTCGAGTTCAATCACGATGTTGAGAAATGGATCTTGCTCAGGTCCACCAACCGGATCGGTGCGATACACCGGTGACACCGCAACGACTGAATCAAGGGAGTTCACCGCTTCACGCAAAAGAGACCATGAATCACCGATGTTCGAGCCGAGGCTCAAGAACGCACGCGACATTCAGCGTCCTCGGGTGATGGTGACGCCCGATGTGGCCAGAGCCTGCGGCACTGGTGGGCGCAACTTCCGCACAGAAACCGTGACGGACAATGCTCGGGGATCGGCGAGCACCGCGTCGGCGATGTTTTGGGCGAGGTGTTCAAGCAACTGCGGAGTTCCGTTGAGAATGACGCTCTCGACGGATGCCGTGATCGCTCCGTAATCGAGGGTGTCGGCAAGATTGTCTGATGATCCCGCCGCAGAGAGATCGGCGACAACGTCGAGGTCGACTTCGAGTGGCTGCGCTCGTTCACGCTCCTCGGGAAGCGCGCCACAAATACCGGTCACCACAAGTTGGCGAAGTTCAATTCGATCAGTCGGGGCCATTGGGCAGCGCTCCGGTTCAGGCAGGCGGGGGGATCGTCAGCGAAATCGCCACCAACTCACGACCAATGGGGCCGAGTTGGCGCTGCGTCAACTGTTCAATCACGGTAACAACACGCGGCGGGCTCTCGACCAAGCCGTTCCAGAGCAAGTAGCCGGCGATCAGACCACACACGCGATCGCTGAGTTCTTCAGCGTGGATGAGGATGCGTTCGCCGCGCTCGAGCAGGGTTCGCAATTCCGCGAAGAATGCCGACTCGAAAAGGCCGAGATCGTCTTCAGGCACGGGGCGATGGCGCCAGGTAACACCGAGCTCGTCGTAATTGTGGAGATTGAGCGGAGCGGTGATCATCGAGATGACACAGGTGAATCCCTGTTCTCGGACCCAGATGATTTCCTCTTGGCGGCGAACTTTTCGATGGTTCGCTCCATAGCCACCGGGTCGCTCACAGAGGGCGAGTCGCTCAGCGATCACCCAATGAAAGTTGCGGGGTCGGATTCCCTGCGCCCATTTACCTTTGCTGGCCACGGCGCTCATGCTGCCACGACTTTGGCCGCTTGGATGGCGCTTCTGACGTCGTGAGCGCGAATCATGCTCGCTCCGGCGTGCATTGCCCACACTTCCGTCGCGATCGATCCGGCAAGACGATCGTCGGCTGGAACCAGTTCATCGGAACCGTCAGATGTCGCAAGGAGCCTTCCCAGCATGGCTTTTCTGCTTGTCCCTACGACAACGGGCCAACCCATTTCAACGATGCGATCGAGGTGCGCGAGCAGGGCCAGATTGTGTGAATCAGTCTTCCCAAACCCAAACCCAGGATCGACCCAAATTTCTTTTACTCCGGCCTCTGAAGCGGCCATTGCGCGCTCGCGAAGGAACGCACATACCTCGGCAACGACGTCGTCGTAGTGGGGATCGGCTTGCATCGTGCCCGGCTCGCCCTTCATATGCATGGCAATCCAACCCACACCAAGCTCCGCTGCAACCGGCCAAAGTGATGCCGACACATCATTGATGAGCGTGGCACCAGCAGCCACAGCAGCCCTTGCCACTTCGGCTTTGCGGGTGTCGATACTGAGTCGACAACGACCGGCAAGGCCTTCGATCACTGGAATGACTCGAGCGAGTTCCGTTTCGACATCGACTGGAGCAGCACCGGGACGAGTTGACTCTCCACCTATGTCAAGGACGGAAGCGCCTTCATCGACTAGCGCCAAGCCATGCGCAATCGCGACTTCGGGGTCGAGAAACTTCCCACCATCACTAAATGAATCGGGAGTGACATTGACAATCCCCATGACCAATGGGATTGCTTTCGGAGTTCCGACTCCGAGCCGAGGAACGACGTCGGCCACGTTTAGTCGCGAGTAATGAAGCGCATCGCTTCAAATCGGGTCGCAGCGCTTTCACGGAACAATCCACGAACAGCTGAGGTCACTGTGCTCGAGCCAGGCTTGCGAACTCCGCGCATTGACATGCACAAGTGCTCTGCTTCGATGACAACGAGCACACCACGCGGTTGCAATGTGGTTTCGAGTTCGTCGGCAATCTGCGCGGTCAGACGCTCTTGCACCTGTGGCCGTTTGGCGTAGGCGTCGACAAGGCGAGCAATTTTCGAAAGACCTGTCACACGACCATCGGTGCCGGGGATATAGGCAACATGTGCTTTCCCCATGAACGGAACCAGGTGGTGTTCGCACATTGACGTGAGTGCGATGTCACGAACCATGACCATCTCGTCGTGGTTCGCTTCGAACATGACTTGAAGGTGACTGCGGGGATCATCACGAAGACCAGCGAAGACCTCGGCGTACATGCGCGCCACGCGATCGGGGGTGTCCTGAAGGCCATCGCGCTCAGGATCCTCACCGATGGCGATGAGGATCTCTTTCACAGCAGCTGAGATACGGGGAAGATCAACGGGGTCCATCACGGTCTCCTAGTGAGGGGACGAGAACAGAAACGTTCACTCGTATGGGGATCGTACCGATTCCCACTGGATTTAACGACCTCAGTGGCCACTTTCCGGACCGACAAAGACCCGGAGATCATGAAGATTGCGATAGCGCTCCGCCACATCAAGGCCATAACCAACAACAAACTCATCAGGAAGTCGGAAACCCACGTAGCGAAGATCGGGTTCGACCTTCTGCATGCCTTCTTTGAGCAGAAGGGCACAAACCTCGAGGCTGGCGGGATGTCGCGCCGCCAAGTTCTTTCGGAGATAGTTCAGCGTGAGGCCGCTATCGACGATGTCCTCGACGATGATGACATCGCGACCAGTGAGGTCGATATCGAGATCTTTCACGATCCGCACTACGCCACTGGTCTTCGTTGCTGTGCCATAGGAAGACACCGCCATGAAGTCGAGCTCGACGGGTAACGCGATTGCGCGAGCGATGTCGGCCATAAACATGACCGCACCTTTAAGAACCGCAATAAGCAGTGGTGCGCGACCGGCGTAATCGGTGGTGATCTCTTTGCCTAATTCAGCGATGCGTTGCTGAATGGCTTCGTGGGTGACGAGGATCTGGCCGAGATGGGGATCGACATCGGGATGCGGATGGTCATTTTCTGACGCGCTTTGGGTCACGCGGCGAATGTAGTGCAGTCCTCAGACTTTCGGTGCCGTCACGATTCGCAACCGACCCGCAGTTCGTTCGACGCGACGGTTTCCACCCACGTCGGTCGCAGTGGCCTCGCCCTTTACGACGGCCATGACGCGATCAATCGTTGCTGCATCAGGTGGATATCGCTCCTCTGCGCCTTCTCGAAGCCACTCTCGGAGAGCAACACGAGCAATCGCCTCGGGTGCGTCGCGGAGAATCCGCGCATCAGTTGGATCAAGCGCAGCCGCTTCGAACCGCAGGTGATCAGCGACTGACGCAAACACATCGGCCTGGCGATCGAGAATCGGAACCGGGTCGCGGCCGGCGATCTCGGCGAGCAGTGGAAGCACTTCGTGCCGAACGCGGTTACGCACAAACGCCGGATCGCTATTACTCGGGTCAAAGAACGGATCGATACCTTCCAGTTCGCACACTCGTTCTGTTTCTGATCGGCGCAACTCCAAAATTGGATGCCGGACGCCCGGGCGAATGGATGCCAACCCGTCGGGGCCTGCGCCGCGCAACAGATTCACGATCATGGTTTCGGCCCGGTCATCAGCAGTGTGACCAAGGGCAGCTTCGGGCCCAAGGACTTCGTGGCGAGCGGTTCGAGCCCGAGCTTCGAGGTTGGCCCCCGCTTCCACGATCACTGATGCAGACCGAAACGACGCTCCAAGGGCATCGGCAACCGATCGGACACGATCGGCCTCCTCGTGCGAGCCAGGGCGCAACCCGTGGTCTACGTGCACCGCAGTGACAGCACAGCCTGCGGCGACGGCCAAAACCAACAGCGCCATCGAGTCCGCACCACCTGACACCCCGCAAACTAACGGCGAGCCCGCAGACGGGAACGTACAACGAGCCAGTACTTCCTCGTGGCGTTCAGCGAGAGAACTCACGATGACCAATCGAGTTCAGCCAGCGACCGGAACTACAGCCGCCATGCGGTCGATCCACAAACGCGGTTCGCGAATCTCGATGATGCTCGGAAGATTCTCTGGCCCTTCCCACGCACGCGACAACAACGGTTGGCCGCCTGCACGTTCAACTTCAGTGATGAATGCCTCTCCTTGGGCGTACTGCGCCAACTTGGCTTGCAGGCCAATCAACTGCTGAAAAACCTTTGCCATACCGCGCGCCGATTCGCGTCGCTCGCGCAAAACCTTCGAAAAGCGATCCGCGCTCGGAACAAGGTCGTGGCCGGCACGATCCATCGTGATATCGCCATGTCCTTCGAGAAGACTCATCATGCCGCTCACCTGATCGAGCACTGCCCGTTGTTCGGGACTGGCGATCAGATTTACCAATCCGCCATCGGCAAGTGGTTTCTGTCCTGCACGAATTGCAGCGGTCACCCGTGCGATCGTTTCGCTCACGCGAGCTGGGTCCGGGTCGATGGTGTTCATTGTTTCGTGAACGAGTCCGAGGAAATGTTCTCGGAGCCAAGGAACCCCGGTGAACTGCGCGCGATGTGTGACTTCGTGCAACGCGAGCCACATGCGGAATTCTTCGGGTGGAAACGCGAACTGTTTTTCGAGCGCCAGCACGTTTGGACCTACGTAATAAACGATGTCCTGATCCTGCGGATTCTCTTCTTCGATCACGAGTAAGTCGTATTGGCCCAGCACTCGTGCCGACATCCAACCGAGGACCACTCCGAGTTCAGCGCCAGCAATTCGTGCGGTCAGCGGCGCAACGCGACTCGATGAAACGCGATCACCGAACTTTTCGAGCATCGGCGCCAACAAACGTTGAAACGACGCGAGGTTGGCGCGGATCCAGCCTGGTCGATCGGTGACTCGAGCGCGAGCAGGACCGGCAAGTGATCGCAGACCGGTTTCTTGCGCAACCAACTCTTCAGCGATCGCCGTTAGACGATCGAAATCAGGTTGCAGTGATTGATAGTGATAGCTAGCGGCGAAGGGATCCTTCTTCGACGTGCGGATCGCAACCCGTTCGGCTACTCCCCAATCGACCGCTGCGGCCACAAGCTCAGCGCTTGGGATAGCGGGGAGCGACGACCAGCTTTAGGTAGAGGCCGATCATTACTGCCAAGACTCCAATTGCCGAGGCGACCAGAACCGGCGCAATCCAAAATGCCCATACCTGCGCGAACAGAAGATTCATGGGTCTAATTCTATGCCTCTCGGCGAGGCTCTCCGCCACCGCCGGACTCCGTCGCCCCAGATCCTTCGATCCGGAGATAGGTCAGTTTCTCTTCGATCCGAATTCGAAGCGTGTCGGGAAACTCCACGGTGTGGGTTTTGGTCGAAATCACCAGCCGCAGCTCCGCCTCGAAATCAAACACCTCGAAGCAGGGACTACACGACTCGAGGTGCGCCGCGATGCTCGACCGCAGGGCATCGGTGAGTTCCTGATCGAGAAAACTGTCGACCTCAGCCATCACCCTTTCGCAGTCGGGGGTGACGGCAAATGGAACGCCGGATGGAGTGTTGGGGTCGTTGGTCATGGCGCTTCCAGGGAGGCTTCGGGGATGGCATCGGTCAGTCCCCGCGCAAGGGCATAGTCATGTAACTGCTTCTGGAGTGCTTTTCTTCCACGATGAAGCCGACTCATGACGGTGCCGATCGGAATATCGAGATCTTCGGCGATTTCCTTATAGGAGAGCCCTTCGACATCGCTCAGCAAAACCGCAAGGCGATAGGATTCAGGCAGGGCATCGATTGCACTCTGCACCTCGGCATCGGAGAACAAGTCCATAAGTTCATCCTCGGCACTACGAGAAGCACGAACGGCTTCAAGTCCACCCATCCGTCGGTACAGGTAGAAATCTTCGACATCATCGAGTTCAGTTTCTTCGGGACGACGCTTCTTCGACCGATACGAGTTGATGTAGGTATTGGTCAGGATGCGGAACATCCATGCTCGCAAATTTGTACCTTGCTCGAAACCAGCGAAACCTTTGTAGGCCTTTAGGTACGTCTCTTGAACAAGATCTTCGGCATCGGACGCGTTGTGCGTCATTCGCAGCGCAGTGGAATACAACTGCGGCATGTATTCCATTGCCTGCTCGGCAAACGCTCGTTGATCAGCCATCAGAGCCCGAGAGGAGAATCGAACTCCTGACCTGCTCATTACGAGTGAGCTGCTCTGCCGTCTGAGCTACCCGGGCGGGAAGCGATGAGGTTAGCCGCCGGCTCGGATACGACCCACTCGGCGACGTGCACTCATCGACGGGGTCGGCCAAGTTTCGTGAAGAGCGCCACCAACTGCAGTCGTTCGTTGGGGTTCCTCACCAGATTGGTCGCCAAGGCAGCGATGTCGTCGATTGCGGCCGCAATCTCGACCGGGCGCGGTGAGGCCGCGAGATCATCGCGGTAGCGCCGCGAAAGTTCCGTAAGTCCTGCGCGAATTTCGTCTGTTCGGTACCGACGCACTTCGCGTTTATGGCGATCTTCAAACTGCTTACGACCCGAACCCCGTTCCCCTCGAGCGGCAACGAGTTCGGCGAACTCGGCGACTTCTGCAGCATGGGCTTCGGCCAACGGAGCCATGGCGTCTTCGATCATCGCTAACAGGTCATCGACCGTTTCGATTGCCCGTGCACCTGTGCCGTCGAGTCGATCAGGAACAGCGCGCCATGCTGCACGCCGCAACGCAAGTCGATCATCGGTGGCCAACAACCGCGCGCGACCGAGATCTCCGACAGCAGCGGCAGCGGCGTCGGCGGCACGGTCAGGCGCGACGCCTTCGGCGATCAATCGCTCGGTGACCACATCGTCAGTGATCGTTGCAAGGTCGATGCGTACACATCGGCTCGCAATTGTCACGAGATCATTCGGAACATCATCAGCGAGAACCACAAACACCGTTCCGGCGGGCGGTTCTTCAATGGTCTTCAATAACTTTGGAGCAGCGGTTGTCACAAGATGGAACTCGTCAAGAATCAGAACCTTCGGACCATTCTCGATAGAAGAACGCGCCGCGGTCGCAATGATCGCATCGGCCTGCTCGGCAGAAATCGATGCGCCAACTCGTTCGAACTCAGTGATGTCGGAATGATTTTGCATCAGCGCCATTCGCGCTTGCCGCACAGCATCGTCGCCTGTGCGATCACGACTTACGAGCGCAGCAGCAAACGCTCGAGCAAGTTCGCGCTTTCCACTTCCGCGCGGACCAACCAGCATGTACGCGTGCACCGGTGCATTGACTGCAGCACGAAGTTCGCCAATCGCATCGTCCTGGCCGACGACATTGGCCCACAGTTCAATTCCAGCGAGTTCCGCCGACAGCGGCGGGTAGTCGGTGCGTGAAGTCACAGAGGCAGTTGTAGCCGCTCAGCGACGACAGCGAACACCGCAGCGGAAACCTCTTCGATCGAAGGGGTGCCATCGATGACCACCCAACGATCGGGTTCGGCTGCTGCTTGGGCTCGGAAACCTTCCATCACTGCTGCATGGAACGACGCCGGTTCTGACTCCATCCGATCGCGAGAGGAACCGAGTCGACGATTGGCTTCAGCCTCGGGGACATCGAGAAGAACGATGAGGTCGGGCCAAACGCCAGAAGTCGCCCACAGCGAGAGGTCACGAATTTCATTCACCGGTAGTCCCCGGCCATGGCCTTGGTAGGCAATCGATGAACCCGCAAAGCGATCGGTGACCACATGACGTCCCGAAGCCAACGCCGGCTCTACAACTTCTGCGACGTGCTGCGCGCGATCAGCGGCCATGAGAAGCGCTTCAGCACGATCGGAAAGATTGACTGTTTGCGGATCGAGAAGCACCGCGCGCAGTTGCGCTCCGACAGCTGTTCCACCCGGTTCACGAGTGAGCACTGCATCGATCTCGGTTGCTAACCGTTGCGACTGTGTCGATTTACCGCAGGCCTCTCCGCCTTCAAACGCAATGAACTTTCCGCGAGTCATGTCAGTTCTCCGGAGGCTGCGTTGTCGGGGTGGGATTCGGGTGCCGGGCCAGCCGGGCGAAGATCAATCGGCGTGAAATCAAGCGGCTGAGGATCCGGAGGATTCGGCCGCGATGGATGATCCGATTCGCCGGCACGCTTGGTTCGTTGGCCAGCACGCAACGAAGCTCCAGCAACAAATCCAGCAGCGATGATGATCAATGCCGCAAGCCAGAGCGCAAGGCGTACACCAGGAAGTTCGAGCGTCTTACCTCCGAGATCAATGCGATTATTAATCATCGTTGATGCAACGCGACCAAGAATGGCGGCGAGCAGCGGTCCAGCAACCATCGCAATGAGCACACACATGCGAACAAGGGTGTTGAGTGAACTAAAGACACGGCCACGAAGATCGTCGGCGACTTCTTGTTGAAGCATGGCAAAGCCAAGAACGTAAACCGGACCGACAGCAATCCCCATCAGGCCAACGAAAATCACAGCTGCCCACAATGACGAAGATGACGCCGCGCAGAACAACGCTATGCCCGCAACAAAAAGCGCTGCGGTGAACGTTGTCGTTTGAGGCAACCGCTTCTGGAACGCCGACACTCCGACCACACCGATCGCGACACCAAAGCCAAGCGACGTCGTGAAAAGTCCGTAGCCAGCAGCGCCCGCGTCAAGCACTTCCGTCGAGAACACCGCACCAAGCGGAATCAGCATGCCGCCACCGATGAGTCCAGTAGCAAGTCCGAGGTTTACGGCCCGAACTGTGTGGTTCTTCCAAATTTCATTCCAGCCCTCACGAAGTTCTTGCATCGTGGCTTTGATGTCGACGCGGCGTTCATCATCGGCAGTCGAACGCACGCGTCGTTCTCGTTTGGGGAATGGAAGACGGCTAATCATCCACGCTGAAAAGAGAAATGTGAGTGCATCTGCATAAAACGCGAATGCCATCTGATTGTTCTCGAGCCACCCAAGACCAGGAACTCGTCCAATCCAAACCGACAAGCCGGCCAGCAATGCAAACAGCAGCGACGCGAACGGAAATGTTCCGTAGGCCGCAGCGAGCGACAAGGAGTTTGCCGTCGTTAAGTGTTCCTGAGGGACCAGATTCGGAACTTCCGAATCCTTCGCTGGACCCCACAGCAGCGTGAGAACTTCAAGAACCAGCGATGCGAGAACAAGACCAATGACATCGCTCACGAACGGGAGCAAAACCATCACGAGTGCTCGACCGATATCGCACGTGACCATGACCTTCTTGCGATCCCAACGATCAACAAGCACGCCAGCGAGAGGTCCAAAGAAAAATCCAGGCACAATGCGCGCGGCCATCACCAATGAGATTGCGCCAGCACCAGCGCCGCCACCGATCGTGGCCGCCAGCAGAATGATCGCTGAGAAGCCCAACCAGTCACCCGTGGCAGAGACAACCTGCACGAGCCAAAGTCGGAAAAACTCGTGGCTACCAAAAAGACGAACGTGGAAACCCGGTCGATCCGAGGGATCTTTCGTAAAGAGGGTTTCGGTGTCCTCACCGAAGAGCGAGGCACGACTCCAGCCCGGGATGGTCGCGTCAACGTCGGGGCCAGAAGCCTCGACGGGCATTGCATCCTCGGGGGGATCGGCGTCGTCCCGGGGTTCGGGGCGATGCACAGCCATGCAGGGAGCCTAGGAGAGGTCCCTGCCACCCCTGAGCACCGCTCTCTGGGTCTTCAGCGTTCCTGATCGAGGATCTGTGAGTCGGACCTGATCACGTTGGGCTTCTTGGTCGCCTTCTTGGCCGCCTTCGACTGCCCTGCCCCCACCGTTCGGGCGGTCATGAGGTCGGGCTTCTTGGCCCGAGATTTGGCGCTCTTCTTGGCCGTGGCCTTCTTTTTCGTGGCCTTCTTCACGGACTTCTTGGCCGCCTTTTTGGCCGCCGGCCCACCGTTTTCGGCGATGTAGACACGGCGATCCTGAAGGAGTTCGGCGCCTCGTTCAGGGCTGAGAGATTCCGGAACATCACCGACACGAAGCGAGGCATTGGTCTCACCGTCGGTGACGTACGGACCGAATTTCCCGTCCTTGATCAACATTTGTCGGCCCGAAGCTGGGTCGATACCGAGGTCAGCCAACGGGGGCTTCGGCGCCCGCTTCCCAAACTGACGCGGCGCCGCGAATAACGCGAGCGCATCTTCGAACGTGACGCCAAGCATCTGCTCTTCGGAATCCAGACTCCGAGTTTCCGGCTTCTCAACGTCGCCCTCATCGCCCTTGGTCAGATACGGACCGAACTTTCCGTTCTGTGCACGAATCGATTTCCCGGTTTCGGGATCTGACCCGAGAACTTTCGGGAATGACAAAAGTTCGAGAGCTGTTTCGAGAGTGACCTCGTAGGGATCCATCGATTTGAACAGCGATGAGCGGCGAGGCTTTTCGTCAGGAGCATCTTCAATTTCACCAAGTTGCACATACGGCCCAAAGCGACCGCTCATGACAAACACCGTCAGACCCGTTTCAGGATCTTCACCGATTGGCTTGCCGCCCTTTGGCATTGCCAAAAGTTCGAGAGCAACTGCGACAGTGAGATCGGCGGGCGGAAGATTCTCTGGCACCGACGCGGTGTCGTCGCCGCGCTGCACGTACGGTCCGAACTTGCCCGGTTTAGCAATGACGGGCATTCCGTTGGGATCGTCACCAAGAAGAAATGTGTTTATTGCTGCGGCATCAATTTCAGGAAGTCGTTCGGTGACGAGGTCGCGAAGCCCATCTTTTCGTTTGCCGTCAACCATTGGGCCGAAATAAAACTCGGAAAGAGTGTCGACGCTGTTCGCCTCACCATTCGAGATTCGATCGAGTACTCCTTCGAGATTCGCGGTGAAGTCGTAATCGACAAGTTCAGCGAAATGCTGTTCGAGCAGCGTCGTTACTGCGAATGCGTTCCAACTGGGAACAAGTGCAGAACCTTTCTTCCACACATAGCCACGACCTTGGATCGTTTCCATGATCGATGCGTAGGTCGAAGGACGACCAACACCAAGTTCTTCCATTTTTCCAACAAGCGATGCTTCAGTGAATCGCGCTGGCGGTTTAGTGGCGTGACCTTCCGGAGTGATTTCCGTTGCATCAAGACCATCGCCAACCTTCAACTGCGGCAGACGGCGTTCGGTGTCGTCTTCGCTTTCCGTATCAGTGTCGTCAGTGCGCCAATCTTCAACCTGCATCCAGCCGCGTTCAGTAATAACTGTGCCCGCAGCAGAGAATTCCGCATCTCGACCACTCGCCGTTACCGCACCAAGACGAACCGTGACCGTTTCGCCAATTGCGTCGATCATCTGTGAAGCAACAGTGCGTTGCCAAATGATCTCGTAAAGACGAAATTCACCAGGAGCAACTTCATTACGAACTTCTTCGGGTCGACGGAATCGATCGCCAGCGGGGCGAATAGCTTCGTGCGCTTCTTGCGCGTTCGCAGCCTTCTTGCCCCAGGTTCGTGGCTTTTGTTCAATCGCCGAAGCACCGTACCGCTCGGTGATTTCCGCTTTCGCTGCAGCGACAGCTGCGCCAGAGAGATTGGTGGAGTCCGTTCGCATGTAGGTGATGTAGCCCTGCTGGTACAGACCTTGGGCCATCGACATGACCTGCTTCGCCGACACTTTGAGACGGCGACCGGCGACCTGCTGCAACGTCGAGGTTGTAAACGGTGCGAATGGGCGCTTGCGATACGGCTTGGACTCAACGCTGCGCACGGAGAACGGTGCCGTCTGAAGTTCCGCGGCGAGTGACGTGACCGTTTCTTCATTGAGGATGACGCGGTCGTCGCGCTTAAGTGCGCCATCGTCATCGAAATCATTTCCCGTAGCGATACGGACGCCATCGAGTTCAAGAAGTTTTGCTCCGAAGGGAATCGGTTCAGAGGACGCTGCGAACACGCCTTTGATGTCCCACCAATCGGATGACACAAACGCCATGATTTCGCGTTCACGTTCCACCACAAGTCGTGTCGCAACACTCTGCACACGACCCGCAGACAGTCCACGATTGACCTTCTTCCACAGAACCTGAGAAAGGTCATAGCCAGCAAGGCGGTCAAGAAGTCGACGAGTTTCCTGCGCGTCGACGAGCAACTGGTCGAGTTCACGCGGATTGGCAAATGCTTCGCGAATTGCTGGGGCGGTGATTTCGTGGAACACCATGCGGTAAACCGGCATGTCCTTCGGCGGCTTAAGGACCTGGAGCAAATGCCATGCGATTGCTTCCCCCTCGCGATCCTCATCGGTGGCGAGATAGAGCGCATCGGCGTTCTTCAATGCACGACGAAGTTCAGCAACGGTGTCTTTCTTCTTGTCGTACACCTTGTAATAGGGCTTGAAGTCGTCATCAGGATCGATGCCCAGATACGACCACCACTCTTTTTGTTTCCCCTCGGGAAGCTCCTTGGCCTTCGACACGAGATCACGAATGTGGCCAACCGAAGCGATAACGGTCGGCGACGCGCCACCGGTGTCCTCGCCGCGGAGGAATTCGGTGATCTTCTTCGCCTTGGTGGGCGATTCGACAATGACGAGGGGACCGGCCATGGGTGGACACAATGAGACCACCCCGGCGCCTCTGTCAATCGCAGCCTTTCGAACCACGGTCGCGGGGACCCCTAAAGGGGGTCCCCGATTTTTCTTATCCACAGCCCTGTTTTCCCGCCCTGAACGGGGATTTCGGCCATACTCAGCCCGTGACACCTACCGGCGAAAACCCCATCTCAAATGACGACACTCTCCGGCCCCTTGGTGAGGCCGGATCGGGCGAGCGCCGACCGTGGGGTGAGTTCGTCATCCTCGACGACGGACCAGCAGCAAAGGTCAAGCGGATCACTGTCGACCCTGGACAGCGATTGTCCTACCAATCTCACGACAAGCGCTCAGAACATTGGATCGTTGTCCAGGGAAAAGCCATCGTGACCCTTAACGACGTGGACCATTCCGTCGGCGCTGGCGGCACAATTGAAATTCCCGTTCACACAAAACATCGGGTTCGTAACGACGGCACAACACCCGTCGTGTTTATCGAAGTGCAAACCGGCACGTACTTCGGAGAAGACGACATCGTTCGCTACGAAGACGACTACGGAAGGGCAGGCTCCTAATGGACTTCGCACTCAGTCCCCGTGCCGCAGACCTCCAACAGCGCCTGCTCGCATTCATGGAGGAAAAGGTAATCCCGGCAGAGCCGGTTTTTGCTGAGGAAATGCGCGCTTCAGGCGATCCCCACTTTCACCCGCACGTGATGGAGGAACTCAAAGCCGAAGCGAAAGCGCGCGGTTTATGGAATCTCTTCATGCCGCACACCACCGAGTGGACACCAGATCCAGTTTCGAATGTCGACTACGCACCGCTCGCAGAAATCACTGGACGCAGCCCACTTGGCCCCGAGTCTGTGAACTCCGCTGCACCCGATACCGGCAACATGGAGATCCTTGCGCTGTTCGGAACTCCCGAACAAAAAGATCGCTGGTTGGTGCCGTTGCTCGAAGGCGAGATCCGATCTTGTTTCGCGATGACCGAGCCCGATGTTGCATCAAGCGATGCACGAAATATCAGTCTCAGCATCGTGCGTGAAGGCGACGAATACGTTCTAAACGGCCGTAAATGGTGGATTTCTGGCGCCGCAAACCCACGGTGCCGCGTCGCCATCGTGATGGGAAAAACCGATCCGTCTGCTCCCACCTACACGCAGCAATCGATGGTGCTCGTGCCCATGGATACGCCCGGTCTTACCGTTGTGCGCGATCTCATGGTGTTCGGTTACAACGATCGCGAAGGTCATTGTGAGTTGAAGTTCGACAACGTTCGCGTACCCGTTTCCAACATTCTCGGCGAAGAAGGAAGCGGCTTTGCGCTCGCACAAGCCCGTCTCGGTCCTGGTCGCATTCATCACTGCATGCGCTGTATCGGTATGGCCGAACGTGCGCTTGAACTCATGTGTCGCCGAGTTACCGAACGCGTTGCTTTCGGCAAGCCACTTGCCCAACAAGGCGTCATTCAGGAATGGATCGCCGATTCCCGCATCGAGATCGAACAGGCCCGCCTGCTCACAATGAAGGCAGCGTGGCTAATGGACACCGTCGGCAACAAGGGAGCTCGCACCGAGATCTCTGCCATCAAAGTGATCGCGCCCAACGTGGCACTCGCTGTCGTCGATAGGGCCATACAGGCGCACGGTGGCGGCGGCGTTTCGCAAGACTTCCCCCTTGCAGGGATGTGGGCCGGGCTGCGCACACTGCGATTTGCCGATGGGCCGGACGAGGTTCATCGCATGCAGCTCGCCCGACGCGAACTTGGTCGTTACGTCGACTCTGGCGACTCCACGCCTACGTCTGGCGATCTCGGCGTCGCTCGTTAGTCGTTCAAACTTCTTTTCTCAGAAATCAAATCAGAGGGAAGAACTTCATCGAATAATTCGGCGTTTTCTGCTGCTTCAATTGCCAGTTCGGCTGCGCTTGACCTTCGAGCGGCAGCACTCAGAACGACTGCAGAAAGAAGCGCTGCGACAGCAGAAGCGCCCAAAATTCCAACTTTTGCCTCTTCGGTAAAGATCGGGTTGGTAAAGGCAAGGCCGGTCACAAAGAGCGCAACGGTGAATCCGATTCCGGCTGCCATCGCGATTCCGACCATATGCAGATTTGTTGCACCCCGGGGCCGCCGTGCAATTCCAATTGCGATTGCAATCGTCGCGGCACCGAAGACACCCACTGTCTTACCCACGACCAGACCCAGTGCTACGCCCCAAGTAACAGTCGACGTCGCAGCGGCACGAAGTGACTCAGACGTCAGCAGGATTCCCGCATTACACAAGGCAAAGATCGGGATAATCACGTAACTCGTCCAAGGAAGCATCCGGTCAACGAGGCGCTCACCCACTGGAATGGACTCGGTTATGAGAAATGAAGCCGCCGCGACATCGGCAGCGGTGAGTTCGCTCTGGCCTTCAAGACGATTAATGACCGACTCTGAATCAAGGTCAGGCCGCAGGGCATCCGTTGGGGTAAGGAATCCCATCGCCACACCCGCGACTGTGGCATGCACTCCTGATTTGAGCATGCAATACCAAACGACAATTCCGATGAAGAGATAGAGAGGCCCATACCAAATTCGACGCCGACGCATCAACCAGACGATGACCAGAAGCGCTATCGCTGCACCCAGCCAAACGAACCTGATTGACGTGCTGTAGAAAACTGCGATCACACCGATGGCGCCCAGATCATCAGCCACAGCCAGCGTCAGGAGAAAAAGTTTGAGCGCGGCGGGTACTCGATTTCCCAGGAGCGAGACGATTCCCACTGCGAAGGCAATATCAGTTGCCATCGGAATTCCCCAACCACGCGCCGAATTCGTTCCGGCATTGATGGCGAAGTAGATGACTGCCGGAACGATCATTCCGCCAAGCGCCGCAATGATTGGCAGCGCCGCTGCCTTTCGATCGCGTAATTCTCCCTTGATTAGTTCCCGTTTGATTTCGAGACCAGCAACAAAAAAGAAGAACGCCATAAGTGCATCGTTGACAAACTCCTGAACTGTTAGATGAAGCCCTATCGGGCCAGCATCGAGAATGATTTCGGCGTTGAGGAACGACGCATACGAGTTTTTCCAAGGCGAATTCGCCCACACAAGCGCTACCGCTGTTGCGAGAAGTAGCAAGATGCCACTCGAGGCTTCGATTGCTAAAAAGCGTGCCGCTGGGCGAGCGAGCCGGCGAGCAAGAAATCGGTCAGTGCCCAGCCACGTGAGGCTCCACGGATGGTGTTCGTTCAGGTCATCATCAGCCACGGGCATTCCCACACACGGTTGTCTATCCGGGCTACATCATCACTCAGTTTCACGAATGTGACGTGTGTATTACATCGATCGCTCATAAGTGAAGAGAGGCAATGGCCTGATCGACTGACTGAAAATTAGGAAGAATCTCGAGAACTCGAGTGATCTCGAGGTCGCGAAGGACCTGCCCATCGGCTCGAGCAAGTGCCAGATCCCCCTCGCGGAGTCTCGCTCTCTTAATTCCTTCGAAAATGACCCCGAGGCCAGTTGGATCGAGTAGATCCACCCCTGCGAGATCAAGAACGATCTTCGGTACTTTGAGCTCTGCCGTTCGATGAATGAGCTCCTCACGGAGACGAGGGGCCGTGGAGATATCAAGTTCACCGATGATCGCGATGACCACCACACCCTCTACGGGTTCTGTCGCAACGAGATCGAACATCACTCGAGAATCCGTTTCGGTGAGAGCAGGGCAGACGTACGCCGAGATACGCAGGTTACCGCTCTTGCTTCAATCGATCCGATTCAGAGAAGTCGCCCAGAGAAGTCAGAGAGTCAGGAAGCGGTCATACGATCACCCCAATGGCTCGCAGTCCTTCCCCGTCTCTTGATGCCTTTGTCACGGCACTTCGGTCCGACAAACGCGTCGTACACGTCGAGCGATCGCCTGCGCGTCGTGCCCGTTTCGCCACCCTTGCCGAACCACTGTCCGAAACTGTTGCCGGAATCATTCCTGACCAAGGGCTGTGGTCCCATCAGGCTCTGGCGATAGACCACGTTCGCGCCGGACGATCCGTGGCCATTGCTACCGGTACTGCATCGGGGAAGTCACTGTGCTTCCAACTCCCCATTGCGGAAGCAATAGCAGCGGGACCGCTTCCGGCCACGGCCCTTCTTCTGTTCCCGACTAAGGCCCTCGCTCAGGACCAACTTCGTTCACTCACTGCGCTCAATGTTCCAGGACTCATCGCCGCAACTCACGACGGAGATTCCTCTCCCGAAGAACGAAAGTGGACTCGCACGCACGCAAACGTGCTGCTTACGAATCCGGAAATGTTGCATATGAGCATGCTCCCGGTTCACGCGAACTGGGGAACGTTCTTCAAGCGGCTGCGTTACGTAGTTATCGATGAGTTACATATGTTGCGTGGAATGTTTGGCAGCAACGTCGCGCAGGTGCTGCGCCGTCTGCGCCGCATCTGCGCGCACTACGGCTCTGACCCCGTCTTTCTGTTTACGTCCGCGACTATCGGCGATCCGGCGACACTGGCATCAACCTTGTGTGGACTGACGGTTGAATCGGTCATCGACGATGGCTCACCGCGAGGTGAGCGTCTCTTTGTTTTATGGGACCCCGATGGAATTAACGATGGGACCGAAGAAGAACCTCGTTCAGTTTCTTCGTCTCGGGATACGGCGGAAATTATGAGTGCATTGGTGAAAGACAATCATCGAACCATCGCGTTCTGCAGAAGCCGTAAAGGAACTGAAATCGTTACTGCCGACGTGAAACGCCGACTTTCGAAGCGACTCTCTCCAACCGTTCGTTCTTACCGTGGGGGCTACCTCACATCCGAACGACGCGAGATCGAGAAAGAACTTTTTGATGGAACGTTGCGCGGCGTCGTAGCGACAACAGCACTTGAACTTGGAATCGATGTCGGTGGCCTTGACGCATGCATCCTCAATGGCTTTCCAGGGACGATTGCCTCAATGTGGCAACAGGCCGGTCGCGCTGGTCGCGCATCACAACAGTCTTTGGCGGTTCTCGTCGCCGGTGATGATCAGCTCGACCAATGGTTCGTACATAATCCCGCCGAACTTTTCCAACGGTCACCCGAACCGGCCGTCATCAACGTTGCTAATCCGTATGTTCTCAATCCTCACTTGGCCTGTGCGGCATTCGAGCTTCCGCTTACCGATGCCGACGAAGCATGGTGGCCAGATGTTCTCGATGACGCGATTCGCGATCTCGTACACGATGACGTGCTCAAAATCCGCCAACCAACACAACGAGCTGGTCTCGGCGCCGTCTGGGCCGGCCGTGGTCGGCCGGCCAATGGCGTTGGCCTCCGGAGTGCGAACGCCAATGAATTCCGCATTGCCACCGCCGATGGCTCAGTCATCGGAACCGTCGACGGTTCACGCGCCTTCCGCCTTGTCCATCCTGGTTCCATCTATTTGCACCAAGGAACGGCGTGGAAGGTCACCGAACTCGACGTCGATGATCGTGTGGCAATCGTCGAACCTCATGATGGCGGCGAGTACACCCAGCCCCGAGCAGTGACTGATATTCGCATTCTCGCCACCGATGACGAACGACCCATAGGTGCTGCAGACCTCTGCATCGGCTCGGTTGAAGTCGAAACCACGGTGATCGGATATCGAAGATTCGACACATTCACTCGGGAACAACTTGGGACACACGATCTTCTACTGCCTTCCTCTCGACTGGTCACGCGCGCGTTCTGGTACGTCATAGGTGATCACGTCACGAGCGCAGCGGGACTCGGGCCTGCGGAACTCCCCGGCGCCCTTCATGCTGCAGAACATGCGGGAATCGGCATCCTCCCGCTGTTCGCAATTTGCGATCGGTGGGATGTCGGCGGCGTCTCCACTCCGTACCTGCCCGAAACAGGAGCCGCAACGATCGTCATCCACGATGCGTTTCCCGGTGGAGCAGGAATGGCAGAACTTGGATTCGCCGCGGCTGACCGACATCTTCCGGCCACCCTCGAGGTCATTGAGTCCTGCGCGTGTGTGAGCGGCTGTCCGTCATGTATTCAGTCGCCGAAATGCGGCAATGGCAATGAGCCTCTCGATAAGGCTGCAGCCGTTTCGTTACTGCAAGCCATGCTTTCCCGCTGATTCCACCCGCATAACAACAGTCGCGTGAAGGTCAATATCGGGAAGAAGTATTCCGATGATCGGCATGTCGGTGACACTGCGGTACGAAATCACAACTCGAACCGTTTCACCGCCCTCAAGCATCGTCACCTCTCCCGAGATCTGATCTACGCGCAGTTCACCGGCACGTTTTGCGGCAACGATTGCTGCCCCGGTGCGATCTGCGTCGCTCACCGCCGCCGCTCTCGCCCCTTCACGCGCCGCGTGAGAAACAAGAACTTGATCGCGCACAACAAACCCCGCCTGCACGATGAACAAAACGACAAGGGCGACGAGGGGGAGAACCAACGCGAATTCAACTGTGGACTGTCCGTGATCCCCCCACCTCGTCTTGTTCACTTGACCTTGCCGATCACGCCACCAAGAACGGCATCGAACAGCGTGCCGATCGCTCCGGATTGCGTCGCCCAGCCGAGAAGCAACAGGGCAATCCCCGCTGCTCCAAGAAGAACCAGCGCATATTCAGCAGTGGTCTGCCCGCGCTCGCCGCGAACACGGGTGCGAATACGATTCATCGAAACTCCTTTGTTGTAATGAGACAAAACCGGAACGGGGGAAGATTCGATTCACCAGTGCAAAGAACTAAGTGACGACGCCACAAGCGGAACAATGGCCAAGAGTCCGAACGCCGGCAGAATGCAGAGCACCAGAGGGAACAGCAATTGAACCGGCAGTCGACGAGCCTTCGTTTCCGCCCAGCGTCGACGTTGTAAGCGGGCATCGGTCGCAACTCGCTCGAGCGCTGGTCCAAGCGCCACCCCGTCGAATGCTGCCGCTCGAAGTGCCGCCGCGAGCGGACGGACTGACTCACCGAGTTGATCAAACACATCGAGCGCATCGCCTAGTCGTTGTCCGAGCGACACTCGTCGGCGAACTTCGACAAGTGTTGACGCAAAGACATCTGGAGCTCGTGGCGCGACGACGTCGACCAACTGATGTACCGAAAGTCCGGCTCCTGCAGCCAGGCGGAAGAGGTCTACGAGCTCAGGAGCACCTTGTCGACGAGCACCATCGGTGGCCAGTGACGCTGATCGATGTCGAACGACTGGGACAAGTGATGCTCCCACCACCAGCGCACAGCCAACCCATGGGCCAACGACGATCATCGGTGGCGACCAATCAGGCGCGACATCCAAAACGCTCCCAGCACATCCAGCCCCAGCCCCAGTCCGACGCACGCCCACCCGATTGGCCGCCCGATGAGCAGGTCGAGAACTCGGTGATCGATCATTGCCATCGCTGCGGCGAAAACAACAGGGGCGACCACAAGAACTGCTGCGGAGGCCCGTGATTGCGAGGAGAGGGCGGCCACTTCACGTTCAAGAGCGACGCGATCACGCAAGGAAGCAGCGACCCCATCAAGGACGCGAGCCGTTGCTCCGCCGGACCTTGAGGCCAACTCAAGAGCCGTCGCAGTGAGTTTGCGGTTCGGAAGATCGTCCTCGGCTCCCCATTGCGCGACTGCCTTTTGCAGTGATCGCCCTTGGTCCAATTCCGCGGCCACGCGAGCGAAGACCGGATCCTCAGCACCCACTCCCCGTAGGGCGAGAGAGAGGGTTGACCCTGCGCGCAACTGCCGAACAACACGGTCAAGGGCATCGGGAAGACGCGATTCGATTCGTCGTCGATCTCGTTGTTCTGCACCACGACGAAATGGTTTGAAGATTCCAAGCGTTGAGAGACGAGGGATGGATCCACGCGCTGCACGAACAAACAGCGAGTCGCTACGAGTAAGGGTTTCCGCAGCAAATCGTTGATGCACTCGACGAGCCGCCATCATCTCGGGAGTGGTAACAATCGCAGCGATCGTCGAAACGACCGCAATGACAGTGACCACCGCAACCACAATCAATCGCAAGCTCATGACGCAACCCAGGTCGAGAGCGGAGGACCGAGATGTGTTGCACGAAACGGTCGACGAGGAATCGCAGACAGTTCACCAGCAGCATCCGTGAGCACATTCACGGAAATGGCATCACCTGTTTCACCTTTGATTACAGGTTCGGCCATCGAGACAACTCGTCGGGAACCGTCCGGGTGGCGAGCAACGTGAACGATGAGATCAACCGCGGAACGCAGTTGTTCACGAACTGCTGTTAAGGGCAATGCGACATCACCCATAAGCACAAGCGTTTCAAGACGTCGCAAAGCATCGATAGGCGAATTTGCATGGCATGTTGAAAGTGAACCGTCGTGACCGGTGTTCATGGCCTGCAACATGTCAATCGCTTCACCCGAACGGACTTCACCTACAACAATGCGATCGGGTCTCATGCGCAGCGCATTGCGAACGAGGTCCCGAATGGAAGCTTCTCCGGCACCTTCAGCGTTTGCTGGTCGACATTCGAGTCGCAAAATATGGCGACCAGGGAGCCGAAGTTCGGCGGCGTCTTCGATCGTGACCACCCGTTCATCCGGAGGAATGAACGCAGCGACCGCATTGAGCAACGTGGTTTTCCCTGCTCCCGCGCCTCCGCTCACGATGATGTTGCACCGTGATTGCACCGCCCACTCGAGCAATTTCGCAACTCCTGGCGAACAGACTTCGGGTAACTGGATAGTTCGCGCGCCAAACCTGCGGATGGTGAGCAGTGGCCCATCAACAGAAAGCGGAGGGACAACGCCATTGACCCGTGAGCCATCGGGAAGTCGGGCGTCCACTATCGGCGACGTACGGTCAATGCGTAAACCGAGCGGAGCAACAATGCGTTCAAGAAGCGCATAGGTGGTAGCGCTTTCCACAATGATGCCCGTGCATTCGAGTCGCCCCGCCCGCTCGATCCAAAGGTCGCCTGCTCCATTAACCATGACCTCATCGATGGTTGGGTCTGCAAGAAATTGGTCGAGCACACCAAGACCACTTACGCGAGAGTGCACTCGATGAATGAGATCGGTCACCGTTCCGTCGTCAAGGAGCGGATCGTGTTCAACAAGAAGTTGCTGAACCACAGCCGCGTCGTGATAGCCGTAATCGAGTAACTGTCGATGCATGTGTTCGACAACAGAATCAAGCGACATCACGCAGCGCCCTCCCCAAAGAAGACGGCAGCCGGGCCGCAAGGAGGCCGGCATCGACGGCACGGGCAACTGCGGCATCGACCTCGATTGTTGCGATGACCGGAACTCCGAGCACGTCCTCGACATCGCGCCGACCTAAGGCTCGTCCCGCTTCTTCAATGAGAACCACACCGGTGGGGCGCAAAGGAAGCGACAACGCCCGGCGAAGCGAAAGAAAGCATGGCCGAGTGACGAGGAGTGAGGTTGTTGCTCGCTCGGCAAAGCAACGACGCACGAGGTCCCCTGGATCGCCGCTTCCCGCGATGCACCCGATATCGACAACAACAGGACGCTCGTCGGCATTCAGTCGTTCGATGCAGATTCTTGCTCGTTCGTCGCCGCTGAATTCCCGGCGCCCCCGAGGCACGAGTCGGACAGCATTTGCGACTGGGCGCTCGAGTCGTTCGATCGCCGAAACTCCAACTGACTCTGATGCCGCAAACCAGTCTGAGAGGCCCGGACCGTCGGGTTCAGGCATTCCAAAAACAGTGGGCGCATCGCCCTCAAGATCAACGTAAACCGAACCAGCATCGGACTGCTGCCCGAGCAGAACGGCCAGCGCAACTGACACCACCGTTGTACCTGATCCACCTTTTGCAGACCAACACGAAAACACCATGACCCTCCCGTTCACATGACATCAAAACAAGGGAAGGAGCGGGCACGGTACGAACTCACTGCCGTCACGTCAAGGGTCGTGCGCGTCAACATCACGGAGTTTCCCCATCGCACCCGTATGCTCAGTGACGTGGAAGCAGCGTTTTTCGATCTCGATAAGACCGTTATTGCGCGTGCATCGATGATCGCATTTGGACGATCGTTCCGTCAGGCAGGGATGATCAATCGACGAGTGATGGCGAGAGCTGCCTGGAATGGTTTGGTCTTTCACACACTTGGCGCCGACGAAGAACGAATGCGCAAGTTCCGCGAATCTGCGCTGCGCATCACGCGTGGTTGGGACCACGATGCCGTAGGCGCCCTCGTTCGTTCCACTCTTACTGATGTCATCGATCCGATTGTCTACGACGAAGCACTGGAATTAATTCAAGAGCACCGCGAAGCAGGCCGACTCGTCTTCATCGTTTCCGCCTCACCGGAAGAAATCGTCATTCCACTGGCGAACTACCTCGGTGCCGACGGCGCTATTGCCAGCCGTGCGCTGATCGATGCCGATGGTAACTACACCGGCGAGGTCGATGTCTACGCCTACGGTCCTTATAAAGCCGAAGCCATTTCCGACGTTGCCGCATCGCGGGGAATTGATCTGTCGAAAAGTTGGGCCTATTCAGACTCAGCCACTGACGAACCCATGCTTCGCTCGGTTGGTCATCCGGTTGCAGTCAATCCCGACCGAGAACTCACACGAATCGCAATTGCTGAAGATTGGCCAATCTTGTCGTTCACGCATCGCGTTCCTTTACGCGAACGCGTCACACTTCCTCCACCGGGCCGCGTCGCAACAGGCGCGGCGGTCGCCACCGGGGTGTCCGCCGGACTTTTCCTCGGGTGGTGGATTCTGACTCGGCAGTCGATGCCGAAGTCAGCGGGATTCAGGCGTCTTGCAGCTTCTTTACCGCGAATGCGGCGAGGGCGACAACGACGATGAGCACGAGAAGCTTCTTCATGTTGATCACTCTAGAACGGAGCCTCTGCTCAGTTCCATTGCGATTCCGGTGCGATCAGGACGGCGGCGTGGTTCCGGTCGGCCAACGGTTCACGGCAACCACCCGGCAGGCATAGGCCCCACCGGGCCGTTCGGCAACGATCGCTGTCCAGGTCGTGGTTGCATGCTCAGGAACGGCCACGACCGAGACGGCAGTCGCTGCGAATTCCTCCCCTGAACTTCCGGACCCACTGCTGCGAAACGACACGTCGATCTCGTAATCGGCGGTCTGGGTCGTCCAATTCGTCAATGTGCCTGAGGCCTTCACCCCGCCGCTCCCGTCGCTTTCACAGGAGCCCAGATGGATATCGCGCTGGGGCGGATGCAAGGCATCCCGACTGGCCGTAGCAATCCCCGTTTCAACAAACACCTGTTGAAGGACTTTGGCGTTGGCATCTTCGTCGGAATTGCCGAACACTCGAATGCCGACAGCAACGAGCACGATGGCCAACACCAACGCGATGATCGCTAACAGGGCGCCGACAATGAGAATTGTGACGCACCCACGCTGGTCCCTCGCTTCGTCGATTGCCGAAAGCGGTGGTGGCGGGTTTGGTCCGGGCGTTACCGATGGCGCCGGCGGAACACCGGCGACAGGAAACTCCGCGTCGAGATCGTCGTCGAAGTGATCAGTCATGACCGCGGGTTACTCCGCGAAACGATCAGACGGCGAGTAGGTCGCGTGCGCCGGTATCTGACGACGGGTGACGAAGCTTGGACATCGCACGAGCTTCGATCTGACGGATTCGCTCACGAGTGAGATTGAAGTGTTCGCCAACCTCTTCAAGCGTGCGAGGTTCGCCGCGATCGAGACCGAAACGAAGCTTGAGGATCTCGCGCTCTCGTTCGTCGAGCGGTGAAAGCAGGCGGCTGATTTCCTCGGGAAGCAGCGCAGTGGCAGCAACCTCAAATGGAGATTCAGCCGAGCGATCTTCAACAACATCGCCAAGTTCGGCGTCGCCATCTTCACGAAGCGGCTCAGAAAGCGAAAGCGGTTCGGCAGCGAAGCGAAGCGCTTCGGTGACTTTGTCTTCCGGCATTTCAACCTCGGCCGAAAGCTCGGCGAGTGTTGCAGGACGGCCAAGTTTCAGTTCAAGACGCGCACGCGCCTTCTGCAAACGAGCAAGCGTGTCGCCAGCGTGAACTGGGAGACGGATCGTGCGACCAGTGTTTGCGATACCGCGTGTGATGGCCTGACGAATCCACCATGTGGCATAGGTCGAAAACTTGAAACCTTTGCGCCAGTCGAACTTTTCGACGGCATGCATAAGACCAAGGTTTCCTTCTTGAATGAGATCGAGAAGGGGAAGGCCAGAAGCCTGATACTTCTTGGCAATCGAAACAACGAGACGAAGGTTGGACTGAACGAACGTGCGCTCGGCGTCGTCACCCTGCTTGATTGCTCGCTTCAGTTCACGCTTGCGAGCAACGGTGAGTGTTTTCGTTGCTTCAACTTCGGCACGAGCAGCGACGCCGCCCTCGATGGCCTGGGCGAGACGTACTTCGTCGTCCTTCGTCAGCAGGGGGTACTGGCCAATGTCGGTCAGATAGAGACGGACGAGATCTTCTTCGTCGCGTTCAACACGTTCCTTTGCCACTGCCACACCTCGGACTTCGGCCCGGAGAATCGGCCATGGGGGCCGTCGGGGTGTGTCAACGATACCGGTCCGGTCAAGCCCCCCAACCAAGCGAACCCGAATTGCCCAGGAAAGAGCCTTCAGGCCCCAAAAATCTGGCGGATTTGGGCCGTTGCTGCCGCAAGTCCAGCCTTGCTGTTCTCGGCCAGGGTCCGTTCTTCGGCCAAGGCCAGCACCACGTCTCGTGGGCCGCTACTCGCCTCAAGGTCATTGGAGATATCGGTGATGGCGATTCCGAGCAACCGGCGGACAGGGCCATCGGCCACCGAACTGGTGCGCTCGAGGTGGTCAACCATGGCCCCACGAAGGGCTGGGAGCAGCTCGTCATAGGCCACCGCCATTCGCACGCCTTGAGAGGATCCGACGAGATCAGTAATAAGCGCGAACACTTCGCGCTCAGTGTCAGTTGGTGTCAGGAACGCATCGGGTCCGGGTGCTGCTGTCGGCAACATTTCGAACCAGCGTCGTGATCGCCATGCGCAGTGATCGGCGGTAGCAACGAGTGTGAGTTTCGCGATGGGCTCACTGACGTCGGCCGCCCATGCGCCAAGGAGTCCGAACAGCAACTGTTCAACACGGCAATACGACGCCATGCGATCGACTGACTCGCCTGCGGTAAGAAACTCCATGGAACGCAGGTTAGGCGAAGCGCCGCCGCGACTAACGGCGATACCGGTTCACAATAGGCAGGCGACGGTCTTTGCCGAATGCCTTTGATGTCACGCGCGGACCGGGAGGTGACTGACGACGCTTGTATTCCGCCAAGTCGACAAGGCCCACGATGCGCTCAACCAAAGCTCGGTTGTGCCCAGCAGCGATGATCTCTTCGATCGAATGATCACCTTCGACATACATGGCAAGAATCGGATCAAGCTCCTCGTAGGGAGGAAGACTTTGATCGTCACGCTGATCAGGACGAAGTTCCGCCGATGGTGGCTTCACTAAAACATTTTCGGGAATGAGCTCACGACCGGCACGTTCATTGCGATACCGACAAAGTCGATACACCAACAGTTTTGAAACGTCTTTAATGACCGCGTAGCCGCCTGCAGAATCGCCATACAACGTCGAGTAACCAACCGATGACTCACTCTTGTTGCCCGTATTGAGTAACAACCAACCAAAAGCGTTCGACAAGCCCATCAAGGTGACAGCGCGAAGTCGACTCTGCAAATTCTCTTCAGCCAAACCGATCGTCTTGCCGTCGTAGGAAGACGCGAGCATTTCCATTAGGGCGACATGCCCCGGCTCTATCGCAATTGTGCAGTAGTCCACGCCAAGGTTCTCAGCAAGCACCACTGCGTCAGAAATGGAGTGATCACTTGAATAACGCGAAGGCATGAGCACCCCATGGACATGGTCTGCGCCAACTGCGTCGACGGCAATCGCAGCAACGATCGCTGAATCAACACCGCCCGATAATCCAATCACGACGTCAGAGAAACGATTCTTGGCCACGAAATCTCGGGTCGCGAGCACAAGTGCTTCCCAGACTTCCGCTTCCTCGCTCAGCGGCTTCGCTACGCCCAACGGCGTAATCGTTGATTGGCTGATTACTGATCCAACGTCAGAAAACTCAAGATCAATGACATAGAGGTCTTCAATAAACCGTGGCGCACGAGCGAGCAGTGAGCCAACGGGAGACATCACCAATGAATCGCCATCAAAAACCAGTTCGTCCTGACCGCCAACCTGATTGACATAAACGATGGTCGCCGATGCCTCTTTCGCTCGTTCTGCGATAACAGCAGCTCGCTCTTGCGACTTCCCAACATTAAAAGGCGACGCGTTGATATTCACCACAAGTTGTGTGTTCTGACGACCGAGTTCCGCAATAGGGCCACCTACAGTCCAAGCATCCTCGCAAATTGATACACCGACCGACACGCCGTTGACGTCGAAGACGTCGAGCGGACCTTCGCCAGGAACGAAGTAGCGCGCCTCATCGAACACCGAATAGTTCGGAAGTTCGCGCTTTCGGTAGTTACTGATCAGACTTCCGTCTCGACATACCGCGGCTGCGTTGTACAACGCCGATCTACTTGCGGTACGAGCTCCTGTCGTCTCTCCGTCATGAGCGTCATTGCCGCTTCGAGTTTCTGATCCTTGCTCGACATAGCCAACGATCGCTGTACAGGTTCCTGTCGATGCAACGATTCGTTCCAGAGCCCGACCGACATCAGCAACGAAACCCGAACGAAGAAGAAGATCCTCAGGCGGATATCCGGTGATGGCTAACTCTGGGAAGGCGACAACATCGCACCCCGACGCGCTCGCCTGAGCGATCAATTCAATGATTCGCGACGCATTGCCGTCGATGTCGCCGACGACCGTGTTCAGTTGAGCGAGTCCGACGCGCAAAGTGGGCACCCCCGCAGACTACGGGCCGCGGCCCCACGCCCTAGCCTCGGTTCTGTGGCAACACCCTTAGGTGCGTCCCCAATCCCAAGCGAACTCGCTGATCTTGCCGATCGAAGCGCCTCTCCTGTCGCGGTTCGCACCTCGCTCACACAACTCATCGAGGGTTCTGCCTCGCTCCTTGATCGCGTTCAAGCGAGTCCACCACTTGCCGACGCTCTCGTCGCCGTTCTCGCAGCGAGCCGCTCCTTGACTCGGCTCATCGATGTCCGACCCAGTGATGCCATAGACGTCCTCAGCGACCTTGATCACCGGCCTATCAGCACCGTCGCCTCCGCCGACGAGCTTGTCGCCTGGCGAAATCTGGAGTTCCTTCGCATTGCGGCCCGCGATCTGGTGGGTCGGGACTCACTCGATGAAGTCGGCGCCGCACTTGCAGCACTTGGCCGCGATGTTCTCGACCAATCCTGGAAACTCACCGAGGACAGCAACTGCTCTATCGCTGTGATCGGAATGGGAAAGCTCGGGGGCAACGAACTCAACTACTCAAGCGACATCGACATCTTGTTCGTCGGAGAAGGTGAACGGAAGGCGCTCGACCACCGAGCTCGGGCGATCATGGACATTGCGCGCCGATGTTTTCGCGTTGACGCAAATCTCCGCCCCGAGGGTCGCGACGGCCCTCTTGTTCGTTCTGTTGAGTCCTACGTTTCGTATTGGAACCGTTGGGCGGACCCGTGGGAATTCCAGGCGCTTCTCAAAGCGCGACCGGTAGCCGGCGACGTTGCCATCGGCGAGCGATGGTTCGAAGCTGCACAACGTTCTCTATGGGAACGGCCTTTTGATGCAGAGGCTCTTCGATCCCTGCGCGCAATGAAAGCACGGACCGAGGAGGAAGTAGCCAGAACGGGAGTCGGAAACCGCGAACTCAAGCGCGCGCCCGGTGGTATCCGTGACATCGAGTTCACTGTGCAACTCCTTCAACTTGTTCATGGTCACCGCGACGAAGACCTTCGTGGATCGACAACGCTCACGATGCTCGAAGAATTAGCCAACGCCGGATACATCGATGACAACGACGCTACGAGGATGTCCGCCGCATATCGAGAACTGCGAACCGTTGAGCATCGACTTCAACTCGTTGACGAACAACAAGTTCACACCATTCCGACCGATCGGGTTTCACTCGACCATCTTGCGCGGGTCATGGGTCGTCGCGATGCACCCGAAGGCACCGCAGCCGAGCAACTTGAACGCGAACTCCATCTCATTCAAACAACAGTTCGCGGTATTCACGAACGGGTGTATTTCCGTCCTCTCCTTGAAGCGTTTGCGACAAGAACGACTGACGAAGCGTCTATTAGCGCGGAAGCGACCGAGGTTCGTCTCGCTGCGTTCGGCTTTGTTGATGCCCGACGCACAGCCGCCGCCCTTGGTGAACTGACGAGGGGGCTGCGACGCTCAAGTCGATTAATGCAGCAAATGCTGCCGTTGCTTCTTGATTGGCTGTCGTTGTCCCCTGATCCCGATCTTGGCCTCCTTCTCATCAGAAACTTGCTCACCGGGCCGCGCCAATCGCGACAGATCGCTGAGACATTCCGGGAATCGCCAGCCGCTGCACAATCACTCTGCACAATTGCGGGCACCAGCCGCTTGTTGGGCGACATCCTCGGCGCAAATCCCGATCTCGTCGCCCGCCTGCCACTTCCGGAAGAACTTGCCACCAAAGATCGTGCGGGGCTCATCGCAACCGCTACTGCATCGGTTGAACTACGAGAAGGAACTATCGATCAACAGGCCTCGTTGCGAAGATGGCAACAGCGAAACCTTTTGGGAATAGCTGCTCGCGATGTTTTTGCTCATGACAACGTTGAACAGGTCGGCCGTGACCTCACCACGCTTGCCGAAGCAACTCTCGAAGCTGCGCTGGAGAGTCTTGATCCACAAATTCCGTTCGCTGTTGTTGGTGTCGGAAGATTTGGTGGTACTGAACTCGCCTATGCAAGTGACCTTGATGTGATGTTCGTGCATCGCGGTTCCCGCCCAAGTGACATCGATGAATCCCGACGTATTGCCAAAGCATTGATGCGCATGGTCGCCGGTTCGACACCAGCGACACGCCTCTATGACATCGATTGTGACCTCCGGCCCGAAGGTAAGAATGGCCCGCTCACGCGGGGCATCGACTCCTACGCCATCTATTGGCGAGAACACGCGCTCACATGGGAACGTCAGGCGATGACCCGAGCCCGAGTCGTCGCCGGTGACCAATCACTCGGTGGCGAACTCCTCGATGAAATCGAGCAATGGGTGTGGGGCGGTGGACTCTCTGCTGAAGGCATCCGGGAGATCCGTCAGATGAAGGCTCGCATTGAGGCCGAGCGGATCCCCATGGGTGAAGATCCCGACTTTCATCTGAAACTCGGTCGAGGTTCTCTCTCCGATATTGAATTCACCGTTCAACTGTTGCAACTGCAGTACGGCGTAAAAGCCACCGGCACAATCGATGGGCTCCGAGCCCTCGCCGAAGGCGATGTGCTCGACGCAGACGATGCCGAAATTCTCAACGAGGCGTACGAATTCTGCGAACAAGTGCGCAATAGATGGTTCTTGGTAAACAGCGCGCCTAGTGATTCCATGCCCACCCATCCGGAATCCGCGCTTTGGTTGGCTCGCTCTCTCAACACTGAACCAGGTGCGCTCCGCGAGCATTACCGCCGAGTCACCCGTCGATCGCGAACGGTCGTCGAGAGACTTTTCTACGGGCTGCCTTCGAAGAGTTGAACCGGATCAGTTTGAGGCATGATGGCCTGACAATTCAGGGGGCCACTATGGACGCAGCCGCAATTCGTTCCGAACTCAATCATCCCGTCATCGATGCTGACGGACACATCATCGAATTCATCCCCGCTATTCGCGATCTGATCGCGGCCGACGCGGGAACGGCGCTCGCCGACACGTTTCAGGCGATGAGCACCGCTGGGGCGACTGCCCGACGCGGACTCACCAATGATCAGCGTCGAGCAAATGGCATGAGCCGAACAGGTTGGTGGGCCGTGCCAACACGCAACACCCTCGACCGCGCAACCGCAATGCTTCCACGCCTTCTGTACAACCGACTCGATGAAATCGGTATCGATGTTGCGGTGCTCTACCCCACCGTTGGTCTCACCGTGATGGCCACTGACAACCCTGAACTACGTCGTGCACTTGCTCGCGCATGCAATCGTTATTACGCCGAGGCTTACGAGAAGTACGCCGACCGGCTTCTCCCCGTCGGCGTCATCCCCACCTATGACCCCGATGAAGCGATTGCCGAACTCGAATATGCAACCAAAGAACTCGGCCTTCGCGGATTTCTTTTTGGGGGACTTGTGCTTCGGAATGCTCCAGGGCACGAGGGCGACCGCGCCGCTCGGTGGGTCGATGGTTTGGGGCTCGACAGCATGTACGACTACGACCCCCTGTGGAAGAAGTGCGCAGAACTCAATGTTTCGCCCACATTCCACTCAACCGGTATCGGTTTCGGAAGTCGCGTCTCGCCCACCAACTACGTGGCCAATCACATCGGAAACTTCGCTGCGGGCACCGAGGCTGTCCTGCGCTCGCTTTTCTTCGGAGGAGTCATGTCACGATTCCCCGAACTGCGCTTTGCCTTCCTCGAAGGTGGCGTTGCTTGGGGTTGCAATCTTCTTTCTGATATCTGCGGGCACTTCGAAAAGCGCAATCGAGAGGACATCGAGCACTACAACCCCGCTCATCTCGACCGGGCATTGCTCGAATCGCTCATTGCAGAACACGGCGACGCTCTCTTCACCGACCGCGTCGATCGCCTTGATGAGACTCTCTCTTTTCTTTCCGACTCCAATGAAGAACCGAACACCATCGACGAGTGGGAAAAGAGTGGCATCACGTCGAAGGCCGACATCATAAAAATCTTCACTGATCAGTGCTTCTTTGGTTGCGAGGCCGACGACCCCATGAATGCTCTCGCCTTTAACGACGCCATCAATCCTGACGGTTCACGACTGCGAGCAATGTTCGCATCCGACATCGGCCACTGGGATGTCCCCGACTTTACCGGCGTACTTCCGGAAGCGTGGGAGTTAATTGAAGACGATCTCGTCACCCGCGATCAGTTCAGCGATTTCATGTTCGGCAATGTTGCCCGTCTTTTCACCGGGACGAACCCGCACTTCTTCGACGGAACTGCAGTGGAAACCCAGGTGCGTCAACTACTTGCCGACGAGGCGTAACTACCAGCGATTCCAACGAATCGTGTCGGCCGATGCTTCACGGGCGCCTGGTTTGAAGTCGGTACCAATCGTGTAAGCAACCGGGAACATCCCTGCTTGCGTGACATCGGCAAATGGAATCCCCAACAACTCGGCCATCTCCCGTTCGCGCTCAAGGTGCACGGTTGTCCAACAACTCCCTAACGCGCGACTGCGCAATGCCAACATAAAACTCCACACTGCCGGCAGCACTGATCCCCACATGGTTGCTTGCGTGAACATCGAAGCACCTTCAGGCCGACCATTGACAGTGGCGACAACGAGCACAGGCACTTCGTGGAGATGCTGATTGAGCCACGAAACTGATTCCATAATCTCGGGTTGACGTTCTCCCGGCGGCCGAGCTGGTGTCGCAGCACTCGCGGCTGCAGCGCCAAGATCCGCGGCCCCACCTCGCCAAATATCGGCCATCGCTGCACGCGTCGATGCATCGTCAACCACAACCCAAGTCCAAGTCTGACGATTCGATCCATTGGGTGCCTGCAACGCGACACGCAAACATTCTTCAACAACAGTTCGATCGATGGGTCGTTCAAGGTCAAGCCGTTTACGCACCGCACGTGTTGTAGTGAGCAATGCGTCGGCGCTCAGATCAAGTTGCTTCATGCGCGCACCCTAGTGACGATGTCTGGCCAACGCGGGTCGAACATCATTCACATGCAACGCCATCTTTATCTCCATCAAGCGCAGTTCGATAACCAGGCTGGCCGACATGTATCGGCGCAGCGCCAGCGGCACGCGCTGCTGTGCAATTCGCGTAGTAGACGTCAGCTCCCGCCGCAGGTGCGCTTGGGGCAGGAGGAACTGCAGGGGTGGCCGCAGCACCGCCAGAAGCGGACCCTGAGGGAGCTGCGCCTGTCGGTGCCGTGAACGCCGTGCCGCCTAACGGCCAGACCGGTCCGGCAGTTCCACAGGTGTCAAGCATCTGACCGAGAGCATCGCGTTCTGAAGTCGTCACGCTAAGTCCCCACGAACTTTTTACTTTCACCCAACCGTCGGCGTAGGCACACCACGAATCGCGATTGGCTGGTCGCCACTGATCGGGCGGATCGGCACCTTTCGAACGATTCGATGATGCTGATGCCACAACTAACACCGCCGGATTATTTGCATACGCGCGACGACGCTCTGTGCTCCATGCCCAACCGCCGGACCGAAATGCGTTCTCTAACGGCACAAGATGATCGACATCAAAATCACTTGGGTTGTTTGATGCAACCGAGTCATATGGCGATACCCACGACCCAATGACGACTTTGCAGGTCCCCGAACGATTCACCGTTGGGGTCACGATTGACCACGCGATGAGAGCATCCTGACGAGCATCACAACCGTTGCCATCGATATCGGCCCAGTGCGGCCACTCTTCACGGTGGTAGGTGCCTTGCGGTATTTGCCGATCATCAACCGCAAGAACCGACAGCCGATCACGCGTGGATTGAGAGGTTGGTGCTCCGGTTGTCGGAGCAACAGGAACTGGCACCAGAGCCGCTGTGGTTGTTGTACTCGAACCCGTCGTATCAGAACTCTGACCTGATGCCACAGGGCTTCCCGAACGCGATTGGGAAGTAGTCGAAGACTTCTCACAACCCGCGACAAAAACAACAAGGGCAACGAGGCAAACGACGAGGAATGGGCCGATCCGCCGATCGGAACGTGTGGACATCACTCACCACCGTACCGAGTGAACGCACGCGAAGAGGACCGGCCCAGTGGACCGGTCCTCATTCGATTCATGCAGTGAAACTTTGGCTCAGATGTCGTAGTACATCGAGAACTCGTAGGGATGCGGACGCAAACGGATCGCATCCACCTCGTTCTTACGCTTGTACTCGACCCACGTGTCGATGAGGTCGTCGGTGAAGACACCGCCGGCCTTAAGGAACGCGTTGTCGGCTTCGAGTGCATCGAGTGCCGCTTCGAGCGTCGCGGGAACCTGGGGAACCTTGGCCAATTCTGATGCCGGAAGGTCGTAGAGGTCCTTGTCGACGGGAGCCGGAGGTTCAATACGGTTCTGAATGCCGTCGAGGCCAGCAAGCATCATCGCCGAGAAGGCGAGGTACGGGTTGCTGGTGGAGTCGGGGCAACGGAACTCGATGCGCTTGGCCTTCGGACTTGGTGAAGCGAGCGGGATACGAATCGACGCTGAACGGTTGCGCTGGCTGTAAACGAGGTTCACCGGAGCTTCGTAACCCGGCACCAAACGCTTGAACGAGTTGGTGGTGGGGTTGGTGAAGGCGATGACCGCGCCGGCGTGGGCGAGAAGTCCACCGATATACCAGCGAGCCATGTCGGAAAGTCCGGCGTAGCCAGCTTCGTCGTAGAACAACGGCTTGCCATCGCTCCAAAGCGACTGATGCGTGTGCATGCCTGATCCGTTGTCTTGGAAAATCGGCTTCGGCATAAAGGTGAGTGACTTGCCGGCCTGCCATGCAACGTTCTTCAAGACGTACTTGAAGGTCATGAGCTGATCAGCCATCTTCAACAAGGTGTTGAACTTGATGCCGATTTCGCCCTGACCACCAGAGGCAACCTCGTGGTGATGAAGTTCGGTTTCGATGCCAACGCCATGAAGGGCGAGGGTCATGTCGCCGCGGAGATCTTGGTAGTGATCCATCGGCGGCACGGGGAAGTAGCCCTGCTTGGTGCGCGGCTTGTAACCGAGGTTCGGTCCTTCGTCGGAGCCGGAGTTCCATTCACCTTCAATGGAATCGACCATGTAGAACGAGCCATTGGGCTGCGTGTCGAAACGAACATCGTCGAACACGAAGAACTCGGCTTCGGGACCAAAGAATGCTGTGTCGGCAATACCAGTGGTCTTGAGGTAGGCCTCGGCTTTGGTTGCGACATAACGCGGATCGCGTGAGTAGCTCTCGTGCGTTACCGGGTCGGCCACGTAACAGTGGATGACGGCGGTCTTGTGCTTCATGAACGGATCCATGTACACGGTGTTCGGATCGGTGATGAGCACCATGTCCGATTCTTGGATCTCCTGGAAACCACGAACCGATGAGCCATCGAAACCGTGGCCCTCGGTGAAGTGGTCCTCACTCAGAACGTGAGCCGGAATGGTCACGTGCTGCATGATGCCGGGCAGGTCCGAGAAGCGGAGGTCGACGAACTCGCATCCTTCGTCCTTCACCAGCTTCAGTACTTCTTCGGGAGTGCGTTCCTGCACGGTTCCTCCTGTTGGGGGTGCGATCTGGTCGGTTCCAGAACGCTGATCGTTGGGGACACTACCCCCGGCGCCGCAGTGGTTCCGAGGGGTGACCTGATGAGCGTGCCAGCCGCTGTTTTCCCCACTGTTGCCCAATTGTGAACGGAACGTGAACTCGGGCCCAGGGTCCGGGAACGGCCTTGGGGCCAGAGGGCCCGACGTGGGACACTTAGCCCATGGGAAGTCAGCAGGATTACGTACTCAGGACCGTCGAAGAGCGTGGGGTTCGCCTCATCCGCCTGTGGTTTACCGATGTGCTCGGCCAACTCAAGTCAGTGGCGATCTCGCCGGCCGAGCTTGAGAACGCCTTCGAAGAGGGTCTTCACTTCGACGGGTCGGTCATCGATGGATTCAGTCGTGTTCAAGAATCAGACGTGTTGGCCAAGCCCGACCCCAACACGTTCGAGATCCTTCCGTGGGGCAAGGGTTCAGAAATCTCTGGCCGCATGTTCTGCGACATCCTCAACCACGACGACACCCCATTCGAGGGAGACCCTCGTCAGGTACTGAAGCGAAATCTCGACAAGGCCCACGACCGCGGCTTCTCATTCATGACCGCCCCCGAAATGGAATTCTTCTATTTCGCCGAAGGCGACCCATCGAAGCCGCTCGTTCCGCTCGACTCCGGTTCATACTTCGATCTCACCACTGCCGATGTTGCGAGCGACCTGCGCACACGCACATTGCTCGTTCTTGAAGCCATGGGTATTCCTGTTGAGTACTCATTTCACGAAGACGCGCCGAGTCAGCACGAAATCGATCTGCGTTACACCGACGCACTCACGATGGCCGACAACATCATGACCTTCCGTCTCATCGTGAAAGAGATCGCGATGGAACAAGGTGTGTTTGCGTCATTCATGCCAAAGCCGCTTGCCGGCGTGCAGGGCTCGGGTATGCACACGCATATGTCCTTGTTCGAAGGCGACGAGAACGCTTTCCACGAGCCCGGCGATCCCTTTGGTTTGTCAAAGGTTGCACGCGGTTTCATTGCCGGCTTGTTGCACCACGCACCAGAAATCACTGCAGTCACAAACCAGCTCGTGAACTCCTACAAGCGATTGGTCTCAGGTTACGAAGCGCCCGTGTACATCACGTGGGCTCGCAACAATCAGTCTGCGCTCGTGCGCGTTCCGGTCACCAAGCGCGGCAAGCAGTCATCGACACGTATCGAATACCGTGCCCCCGATCCAGCATGTAACCCGTACCTTGCCTACTCGGTCATGCTTGCTGCTGGCCTCAAGGGCATCGAAGGCGGGTACGAACTGCCACCCGAGGCTGCCGCCAACGTGTTTGAGTTCACTCCCGAACAACGCGCCGCCGAAGGCATTCGACCGCTTCCGCAATCGCTGTCGGAATCACTTGATGTAATGGAAAATTCCGAACTCGTTGCCGAGGCACTCGGCGAACACATCTTCGAATGGTTCCTGCGCAATAAGCGTGCGGAATGGACCGATTACAAGGCCCAGGTCACCCAGTTCGAACTCGATCGGTACCTCCCGGCTTGGTAACGACGATGGAACCGATCCTGATCTTTCCTGATCCTCCGCCCCCGGAACTGGCCCAGGCACTCGACTTGTCTGGTTATCCATGGAAGGCAGCAAGCGACGAGCTCGCCGCATCGCGCATCGAACCGGAGGACGGTTGGGGCGGCGCAATCATTTGTGCGTACCTCGACCCCGAGCGCGCGTTCCTTTTATGTCGGGCATTGCGCAAGCGAGATGTGCCGCTCGAACCACTTTTGTTGCTCGTCAACGGAACCCAACTCGGCGATCTTGAGTTGCGTGATGACTTATACGATGACTTTTGTCTTGCGCCGTTCCATCCACGCGAACTCGAAGCACGACTCAAGCACCTGTACTGGAATACCGGCGCTGGCATGCGTCCCGAACTTGTCGAATACGGCGAACTTGTTCTTAACCTCGAGACCTATCAGGCAGCCATCGGTGGCGCACCGCTCGATCTCACCTACATGGAATACGAGCTACTCAAGTTTCTTTCCTCTAACCCAGGCAAGGTCTTCACTCGTGAAACGTTGCTGAGTCGAGTGTGGGGCTATGAGTACTACGGCGGCGCCCGAACAGTCGACGTTCATATTCGACGGTTGCGCGCCAAACTCGGTGAGCACCACGCCAACCTCATTCAAACGGTGCGCAGTGTTGGTTATCGCTTTGGGCAATCGCGTTGGGGTTCGTGAGTACATTCACGCACCGCACCAACAACTGAGGTGAAAACGAAATACGCCGCCCCGAGGGGCGGCGTATTTACGAAACTGATGTGGTCTCAGGCCGGACGAACGTCCTGTGCCTGATCGCCCTTCGGGCCACTTGTGACCTCGAATTCGACGGCTTGACCTTCTTCGAGTGAGCGGTAACCCGAGCCGCTGATCGCGCTGTAATGCACGAATACGTCTGGGCCTCCTTCACGTGAAATGAAGCCGAAGCCTTTTTCTGCGTTGAACCACTTGACGGTACCGGCAGCCATTCCGGAACCCCTTTCTGTCCTGCGGGGTCGGAACACCTTCCCAGCACCTTCTTAACGAATCGGCACGCTACCGCTCTCTGCCGGTCCGTGTCGACGAAAAGTTTCAGGGACGCGAAAAGGTCATCTCGAGCCAAAGGCGCAGAAGCGATCGCTTCAGGATTCGGGGTAAGCGAGGACGTAGTCCTCGGTACCGGCGTAGGTCTGATCGACCTCATCGCCAACGGTCCAGCCCAACACACCCGCCACGATCGACATGGTCATGAGAAACCCCACAGGGATTGCAATCACGAGCACAAATATGATGATGACGGCGCCAAACATGAGCGAAACCTTACTTCGCGACAGGCAAGTAGGCCCACGCTTCGATCTCAACGAGGGCCAGGCGAGGGAGCTCGGCCACAGCAAAGGCGCTTCGGGCGGGACGATGATCGCCGAACCCGGCCACGTAGGCCTCGTTCATCAGGTCGAAGTCCCGCATATGGCGGAGGAAGACCGTGGTCTTGACCACATCGGAAAGCGATGCTTCATGCGTGGCCAAAAGTGCCGCCATGTTCAGAAGGGCTTGGGTTGTCTCTTCGACAACACCACCCACAATCATCTCGCCATTCACCAAGCCGAGTTGACCGGAAATCACAAGAAAGTCTCCGGCTCGAACAATGGGCGTGTACGGACCAATGGGTGTGCTCATGAACTCACTGTGCCACACGAGCATTGCTGAGAACACTGCGACCCGTCGGCCAGTCAGTCGGCCAACCTTGGGCCGACCACACTGCGGCGGCCGTGGCAGCAAAGACTGCATCGGAACCATTGACCGGTTCGGAGTCTTCCTCGTGCAGCGTGACCTCGACATGGGGCATATCGGCAGAACGAAGCACGCCGAATGAACGAATCGTCAGATCACTAATCATTCCGTCTTCATCAACCGACAATCCTTCGCTGGTAACCCAACCAAGCGCCATGTGCACCGCGCCGATCGCGTAGGAACGCAGAACAATCGCATCGAGCACTCGACCACATTTCAGATCAACGCGGACGACGCCATCGAGACCGATTGCAACCGTGGCGCTCGCTCCCTCGGCACTTGTCACCGTTGCGCTGTGAGCGTTGTTATCGCCCGATTCATCCGCGTTCTTGGCGGCAAGCGCAGCAAGCAGGATCTGTGCTTCGGCAACACCGGCTCCACGGATATCTACCGAGGTCGGTGGCCCAACAACGTCAACTTCTTCAACCACAAATTGCGGCGCGATGTTCCTAATTGCTTCGGCGATACCTTCCGTGCGTACGACACGGATCACACCTGAGCCATCGGCACGGACGCCCGCGGCAATGGGTGGACGCTTTGGTCCGTCGCGCACAACGTCTTCTCGTGACAACACCACACGAATCGCTTGGCGATGTTCATAGGCAAGTTCACGAGCAACCTGTCCGACATTGGTGGTCGACTTGCCACCAAATGCCCCTCCGTTGGCCAGCGATGTGAACGGTTCGCCTCCGGGTTCGCACCACGAAGCATCGGTTTCTAAATAGGCCGGTTCCACCCAACCGGTTCGCATCGTGAGTTCCCACTCGCCTTCAGGAAGTGCCAAGGGCGGCTCGGGTGAGGTGGTGCCGTGTCGGCCTTGCACCTTGCCTGCCAACGCACGAGCTTCGGTTAACGAATCGGCTACAACCCATCCGCCTTCTCCGTCGGGAACGGCAACTAACGAATCGAGCGGGGCGGTGTCTTCAGAGAAACCTCCACGCCCAAGCACAACGTCGGCGGAAACCTGCTGCGTTGAATGACCTTCGATCGTTGCCCGGCGCGATGCATCGTCGAAATTGCGTTCCTCGCCGCGTGCACGTTCCACAACAGAGGAACCGCTCACCACCATCGACCACGCTTCGCGGATTGTTTGCCACCCCGTGCATCGACACAGATGCGCAGCTAACGCCCGGTCCACCGCATCGAGATCGTCGGCTGCAGTGTTCTTCGAACGCAAACCCTCAAGCCGGCACACGATGCCTGGAGTGCAGAACCCGCACTGACTGCCGCCGGTAGCCAACAACGCGTCGGACCAACGTTCGCGATCTTCTTCCGCCAGACCATCAACTGTTGTGATGACACGCCCAGCAATACGACGAACTGGCGTTACGCATGAAACTCGTGGGGCACCGTCGACCAAAACCGTGCAACAGCCGCATTGCCCCTGCGGATTACAACCTGCTTTGGGCGCACGAACTCCGAGTCGACCACGCAGTGCGGCCAACAACGACACGCCGTTGTCGGGAACACTCACTTCTTCGCCATCGACGACGAACGTGATCTGCGCAGTTTCGATTGAAGTTGGATCAGTCATGACATCGCGATCGAATCGTTGATCGGGAACCTAGGGGTTACGCGACGACGACCGCCCGGAGGCGGTCGTCGTTCAGAAAGTAAAAGCAGAATCAGCTGAACGAGTTACCGCAGCCACACGTCTTCTGGGCGTTGGGGTTGTCGATCGCGAAACCTGCACCCTGGAGGCCGTCCTTGTAATCAAGGGTGGCACCGGTGAGGAGCTGAGCGCTTGAAGGATCGACCACGACGGGAACACCGAACTCGGTGTTCACAACGTCTTCGGAGTCCTTCTCGGAATCGAAGAACATCTCGTAGCTAAAGCCGCTGCAGCCACCAGGACGAACAGCGACGCGCAACATGAGGTCTTCCTGACCCTCTTGAGCAATGAGTTCCGCAACCTTGGTAGAAGCGGTTTCGGTGAGCGTGATCACTGTGGACCTCCGTGATAAAGCGGTGTTTGAAAAAAGGTTAGCGGAACCATGGCCAAGTTCCCATGTTGAGGAGGGCCAACCGCCGTTTCCGCCGGTAGATTTCCGCTATGGCCACCCTTCCCACGAGCGACGAGATCCTCACAGCGCTTCGTGGCGTTATCGATCCTGAGTTGGGCGCTGACATCGTGGAACTGGGAATGGCCCGGTCAGCCACAGTGTCCGAGGCCGGCGCAGCGGTGGTTGTTGTGGCCCTCACCACGGCCGGCTGCCCACTGAAGGCGCAACTGAAGCGCGAGATTCTCACCCGCATCGAAGCTCTCCCGGGCATCACCTCTGCCTCCATTGACTGGGCCGAGATGGATGCCGATCAGAAGGCGGCGGCCATGAACGTCGCCCGCAAGCACGCGCAATCTTCTGCCGGCCCCAACCGAGTTCCGCCGGGTGCACGCGTGCTTGCCATTGCTTCGGGCAAAGGTGGCGTCGGTAAATCGTCAGTCACGGCGAACATCGCTGCGGCACTTGCCGATCGGGGTTTCGCCGTTGGCGTCATCGATGCCGACATCTGGGGTTTCTCAATTCCACGCATGCTCGGCATTGAAGGTCGCCTCGAAGCAACCACTGGACCCAACGAAGAACGCACGATCATTCCGAAGTCGATTCCTATCGGTACCGGTCGACTCGATGTCGTCTCTATGGGATTACTTGTTGACGATGAAACCGACGCGCTCATGTGGCGCGGCCTTATTTTGAATCGCGCCGTGCAGCACTTTCTCGAAGACGTTTCTTGGGCAACCGATCTCGACTACATCGTCGTCGACCTTCCGCCGGGCACTGGCGACGTGCAAATGGGATTAGCCCGCATGCTCCCGCAAGCGGAGATGATCGTCGTCACGACTCCTGCAGTCGGCGCGCAACGTGTCGCCACTCGCGCTGTCACCATGGCCCGCAAAAGTCATCTTCATGTTCTCGGCGTTATCGAAAACATGAGTGCGTTTACCTGCGAACATGGACACACGCACGCTGTATTCGGTGAAGGCGGCGGCGCAAGGCTCGCAGCCGACGAGGGCCTTCCGCTCCTTGGTTGCATTCCCCTTGAACCCGCCGTATCTCTGGGCGGCGATTCTGGTGCACCAATCGTGCTCAGTGGAGGCGAAGCATCATCGGCCCTTCGTGCAATTACCGAACTCCTTGTGACTGAACTGGCACCGCCTATTTCAATGAGCGGCTGTTCTGCACGAATGCTCGACGCAGCCCTTGCTGCGCTCGATGCAACTGATTGATTCGCTGCCCAGCGATCAACCCAGTGACGTGACCTGTGCGGTCATGTGCACCGTTTCAGCATCGGTCGACCACAACGCGATTTCGAGAACGTCGTTGACCACTCGATACGCAATCGTCAGTGGCATCGCCGCAATAACCACGTCGTGATCAATTGCATCGCGAAATTCAACTTCCGCGCGCAACGAACTTCCGGTATCGAGGTCGAGAAGTTCACGGGCACGCACGCGCTCAAGCGTTTGTTCCACGACTTCCCATGACACCGCATTGTTCACGTGATTGAGAACATCAAGGTCGGTAACTCGCGGCCACCATGGCATCGTGTGCACACCGTCGTCACCAGGAACCACAGGATCATGCACTTGGCGGGCAGTGACTTCACGACCACCCGAGGGTTCGGTGTAGGTCGCGACAAATCCAGCGGGCAAGGGCTTCGGACGACCGGTCACGGGGTCGAGATGCACCCATAAAGTCACCGCTTCCACCGAACCACCGAGCTCCC
>CAEUNJ010000004.1_pt1 | contig 41802 bp, 33 predicted proteins | sample 7263841 | NCBI WGS metagenome assembly CAEUNJ01 (sample SAMEA6814163, study PRJEB35770) | uncultured Microthrixaceae bacterium | biome: Freshwater; feature: Freshwater reservoir; material: water | place: Czech Republic | collected 2017-06-27 | depth 30m m
CGCAATCCCCTAGGGGCAAAAGGCGTTGGCGAAATCGGAATGATCGCTGCTCCGGTCGCAGTGCAGAACGCGGTCATCGATGCCATCAGACACCTCGGCGTTCAGCATCTAGATATGCCCTGCACCCCACAAAAGATCTGGGCTGCAATTAATCACATCGAAAACTGATTTTTACGTTGAGGTCGGGAATTCAAACCGAAACGGTGGTCCGCCACATTCCGCTATGAACTAAGTCCGAGCACTCTTTGTAAATTTCCTCCGAGTATCGCTTGACGGATTTCTAGGTCTACCTCATGTTTTTCGAAATGGTCTAGGACCACACTCGGTTGAGGATCAGGCAACATCGAGTAGTAATCGGTGCCAAAACAGACCCGCTCAAATCCAACCGCATCGATCATGGCCTGAACAAACATGAAGTGATAGGCGAAACTGGTATCGAATACGAGATTCGGTGTTTCACGAGCGATGATTGTTGCGTGGCGTGCCTGTTCGACGCCATTGAATGCGTCAAGCACAAGAATCGTTGTCTCTGGAATCTCCTGAGCTAACTGCTGAACTCGCCAAATCGATTCATCAGGGACACCATCCATGGCGTGGACGAATGGGACAAGTCCAAGATCTGCTGCTTCACGGACCAGAGCTTTAACAAGCGGACTGTCGGTCTGAACCCCTTGGAAACGAACGTGGATGCTCACACCCACGAAACCCAAAACATCCCGCATCCGATGTAGTTCCGCGAGACCTGCACTCCCGTGAAGTGGTTCGGCGATACCCACAGCCGCTGGAAATCGCTCTGGGGCACTGTCGCGAAAAGCTGCGACGGCATCATTCACAACACGGGTATCGGCAACTCCATTGGGACGAAGATACCCATGACCAGGGATCACGACCGCCTGGTCAACGCCCTGTCTCTTCATCACAGCGATACGGAGGTCTCTGTCTGCCCCTTGCAAATCTTTCTGGTTGTCATCCAGAGAAAAAATCATTCCATGCGCTTCGAGCGTTCCAACATGATGATGACAGTCGATCACTGGTACTTCGTTAACGGACACTGCCGCCTCCTTTATCTGAAGTTGGGTGCAATCTCACGAGCAAACGTTTCCATCCACGTGAACTGGTCAGCGACAAATTGACTCACGATCAAGTTCGTCGCTCCGACCGCCGCCACTTCCCGAATTCTTTCAACACAATGCTCCGGCGGGCCCGCAATCGTGCCAAGTGGGGCGAGGTAGTCACGAAGCCCATATTTATCTACAAGTTTTTCATTCGGGTTCGCCAATCCAGGATGCGCATGGAATCGAGACTGGTAGTCACCCATCATCGCTGTCATCGGACCCTCGAGATGTTCAGGTAACCCTTTTCCTTTCAAAGTGAAACGAAAGACATGATTCGCTGTTCCCGCCAGAACTGATCGGATCGAATCAATTCCAGCTTCTTCCGTTGGAGCAAAAATCAGATTGCACATGTGCCAAATCTCTATTGACTCGGGATCTCGACCAACCTCGATTGCGCCCGCAGCAATATTCGCTTTTGCTAGTGAAAGCCGCTCAGAAGTTAAAGAATTCGAAAGAATGACTCCATCGGCAATCTGGCCAGCAAGTCGTTGTGTCTTGGGCCCCTCTGCGGCGATCCACACGGGCACCCGAACTGGATCAGTCAGCCACCGAAGCGAAAGGTCGTTCCCCTCCCAGGTGACAGTTTCACCCGCCGTAAGACCTTTCACGGCCGTCACGTACTCCCCCAGTTCCTTGACGGTACTGGGGTTAACTCCAATATTTCGGAGCGCGGAGTCACCAGAAGAGATGCCGTAGGAGAATCGGCCGCCCGAGATTTGCTGCACTGACGAGGCCGCCGCCGCGGAAACAGAAGGGTGGCGTGTTTGCGGATTCGTGACAGTTAACGCGAGCCGAGGACGGCTGGTGACGGTGGCGGCAACTGTGAGCATCGAAAAGCAATCAGCCCAGAGTGTTTGCGAGTCGCCCGCTGTGAGTAAATCAAATCCAGCGGCCTCAGCTGCTTCCAGCCATCGCCGATACTCGCAAAAGTCACGTGCAGTTGTACCTGTTCCGAACTGCACTTTGGATGCCACTAGGCCTCCCCTTCATTAAAATCAAATAATTCATCGGCGATGGTCACCAAGTGACTACGAGTTCCTGCGGTCCCCGTAATTGAAGTGTGTCGCGCCATCGAAACTCACCAGTTGCAGGTCGCAGGTCTGGCAACCGATCGAGCAAAGTCCCGATGCCAACCGCAGCTTCAATCCGAGCGAGTGAAGCCCCGATGCAGTAGTAAGCGCCAAACGAGAACGCTAGATGACTTGTCACATCACGAGTGATGTCGAGTCGATCAGGATCCAGATAGCGAGATGGATCGCGGTTAATGGCACCAAGGAATATATAAATCATCCCGCCTACTGGGATCTCAATGTCACCGATAGTCATTCCATCCAGCACAACCCGATGATTGATCTGCACTGAAGCGTCGTAACGAAGAAACTCTTCGACTGCATTCTTCATGAGCTCGTGGTTATCGCGAAGCATCGCTAATTGATCGGGATTGCGGAAAAGAGCCACCTGGGCATTGCCTAAAAGGTCCTGAGTAGTTTCGTGACCTGCTTGAAGAAGAAGAATGCAGTTCGCAACGAGTTCTCGCCGAGACAGCCGCGCGCCATCAGCCTCTGCTGCCAACAACGATGACATCAAGTCATCGCCAGGGATTCCGGATCGGACTTCGGCGAGATTCTCGAAATATGCGACCAGGCCGCGCGCCGCTTCATCACCGCGCTTTGAGACTTCCGGAGTTACCAATTTTTCGCCAGCACGCGCAAAGTCCCATGCGAACTCCCTAATCTTCGGAAAGTCCTCTTCAGGGATACCAAGAATATGGGCGATGACGTTGAATGGGATTTCATAGTTGTACTGCTTCACAAGGTCGGCCTGATCATCGCCCTCAAATCTGTCGATGAGATCATTCGCAACCATTTCTGCAATTGGCTGCCACCGAGCTATCGCTCTTGGAGTGAACGCCGATTTCACAAGATTGCGGACACGTTGATGGGGCTCCGGCTCTTGCCACAACATCACATCACGCATAACCCCCGTAAAGGAACCATCTCCGTGAGTAAATGCCTCTTCGATCACCTGCGGGTTATTCACGACCCGCTGATTACGGAATATCTCATCGGTTTCTTCAAACCGGGTAAACATCCAGGCCCCGTGGAATAGCTCCGGACGGTTCTTGTACACCGGTGCAACTTCGCGCAACTTACGCAGAAGCGGGTAGTACTCGCCGCGCTTTTTTCCATCAATAAGCCAATCCAAAATCTCATCTGGATCATCGGGCAGACCCGATGGATTCCAATCCACCGGCTCAAAACTCGCTGCAATACCTGGCGGCTTCATTTTCTTTTCCATTTTCCCCCGTTTTTCTATGTATTTTGTTTAAACGACTTCGATGACCGACCTGTCCCCGCTACCCGTGTCCCCGCGCACAACTTCTTTTGCGGCCGCTATTGCCACGGCAGCCTCATCGAAATTTTCAAAAACTGGAAGACCAATTTCAGATGCAGTAGCTAGAACGTTGTCGCGCTCAACCCCGGGTGCCGCATTCAAGTTCCGCAGAACCAATGCGAATCGAGATTTCTCGTAGCGCGGTGCACTCCACGACGAAGCTATCGATCTGATCAATTCGCAAAGCGGCGCAACACCTGCCGTACCGAAGCCGTAATAGGACTGCACATTCACATGCAACAGAACATCAGAGAATTTTTGGGTTGACAGAATATTCCCAAGAACTTCATCAAAGACATTTGGTGGTGCCGCGGGACCCACCCCAATCTCGATGGGGTTTGAAACACTCGTTCCGGCACCGTAACCAAGCGCCCGCAATGACTCAACGATTTCGGGTTGGACCGGTTCAAGATTTAATCCGGCGCGATCACACGCATCGGCAGCAAGTACCGAGGCTCCACCACCGACGCCTACCACCAGTACTTCAGGTCCACTTTCAATCACCGACCCTGAATATCGTTGTATGTAAACCAGCGCCCCAATGAAGTCCTCGAGCCGTTCAACAACAGCCACATTCGTTGCACTGCGAATAGCACTCCAGACGCGCCGATCGCCTGTGAGCGAACCCGTGTGGGAGGCTGCAGCGCGAGATCCTTGATCGCTTAGCCCACCGGTCATAACGACTACAGGCACGCGTCCTTGCGCCTCGCGAAAAGCAGCCACCAAACGTTCACCGCCTGAACAGCCCTCCAAATAGCAGCCAATCACCTTTGTCTCGCCATCATTGAGAAAGTGCTCAACAAATTCTGCTGGAGCCACGTCAACCCCATTACCAACTGAAATAACTTTTGCAAAGCGCAGTCCCCGGGCTGCTCCAATCTTTAGGACGTCACCAGCAAGACCTCCGCTCTGGCTGACAACACTCACGCCTCCGCTTTGTGATGGAGCACCCAACAAAAATGTTTGCCGACCAGCAGCCGCATAAACGCCGATACAATTGGGTCCAATAATCCGGACTCCCGAATCTCTAGCCGCCTTCAGAAGGTCAGTTTCGTAAGAAGTCCCTTGAGGCCCTGCTTCACTGAAACCACCGCTCACGACATGGACCACTCGGGCAAACCCAGCTGCTGAACGAACGAGATCGGCGCACGCCGCAGCAGGAACCGCTGCGAGCAGATAATCCACCCCTCCGGGGATTTCCTGCACCGACGAATATGCGGGGATGCCGTCAACGTTCGTTGCAGATGGATGAATAACAGAAAGACCCTCGCTCCAGCCGAAGGCGCGATAGGCGGCGATAGCGCGATTCCCAAACCCTGTTCCTTTGGTTGATACGCCAGCGACAGCGATGGAAGCCGGTAAAAAGAGCGCCTCAAAATCAACCGGAGGCGGACGATTACCAACGATTGGATCATGGTCTTTCAAAATGAGCCGGGCGTCAGCGACGGTCGCCCCATCAGGGCGCGCGATCACTGGATTGCAATCAAGATCTGTGAACTGTTCGCCCAGATTCATTACGAATCCATCTGCACCAGCAATAGCTAAAAGTAATTCGACAAGAGCATTTCGGTCCACCGGCGGTAAATTCCGCGCTCCGCGTAAAAGTGCGGACGAGCGGAACCCGTCTAAAAGCATCTCGACGCTCTCGACGGTAAGTGGGGCAAGTTGCACCGACACATCGTCATAGATCTCGGCCATAACCCCACCCAGGCCAAAAGCGATTGTGATACCGAAGGGTGTGCGTGTTGCCCCGATCACTAATTCAATTCCGGGTGGAACCATTTCTTCGATCAGAAATCCCGCTGGGGATAAACCAAAGTTGGATAGGTTGCCCTCCATTACTCGCAGGGTCTCCGCAATCTCTTCGTGAGTAACCCCTAGAACAACTGCACCAAGTTCGGATTTATGGATGATCCCCTGACCGAAAGCTTTTACAACAAGCGGGGAAGACAAATGTGACACTCGCGACAGAGGGTCGGTGCAGTCTGATTCGATGACAACGCTCTCTGGGACGGAGACTCCACGAATCGAAAGTTGTTGTTTCACCAATGGTTCAGGCACCAAAGATCGGTCTGGCGTCCCCGCCAAACGAAACCCCTGCGCAAGCAGCTCATTTGCTCTCAACATGGCAAGCGGGAGAAGACTCTTCGAGCTGTACCGCCCAGATAATCGACACGCGTCTGATCTGTTAGATCGAGCTCAGACACCTGCTCCAAGGCGTTGCGGTGGCCGACTGTAGGAAAATTTGTTCCAAAAAGTGTTTTTGTACGTCCCGGTCCGCGCAAAAATTCCACTAATGACGAGGACCAGTGTCGAGCCGGATAGGCCGCCGTTCCGAGAAATACATTCGGAAATTTCAGCGCCATCGCGATTGCCTCATCAACCCAGGGCCAACCCGTGTGAGAGAGCACAAAGCGCACTGTCGGGAAATAAATAGCCGGGCGATCAACTCCGATGGGATGGCCGCATTCGCTCGGGACGAGCCCTCCTGACGTTCCCGCTTGCATCACGACAGGAACATCAAGTTCCGATGCAAGCGTGTAATACGGATAGAAGTCGGCGTGATCAAATGGCCGATCCCAAGAGTGGACATGGTTATACAAACCAACCACCCAGTCATTACCGAGAACTTCCCGAGCCCGTTCAACGCCAGCGATTCCGCTATTTGCATCAAAACACCAAAGCCCAAAGAACCGGCTTGGGTAGGAGCGCACGAGATCGGAAACCTCATCAAAACGGGCAGTGACATCGGAAAAATTGAACGCGCCATGGTGATGCTGTTCATCGCTCATAACAATCTGCAGTGCAGAGATTCCTAATGCGTCCATACGCTCAACGAGAGTTGCCGGATCACAAAAACCGTCATCGGGATTTTGACGAATCTTGAGAGAAAGCCCCTGGGCTTCGATCGATCGTTGCCATGCTTCAGAAGCAGACGGCAAAAACCCATTACATAAATAATCGATAATGAGAGTCATGGCTTGTTGTCCGATGAAGCGGAAAACGCTCCAGTCAAAAAATCGATGAGCCGTTCCGGTAATTCTTCGTCAGCACCGGGAGCCCGAATCTCCAACCAGGCATGAACGGGCCCGTCAGGTTGGCCAATCACACGATTGACCATGTCTTTTGCTAACGCGAGTCGCAACTCCCGCACATTCGGATCGAGATGTGGAGTGACCCGAGCTAATGCAATCTCAAATCGGTGGGTATACGGCTCAAACGCGGCGATCATCAAAGGCATGTGGGCGGGATTCGCTAATACTGCCGCCAAAAAGCCAATGTGGAACTGCCCACCTCCTTCTGTATCTGCAGCCATTTCCGCAGTCGGAATGACAAACGCCTCGAGAACTTGGCGCAAAGATGCCCCCGGATTGCTCTCGATTTGGTCGAGCCATGTTGCTCGCCTGGCTCCGACTTCCGCAGCTCTCCAGTCGAGGATCGCTGCAACAAGTTCCGCTTTTGAGCCAAAGTGATAGTGAATTGAAGCAGAACTTACATCGGCTTCATTGGTGATATCGCGAATTGAAACTCCGTCAATACCGCGCTCGGCGAAGAGTTTTTCAGCAACCTGCATCAATCGAATCCGAGTGGTCTTACCAATTTCGGTTGTGGTAGCAGTCATCGACAATTCTCCCCTTCCCGCCCTGCTCGATAGGCGGACTGAGCAGCCGTTGCTAATCGCGCCACGTGATCAAGAGCTGCGCCTAATTCAGATTGATCGATCATGCCAGCCAGATCCGCGCCGCCAGCGGCCCTCAACATCTCGGGGAGCCGGGTCGCGATCCGCGCCAAGGCCCACTCAAGCATGTCGCCTTCGGCCGCAGCATCGAAGTCGATCACCTGATTCGTCACTTCTCCGCCGGGACCAATCTTATGAACGTAGTGATAGTGCGGTTCGCCGTCGAAGACATCAAACCGAAGATATTCGTGACCATCGTCAGCGCCTGCAACGTGCAGTGACACCCCTTCATCGGAAAATCCACCCACCGGAGATTTCTCTCGCAATTCGGCAAGTTCTGCAGCATCTCGCGAATAGAGCGCCTCAAGATCCTCCGGGGATACATCCCGGTATTCGACACCGATGCGTACCGCTCCTGCATCGATCCACTTCGTGTTCGATTCATCGTGTGGTTGAGGCGCGATGTTGTACACCTTGCCGATCGGACGCTGTTCGGTCATTTACGGTTCCTCCTATCGTTCGTCTCGGAAGCGTTTTGATTTTGGTGATGTATGCAATTCAGTGTCTGAGTCAAGAGCTCCAGCAGCAACCACTTTGGCGTGAATCCTCACTCCGAAACGCTGGTTGAGCACTGCTTCAAGTTCCGACTGCTGGGAGCCGAACATCGCGGGATCTCTGTGACTGACAACTGCGATTTCCATCTCATCTCGATTCCCATCGCGCCAGACCCGGACAAAATAATCCGGATCGATGCCCTCTACAGCGCATGCAACCTCGCCGACTCCCTCCGGCCACAAATTGATTCCCCGCAGCTTCACCATGTTGTCACCGCGACCGGCGAACGGCCCCATTCGTCGCAACCAGGATCCACACTCACATTGTCCGCGGGGATGGAGAAAGGAGAGGTCCATGATGTTGTACCGGAACTGTGAACTCCCAGTTTTGTAGAGCTCGGTTACGACTACCGCTCCCAGTTCACCGTCAGGAAGTTCTTCACCAGTTTCGGTATCGACCACCTGAACTATGTAGGCATCTTCGAAAATGTGCAGGCCATCATGCGCTGGACATTCCACGGCTACCCACTGGACTTCGTGGAATCCATACGATTTGAAATACTCAACTCCGAACGTTTCCGAGAGCACCTCGGGATCACCGATGTTCGGCAGCGCCCGGAGCTTGAGGTCAACCTTCGGGTCATATCCCAAAGCGCGTGCTGCCTCCGCAATGCGCAGGAGGTAGTCACCCGTTGTGCAGATAGCCGACGCTCCGTATTCGATCGCCAGCTCGACTTGCCGTTCGGTGCTTGTCACATTGCCCGTACTCGTCGTGAGTACCACGCAATTGAGCCAACGAGCGAGTGCCTCATCAAACGAGAAGGCGCCGTTGTGGAGGCCGTAGGCCCAGGAGTTCAAGACCACGTCGCCAGGCCGGATCCCCTGCATATACAGCGCACGCGCGGTCAGAAGTGCACCGACATCCCGATCCCACTGCGTATAGAACGTCGGTCGCGACTTGCCCGTTGTTCCGCCTGACATGAAGACGCGCATAGGTTGGCGCGTGGCGTCTGATGGAACTACGCCCTGGTAATCGCCGAATGGAGGGTGATCATCGATACTTTTCCGAATGTCATCAACGGTGTACGTCGGAAATCTGGACAGATCTTTGATCGACCGCAGATCGTCAGGACCCACTCCTGCTTTCGCCCATCGATCGCGGAAAAACGGAACTTTCGACGCGCGGTGAACTTTCGCTTTGAGACGCTCTAACTGCACCGCCTCGATATCAGCCGGAGAGTCGAGGTAGGACGAATTGAAGTAGTCGGGGGCCGGCGCGTACATGCGCATTAACTCCTGATAGTCAACCGCCTCCCATGGCCGGACAAGGTTCTCAGTCATGGCGAGGACCCCACGAGAGCACTGCCTGGTCCGAGTCGCCGCCTTCGGATTCGATGTCTTCGAATCCGACCACCACCGAGAGACCGACCGAGAGGTCAACGCCATCGGCCGAACCAGCCCAGCCGCCGGGTAAAAGCAAGTCATCCTGCTCTGCAAGGCGGACCAGAACAACCGTCGATGGAAGAGGAAACGCGCCCCCAAACCCATGCCTGTTGACGATCCAACTCGCTATCGTTCCGTTACCGGAGAGTTCTTGCCATTCCCATGTCATGGAACCGCACGCCCCACAAATTGCTCGGGCGGGCCAGCGCCACACATTGCAATCCGAACAACGCGCGCAGACAAATTCATGCCGTGAAACCGCAGACCACCAAGCGACAGAATCTAGATCAGCAATCGGGATTGGGCGCTTGATGTTCACTTGTCCGCCCGAAGGATCAATGCTGACGAAGTTCCAGCCACGTATCCAGGTTGACCGGTGACGAGGGCGACTTCGGCCCCATCTGTCTGGCGCGGACCGGCATCGCCGCGAAGTTGGTCGACGGCTTCAGCCAGATGATTCAACCCGTGAACGTAACCCTCGGAAAGGTGACCTCCGTGAGTGTTCACAGGGAGTGAACCACCTAGCGACGTCGACCCCGCAGCAACCAGCGCAGCTCCTTCGCCCTTCGCCGCAAATCCGTAGTCCTCGAGTTGCAAGAGAACCAGTGGCGTGAAGGCGTCGTATAACTCAGCGACATCAATGTCGCTCGGGGACATCTCGGCGGCATCGAAAAGTCTCGGTGCAAGTTGAGCCGCACCGCTCGTCGATAGATCGTCGCGGCCATTCGAATACAGCGTATGGCCACCGCCACAGGCGGCACTGGATACGAGGACCGGGCGTTGGCGCAAAGTTCGCGCCCGTTCCGTTGAAGTGACCACGACGGCCACGGCTGCATCCGTTTCGAGACAGCAATCGAAAAGCCGGAAAGGTTCAACAATCATGCGTGATTCCAGATAGTCATCCATGGAAAGCGGGGCCTGCATCATCGCCCGCGGATTCAGCGTTGCGAATTCTCTTTGGCTAATCGCAACACGTCCCAGATCTTCCGCTGTCACGCCGTACTTGTCCATGTATGCACGCCCGTACATCGCAAACTGCTGCGGTGGCGTTGCCAACCAATACGGGCTCTGATACTGGAACTCGATCGAATCTGGAGCAGCGCGACCTGTTCCCCCCATGCGGAAACCCGAACGAGCATTGATCGACCGCCAACACACGATGCAATCAGCAACCCCGGCGGCAACTGCCTGGGCGGCGAGTCCTACAGTCCACGCCGACTGGCTGCCACCTCCAAAGAGATCCAGATGAAACCGAATGTCCTTGATTCCCAGGCTTTGGGCAACGATCGTTGCTTGCACTGAATCACCGACACGATGACACGCAACTCCGTCAACATCTGACGTCGCAAGTCCCGCGTCGTCAAGAGCCGCACGAATGGCTCGCAACGCGAGCGTGAGGGTGCTCACCCCGGAATTCTTGGAGTAATCCGTTCGGCCGATACCAGCAATCGCGGTCCGATCACGAAATGGATGAGTGCCGCTCATGAAAGATCGACCCAACCGGTCTTGATGCGAGTGTTCTCGAGCACGCTCTCGAGACCTGAGTCCTTCCCAAATCCCGAATTCCCGAATCCCCCGAATGGAAGCGCCCAGTGGATCCGCCGGTAGGCGTTGACCCAAACTGAGCCGACTTGGAGATCGCGAATCATCCGGTGACCTCGCTTCAGGTCACTTGTCCAGACACCCGCAGCGAGTCCGTACTTTGTGTCATTTGCGAGCGCCACGGCTTCTTCATCATCGGCAAACGACATGATGACTGCAACGGGGCCGAAGATCTCTTGCTGGCAGATCGACAGATCGTTCCCCGGAACGCGGAAGAGCGTGGGTTCGACCCAGTATCCGGAAGCCATCGACGAATCTGACGGGAAGATCTCGTCCGCACGGGATCGGCCGCCGAGGACGAGTTCAGCTCCGTCGGCCGGAGCGTTCTCGATAAAACCGCGCACCCGATCCAACTGCTCGGCCGAAACGATGGGGCCCATCGTTGTGGCCAGATCGGTGGGATCCCCTAGAACGACGCTGGACGCGGTCTCTGTTATTCGTCCAATCATCTCGTCAAGAATCGACTCGTGTACAAGAATCCGGGATCCAGCGACACATGTCTGACCCGCGCCTCCGGTAAAGATCGCTGCCGTGCTCACACCAACGCCAGCCGCATCGAGGTCGGCGTCTGCGAAAACGATGTTCGCCGACTTCCCTCCGAGTTCGAAGTGGAGAGGTCGAATCAATGACGACCCGCGATCTTGGATGATGCGGGCTGTTTCGGTAGAACCAGTGAACGTCAACCTGCCGATGGTGGAATCGCACACCAGGGCATCGCCAGCAACTTCCCCGAGTCCGGCGACCACGTTGACAACACCGCGCGGGAGGCCCGCAGATTCGAGCAGCGATGCCCACCGGAGAACCGAGCATGCCGCCTGTTCTGCGGCCTTTATGACCACAGTGTTCCCGGCCGCCAGTGCCGCTCCAACCTTCGACGACATCAGCGAAAGTGGTGCATTCCAAGGAATGATCACTGCAACCACGCCATAGGGTTCGCGTCTCGTGAAATTAAAACTATGCGGACCGACTTGGACGGTATCGCCATGCACTTTGTCGGCGGAGCCAGCGAAGAACTGAAACATTTGCTCGCATGCCGGGATATCGCCCATCAGCGTTTCGTTCAGAACACGCCCGTTGTCACGTGTCTCGATCTCGGCGAGCTCACGACCATTGACACGAATGATGTCAGCCACCGCTCGCAAATGAGCCGCCCTTTGCAAGGACGGAAGCGCCCACCACGCGGGAAACGAATTGGCGGCGGCTTGAACAGCAGCGGCGACATCGACAGCGTCACTTTGCGGGATGCGGGCCCACGCGACTCCCGTCGCTGGATTGATGCTCTCGATCCATCTCCCGGATGAAGCAGGACAAAGCTCCCCATCGATCAACTGCAGGAAATCGACGAGCTCGGTCGAGGCCATTGTCATCACCTATTGAAAGAGTTGACCGGCGTTGACGTCGAGTGTGGCGCCGGTGATACCGGACGACATGTCCGATGCAAAAAAGAGCACGGCACTTGCCACTTCATCCTCTGTCGCTATTCGACGTAGCGCCATCGACTGCACATGCCGCTCCAGCATCGACTCGTAAGAAATGCCCTCGTCGCGAGCCGTTGTTGCGATCCAATCCTCGAGAACCGAACTCCAGATCAATCCCGGTGCGACTGCATTCACCCGCACACCCGATGGCCCGAGTTCATCCGCTAGCGCCCAGCCGAGACGATGTGCAGCGGCCTTGCCTGCGGCGTAGTCACTTCGACCGCCGTAGGCGATTCGGCTCGACATCGACGTCAGATTCACTATCGATCCGCTACCGGCCGAAACCATGAGCGGCGCCACAAACCGCGACATCAGCAACGTCCCGTATGCAGCGACATCGATACAGTGCCGCCACAAGTCAAGGTATTCATCGTCCATTGCAAGGACGTTCTTACGATGAGTGGGCGGAAATGCCGCATTTACAAGCGCGTCGATCTTTCCGTACTCGTCGAAGGCACGTTCGGCCAAAACACGAACCTGATCTCTGTCGATCACGTCAGTCGCCACCGGCAATGCGCTGCGACCAAGTTTCCGCACCTCGACGGCGATTGCTTCAACAGTCGCAAGCGTGCGCGCAGCTAGTACGACGTGGGCGCCCTCGCGAGCGCAGCGCAGCGCAAGGGTCCGTCCGAGCCCTGGTCCGGCACCGCCAATGATGACAACCCGATCTTCGAGAAGCATGGCCTTAGATTCCGTAAACCCGCGCGGCATTACCTGCCAAAACGCTGTGTCGGTCCGCACTGCTCATGCCAACAGCGAGTCGCTCGATATACGACGCACTTTCGGGCCACAAGCAAACGCTATGCGGGTAGTCAGTCGAAAACATTGAGCAGGATGCAAGTTGCGGCCAGAACCCGTCGGCGATCATTTTGAAGCCAAGATCGTCATCGAGAACCGTTACAAAGAGATTTTCTCCGAGTAGCTCACTCGGCCGGCGATCGATGCGAACTCCGCCCGTTGCGCGGTAGTAGGGATTGTCGAAACACTGGTCCATCGTCTGGGCCCAGAACGGCAACCATGAACAGTTCACTTCACCTGCAACGATTTTCAGATCCGGATGTCGCTCAAAGACCCCGCCGTACGTCATGTAGGTGAACGGACGAGCTGCGCTGAAGAACCGGTACACGGTTCCACTGACCGTGACTTGTTGATTGACAAGCTCGTCCCAGTCGGACTCAGAAGGTTTCCCGCCGAAGGTGCGATGAAATGTCAGCGGAACGCCAGCATCGACTGCTGCCTGGTACAAGGGATCGAAATAACTGTCGTGATACGGGCGAGCAGGATTTCCTGGAATAAACGCTGCTTTCGCACCTTTTTCAAGGACTCGATCGAACTCAGCAATGCACACATCAATCCCATCGTCCACAGGAAGGAGGGGAAGACCGACGATTCGTCCAGGAGCCGCCGCAGCGAAATCGTCGAGGAGCCAATCGTTATAGGACCTTATGCATGCGATCGCCAGTTCTCGATCCGTTTCGACGTACATGTGAATCACATTTGCGGGATAAACAATGCTGACATCAATTCCGTCGCGATCCATGTCCGCCGCATGAGCCACACCATCGAAGTTGCCCGGAAGAATTTCATCAAAGCGAAGGCCACTGGCTTTCCCATTCGTCTGCCCAGCCATCGCCTCCACGCCCAATGTCCGCTTGGGCGGTTTGCCATCAAAGCTCCAGCCTTCCCCGCCATCGGCACCCGTCATCACTTTTGGAACCCGGTCTCGCAGTGATTTTGGAACTCGATCAAACACTGAAGGAGGCTCAGTCACATGGCAATCTGCCGATATCACTCGTTCAATCATGCTTGTGCTCCAGTCGCCAATGTCGCTGGTGCTTCAACGAACGTCTCTGGCAGATACGAGGGTGGGAACCGATAAAGATCGACTGCGTTGTCCCAAAGAATCTTGCGCTTCGATTCTTCGGAAATCTCACTTGGCAAGAGATCAAAGAAGTGATCAGTTGCGTGAGGGTATTTAGAATCAGGATGGGGAAAATCGGTTTCAAAAACAATGTGGTCATCGCCCAACCAGCGGATCACGTCCGCTACAAATGGATCATCACACTCTGTTGAGATCCAACAATTACGCCGAAAATAGTCAGTGGCGCTCATGGACAGGTCGGGGAACTCTTGAGCTCCTGCTAGTTCCAAGTGTTCATCGATGCGGTGCAGCCAAGACGGAAGCCAGCCGCAACCCGCTTCCATGTACGCGCAGCGCAGCTTAGGAAAGCGCTCGAAAACACCATTGACGATCATGGATAACGACGCGTACTGGGCCTCGTGCGCGTGCACCACGGTGTGCCATTCGGTGAAGCTGGTGAACCTGTCCGAGCCGGCTGTGGTTGCATTGAGACCCATGTACTCATGGGTTGCGAACGCACAGTCCAGTTCCTCGAGAAGTTCATACACCGGGTCGTAATAGCGGTCGCCAAGATTGCGATGGTTGAACTGATTCGGTCGTGCCCAGAAGCAACGAACACCCAATTCGTCATACGCGTACTGGATCTCCTCAACCGCTCGTCCGACGTCGTTTAACGGGACGGGGCCCGATGTCAGGACCTTTCCGCCCGAGATTTCGCGCATCTCCGCGCCCCAACGGTTGTAGGCACGGGCCATCGCCGCCTGCAGTTCCGGATCAATCCCATCGAGCCACATGTCATATTCGGGCCCATAAATGACCATGACATCGACACCCTCCACCTCGAGCGCCTTCGCCACACGATCTCCGGTGAATCCCTCGATCACCATGTCGCCGTATTGGGCGACCATGTCCTCGGTGGTCCAGTTGATCGCCTTCTGGAAGTTTCCGTAGACGCTCGTCGGATGCTGAGACCAGCGACCATCGACCGTGACCGGGTTGTAGTGATCGAAACCGGGAGGTGCCTTGCGGCCGATTCGGTCACGGTATTTCTGGTCTAGATACCGCGGCCAGAGATCCGCAGGATAGATGACATGTGCGTCAGCATCGAAGATCTTGAATCCACGTTTCATCGTGCCCCCCGGCAGAATAAGCGTCACATTTTGCGAGCTAATTGAGGGTAAATGAAACGATCGTTTGTGTCAAGCGTTTCATTTACTCCCAACTCAAGTTTCCCCTCGGTGGCGCGACGGATTCTCCCTTGCGTGGCCCACAGGAGCCTCAGCAAGATCGACGTATCAGCACGATTGGCCGCAGCGACGAGGTCAGCTGCTGCAAGAAAGACCCGTCAAATGTCCCAAGGGGTCAGATCGATGCCGAGTTCCTGAAGACGACCAATCAACCTTTCCGGACTCATCGACTGGCTCGGCCAGTGATAATCCCAACCCCGCGTGCCCACTGCGGGCTCCACGTAGGCGTGCACCTGATCCATCGTGAAATAAATGCCGCGTCGACCAATCTGCCGCTCATAGCGTTCTCCGTGTTCGCGGTCGAGCACAAAGTTGGTGTGGTCGCACATCGACTTCATGTCGTCATGCACCCAGTCCCACACTTGAGCCGCTACGTGCACGAGCGGTTCAATCGGCTCGTACCGAGTGACTTCGAATTCCCGTGACCAGAACGTGATCGGTTCGAGACAACACGCGCAATACGACTCCAGCCTCACCTCTTTGCCAGCAAAGTGGGGCATCTTCGAAACAGCAACCGCTTCGTGGGCGCAACCGATGAAGGAATGGAATGAGTCATCGACATAGAGCGCGACCTGGCTCGGGAATGCCGAGTACGGAGGGATCTTGATGATGTCGCAATTCGGTGAGTCTTGATCGACGACAACAACGATACCTGTTTGTAATTCCTTATATGCCTGCACAATGTCGCGTCGCGACAGGCCCGTGCCTTCATAGACATCTCGCAGATTGGGGCCGCGTCGCTGTTCCGCCCAGAAGTCGAACACAAAGGCTCGCACCTGCAATGCCCGCTCGGACCATTCCATCGCATTAGGCACGTACTGGGCCATAGAGGCCTCCTGTAATCCAGTGCCTTTGGTAGGCATCCCCGCAACAAACGGTAGTCGCGGTCCCCCTGCACGTGCTGTGAAAAGCGGGCCGCAAGGAGAAGGCGGAGGAATGGTTCGTCCTCGAGACGACCGTCTCTGACTACCAAAAGACCGAAGGCAAACAAGTCCTTATTTCTGCATGCCACCTGAGACTGAAATCTCATCGCCGGTGACATACGAAGAGGCATCACTGGCGAGATACAGCACAGGACCAACGATTTCATCGGCGTCCGCAACACGCTTCATGAGCGTGCCGTTGGCAATCATGTCGATGAAGCCTTCGCGAACTCGTTCGGCTCCGGCAACCATCTCGGTCATAAACGGGCCTGGACACAGTGCATTGACACGAATGTTCCATGGCGCCCATTCCTGCGCCATCGATTTCGTGAGATTGATCAGCCCCGCTTTCGATGAGCCATAAGCGCAAACATTCGATCCTCCGGAATACGCCGCCATCGTCACGATGTTCACAATGGAGCCGCCCCCGTTGTCGCGCATAAACGGCGCGACCTGTTGTGCCATGCGCAGTGGTCCTTCGAGATTGACGTTGAACATCTTGCGCCAGTACTCAATCGACATATCTGAAACTGTCGTGGGAGCCGGATTGATGCCGGCGTTGTTCACGAGAACATCAATCTTTCCGAAACGGGCAATAACTGCTTCGACAAACGAAGGGATTCCTTCCCAGTCCCCCACATGACACGCGAGTCCGAGCGTCTCTTGCCCTGTTGATGCTGCAACCTCAGCGGCAACTTCGTCACAAAGGTCTTGTTTGCGAGAGCTGATGACGACCTTCGCTCCTGATTCGGCGAGCCCTTGCACCATCGCGCGACCAATTCCCTTTGTGGAACCAGTGACGATCGCAACTTTGCCGGTCAGATCGAACAGATCTTTTGCTCCCATAATCAAAACACCTTCCGCTCGCCGATGACACCGGACTCTTCGGTATCGAGCACCGTATGCAGAGCTGAAAATCGAAGTACCCCACCTTCAAGGCGGACCGTTCCCGTGACAAGCGCGGTCGAAAGATCCGAAGGAGAACCGCTGATGATTTGCGAGACGCGAATGTACGAACGGAAGTCAGCATCATCACCGCGGTTCGCGCTGATGTGAACGTTCTCGCCGCCATGGCGAAGTGGGTGAGGGCTTCCCTTGCGGTGTTCGGTCTGCCACGCCAATACCGCTGCTTTTCCATGCACATCGGCGTTGACGAACTCCTCGTAGTTCGTCTTGCCGGTATCAGTTCGGCACGTGAAGTGCGCGTCGTCAGTGAACATGTCGGCCCATTCGTCATAGATCGCGTTGTCGTAGGCAAACCACCAGTGGGAAACCAGTTCGTGAACATCAGCGGGCTGAATCATCGGCTTCTTCTCTTTTCGAGGGCGCAACTGCGGAGCTATGGAGATACTGCGGATCAATCGCCGGGGCATTCCCCCACCAGCGATTCATGCGTACCCATAAGATACCATCGTTATATTCTGGAAGTCTTCGAGGAGAGCCCGCTCTCATAAAGGGGAAGCCCCCGCAATGACAATCACCAACGAAGATCTCGCAAAAGCGCTCCGGCCCGTCGCCCCACCCCGCGTCATTGAGGACGTCTATACCGACGACCAGCACGAGCGCATCATGGGTGTACTCAAACGTCAAGGTCCGTGGCCCACGATTACCGCCCACCACTTCGACACCGTCGAGGAACTTGTCGCGACGACTTCAGGGCCGATGCGCGAAGGCGAAGGCCCCAAGTTGACCCTCGACGACATCGCAACCGGCCACTTCCGCGGCTACTTGGCCAAAGGGTCAACATGTTTTTATCCCGAACTCGAAGATTGTTTCTATAACGAGAAATTTCTTGATCTCGCCCGCGACTACTGGGGCGCCGCCTATGCAAAGCCCACGCACATGCTCTTTAATTTCTGCGGCGCACACCACAGTGGACTCAACCCACACCTTGACGCAGTTCAGTTCCGCGGTATTCGCCTCGAGAACTCTCCGGTCTGGCTGGCCAACATCATGGGCAAGTCAGGACTCTTCCAAGATCACATCGTGAAGATGGCCCAAGTGATCGCCTGGTGGTACCGGGGTGAAAACGGCACGTTTACCTACTGGCCCGATGGCCCATTCGGTCAACCAAAGGTCCTTGAACACCCACTTTGGGACAAAGGCGTTGTCGTGCAGAACGAAGTGATGTTCCATCGTGGCGATCCTGTCGGTCGACCCGAAGATCGTGACATCCCAGGGCTCAAGCACCGTTCGATGATCGGGTACGAGGCCGATCGCGATAATTGGGCAATCACAACCGACGGCGAAGTCATCCGTCGCTATCAACCCGAAGAAACGCGACTACTGGTTCATTGGAGCGCTGAGTTGTACTCCGACATGGAAGAACTCGAAAAGTCACTCGATCATTCCGACGACCTCACCAGCGACATGATTTTTGACCGCCTTATTGCCGATATGAAAAACCGCGGCGTCAAGGTCGATCAACCGTCGGATCCGATGCACGATTCGGACTTCATCCGATCGCTCATTGCGACCTACACAATTGCGCCAACAACTGATTGGATTCCGAAACCCGCGGCCTGAGGTCGCGTACGGAAATACTGCCAATGACCACGAAACACGCCAACATTCGAAAACGCCCTGCGGCCGAACAAAACCGACCTCCCGTTCGGCCATCAGCCAAAGCAGTGGCCACCCGCGCCGCGCTCATCGAGCTCGCTGCCGAAATGTTTGCGACAAATGGGTACCTCCAAACCTCAATTCGAGATATCGCACGCGAAGCGTCACTCACCACGGGCGCTATCTACGGTCATTTCCGCAATAAGGCAGAGTTGCTTGCCGAAGCAATCAGTTCACGCACAGAAACCGACCTTGAAAGCATTCCGGAGACCAGTGATCATCAGCCACAACACGTCGATGTCCTGAAACGTGCCGCTTTTCGTTTCGCCGAGCGCCGACAACTCCGCTCGCTCATCCTCCAAGGCGCTGCGGCCGCGATTACCGACAACGAAACTCGGGATCGCTTGCGCGACGAACAACTCAGCCATCTCCAAGACTGGGTCGATCGCTACGAAGCCAACCAAGAACAACTTGGGATTGACCCATCGGTCGATATTCGCGATGCGGTGCTGTTCACCTGGGCAGCAGAGGTCGGACTCGGCGTTCTCGAAGCACTCGGCATTGAGCCACGGTCAAAGAAGAGTTGGGCGGATATGGCCGCAAGATTCGGTCAGTCACTCACGCTCCCACCCCTCGACTAGTCCGCGCTCCCCTTCAGCAACTCATCTAGCCCTTCGACGAGTTCGGCGGGTGTGTACTCGCCGAGGGTGACCCGTTGAAGCGTTCGAGATTCCGCAAGATCGAATGCCGGCCGTCCGTGCTGAAGAGAAATGTTGTCCCAGAGCAGCAAATCGCCAACAACCCATTGATGTTCAACAACATTCGACGCGTCGTACATGACATCGAAAAGATCTCGAAGAAGCGCTCGTCCTTCAATGGTGGACATCCCAACAATAGAGTCTGAATGCAATTCATTCGCAGTGATCACTTCGGTTCCCGTTCTCGGATGAATTCCAAAGATGGGCCGTTCGCAACGAGGTGAATTCCGCCGAATGTTCTCAACTCTCATCGGAGTGTCATCGGGGAGGTGAAAGTCGTAGACGTTAAGTACCGACCGTCCTTCGAGCGCTGCTCGAAGATCAGTGGGAAGCGCTCTTGCCGACTGTTCCACATCGATAAACCGTGTGGGGGCTCCAGACTCAGGCGCTTCAAGGCAATGCAACGAGATGCCGAGCACTGGGAACGGCGTGAACGCGAAGTCTGAATGAAAGAGCAACCCCCCTTCACGGATGATTCCATCGGATCGAGAATTCGACACATACGACCAAAGATTGCGCTCGGCCAAAACCGGCCCGAACCTTGCAACAAAAGCCACCTGTTGCTCGCCAGTCATGCTGCCGCCTCGGAACAACAACAGATGTCGCGAGTCGAATTCCTCGCGTAACGCTTCCATCTCAGCAAGCGTCCCCTGGCTCGAAAGTCCATGATCGCTACTCAGATCGATTCCATCAACCTCAGTCCCAAATGATCCAGGAAACGAGTTCAGTTCAAGCGCCATCGGCAAATCATCACAGGTTCCGCGATGGCGTGATGGAACCGCTCTCGCTACAGCTCAACTTCAGGCTCGCCGGTCTTCAGTTCGGCAAATTTGGCAGCCATCGTTGGATTGCCACGCGTGAGTTTCTTGATCGAAAGGTCTTCGGCTTTGTTGTTGGCGAGGCGGAGATTGTTCTCCGAACCAAGTAACGCCTCTTTCGTCTTCTGCAGGTGATCGATGGTCTTGTCTATTTCCTTGATCGCCGTTTGGAATTTTTGTGCCGCCAAGTCATAGTTGCGGGCGAAGCCAGTCTTGAACGTGTCGAGATCGTCTTCGAACGTCGTGATGTCAACGTTCTGCTCCCTCACCCGTGCCAGCTCGGCCTTGTAGGTCAACGAATTGCGAGCGGCGTCACGCAAGACAGTGATCATCGGTATGAAAAATTGTGGACGGACGACATACATCTTGGGATAACGATGTGAGACGTCAACGATTCCGCCGTTATAGAGGTCGTTCTCCGGCTCGAGCAGCGAAACAAGGATGGCGTACTCGCATCCTTTCTCGTTTCGATCCTTGTCGAGTTCTTTAAAGAAGTCTTCGTTCTTCTTTTTCGATCCCGGCGTGTCGCTCTCGTTCTTCATTTCAAACATGATCGAGACGAACTCAGTGCCGGTCTCGTCGGAGTCGCGGAAGATGTAATCGCCCTTACTGCCCGACCTGGCGTCGTTGTCTTTCTCAAAGTACGAGCTGGAGAATGCGGTCGCTCGTAGCTTGTTGAACTCGATTTCACAGTGCTGCTCGAGCGTTTCGCCGACCATCTTCGTGGAGAGCTTCGCCTTCATGTCCTTCAGGCGCTCAATCATTTCGTCTCGGTCGCTGATCTGCGTTTCGTATTTCTCTTTCAAAGACGCCTCAAGACGCTTCTGCTCCCCCTCCTTGATTTGCAGATCTCGCTGCAGATCGTCTCGCTCTTTTTCAACCACACCGAGCGCTTCGTTCAATTCCAAGCGCTTCGCAATGTCTGCATTGGCGAGATCGGCCTTGAGTCGTTCTATTTCCGCATCCTTCTTGACAGCGACATCATTCAGATCGGCAGATACCTGGGCCTTCACTAACTCGGAACTCGACTTCAACTCCGCTTTCAGTCGCTCGATCTCTACGTCCTTTGCCGACGCTGCCCCAAGAAGTTCCTGGCTGATCTTGGACTCGGCTAACTCGACCGCTGCCTTCTTCTCGCGATCGGCGATCTCGAGTCGCTCACTAAGCGCCTTATCGAATGCATCGTCACGAACTTGTCTCAGAATCTCGGCATAACCGGACTCGTCAACTTTGAAGTTTTCCCCGCAGTGTGGGCACTTGATCTCATGCATGTTTGCTCCATCTCATGTCCGCACCGATTTGAGGCTCGGGAGTCTCCCCTCCCCGCACCTTGATCGCTCTCCACGCGGAAGGGCATATCAAGATTGTCTCAAACCGTTTCAAGGTCAGTGACAGCGTTTCATCTTTCACCGACACACGGTCTGATGCCCGAAATCCCGTTCTTTTCTCCAGTTGTGCGAATAGCGCCCCGATGGATCAGCGCAGGGGTCTGGTGAATCTCATCTGCACCACATCAATCATCTTTTCGTCGAATCCGGCCTCGCAGTAACAGAGGTAGAAGTCCCACAACCGGATGAACTGTTGATCAAGACCCAGCGATGCAAGGGTCGCCTCATCGGCATGCAGATTCATACGCCAACGACGGAGCGTCTCGGCGTAATCAGCACCGAATCCAAAGTCCTCGTCGAAGCTGAGATCCGTAACTCGCTTGATTGATCGGTTGATCGCCTCGATCGACGGCAGGCAACCACCCGGGAAGATGTGCGCCTTGTCGTTGTCGTGACGTGGGCACCGAAGCGCGTGGCCGCATGGATCGCAAAACCACCCCATCCGGTTCCGATCTCAAGGACACGATCACCAGGGCAAATATCAATCATCCGACAGAGCCGATCGAGTTTCGCGATTGAGCCTTCTTCAAGCGTGAGGCTCGGGGAAGAGAAGAGCGCGGATGAATACGTCATCGTGGGGTCAAGGAGTTGTCCTCTGCCCGACCGATAAGTACGGATCCTCCGGCACCAAACCGGAGATCCGTCGCAAGCACATTTTACTCAAACTTCGTCGACTGGCGGATCAATCACAGGTCGATCGGGCGCCTTGGCCACAAGTAAAATCGATAAACCGAAAGGAATGTCTACGTGCTTCATTATCCAAATTTCGAGACTACTGACCAAACTTAGGACTCGATTAACAATCGGATTAACGAAGCTCAACTCCTCTTGCCTATCGCCCAGTAACCGCGAGAGCGGTGTCTTCCGAACAAGAAGTGCAGGCGGGATAAGCCAGCAGTGAAAGTACGTGCACCGTTCGACTTCAAGACCGGCCCGCCTAGCCGAATCCAGAAGTCGAGAACGCGTGTAACGCCGATAATGACCAAGTCGAATATCGTGATCACTCCATGCCCACGTGTAGGCCGGGACGGCGATCACAATCACTCCTGCTGGATCAGCAACTCTCGCTATTTCGCGTAAGACTTGGACATCGTCTGGGGTGTGTTCGACGACATCAAATGCTGAAATCACATCGACAGACCTCGATCGGAATGGAAGGGAAAGCGCATCCGCTTTCACCAACGGCAGACCAACTCGGGATGCCATTCCCAAAGAATCGTCGTCAATGTCGAGGCCTATAGCGGTCCCTCCACCGGCGGACATCGACTTAAGAGTTCCACCTGCGCCACAGCCGATGTCTAGCCCAGCCTGATGAGGCTCAACGGTCGAGTTCGACAGTGATGAAAGAATTTTTCTTTTCGCACCAAACCACCAATGGTCATCCTCATAACGGCCCATTGCCGAAATGCAGTTTTGGGACATTGGAGAAATTGCGTCAGAACTCGTCTCCGATTCGCGCACAATCGTTTTAACCGTGCTTCGGATTCGAAACCGAAGCCGTAACGTGCTTGAGATCATTTCCACTCCGTGTCGAACAACCTTGACTCTGCTGTCGTTCACGTGCGACCAACTCACAGGGACACTTCTGATGTCCATGTTCAATCGTTCAGCGATAGCAAGGATCTCGATGTCGAAGCCAAAACCATCAACTTCCGAAGCCGGGAAAATGGTCGACGCCGCTGAACTTGTAAAACCTTTTAGGCCGCACTGAGTATCTCGCTCTGAAGTGAGCAACATCCAGCGCAGGAAGACGTTGTAAAACCTTCCGCTGACCACACGTAACAGGGGCTGCGATCTAGGCAACCGACTATCTGGATGATGACGACTTCCATAGATGAGGTCAGCACCATTCTCTAGAACGTGAAAAGCATTTTCGATGTCGGTTAGTCCGACTGAAAGATCAGCGTCAACGAAAACGATGAAATCGCCAGAAGCGATCTCAGCTCCCTTTCGAACGGCAAAACCTTTTCCCCGGTTGCGATCAAGTCGAATAACCTTCGACGACTGCAGTTCGCTCTCTGATGCAAGCCGACCGGCCAATTCCGCTGAATTGTCCGAACTCCCATCATCAACGAAGACGATTTCACACTCGGCAGTAAGAAACCGCGACTTTGACAACTCATCAATGGTGGCAGCTATTCGAGTTGACTCATTGAACATTGGTACGACAAGAGAGAACCTGGGAACAACCTTTTCGAGCTGTGAGTTCACACAGTCGTGGTCAGGATTCTCGCCTGTGGACATCTTCAACATGATAGGTGAGACCCGACAACGACAAGCACTAACTCCCCAGACAAATCTTCTCTTGCTGGATTGCGACCCACATCCCAGACAGGGGGTGCATCGACGTACATCCATCCGGACACACCAGCAAGACGGGCGACTGCAACTCGAAATCGGAGAACGCTACATCGGCTGTCGCCGATTTTTCGATCGATAGTTCGACCGGCTAACCAGCAAATGCTCGACTGATTGAGAAGCAAATTCCGTGACGAGTTCAACGGACCTTTACGTCTACTCAAACGACTACCACTGCCACCTCCCACAGTAATTGCAAGTGTTAGTCTCGACTCCTATGGATGCAGCCGAAATTGCTGCTTTACCGCCTACAGAACGTATCCGTCACCTCTCAGAGGAATCGGATATCAAATCAGTTGCGGTAGTCGCATTTAGGGACATAGAGGACCCAGAATCAGGGGGGTCCGAAGTCCACGTTGATCATCTGATTAACAATCTTTCACGGGCTGGTCTTGATGTTGTTCTCCATACCGGCCGCGTCGATGGTCAGCCGTCGACAGTCCAACGAGGCAACGCAAAAGTTCTACGCGGTGGGGGTCGGCTTGGCGTTTTCCCGGCAACAGCAATTGCACTTCTGTCGCGCAGGCTGGGGCGCCCTGATGGGATCATCGAGATCTTTCATGGTCTGCCATTCTTCACACCACTTATCCGACCTCGAACGCCTCAAGTTGGATTTATCCATCATGTACATCTCGGAACTTGGCAAATGTTGTTACCCGGAGTCGGCGGCCACATTGGTGAATTGGTCGAATCGAAAATCTTGCCCAAGGTCTATAGACAGCGGAGGGTCCTCACCGGCGCTCACTCAGCGAAGCAGGAAATTGCAGAGCGTTATGGCTTCAATCCCTCACGAATTGATGTCATTCCACATGGCATCGATCCTGCGTTCTCCCCCTCAGGGCAGCGAGCTGCAGAACCAACGGTTCTTGCCGTTGCCAGGCTCATGCCGCAAAAGGGAATCGCTCGCGTAGTCGATCGTTTCGACAGGTTGAGAGGCCGGGTTCCGGGAGTAAAACTTCGTGTGGTCGGGGAAGGTCCACAGCGCCAAGAGATTGAGCAGATGCTTGCGGAACGAGGGCTTCAGTCTTCCGTCACTCTGCTCGGAAGAATCCCAGAAGATCAATTAATTGACGAGTACCGGCGGGCATGGGTCGTAGTCAGCGCTTCGGAAGCCGAGGGTTTTGGATTGACCCTCCTCGAGGCAGCAAGTTGCGGCACACCAGTGGTGGCGACCGACATTCCCGGCCATCGAGACGCTGTCCTCGACCGGGTGAATGGGTATTTACGACCAGTCGGCCAAGAATTCGACGACGCGATAGTTCAGATACTCATGAGCAGCGACGAACTAGAGCGCCTTTCGGCGGAAGGTCTTGAGTTTGCCCGACGTTTCACGTGGCAAGAGTCTGCTGCAGGAATATTCGGCAGCCTCGCTAGCGAGGCCACAGGTTCTCGGCCATGAGCAGTAGCGAGGTCGGGCTCGATCCCGAGGCGGCCAAATTAGGTTGGGCACGCAGCGACTGGCTGGCGATTGGAGTCCTCCTCGTCCTGTCTTTATTGCCCGTTCTCATTGCGGGTACCGCGGTCAACGCTGACACAAAGCAGTGGTTACTCCTCGATCCCACACGCTTGATGGAACGTGCTCCTTTTTTGTGGGATCAGTACGTCAATGGCGGAACGGTTACTCACCAAAACATTGGGTACCTACTCCCAATGGGTCCATTCTTTTCCATCTTCCATAGCCTTGGGATGCCCGCTTGGTTGATTCAACGGGTTTGGATCGGCTCAATTCTCTTCGGCGCATCGTTCGGCGCTTTTACTCTTTTCCGCCGCCTTTGGGGCCGCAGCCCAGCGATACTTGTTGGGTCAATTGCCTACGGTTTCAGTCTCTACCCCCTCGGGCAGGTGACAGGTCAGTCGGGGCTGCTGTTGCCTTTCGTTGCATTCCCTTGGCTGGTGCTTGCCGCAATCAAGTCGATTCGATCCAGTTCATGGAGTGGCCCCGCCGTCTTCGCCCTGATCGTCACAGTCTCGAGTGCCCTTAATGGAAGTTCGATCGCGTTTGTAATTTTCGGAGCTCTTCTGTGGATCCCATTTGAAGTCTTCGTTCTTCGCTCGCGCAAACCATGGGATGGAATCAAGACGCTTGGTCGTATCGGCTTGCTTCTTGCCGTGACCCAGTTGTGGTGGGTAGTGGCCTACTGGATCGGGGGCAAATACGGATTGCCAATCCTTGAATTGACTGAGTCAGTTCGTACCACCTCCCAGACCGCATCCCCTCTCGAATTACTCAGAGGCTTGGGCTACTGGTTCTTTTACGGAGGCGATGTCTACGCACCATGGCTGGAGGGTTTCGCTGAACCTTTCATGAGAACTGGTTTGGCCCTCATTGCTTCGTTCGTGCCCGCGTTTCTTGCATTCGCAATAGCGTCCTTCGTTCGATTCCAGCAGCGAATCTATTTTGTGGGGCTGATATGCGTTGGAGTTCTATTTGGCGCAGTTGCCTACTCGTACCCACCTCGGTCCCCAGTAGGCACAGCTTTTGAGGCGGCTAGTCGGATCAGCCCAACGGTCCTTAGTCTTCGAAATACTCAGCGCGCCGTTCCGCTGATTGTCTTAGGAATTGCAGCGCTACTTTGCGTAGGCATCCAGTCAGCGTCCAGCCGACTCACTTCCAATTGGCGAATGACGATTTCTCTGGGATTCATCGCTGTCTTCGCTCTTGCGATTAGCGGCCCATACCTCAATGGCTTCATCGCCCCCCGATTTAGTAGGCCAGCGAATATCCCCCAAGAGTGGCGAGATGCAGCTTCGTACCTCAATGAAGGTCAGGGGCGCGTCCTACTACTCCCCGGACAGGACTTTGGTTCATATCGATGGGGACACACCCTCGACCCAGTGCTTCCAGGGCTCACCGATCGCGAGGTCGTGTGGAGGGAACTCGTTCCGCAGGGAGGTGCTACGGGATCCGACTTGCTCGCCGCTCTCGATAGACAACTTCAAGAAGGCGTACTTGATCCAGAGCTCATCGTTCCGCTCTGCCATTGGCTCGGCGTCAGCCAGATTGTTGTAGCAAACGACCTCGAATACGAACGCTACAGAACGGTCCTGCCTGGCGAAATGATGCGAACACTTTCAGATCCGAGAGCAGGCGTCCGTCTTGCAGCCACCTTTGGTGATGGATATGTGAATGTCCCGGATGCGAGTCGCGTATTTGAAACGGAATCTTCTCTTCGCAACGGACAGTCGACCTCAATGGCTCTGCCGCAAATAGCCATATTCGATGTTCCAAATCCCGAAGTTGGACGCTTCGCCGCAAGATCGATCGGATCTGAGGCAATCGTTCTCGGTGATGGCCTCGGGATGCTCTCCGCCAGCGCATCCGGCCTGCTCAATCCATCAACTGGACCCCTTTTTAGCGAGTCCCAACTCGTTGGATGGGACGCCGCCTTGGCAACCGTCGACCCATTAAAGGTGGAGCAAGTCGTTACCGACACGAACAGGCTCCACGAGAGTCGTTACTACTCACTTCGCGAAAACAATGGCGCAACACTTCAACTCACTGGGGAGCCGCGCTCCGGACTATCCACTGACTATCTCTCTACGGGTCAGAAATCACCGCTTAATCGGCTGACTACAACCCGTTTGGAAGGAGTCGCCTCGATAACGGCCAATGCCTACGGCAACGCCAACACCCTGAATCCCGAAGACAGGCCATCGAACGCATTCGACGGAGATCCAAAAACCAGCTGGAGAGTTGACTATGAACCCTTCTCTGTCGCCGGCGTTGAGGGCCCACCCACAATCTCCTTGGATTTGGGCCGTCCGGTTAGTTCTAATCAAATTGTCTTGCTGCAGCCTCAAGGAAGAGTGGGGACGATTCCGGTCAGAACGTACAAAGTCGTCCTTGATGGATCAAGGTCTTTCACGGTAACTACGGATCCAAACAATCCATTCTCCGAAAAAGGCACATCGGTCGTTCTAGATGGCCAGCCTTTTTCTCGGGTGGACGTCAGCGTGCTTGATCCGATTGACGAATTGAAAGGCCCTGTGGGCCTAGCTGAGATCACGATTCCTGGAGTGGCGCCGCTCGTCGAGTGGGTATCAGTTCCGCCTCCCTTCGGAATGGTCATTGGGACACCAATGCCCGTCGGCTTCCTGTTCCAACGATGGCGAGCAAGTCCTACCGAGCCCGTCCGAAGCGATCCCGAACCGGCACTACGACGGATATTCACTGTTCCTGCGAACGACTCATACAGCTTGAGAGGAACAGTGAGGCTGGACCGTCGAGCGAACGACGCGGCAATCGACTCAGTGTTGGGAACGCTGCCCAGAGGAACGGTTGCCACATCGAGCGAACGTCTCTTCGGGTATCCGGCCGCACGTGCCTCGTCAGCGCTCGATGACGATCCGGCAACTTCTTGGACGACACCATTCACAGGAGTTGTCGGGCAGTCGTGGTCGCTAAAACTCGATCATTCGATCTCTTTGGATTCGATTGAGATTGCGACCGCTGATCTGCCAAACCGAAGCCTCATCACCTCGGTCGAAGTTAAGACAGATAATTTCAGCAAATCATTTGGTTTAGACGGAAATGGGCCAATCGACGCTTTTGGTAACAGGACATACCGACTGGACCTAGGTCGTTCCGTCACTGCTCAAGACTTGCAAATTGTAATTACAGGAATCACACCTCGAACCTCCAAAGACCTCTATAGCAAATCAGAATCAATCCTTCCTGCGTCCATCGCCGAAATCCGTTTCCAAGGTGCGCCTCGGGCCTCGATCTCCAATTCTGTTGCGCCGCAATGTCGGGATGATCTTGTTGCAGTTGACGGAATACCGATTCCGATACTCGTTAAGGGGGACGTCGGTTCCTTAGGAGATCTCCCACTTCAGTTTGTCGGCTGTGGCTCAAACCCGTTTACCCTGTCGGCAGGAGAGCATCGGATTGTTGCAGTCAACCAACCGTCCTCTGCCCTTCAAGAGGATCAAACGATCTTGAGTTCAGCATTACTGAATTCAGTTCAAGGCCAAGTCTCGGCAAGCCAGTTAGAAGTTTCGGCAGCGACGAACGACTCAGCGCAAATTGACACAAACGGATCCGCGTTTTGGTTGCAATACAACCAGAGTTCAAATGCCGGGTGGGAAGCCGCCATCAAGGAAAATGGAAAGACCGAAAGTCTTGGCAACGCGCACCCTATGGGGCCCTTCGCCAATGGATGGTTAGTGAGTGCAGGTTCTTCAGGTTCTATCGAGGCAACTGTGCAGTGGGCACCTCAGAGATGGGTTACCGCTTCACTCATCATTTCGATCATCGGACTGCTGGGATGCATATTGATCGTCTTCATATCTCGTCGCCTGAAGTCTCAGACAATTGAAGTCGGATATCGCGTCAGCTCGGCACCTTTTCCCTCGATCTCATCTCTCAAGATCAACGCTCGTTCTTTCGCTTGGGCCATCGCCGCCGTGGCCCCCGTTGCTCTGCTCCTAGGTGGCGTGGCGGTCATGGCCGGCGTTTTACTCTTCGGGATCATCGGCGTCGTCGTAGCCTCAAAATTTTCACGAGGGTCGATCGCTGTTCATTTCGTCCCTTCAATATTGCTCGGATTAGCAATCGCCATCGTTATTGCAACTGTCAAAATCGCTCACCCGAGTGTGAATATATTGTGGCCATCGAAATTTGAAGTTGCGAACATCTTGAGCCTCGTTTCACTCTTCCTCTTGCTCGCGCTGATACTGGCGGATCGGTCTGAGCCGGATTCGAAATAAATGGATCGGCCGCTCTAGATCCAAACGCCAGACGACATTGCATTAAACGAACGACTGGGACACAACGACATTGGCTTCACTTTGCGCCAGTACACCCACCTGATGCCTGAAAATCAGGGTCTTCCCGCCGATGGTGTTGTTGCAGCGTTGGACGGTCCGGGAATTTCCTGTGACCAAACCCGCGACCACGATGGGCCAATCATGCAAGAGGCCCCCTCCGAGAAGGGGGCCTGACCTGCATATTCAATGGTGGCGGGGACGGGATTTGAACACTGCAACACCTGGTCTTGGGGCTAGGTCGAATCTGATTGCGAGGGGATCTCGCTCTAGGGGATGGAAACGGGAATGCTTTCGAACGCCCACGACCAGACTGATTTCACACGCACTGGCGGCCCGGCTGGCGTGAAGTCGGGTATCGCCTTCAAGAGTTCCTCGAAGAAGACCCGAGCCTCAAGGCGAGCTAGGTACGCGCCATAACAGAAATGCTCACCGATACTCAGCGCCAACTGATCTGAGGTATCGCGATGAATATCGAACCGTTCGGGATCTTGAAACTGACGCTCATCGAGATTCGCCGCCCCCCAAAGCAATCGGAGCGGGGTATTTGCGGGAAGCGTTACACCAGCGACCGCTACCTCTTTGGTCGTGACACGCGTTGAATCGTGTGTGGGGCCTTCGCGCCGCTGCATTTCTTCATACGCATTCGGAATCAGCGATGGATCGGCAACGAGTTCCGCACGCTGCTCGGGATGACGAGCAAGCAACTCGACACCATTTCCGATTGACGCACAGGCAGTGATGGCATTGCCGTTATTGAACCGGAGCAGGTATTCCAAAAGCTCGACTTCAGACAACGCGTCGGTTCCTTGAGAATCAATAGCGAGCAGAGCACTCACGTGATCGGTTCCAGGGCTTGACCGACGCTCGGCGATAACTCGCAAAAAGAGACCGTCAGAGCGTTCGCGAGCCGATGGACCATCTTGGGGATCGCCATTTCCCATGTGCTGGACTCGGCTATTGATGTCTCGAATCTCGTCAACCTGCGATTCAGTGAGACCAAGAATTACGCCCGTCGCAGACATCATGTAAGGAGAAACGACATCTTTCATCAGGTCGCACTCGGTCGTTGTTGCCGCAGCTTCAATCAGCGATCGAGCAATGGATCGAAAATTTTCTTCAAGACCGTCTTGATACTTCTTGTCGAACGCGGAATTCATCATTGCGACAAATTGCGTGTGTTGCGGTGGGTCCATCGTGTTCATCACAGGGCGATCGGGCTCCGCCCATGGCCCGCCGCTCGAAAACATCCCAGGGTCCAGCGCAATTGCGCGTGCATCGTCATAGCGAGAGATCAACGCCACGCCCTGATCTGTGATGAGTACTGGAGCGTTGTCGCGAAGCTGCCGGAAGACCGCTTCTCGGTTATTGCGGAAGTCGTCGGAAAGTGGATTCAGGTCGGCCATGACCGAGAACGTAACACGACATGGCCTCTATTCAGAGAATCTTCTCTATTTTGTCAATCTCACGTTTCACTGGTGACTGCGATCGGACCTGTTGAGTCTTTGCGGTGCTCTCCTCCAAAATCCTTCGTCCCCGGGTAACGCAGAACGGCCGCCCTAGGGCGACCGTTGTGCGATGGTGGCGGGGACGGGAACCGTCACTCGCTTCGCTCGTTCCTCCCAAATCCGGGTGCGCGTTCTTCGAAACGCAAAGAGCCGACCCGCAGGTCGGCTCTTCCCATTTCGATGGTGGCGGGGACGGGATTTGAACCCGTGACCTACGGGTTATGAGCCCGACGAGCTACCAGACTGCTCCACCCCGCGGCGTGAAGTAGAGGGTACCGGGGCTCACCCGGAAACGCCAACCGAGCTGGTGAATCTCAGCCCAATTCTGGATGTTCGAGGTAGTGCGTGAGCACAGTGCGGCGGCGTTCAATCAATCGCCAGGCCACTCGATCCCCCACGATCGTGCCTCCAATTGTCATACCGACAACGAGAATCACGCCGAGCACAAGGTGCGGCACCGTCGTCACTTCGAGCACTTGGCGTTCGGATTTCACGTTCCACACCAACAGACTTGGGACAAGAAGCACTGCGCCGATGATCGGCACGAGTCCATAGGGAAGAACAATGAGCGTTCCCCAGCGAACGAGATCGTGGAACCAGTCGCGTCGATGGCGCCAGCGGTAGTTCAAACTGCGCGGGTGATAGGGCCACAGGATGCCGACCCACCCAGCAATAGCAAGGGTTCCGAACGGCAAGATCACAATCGAAGCGATTGCGACGAGTTCGGTGAACCAGTGCTGGTTGTGAAATCCCATCAAGAGCGTGATGAGTGTGCACACCGGTGCAACCAGAATCCAAAGGGTGATCCGTTTTGCGTTCATGAGTCGAAGCGTCATGGTTCGGTCTGTAAGCGCTGGCAAAGTTCGGCTCGTGTCTGACGCCAAAACGTTCGTTGCAGGAACATCGGAATACATCCAGCCCGCGAGAACGATCGTAAAAAGTGCTGGGCTGTGTATATCGAATACCAGTGAATCGACCTTCGGCGGAGCGAAGTACCAAAGAACGGTGACGAGGACTGCGTTCAGAAAAATAACCTGCAGCACCGTGTACGGGTAGCGAAAAGCGATTCGGAATTCGTCGCGGACCGCCTGTCCCAATGACTCAGGAAGTTCGGCCATCAGTTGTTCGAATCTGCAAGACCGAAGCTCATGCAATACCGTGAGAAACGACCTCGCTGTTCATCGGCGTCAAGTCCAAGCCAATCGAATGACCAGGTGTGATCCCCGTGCTTCTCACGTGGAGACGCTGCAAGAGCAGCCGCCATAGCGCCACGAACATCATCTGGAAGTTCAATGCCGAGTTCGTCATAAATACGCGCCACCACACCAACACCATCGGCATTGAAATCAGAAAAGGACCCGTGAGCGACGCGACCAGTCGGCAATACACCCGCAGCCTGTAGATCGACGAGACCATCGAGATCGGCGTGATACAGGTCTGCGTGATAGCGACCGATCACAGCGGTGTCGACATCATCGCTATGAGCCCACCGAAGCGTGGCGATCAAACTCGTCACCGAACCAAGAACTGCCAGCGGATCACGATGAGTGATCACAAGTTGCGCATCTGGGTAGGTGTCGAGAAGAACAGGAAGATTGTGCAAATGCACAGGTGATTTGAGCACCCACTTCTCAGTAGGCATCTTTCGCTGAAGAATCTGCAACACCAGCCGATGCATTTCATATGCCGGCGTCATATCGCAGGACTGCAACCAGTCGATGTAACTCGGCGTGTTGTAGCGACTGATGAATTCTTCACCGCGGAACGCGAATGACATCGCTGACAAGCATTCCTTATTCATACGACCGGCATAGGCATGAATCGCGTCGAGTCCACCGGTTACCAGTTGCGGACCACGAAGTTCTGAATCGGCTAAAGCGATACGGGGATCGTTTTCGTATGTCTCAATTGTCGGTGGCGGCACCGGACGCAGAAACTCCCAGCCGAGCGGTACTCGGTGTCGGTAATCAGCCGACAAAAGCGCGTGCAAGACAGTTGTGCCAGTTCGAGGCGCACCCACGACAAAGAGCGGCTCAACAATTTGTTCGTCACGAACTTCGGGGTCACTTCGGACCAAGTCGCAGATTTGCAGTCGGACTTCCAGCAAGCGCAGCAAAAACCGCCGCGTCATCCATCGGCCCAGCAAATTCAGTTTCGCTTCGTTCTCGAACGAATCAAGTGCGATATCCATACCTTCAAGGAAATCCTCGCCCGTTCCCGGGCCAGGAACGCAAAGCGCCGCAATCCCCTCGTTCGCTCGCCCCTGCCGGGCCAATGCCTCGCCCACCAGACCTTCTCGATCAAGCGGAAGGGCAGCTTCGGCGGCGATAGGTAACACGAGACCCGCATTCACCGCGTCGACCCATTCAGGGCGAGGTCCCGGATCCCAAGTGTTGGCCATTGGGTAGGAAACTACGCTGCTCCCATGGCTGGCGCACCTCTCAACGATCTCGATGGCCGGGTCGTCATCATTACTGGCGGCACACGGGGCATCGGTCTCGGCGTAGCGCGCCATCTCGGTGCGCTTGGGGCGAAGGTCGTCATAACCGGACGCAAGCCTGATCGCCTTGCCGACACCGTTGCATTGCTTGAGGCCGAGAATGTCGACTGCCTTGGTCTTGTTGCCGACGTTGCCGACCGTGTTCGTTCGTTCGAAGTCGTCGACGAAACCCTCGCACGCTTTGGCCGTATCGACGGCCTCGTGTTGAACGCGCAATCTTTCCGACCCGTCACTCCCCTGCTCGATGTCACTGAGAGCGACATGAATCTTCTGTTTGATACCGGCCCCAAGGGTGCACTGTGGCTGATGCAAGCCGCGCAACCGCACATGGCCGCAAACAACTGGGGCCGCATTGTCACCATGGGAACCTCGATGGGTCTCACCGGAGCCGCCGGTTACGGCCCCTACGCCGCGTCGAATGAAGCAATCCGTTCTCTCACTCGCACTGCAGCTCGCGAATGGGGCGGTGACGGAATCACAGCGAATTGTGTTCTGCCCGCGTCAGCTGGTCACCGCGCTCCCGTCGCCGGTTCTGACCCAGCGCGTGAAGCGGCATTCGCTTCGATGTATGACGACAACCCCGTCGGTCGCGATGGCGACGCCGTTGACGATATTGGTCCCGCAGTTGCGTTTTTGCTGAGCGATGGAAGTCGCTATGTCACCGGCCAGACCATTTCGGTCGACGGTGGCGGCATCATGCGCCCGTAAAACTCAAGTGCGGAAACGCCACGCCAAGTGGCGACGGCGAGATTCCAGAAGCGCAGAGCGTTCCTCTGGCGACACTCGAACGGTGTCTGACGGCAATCCGTCCCATACCTCGTCGATGTGAACGAGTCGCGCCGTTGGTTCAGGCGCGTCATCACTGAGCGGCCAGAACCACCGCAACGTGCAGAGACCACGTTCACGCCCACCAGCATCGAGCCAGTTATCGACGCCCGGATCGCGATGCGACACCACCGCACGAAGGCGTCCGTCGTCGGACAATCGAAACTGACGATCGTTCAGGCTCGTGATGCGTTCAACGGGATCAGCAAGTTCAAACCAGCCCTCGGGATAGAGCTGCAAACTCCAATAACGCGCATCGGGAGCTTCGCTTTCAATGATGAGCGCTTCATCGGGACCAAGATCCCAGAAACAGAATCCATAGCGAGCCGCAGCAAGACCCTTTTCCTGTGCGAAAGAACCTTGGAACGAGTTGTCTTCGCGCATTGCCCGCTGATCGATCATGTACTGGTTCCAGTACGTCATTGAGCGCTCAACGCCAGCAGCAGCATCGGCCACCTTCGCCGCAAAGTCTTCAGCAGTTACTCGAGGCAGATGGTCGGGACCATCAAGACATTCAATAGTGAACGTTGCCGGTTCATCCTCGGTCCATTCGAAGTAGTACTCACGAAGTGAGCACATGACTGCACCTTCAGGAATAGGCAACCAACCTGGTTCAGTTCCATCGCCACCAAGGAAGAACTCAAACTCGTCGCCCTTACCGATTCCGAGATCGGATCCGTTGTGCTCGGCGAGTGTTCCCCACTTCTCTTGGTGCATGAAGCCAGCCCGCATCGCCAAGATGAACTCTTCGCACGAATGCATGCGACCGCTCACCCGATACCGCTTTGACGGATCAATACGCGCGTGACGATAGGCGTTGTCGGCATTCGGGCCACCCCATTGCGTGACCAGATCGTTTTGTCTCATAAAGAACGGGCGCGCAGCATTTGGAAAGCCAATTGACCATCCCAACCAACACAACACCTGTTCGGCCATGTGGTCGTAACCCTCAGCGCGCACCGCAGCGTCAACAGGAAATGGTTCCGACATCAACTGCTCGCCTACCGCTTCGAGTCGACGACAGAAGTCGCGCCATGCCGTCAGTTCCACGCTCTCATTCGATGCCATGTCGTTGTTCCCCTCAGGATCCGTGCGGACGACGGCTCGCCGCACGGATGTTGCTGCGCACACAGATACCAGTGATGTTCGATGAGAAGTCCGACGCAAGCCACAAAACTGTTTGAGCGACTTCCTCGGGCTGACTCAGTCGATTCAAGTCCAGATCAGCGACATGTGCGTCCACGCCGCCAGGCTGCGTTGCCAGATAGTCAAGAAGCGGCGCCGTGGCCGTCGGGCCTGGAGTTACGGCATTCGCTCGAATGCCGTAAGCGCCGTATTCGGTCGCAACAGTCTCCATGAGATTGATCACGCCTGCTTTCGCTGCGGCGTAGCCACCAAGGTTGTAGTTACCGCCGATGCCGGCGCCGGAAGACATGCTCACGATTGATCCACCACCGTCGGCGATCATGTGTGGGATCACGCCGCGCGTGGCATAGAAAACCGAATCGAGTGTCACCGACTGCTGAAACCGCCAGTCCGCATCGCTGAGGTCGCCGATCAAGCCCGAACGAGACACCCCGACATTGTTGTAGAGCACATCAATGTGGCCATACGCATCGACCGCGCCTTGGACCCACGAGTTCACGAACGTCGGATCACTCATATCTCCGGCCACACCGCTCACGTTGGCGCCGGTTGCGAGCAAATCATTCACCACGCGATTGAATGCGTCGTCTCGTTGATCGTTGAGCCACAACGTCGCTCCGTTCTCGGCGAACAGCCGCGCTGCAGCTTCTCCGATCCCGGCGCCGCATCCGCTGATGAGCGCAACTTTCCCTTCAAGCATTCCGGTCATAGACCGCTAGCATCGCCCACGCATTCGGTCCTGTCACGCAGGACGCCATCAATCTGGAGGAAACGTGACTGAGACCGGCCCCGCCCACACATTGCCGCAACTCGCCGCACTTCATGAGGCCACCGCGCGCCTGACCAGTCCTGGGGCTCCGTTTGAAGTTGTCCAAGAAGGCGTGCGTGGCGAAACCATGGGCGTCTTGCGCAATCGCGCCCGTTCGCTGCGGGAAATTCTCATCAACTCATTTGAGTTTGGCAATCGCGAATCCATGATCTTCAGCGATGGCCGCCGAGTCACGTTCGCTGGGTTTGAATCCGACGTCGCGTCGGTTGCTTCGTGGCTCCAGCGTGAACATGGAATCGGCCATGGTGACCGTGTCGCCATCTGTGGCGCGAATTCCTACGGCTGGATTGTCTCGTTCTGGGCCTGTCTTTCGATGGGCGCAATCACTGTTGCCATGAACGGCTGGTGGACCGAATCGGAAATGCAACACGCAATCGATCTCACCGAACCCAAGTTGCTGTTATTCGATGTCAAGCGAGCCGCGCGACTTTCCAGTGACATCACGATCCCCCGCTTCGATCTCGACGAAGACCTTGAAATGATGCTGGCGTACGCACCCGAAGCATCAATTCCTGCCAACCACATCGACGAAGACGACGCCGCCATCCTCATCTTCACCAGCGGCACAACCGGTCGACCAAAAGCAGCGGTGCTGTCACACCGAAGCGTTGTCCATTACACAACTCTGCAGAATTTCCTTGGCGCTCGCGGCATGCTCATGGCCGGTCGAGGACCATCTGAAGGACCGCCTCCCATCCGACTCGTGGTGTTCCCTTCGTTCCATGTTTCCGGACTCGGCGCAACCGTGAATGGTCTCCACACCGGTTCGACGGGCGCGTGGTTCCTCACTCGATTCGAAGCTGACGATGTCATCGACTTCATCATCGAAAACAAGGTCAACATCATCGGCGGCACTGGCACGCACATTCTTCGCCTGCTCGATAGCCCTCGTTGTGCCGAGATCCCGCAGCAACAGGTCATGTCTGTTGGAATGGGCGGCTCGGCAACCACACCAGAGATCATGCGTCGTCTTGCGAATCGTTTTCCGCATCTCGACCACACGATGTCTACTGGCTATGGCTCTACCGAAACAGGCTCACTTGTTTCGTTCGCACCCAACTGGATGCTCGAAGTCTCGCCCGAATGCATTGGGCCCGCACTGCCAACCTGCGAAGTGAAGATCATGGACGACGAGGGCAATGAACTTCCCGAGGGCGGCGAAGGAAACATCTGTGTGCGCAGCCCACTCCTCATGACCGAGTACTGGCGTCACCCTTCTGCCAATGCTGAAGCGTTCTTTCCCGGTCGCTGGTTCAATACCGGCGATTTCGGCCGCATCGAGGGTGGCTGTATCTACATCGCCTCGCGCAAGCGCGATCTCATCATCCGTGGCGGCGAGAACATCTATCCATTCGAGATTGAAAACTGCATCGAGGAAATGGCTGGCGTTATCGAGACTGCCGTGATCGGCGTCGACCACGACATCCTTGGTCAAGAAGTAAAAGCGATCATCGTGATTGCCCCCGATACCAACATCACTGATCTCGATGTGCACGAGCACTGCAAGAAGTCACTGTCGGTGTACAAGATTCCGGCCTATGTCGAACTTCGCACCGAACGACTTCCTCGTAATCCCAGCGGCAAGATTCTCAAACACGTTCTCGCCGATGGAAGCGAAGCCGGATTCGTCGAGGAATAACGCTTAGCCGCTCTGCTCGTCGAGAGTGGCAACCCAGTTTCCAAGCGCGTCCCACAGTTCTGTTCGATTTTTCGAAATCGAATGGTTGTGGCCAGCCTCAGCAAGCACATAGGTCGTCACGTCAACCGAAGAGGTGAGCAAAGCCGCAACTTTGCCAATGTCTCCGGCGATGTCGTTCTCACCTAGACCGATAAACACAGGAACTTCAATCGAGGCCAGAGCGGCATTCGACGAACCAGGAACCATCGAAGCCAACCCACAAAGCGCCAACAACGGACCCGACGCAGAAGCAAGTACCTGGCGAGCCGCGGAAAGCGTTCCGGGATTCAACATGTCAGAACTGGTTGTTGAGCCAGGAACAAGCGCGGTTCCGAATCGTTCGCGAACGAGTTCGGCAAGCACGGGTTCAAGCCGCTCAAAATTCCCCGCATAGGAAAGTTCGGCCTTTGACAGGTACTCAGGTAACCCAGCTCCACCGAAACCGAGCAAGGCCACCGCATCGAATGAGCGGTGATGCCACTGGGCGTGTGCGACCACCAAGCCGCCCATCGAATGACCGAGTCCGATAAGGCGCGTCGGCTCGAACAGATCCATTGCGTGCGCTACGAGTTCAGACAATGCGCCATGATCGACCGCCGCGACAACCGTTGGATTCAGTGTGTACGGATCCTCGGGAACCGAACTGTCCCCGACCCCAGGGTGATCGACCACAGCAACAGCGATGCCAAAGTGATCGGCGAGATAGTGCGCCATCGACCATTCACCTGGCTGCTCCTCGGGTAGGTCGAAATAGCGCCGAGTCATCCCGCCCCCGGGGAAACACGCCATAAGCGGAGCGGCAGAAATGCCGTCGGGGACGATCAAATCAGCGGCAATCCACTCCACTCCTTCGGGGCCCAGGCCGCCCACATCGAGATCCAATCGTTCCGCCCGAGCCATGAGCGCAGCGTAGGCCCGGAACCGACGATCAACATCGTGTTGGCCATTGCCAAAAGTGTTTTGGTCGACCAAGATGCCAGTTATGGCTGGAGTTCTGGGGGGAATCCGGGTCATTGATCTCACAAGCGGGATCTCTGGCCCCATGGCAACGATGCTGCTGTCTGATTACGGCGCGGACGTCGTGAAAGTTGAACCACCCGGCGGTGATCCGACTCGCAACACCGAAACTGGTGCACGGGTGTGGGCCAGAGGAAAGCGCAGTATCGAACTCGACATTCACGATGAAGCGCAACGCGAACAGCTCCTCGCATTGATCGATCGTGCCGATGTGCTTGTCGAAAACTTCGATCTCGGCGTCACCGAATCGCTTGGCCTTGATTGGGAAACACTTCGCGCCCGCAATCCTCGCCTCGTGATGTGCTCAATCACTCCCTATGGCCGACATGTTGATTTCAAAAATCGACCAGGCATCGATGCTCTCGTCGCCGCGCGCACCGGGCTGCATTGGGAACAGCGCGGCTGGGTTGGTACGTCGATCGGGCGCATTTGCGGACTGCCGGTTGAACTTGAAGACCTCGACATTCCACCTGGATGTTTTGATGGCCCCGATCGCGAGGGTCCGCTCTATCCCCAATCGCGCTGGCCAAGTCTTGGTGCGTCGTTTTTGGCGTTGACAGGAATCAATGCAGCGCTACGGGCCCGTTTGCACACCGGACGCGGCCAATGGGTTGAGACGTCGCTCCTCCAGGGCGTCCTGGTAAGCACCGCAGGCGGATGGCAACGGCCGGAACATCCCGAAGCCGATGGTTACATGTGTTGGATCTTTGACCCGCGCGGAAGCAAGGGCCACTTTCAGTGTGCTGACGGAAAGTGGATTCAAAATTGGGTGCCGAACCCATCCTTCGCTCTCGGTGTTTCTCAAGGCGACACCATCAGCGTCGATGACCGCATCAACAAGCCCACCGATGACCCAACACGCATCGGCCCGGACTACAGCGAACTTGTCGTGCTCGCGCACTATCACGCTCAGATGAAAGCGGCGTACGCGAAGTACCCCTCAAAGGAATGGCTCGAAGCCGCTGCACAAGTTGGCATTCCGATGCAACCAACTCGCCGACCAGAAGATGCCCTCAACGACCAGGCCCTCATCGATGAAGGAATAGTCGTCACTCTCGATGACCCCGAAGTTGGCCCAATCCGCCAAGTGGGACTCGTCTATGGAATGTCGAAGACGCCCGGAATGGTCCAAGGACCAGCACCAACCGTTGGCCAGCACACCGATGAGATTCTTGCTGAGCTCCTGAACCCCTTTGCTGCAACTCCAACTACCCCATCGGGTGACTTAAAAGCACCGCTTGATGGCGTGCTTGTGCTTGATCTCGGTTTGGCGATTGCTGGCCCATTCAGCAACCAGTTGCTATCTGATCTCGGCGCCACCGTGATCAAGGTCAATACCGTTTACGACACGTTCTGGCATTCAACACACATCGCCTACACCGCAAACCGAGGCAAACAATCGATTTCGATCAATCTCAAAGATCCGCGCGGTCTTGCCGTCTTGCACGAGTTGGTCAAACGCGCCGACATCGTGCAACACAACATGCGCTACGAAGCTGCCATTCGACTCGGTGTTGATTACGAATCACTCGTAACGATCAAACCCGACCTCATCTATTGCCACAGCTCGGGATTCGATAAGAGCCGTGCTCACCTTCCCGGCAATGACCAAACCGGAGCCTGCCTCGCTGGAGTCGAATACGAAGATGGCGGCATGGCCAACGGCGGAAAGCCGATCTGGAGCCTCACATCATTCGGCGACACCGGGAACGGCTTTTTGGCCGCCAATGCAATGATCCAAGCGATCTATCACCGAGAACTCACTGGTGAAGGTCAGTTCCTTTCCACATCAATTCTCGCTGCGTGTCTCCTCAACTCGTCGTACGCATGGGTCGATGCCGAAACCGGTGAAGGCGTTGACCGGCCAAAGATTGACGCTCTGATGTTCGGCACCGGTCCACGAACTCGCTTGTACAAGACGGCGGACCGATGGATCTGCCTCGCCGTTCAGAACGATGAGCAGTGGCATGCAGTCGAACGTTCGCTTGGCATCGATGGATTTACATCTATGGACAACGGTCACGCGATCGAAACACTCAGCGCCGCTCTTCGGGTGCTCGCAGCGTCTGAAGCCTTTCGCTTACTTGATGATGCCGGCGTTCCCTGCGAAATCGAAGATGACCAGTTCGCAATGCGGTTGTTCGACGACCCCCAGTTTCGCGATGCCGGTCTGGTTACCACCGTGCAACAAGCCCAGGTTGGTCGATTCGAACAATTCGGGCACATGTGGACATTTTCAGAGACACCCACACGCATTGCCGGCCCACCGCTCATCGTGGGTCATGACACCGTCGACATCATGAGCGAGATCGGTTTCGCTCAAGGCGATATCGATTCCCTGCTTGCTGATGGC
>CAEUNJ010000005.1_pt1 | contig 39719 bp, 36 predicted proteins | sample 7263841 | NCBI WGS metagenome assembly CAEUNJ01 (sample SAMEA6814163, study PRJEB35770) | uncultured Microthrixaceae bacterium | biome: Freshwater; feature: Freshwater reservoir; material: water | place: Czech Republic | collected 2017-06-27 | depth 30m m
CCAAGTTTCAAACTTCCGGCAACGAGGGTCTCGCCTTGTTCGCCTACAAGGATCTCGGTACTTCCCCCACCAATATCGATAACGACTAAGCGCTGATCGAAAACCGGTACGGCTTGCAGTACTCCAATATGAATGAGTCGAGCTTCTTCGACGCCCGCAATGACGTCGACAACAACCCCTGCCTCATTGAGTGATCGTTCGATGAAAACATCAGCGTTCTCGGCTTCACGCACCGCGCTCGTCGCCACTGCCACGACATCGGCGTCGTGAATGGCCGCGATCTTGACCAGCCTCCGAAGCGCCAGCACACCGCGCTCTATTGCGTCGTCAGAGAGTTCCTTCATGTCCCCTGAGCTTGAGCCCAGGCGAACCATTTCCTTCTCTCGCGCAATCACTTCAAATGCGGGGCCAATGAACTCGCCCGCGACAGAAACTTCACCCACTCGCGCAATGACCATGTGGAACGAGTTGGTACCGATATCGATGGCTGCGAGTGGCCGTTCGGTCACGCGTCGACGCCCCGCAAACCAGCTTCTGATTCGATCTCTTTCGCTGCATGGACCACAAAGGAACCGTACCGCTTGCCTGGCTGTCGAGAGGTTCTCTCGATTGGTCCAGACACACTCACGGCGGCGATCACTCGACCCGACGCGTCACGCACCGGAGCTGAAACAGACGCCACCCCCGCCTCGCGCTCGCCCACACTCTCGACCCAGCCTCCCGGCGCTTGATCGACGCTCGTCAAGACACGCGCTGCTGATCCTGCAGAGAGTGGTAGTCGTGCACCTAGCGGCACGATGGTGCGCAATCCGTGAAGTGACTGGAGAGCAGCGATGCACACACGCTCCTCACCGTCGCGAACGAACAACTGCACGCTTTCACCCGTCTCATCGCGCAGACTCGCAAGGGCAGACGTAGCCGCAGTCGCGAGGGGCCACGCATCCGCCGCTGCCTGCCCAAGGGAAAGCAAGCGGGTACCGAGCATGAACCGGCCCTCGGCGTCGCGCCGAACAAGACCATGGCGTTCAAGCGCTGTCGCCAGACGATGAGCGGTGGCACGAGGAAGGCCCGTCACGCCAACAAGTTCCGACAGAGAACGGGGCTGGACTTCGAGCGCGTCGAGAACATCAACCGCCTTGTCCAGAACACCCACACCACCTATAGTGTTTCCCACGGAGCAAGATTAGCGTCTCATTATATGAGACGCAAACGGCGCCGTCCGGGACTCACGTCCTCGTCCGTTCCGGTCCACCTCTCGAACAGGAGCAGAACATGGCCCCGAGAACCCTGTCGCAAAAACTTTGGGACGATCACGTCGTACATCGCGCCGATGGCGAACCCGACGTGCTCTACATCGATCTCCACCTCGTTCATGAGGTGACCTCACCTCAGGCCTTCGATGGTTTGCGTCTGAGTGACCGAACCGTTCGTCGCCCCGAACTCACGGTCGCTACCGAAGATCACAACGTCCCCACTTCCGACATCGATCAGCCCATCGCCGATCCAATCTCGCGCAAGCAGGTTGATGTGTTGCGCGCAAATACCGCCGAGTTCGGGATTGTCGAACATGCCATGGGCACACCCGGTCAAGGAATCGTGCATGTGATCGGACCGGAACAAGGTCTGACTATGCCCGGCATGACGATTGTGTGCGGCGATAGCCACACTGCAACGCACGGAGCGTTCGGCGCGCTGGCCTTCGGCATCGGTACTTCTGAAGTCGAACACGTCATGGCCACTCAGACTCTCCCCCAGCATCCGGCCTCAACCATGGCCGTCAACGTGAACGGCGCACTTCCCGATGGCGTGACCGCCAAAGATCTCGTGCTGGCCATCATCGGCCGTATCGGCACTGGCGGCGGCATCGGTTCGGTCATCGAATATCGCGGCGAAGCAATCCGTTCGCTGTCGATGGAAGGCCGTATGACGGTGTGCAATATGTCAATCGAAGCGGGAGCCAAAGCTGGCCTCATTGCTCCCGACGAAATCACCTTCGACTACCTCAAGGATCGCAAGTACGCCCCGACTGGTGCCGATTGGGACGCTGCAGTTGCCTACTGGCGCACACTCCCCACCGATGACGGTGCAGTGTTCGACAAGGTTGTCGACATCGACGCCACGAAACTTCGTCCCTTCGTTTCCTGGGGAACGAACCCTGGTCAGGTCATTGAGCTCGATAGCAATGTGCCCGATCCTGCCTCGTTCGCCGATTCCGGAGAACGCGACGCAGCATCTCGCGCCCTTGAGTACATGGGCCTCACCGCTGGCATGCCGATCAAAGACATCCCCGTGCAGACCGTGTTTATCGGCTCATGCACCAACAGTCGCATCGAAGATCTTCGCGCCGCAGCCGCGGTTGCCGAAGGTCGTCGGGTTGCGGCCGGCGTACGCGCCATGGTCGTTCCTGGCTCGTTCATGGTGAAGGGTCAAGCCGAAGCCGAGGGCCTCGACAAGATTTTCACTGCTGCCGGATTCGACTGGCGTGAACCGGGTTGTTCAATGTGCCTTGCCATGAACCCCGACAAGTTGGCGCCGGGTGAGCGTTCGGCCTCAACCTCGAACCGCAACTTTGAAGGACGACAGGGCAAGGGTGGTCGTACTCACCTTGTTTCGCCTGCCGTCGCTGCAGCAACCGCAATCGCTGGAACCTTCGCCGATCCTCGCGATCTGGCCTGAGAGAACTGAGCACATCATGGAACCAGTCATCACCATCACCGGAACCGCCCTCCCCCTCGACCGCTCTGACGTCGATACCGATCAGATCATCCCAAGCGATTGGCTCAAGCGCGTTGAGCGCACCGGCTTTGGCCAGGGCCTCTTTTCCGAGTGGCGTGAAGACCCCGAGTTCGTCATGAACCTTCCGCAGTTTGGCGAGGCCAACATCCTTGTGGCCGGCGCCAACTTCGGTGTGGGTTCATCTCGTGAACACGCCGTGTGGTCAATCATGGATTACGGCTTCAAAGCCGTCATCGCTCCCCGCTTCGGCGACATCTTCCGCAACAACTCCGCCAAGAACGGACTCGTTCCCGTCGTGCTCCCCGCCGATGTGAGTGAGCGCATCTTGCGTGCCGTTGAAGCCGATCCGACCGTTGAGATCACCATCGACATCGCCACCAAGCGCGTCGTCGTTGCTTCGCTCGACATCGACCTGGAGTTTCCGCTCGACGATTCAACCCAGGAACGATTCCTGAACGGCCTCGACGACATCGCCATCACGCTTCAGCACGTCGATGCGATCGCGGCCTTTGAAGCAACTCGACCGGCCTGGATGCCGGCAACGAATCGCTGAACTAACTGAGCGAGCCCGGCCGCGAAACCGCGGTCGGGTCTTCGCCGGTGTCACGCACCCGCACGATGCGGTTCAGTGCATTGAGCAGCGCTCGGGCAGAGGCTTCGACCACATCGGTGGACAGGCCACGACCTGGCATCGAAACACCATCGACCTCAAAGCGCAGGGCAACGTCGGCCAATGCATCGACCCCACCGGTCACCGAGGTAACTGCGTAGTCGGTGAGGGTGCCCGAAATGCCAGTTGCTTTGTGGATCGCGGCGCAGGCGGCATCGACCATGCCAGAACCTTCAGCAGTCGCTTCGATCTTGGTGCCGTCATGATCGAGCACAATCGTTGCCGTAGGCGTGGAACTCGAGCCACCGTGGCTATCAAGCGAGATGAGCGAGAAGGCATAGCGAACGGTGTCGCCCATCTCCTCGGCGACCAATGCTTCGAGGTCGGCGTCGCTCAGTTCAACTTTGCGGTCGGCCAATTCCTTGAAACGAGTAAAGACCTGGTTCAGTGCATCGCCGTGCAGGTCGTAACCCATCTTCTTGAGTGTGTCGGCGAACGCGTGACGGCCTGAGTGCTTGCCCAGAACAATCTTCGATTCCCCCTGGCCAACGGCGGCTGGATCCATAATCTCGTAGGTGGTGCGCTCGTTCAGAACGCCGTGCTGATGAATACCTGATTCATGCGCAAATGCATTACGGCCGACAACAGCCTTGTTGTACTGCACCGGATAACCGGTCAGTCGACTGACCAAACGCGATGTGCGGGCCAACTCTTCTGACTTGATGCCGGTGTCGATGCCACCGAAGTAATCGGAACGGGTGCGCAGTGCCATCACAATTTCTTCGAGCGCAGCGTTGCCAGCACGCTCACCCAAACCGTTCACCGCACATTCGACCTGACGAGCGCCTAACTGCACTGCAGCCAGCGAGTTCGCAACGGCCATGCCCAGATCGTTATGGCAATGGGTGGAGATGACGTAATCGCCCTTCACAAAGTTGCGGACATTGGCCAGACGCTCGGCGTATTCCTGCGGCACGGCAAAACCGACGGTGTCGGGGATGTTCAATGTAGTTGCGCCGTTGTCGACAGCGATCTGCAGAACCTCACACATGAAGGTGAAATCAGAACGTGACGCATCTTCGGGCGAGAATTCAACATCGTCGGTGTAGGAACGAGCACGCGCAACACCAGAGGCTGCCTCGGCCTTCACCTGATCAGGTGTCATGCGCAGCTTGTGCTTCATGTGGGTTTCGCTTGTGGCAATGAAGACGTGAATGCGAGGATGCTCCGCCGACTCAATTGCTTCCCAGCACCGATCGACGTCACCAAGAGCAGTGCGAGACAGACCACAGATAACCGGGCCGCGAACTGACTTGGCGATGGCCTGCACGGATTCGAAATCGCCTTGGCTGGCAATCGGGAATCCGGCCTCGATCACATCGACACCAAGACGAGCGAGTTGTTCCGCGATCTCAACCTTCTCGCCTTGATCGAGCGAGATTCCTGGCGACTGTTCGCCATCACGCAGGGTCGTGTCGAAAATGATGACCCTGTCAGTTGCTGCGGTGTTGTCGGTGGTGCTCATAACGGTGCCTTTCGGGGCATGTGGTGCATTTCGGGAAAAAAACGGAATCTGGCCGGAGAACGAAAAAACCTCCCGGCCCGAGGGCGCAGGAGGTTGGCAGGCGCCATATGTGGCACCCGCCTAACGAAGTAGAAGCTCCAAAGAGAAAGAACGCATGACCAGAGTCTGCCGGGTTCCTATGGCGAAAGCAACCATGGGGCACTCCCCCCGCTTTCCCAAAGGGCCACGGGTCTCAGATGGCGTCGACAGAAACAATGCCTTCGATGGCACGAAGGCGCTCGCACACCTCGGCCGGAACCGCATCAGTGATGGACAGCACCATCATCGCAGAGGCGCCGTTCGGGGCCTGACCAACGTCCATATCGGCGATGTTGAGGCCAGCTTCGCCAACGATGGTGCCGACAAGACCAATCATGCCGGGGCGATCGTCGTTACGAACCACGAGCATGTGATGAGCGGGAGGAACATCAACGCGGTGATCGTCGACCATCACGAGGCGAGCTTCACCATCGAGACCCATGAGGGTGCCCGCAAGCGAGTGGGATCCGCCACGAATAGTGATGAGGTTCACGAAGTTATGAGCCGTTGTCGTGGTGGTTTCAGTAACGGTGATGCCGCGCTCTTCGGCCATCTTCGGCGCGTTCACGTAGGACACCGGATCATCGCTGATGCGACCAAAGAAACCCTTGAGCAACGACAGCGTGAGGATGCGTGTGTCGTAGCCGCCGATTTCGCCTTCGTAGGAAACCTCGAGTGCCTCGACGCCCGTGGCGAGTCCGCCAAAGGTTGCACCGAGTCGTTCGGCGAGTGAAAGGAATGGACGAACGGTTTCACTGGCTTCAGCCGCGTTCACGTTCACTGCAAATGGAACAAATTCGCCCGCAAGCGCTAACCCGACCATTTCAGCGATGGTGTCGCCGGCTTTGTCCTGTGCTTCGTGTGTGCTGGCCCCCAGATGTGGGGTGACAACAACCTCGGGAAGTTCAAACAACGGCGATTCAGTGGTGGGTTCCTTATCGAACACGTCGATCGCTGCGCCACCGACGTGACCAGAACGAATGGCATCGGCAAGATCACTTTCAACGATGATGCCGCCGCGAGCAACATTCACGATGCGAATGCCCTTCTTGGCTTTGGCCAAACGCTCGGCATTAATCAGACCAACAGTTTCTGGCGTCTTGGCTACGTGCAGCGTGACGAAATCAGAAACAGAAAGCAGCGTGTCGAGATCGACGATCTCGATGTTCATCTTGCGGGCCATCTCGGGAGAAACGAAGGGGTCATAGGCGACGATCTTCATTCCGAAGGCCATTGCCCGTTGCGCGACGAGCTTGCCAATGCGACCGAGGCCGACAACACCAAGGGTCTTGTCGGACAGTTCGACACCAGTCCAGCGGCTGCGTTCCCAGCGGCCGGCAACGAGGGCGGCATGAGCTTGAGGAACGTTGCGAGCCATCGAAAGCAACAACGCCATGGTGTGTTCGGCAGCGGAGAGGATGTTCGACTGCGGCGCGTTCACCACCATCACGCCGCGTTCGGTAGCGGCTTGGGTGTCGACGTTGTCGAGGCCGATACCAGCGCGACCAACCACAATCAGGTCGGTTCCAGCAGCGAGCACCTCGGCGGTGACGTCGGTGGCAGAACGGATGATGAGCGCGTGCGCTCCCTTGATGGCCTCAATGAGCTGCTCAGGGCTCAAGCCCTCCTGCACATCGACGGTGTGGCCAGCAGCGCGGAGGCGGTCGAGGCCGCCATCAGCGATGGTTTCAGTAACAAGAATCCGTGCCATAGGGGTCCATCCTTACGGGCGCAACGGCGAGTCGCCAACCCGGTTGCGGGGAAAGTCAGAGATGAGCGATATCGATGGGCTCGACATCGTCCGCGAGATCGAAGCCGAGCACCTTGCTGTAGAAGTACGCCTCGGCTTCGAGGGATCGTTTGATCGTGGCGGCCTGGCGGAAACCGTGCTGTTCGCCTTCGAATTCGAGGTACGCCCAGGGCACGCCGTTGGCATCAAGCGCTTCAACAATCATTTGCGATTGGTTCGGCGGAACAATTTCGTCCTCGAGGCCCTGCAGAACAATCAGCGGGCATTCGAGATCTTCGACGTGATGGATCGGTGACCGCTCTGCGTAGATGTCGCTACGAGCGGGCCAGGGGCCAACGAGCGAGTCGAGATAGCGGGCTTCAAATTTGTGTGTGTCGCGAGCGAGTGCTTCGAGATCGGCGACGCCGTAGAGACTGCAACCAGCCGCGAAAACGTCGCGGAACGTGAGAGCGCTCAGCGTGGTGAAACCGCCAGCACTTCCACCGCGGATAATGAGTCGATCACGATCGGCATCACCGCGATCGATGAGAAGGCGCGTTGCGGCGATGGAATCATCAACATCGACAATCCCCCACTCACCGATGAGGCGGCGACGATACGAACGGCCGTAACCAGTCGAGCCGCCATAGTTCACGTCGACCACACCGAAGCCACGCGAGGTCCAGAACTGCACACCGAGATTGAGTTGCGGCCGAGCGGCCGAGGTGGGCCCACCGTGGCTCAGGACAATAAGCGGCGCTCGTTCACCATCGGGCGCAGTGAAGCCCGGATTCGTTGGCGCGTAATAAAGGCCATGTGCGAATCGATCGCCCGATGTTGCGAATGTGATCGGTTCAGGCGTGGAATACCACTCGGTTCCGATTCCTAAATCGCGAGTCGGTCGCAGCGGGGCCGAAAGAACAGCTGTCGAACCATCAATATCGGGCTTTGACGGCACGTCGAGAACAGCGACGATGGCTTCAGAAGTTGGGGACGCTCCGACCACAACTGCGCCGTAACCAAACGCGCGCACCGATGAAAGCGCAGTGAACGGTGACTCGAGCGGAACCATCGCACCGCCACCGGCGGGAATAACGCCGAGATGATCAATTCCCAATTTGAACCAGGCAACGAGAATGCGACCATCGGCAAGAACCGCATAGCGCGAGTTATCGAACACCCAGTGCGGCACACCTATTTCTGCATCGACAGGGGCAATCGGTGTTGCGTCAGCAGCAACGCCATTCGCAACGAGTTCATGAATGGCATCGGCGGAGACTCGATAAAGGTTCCACCAGTCGGTGCGATCAGAGATGAACAACAACGATCCATCGGGAGCCCACTCGGGCTGCGTAATGGATTCATCGCGACCACCAGCAACAACATGAGTGTCGCCAACAACGATCTGGCCATCGTCGGTCTGATCGTCGTACATCGAGGCGACGCAAAGCTCGGTCCCATCCCATGGCATATCCGGGTGATTCCAACGGAACCACGTGAGCACGTTGCCCGACGGATTCACACGAGGCGCAGCAACAAAGTCTGAACCTGTAACAAGAACTACTGGTTCGGCAGGCTCGCCGCTGTGGTGCACGCGCACGGCAACGATCTCGTTGATTGGTTCAGCATCGGCACTCCCGTGCCGTTCGCGAACGCACACGACCCAACGTCCGTCCGCGGTGAATCGGCCGTCGGCGTAGCGATCGCCGTGATGTTCGGCAGATTCAGGAGTCAGCGCAGTTGGCGTCGAAGCCCCCGCAGCCAATCGATAGAGGCGTTGGTCGGCCCAATTCACGAACACAACATCGGAACCATGCAGCCACCACGCACCACCGCCGTATTCATGCACGCGAGTGCGCGCACCGAATCCGTCAGGAAGGACATCAACCGCTCCGCCGCCAGGATGATGGCGGACCAGCTGCACCCGCCCACCCTCTTCGGGTCGAGCCTCACTCCACCAAACATCGTTGCCACCGACAAAGACCTCGCCGATAGAGACCGACTTGGAAACGATGAGATCAGCGGTGATCGGCGAAGACCACGAACCGAACGGCGCAGTTGTCATCGGTTGGTCAACTGCTCTTTGCTACGAGTTCCGCTATGCGGCCGATGCCTTCGACGATGTCAGCATCACTGACAGCAAAGGAGATGCGCACATACCCCGGCGCATCAAACGCTTCGCCAGGAACAAGCGCAACCTTCGCTTGGTCGAGAATGACCTCGCATAGTTCCGAGGTGGTCGTGGGCGTTACGCCGCCGAAGTTGCGACCGAACAAACCTTCCATCGACGGGAATGCGTAGAACGCACCTTGGGGCACCATGCAGGCAACACCAGGAATGTCGTTGAGTAGCCCATGGATGAGAATCGCACGACGCGCAAATGCTTCGCGCATTTCCTCGACACATTCGAGACCACCTTCGAGCGCTGCAATAGCAGCACGCTGCGAAACATTCGCCACGTTCGATGTCGAATGTGACTGAAGGTTTGTGGCGGCTTTGATGAGATCGGCGGGACCGATCATCCAACCGACGCGCCAACCGGTCATGGCGTAGGTCTTCGCCACGCCATTGAGGATCACGCACGTATCGGCAAGGCCGGGCACCTCAGCAAGGATCGAGGTGAAAACGTTGTCGTCGAAGGTGAGGTGTTCGTAGATCTCGTCGGTGATGACCCAGATGCCGTGCTTGAGAGCCCACTCACCAATTGCACGAACTTCTTCCGGCGGGTACACCGCCCCAGTCGGGTTCGAAGGCGAAACAAAGACAAGCGCTTTGGTCTTGTCAGTGCGAGCTGCTTCAAGTTGTTCAACGGTGACTCGGAAACCTGATTCAACATCGGTGGGGAGCACAACCGAAATACCACCGGCGAGTGCAATGGGTTCTGGATAGGTGGTCCAGTACGGCGCCGGAAGCAGAACTTCGTCGCCAGGATTCAAGAGTGCTTCGAAGGTGTTGTAGACCGCGTGCTTCCCGCCATTGGTTACGAGCACCTGGCTCGGCGAGACCACAACCTTGGAATCACGAAGCGTCTTGGCTGCAATCGCGTCTTTCAATTCCGGCAAGCCCGCAGCGGGCGTGTAGCGATGGTTCTTGGGATCGCGCGCAGCTTCAACGGCCGCCTCGACCACATGGGCCGGTGTCGGGAAGTCCGGCTCACCCGCGCCGAACCCGATGACAGGCTCGCCTGCGGCCTTCAGCGCTTTGGCCCGGGCATCGACCGCAAGGGTCGCAGATTCGGTGATGGCGGAGACACGGCGAGAAAGGCGCTCTGTGGCCATTGGAGAAGTCCTTGGATCGACTGAAGTGGGCGCCCGCACGCTACCGGTTCAACGACCCTCCCCCGCATCGAATTCGGTGTGACTCACGGCGTAACGCGACCACCCTCTAGGGGTGCGACGATGGAGGGGTGAGCACTACTCCAATCACCATCCCCGCCAATCTCCTTCCCGCCGATGGCCGATTCGGTTGTGGCCCCTCAAAGGTCCGCCCTGAAGCCGTTGCAGCACTGGCTGAAGCCGGTCGCGACTACCTCGGCACCAGCCACCGCCAAGACACCGTGAAGTACATGGTGAGCCGCCTGCGTAATGGCTTGGCCGAAATGTTTGCCCTGCCCGATGGCTACGAGATCATGCTCGGCAACGGCGGCTCCACCGTGTTCTGGGATATCGCCACGTTCGGCCTCATCGATCGCCGCAGCCAACATCTCACCTTCGGTGAGTTCTCCTCGAAGTTTGCCCAAGCCGCCGCAGCAGCGCCGTTCCTTGACGACCCTGTCGTCATCAAGAGCGATGTCGGAACCCATCCACGGCCAATCGTTGACGATGCAATCGACACGTACGCGTTTACGCATAACGAAACATCAACCGGCGTTTCGATGCCGCTTGTTCGGCCTGCAGGGTCCGAAGGAAAAGCAATTGTTCTCGTCGACGCAACATCAGCTGCCGGTGGCCTCCGATTCGATGCGTCACAAACCGACGTCTATTACTTCGCACCGCAGAAGTGTCTCGCCTCCGATGGTGGCCTCTGGCTCGCAGCCGTCTCCCCCGCCGCAGTCGAACGTATCGAGCGCATCGGGGCATCGGGCCGTTGGATCCCTGAATCACTGAGCCTCACCACAGCGCTCGACAACTCACGCAAAGACCAGACCTACAACACGCCCGCCCTTTCCACAGTGTTCCTTGCCGTTCAGCAAGTCGAATGGGTGAACGACAACGGAGGCTTGCATTTTGCCGCGTCGCGTTGTGATCGTTCCGCCGAGATCATGTACTCGTGGGCCGAAGCTTCTTCCTATGCATCACCGTTCGTCACCAACCCCGACGAACGCAGCCACGTCGTTGCCACCATCGACTTCGACGATTCGGTTTCGGCCGACGATGTCAACAAGGTGCTCCGAGCGAACGGCATCGTCGATACCGACAGCTACCGCAAGCTCGGCCGCAATCAAATCCGCGTCGCGATGTTCCCGGCAATTGATCCCGAAGACGTCGAAGCACTTACCAAGTGCGTCGATTACGTCGTCGAGAACATCTGACCAGTAATTCGGCTACGGCCGAGGTTTGCGATTCCAATCAAGCGGACCACCCGGAGCCAGTTCTGCGGGCACCAACTTGCCGAGCGTGTGCGCTTGCCACGTGACTTCGTCGTTCATCGAGAGCGGGAAGACAACGTCCTCGAGCGACATGAGGTCATCAAATTGTGCTGCCCAAGATTCGGGAGCCTGATCATCGACCAGCACACCGTGGTTCTCTGCCAACGCAACACGCGCCGCTCGACCTCCGCCTACCGAGAACGATTCGCCTGATACGGGGCACGCTCGATGACAGAGCCACACCACAAAAGAAGCGACATCTTCTGGTGGATAGTGATCCGCGAAGAGCGATGCCATGGGGCCCGGAGGCAACGAACGAGTGAGCCGGGTGTAGGCCGACGGCATGACGTTGTTGGCCACGATGCCGTGTCGGCGACCAGCAGCAGCAACAGAACGGGTGAAGCCATACATCGATGATTTGGTCGCTGAATACGGAATCGTGGTCGATGCACCGAACATCGCCGGCGAACCAGTCATCACGATTCGACCGCCACCGCGTTCCACAAGATGAGGCCACGAAGCCCCTGTGACAGCGATCGATGTCTGCAACGTGGCATCGATTGTTTCGCGCCACTCTTCAGCAGAATTTGGGCTCATAGGCGTGCCGGCGCCAATTCCCGCGTTGTTGATCACGATGTCAATGCCACCGAATGCATCGAGAGCAGTCTGGATGATGGCCCCACCTTCGGAAATCGCATTGTGATTGTCGGCAACCGCCTCGATCCCCTTGGCACGAAGTTCGTCGACCACAACCTGCGCAATGGGAATATTCTCGCCGTGCGGTCGACCAACATCGTTCACGACAATGCGGCAGCCCCGATCGCCGAGCATGTGCGCGTAGGCACGCCCTAATCCGCCACCAGCCCCCGTGATGACGGCAACCTCGCCGCTGAAGACAATGTCGTCAGCCACGAGCCATTCCGCCTGCGACGACAATGTCGTCGCCGGTGACAAACGAGGACAGATCGCTGGCGAGGTACATCACCGGGCCGATGATCTCTGCTGTTTCGGCCACTCGCTTCAACGAGGTCGCCGATGCAGCACGCTCGTAAAAACCAGGCGCCATTCGTTCGGCGCCCTCAGTGAGTTCACTTTTCACCGGACCAGGACAAATCGTGTTCACGCGAATATTCCAAGGTGCGAGTTCTTTTGACATCGTGCGTCCCAAATTAATGAGACCTGCTTTCGATGCACCGTAAGCACCAACGCCCGGACCACCGCTGTAGGCGCCAACCGTGGCGATATTCACGATGGAACCTCCGCCGGCATCGCGCATATACGGAGCAACGCAGGTGGCCATGCGCAATGGGCCCTCGAGGTTTACGGCAAATACCTTGCGCCACAGATCGATGTTGGTGTCAATCAACGAATCGCTCGTGGGATTAATACCAGCGTTATTCACGAGAACATCAATGCGACCAAACCGCTCAATCACTTTGTCGACAAAAACTGGAATCGCATCCCACTCACCAACGTGACAGGCCAACGGAAATACCTCGACACCAGTGCGTTCGGTGAGTTCTGCCGCGACCTGATCACAAAGGTCTTGTTTGCGACTGCTCACCACGACCTTTGCGCCAGCGTCAGCAAATCCGTCGACCATCGCCCGACCCAGTCCTTTGGTCGAACCTGTAACGATGACGACCTTGCCGCTGAAATCAAATGTTGTTTGCATAACGCCCCCTTGTTTCCCTCGAACGTAGCCGGTCAGAAACGCGAAGAGGCCCGGTCAGCGACCGGGCCTCTTCCAACAACTTGAGACAACCAAACACTTACTTCGCAGCAGCGAAGCCCTTGTCGAGGTCGGCGATGATGTCGTCGATTGACTCGAGGCCAACCGAAAGGCGCACGAGACCTGGCTGCACACCAGCGGTGATCTGCTCGGCTTCGGTGAGCTGCGAATGGGTTGTGGTTGCCGGCTGAATGGCAAGGCTGCGCACGTCACCGATGTTCGCAACGTGGCTGTGCAACTCAAGTGCTTCGACAAACTTCTGCCCGGCTTCCTTGCCGCCCTTGATGATGAATGCAGGCACAGAGCCGAAGCCCTTGCCAGCGGTGTACTTCTTCGCGCGCTCATGCCACGGCGAAGAAGTCAGGCTGGCGTGCTGGACTTCTTCGACCTGCGAGTGTCCAGCGAGATACGCAGCGACCTTTGCGGCGTTCTCGTTGTGACGCTCCATGCGAAGGCTGAGCGTCTCGAGGCCCTGAAGGAACAGGAACGAGTTGAACGGCGTGATGGCCTGACCAAGATCACGAAGCAACTGAACGCGGGCCTTGATGATGTACGAACCAGCTCCGAGGGCGGGCCAGTACTGAAGGCCGTGATAACTCGGGTCGGGGTCGGTGAACATCGGGAACTTGTCATTCGCCGAGAAATCAAACGAACCACCATCGACGACAAGGCCGCCAATTGAGGTGCCATGACCACCAATGAACTTGGTCGCAGAGTGCACGACGATGTCTGCGCCCCACTCAAACGGACGAATGAGCCACGGTGACGCAACCGTGTTGTCGACAATCAGAGGAATTCCGGCCTCGTGCGCAACTTTCGAAATACCTTCAATGTCGAGCACGTCATTGCGCGGGTTGCCGATGGTCTCGCCGTAGAACGCCTTGGTGTTCGGACGGATCGCATTGCGCCATTCGTCGAGATTGTCGGGATCTTCGATGAACGTTGCATCGATACCGAACTTCGGAAGTGTGTAGTGAAGAAGGTTGTAGGTACCGCCGTAGAGCGCTGCTGAGGCAACGATGTGGCTTCCCGCTTCGGCCAGGTTCTGAATGGCAAGTGCTTCTGCAGCCTGACCTGAGGCCACTGCAAGTGCACCAGGAAGTCCAACTGCGGTTGCCGTTGCACCTTCAAGCGATGCGATACGAGCTTCGAAGACACCCTGCGTCGGGTTCATGATGCGGGTGTAAATGTTGCCGATCTCGGCCAGCGCGAACAGATTCGCAGCGTGGGTCGTGTCTCGGAACTGATACGAGGTCGTTTGGTAGATCGGGACAGCGCGCGCACCGGTGGTCGGGTCGGGCTCCTGGCCTGCGTGGATCTGACGGGTATCGAAACCCCAGTTGTCGCTCATGGTCACTCCTCATCGATCAACCGGCTCGGGCCGGTCGGACAGGAGCGAGACTCTAGGGGCCTAATCCCGACCAATCAACTCAACAATTAGAACGAGGCACAGTTCGCAGGCGCAAAGATGACCGGTCGCCCACTATCACCCATGTCGCACATGTGCTACAACATCGCAATGGCCCTCACCTCTGACCCGCCCACAGTCGGCGCCCGTGAACTTCGCAATGAAACCCGGTCGGTCCTTGATCGCGTCCTCGAAGGTGACACCGTCATCGTCACCCTCGACGGTCGTCCTGTCGCCCGTATCGAACCCATCAGCACCAAACCACGTTGGGTCAATACCGAGAAGTTCCTCAAGAACCTTCGCCAAGCCGACCCAGGCCTTCTCGATGAGCTTCGCGAGTTCGATGAACTCATCGACAATGACGAGTTCGACTGAAATGCCTACAGATCAGGGGCTACTCGATACATCGATATTTATTGCACTCGAGACAGGCCGACCACTCGATACCGACCGATCCCCCACCTCGAGTTGCGTCAGCATCATCACCATTGGCGAATTGCGACTCGGAATCCTCACAGCTAACGATGCGCAAACTCGCTCGGCTCGTCTTTCAACGTTCCTCGACGCGTCTGAGCTCAATCCGCTTCCTATCGATGAAAACGTCGCTGAAGCGTGGGCCCAATTACGAATCACCCTTCGGGATACAAAGACGAAGATGAGCGTGAACGATTCATGGATCGCCGCGACAGCGATGGCTCACAACATTCCCGTCATCACCCAAGACGGTGACTTCGTCGAAGGGCTCGGCTTCGACATCATCCGGATCTGACGTCGTCGCAACATTGCCGTCCAGACGCGACGGAGGGGCCCGAAGGCCCCTCGCGCACTCCACCCGCTGTCTTGAGCACCACTCGGGCGCCTCATAACAATCCGTCGCCGCCGACCAAAGCCGGCGAGTTCGTTCACCCGAAGGTGAATCAGTCCTGTGCGCCGCCTGAAGTTTCGGCCACGCTCTTTCGACCAGCAGAGATCCACGGCATCATGGCGCGCAGTTCCTTGCCGGTCTTTTCGATCGGGTGTTCAGCGCCGGCTGCACGCAAGGCGTTGAAGTTCTTGCGACCGGACTCTGATTCGGCGATCCATTCGTCGGCGAACTGACCAGAAACGATTTCGTCGAGGATCTTCTTCATCTCGGCCTTGGTCGACGGCGTGATGACTCGCGGGCCACGGGTGACATCGCCATACTCGGCAGTGTCGGAGATTGAGTAGCGCATACCACTGATGCCCTCTTCGTACATGAGGTCAACGATGAGCTTTACCTCGTGCAAGCACTCGAAGTACGCCATCTCGGGCTGGTAACCAGCCTCGGTGAGAGTTTCAAAGCCAGCCTGCACAAGCGCAGCAACGCCACCACACAGAACAGCCTGCTCGCCGAACAGATCGGTTTCGGTTTCTTCCGTGAAGGTGGTCTCGATCACACCAGCGCGGGTTCCACCGATTGCATCGGCGTAGGCAAGTGCGACGTTACGGGCGTTACCGGTTGCGTCTTGCTCCACGGCGATAAGACAAGGAACACCGCCGCCCTCGGTGTACGTACGACGCACAAGGTGTCCTGGTCCCTTCGGCGCGGCCATCGCAACATCGACGCCAGCGGGCGGGACGATGCGGTTGAAACGGATATTGAAACCGTGTGCGAAGAACAGCGCATCGCCTTCGGCGAGATTCGGCGCGATGTCGGCGTCGTACACCGACTTCTGTTCGGTGTCAGGAAGAAGAATCATGACCACGTCAGCCCACTTGGTGGCATCAGCAACGGTCATAACGGTCAGACCTTCGGATTCTGCCTTGGCCTTCGACGATGAACCCTCACGCAAACCCACGACGACGTTGACGCCGGAGTCTTTGAGGTTGAGCGCATGGGCATGGCCCTGCGAGCCGTAGCCAATGACAGCGACCTTGCGGTCGGCGATAAATGAACGGTCGGCGTCGGCTTCGTAATAGACGGTGGCCACGGGAACTCCTGTAGTGGGATCGGATCGCCCGAAGGGCGGGTTGGAGAGATTACGACGAATGGGGCCCGAAACGAAAAGGAGACGTTCCCGGGGTCAGTTCAGGGATTACGACGTGATGCGAGGTAAGGCAATACGGCCCGTGCGTTGGTAAGCCACGACAGCGGCCCCCATCTGTGAGGTGAAGGCATCGAGCGCTTCTGGCGTGCCCCCGAGAGAAACGGTGATTCGATCGCCGGCCTCGTCAAGAACTGCCCCGCTGTATTCCTCGGTAAGGGAAAGCAACTCGGGCTTGGACTCGGGTGTGACAGTGACCGTGACGATCATGAGTTCGCGCTCAACCGCATCAGCCGGAGCAAGTTCGTCGATCTGTAAAACGTTGATGAGCTTGTCGAGCTGCTTCGTGATCTGTTCGAGTGGAGCCGATTCAACATCGACCACGATCGTGATGCGGCTGCGCGTCGCATCATCAGTGGGCGCAACTGCCAAAGAGAAGATGTTGAACCCACGGCGAGCAAACAAGCCTGATACACGAGCCAGCACGCCTGGCTTGTTTTCGACAAGAACAGAAAGAATGTGATGACGCGTTGCCGGACTCATCGAAGACCCTCTGGACCGACAACGATGTCGGAGTTGGACTTGCCCGCAGGAACCATCGGGAAAACTTTTTCGCTCGCGTCCGTGCGGAAGTCGATAACCACGGGGCGATCATCGACTTCGTTCGCACGCTGAATCGCCGGAAGCACATCTTCAGGTGATTCGACACGCATGCCAACACAGCCCATCGCTTCGGCCCACATCTTGTAATCGGGAAGATCTGGCGAGAGATAGACCTCGCTGTATCGCTCTTCGTAGAACATTTCCTGCCACTGACGAACCATGCCCAGATAGGCATTGTTCAGAATGGCGATCTTCACGGGAATGCGCTCAGCCGCCGCAGTAACAAGTTCCTGCGCGGTCATCTGGAAACAGCCATCGCCGTCGACGGCCCAGACCATGCGATCAGGACGACCAACCTTGGCGCCGATCGCGGCCGGCACGGCGAAGCCCATTGTTCCGAGGCCACCAGAGTTGATCCAGGTGTAGGGATGCTGGAACTTCCAGTACTGCGCGGTCCACATCTGATGCTGACCAACGCCCGACGCAACGATGCAATCGTCCGGCGTGTTGTCACGAAGTTGTTCAAGTACGAACTGCGGCTTGAGAAGATCGCCGGGCTCGGACTGAACGTAAGACAACGGGAACTTTTCTTGCCAGCCACTAATCGTTGACTTCCATGAAGAGCGGTCGGGCTGATTTTCTGGCGCGCCGAGTTGCTTCAGCGCTTTGATTAATTCGTCGATGACAAGACGGCAATCGCCGGTGATACCAACATCTGGACGACGAACCTTGCCAAGCTCGGCAGGGTCGATATCAACGTGAATAATCTTGGCGTGCTCAGCAAAGGCATCGAGCTTGCCGGTAACGCGGTCATCGAAACGTGACCCGAGAGCAATAAGGAGATCTGATTCCTGCATCGCGGTCACTGCCGTGTAGTTGCCGTGCATACCCGGCATGCCCAGACACAACGGATGGTCATCGGGAACCGCACCGCGAGCCATAAGTGTGGTGACAACGGGAATATCAAGAAGTTCGGCCAGAGCGAGGAGCGATTCCGCCGCGCGCGCTTTGAGAATGCCGCCGCCGGCGTAGAGAACTGGGCGCTGCGATGCGTTGATCAGCCGAGCGGCATCTTCGATGAGCGCCGGGTCGCCATCGAGCCGTGGGTTGTAACCCGCAAGATCGACCGAATCGGGCCAATACCAATCGAGCGCCGAATTCGGATTGGTGGGATCGACGAGATCTTTCGGAATGTCGATAAGCACAGGCCCGGGTCGGCCAGTGGTTGCGATGTGGAACGCCTCGCGAACGATGCGGGGGATGTCCGCTGCATTCGTCACGAGCTCGTTGTGCTTCGTGACCGAACGCGTAATGCCGACCGTGTCGACTTCCTGGAACGCATCGGTACCAATGCCGGCCGTACCGACCTGCCCGGTGATGACAACCATCGGGACAGAGTCCATATACGCGTCGGCAAGCGGCGTGATGATGTTGGTCGCTGCGGGACCACTCGTGACCATTGCGACGCCAGGACGACCTGTTGCATGCGCATAGCCCTCGGCCATGTGTCCTGCGCCCTGTTCATGACGAACAAGGATGTGACGGATCGGTGAATCGATGATCGGGTCGTAGACCGGAAGGATCGCTCCCCCGGGCAGACCAAAGATCACATCGACACCCTCGAGTTCGAGAGCTTTGATGAGTGCGGCACCACCGTTGGTTTTCATGGATGTCCTCCCAGATGCCGAGGCATCAGTGGGATCGGGCCGGATCGAACGGGCGGAACGTAAACGGCCTCCCGAGTGGGAGGCCGGGGGCGCACACGCGACGGTCGAAGCCGGCGTGTGCTAGCGGAGTACTACGAGCGAGGTAAGGACCGTCGTGCTCACAGGGCTGTAAGTCTTGCCGCCCGGGGACCTACACGGCAACTCGGAGCAATTTCCGGCCACAGGATCGGCGGGTGATCGCCCGCGAGTCAAGGCACTGGGCAGTTCTTGAACTCAGAAGTCGAAACTCGGGCAGTTCTTCTGGGTCCACTGATCAAGATTCTCGGACGCTTTTTGGTACTTGGCGTCGTCCATCGCAGATCCGGCCTTGGCCAACTTCGCCGCAGTCGTGGGGTCATTCAGGTTCGTGAAATCAATGCCCGCGATTGCCTCGGTATAGGTCTTGATGGTGGCGATGACCGTCTTCCAATCTTCGCGAATCTCACTCGGGACTTTCGAAGCGAACGACTCAAGCGATTTCACCATCTGCGACATATCGGGAGACGTTTTGTCGGCTGTCCCAGAATCAAGGGCGTCCATCTTCGCGGCGAGTTCTTCAGTCTCATTAAACAGATCGGCGCAGGCACTTGCATCGCTGCTGCTGCCCGATTTCGCAGTGGTGTCCGACGACGAACCTGAGTTGCTCGACGAACCGCCACAAGCGGAACCGACGAGCACGAAGCCCGCAATCAAGAACGCCGAAAACGCCCAACGCCTCTTCTTCGATCGCATCACATTTTCTCCCATGGACTTCGTGACAAACAGATCATAGAAAACAACATCCACTCAATTATGAGTCAGAGGCTTTCGGCTCTACGCGATTCGAGAAGTGCGGCAACCGCTTTTCCGTCAGCCTGGCCCTTTGTGGCTTTCATAATTTTACCCGTGAAAAAACCCTGCAACTTTGCGCGCTTCTTGTCATCGCCGGTGCAGAAGTCTGACCACTCCTCGGGGCTCTCTGCGATGAGTCCGTCGACAATGCCTTCAAGTTCTGAAGAATCCATTGCTTCGAATCCAAGTTCGGCGGCAATGACATCGGGAGCGCGACCAGAAACAACCATTTCGGCCAACACGGTTTTTGCTTGGGTGGCGGTGAGTTGACCACCGAGTTCCAACCCGACGAGTTGTGCAAAAGCGTCTGGGCCGAGTTCTGCGGAACCTTCACCAGACAGATTGTGCTCGACGTGAGTGAGAACACGTTTACCGTCTCCACCAGCGGCAATTGCAGCGAGTGCGAGTTGATCGAGATCACGCTGCACGGCGATCACGACACTCGATTCAGTAACCCCAAGTCCCGACGCGAGAGCGAGAGCATCGCGGCGCGCCGCAGGAAGCGGCGGCATTGCCGCATCGATCGCAGCAATCCATTCGGCGCTTGGAACAAGAGGAACGAGATCGGGTTCTTGGAAGTAGCGGTAATCCTCGGCTTCTTCTTTTGAACGACCCGCACGGGTGCGCCCTGCGCCTTCGTCCCAATGACGAGTTTCCTGTTTGATCCGTTCGCCAGTTTCGAGAAGATCAACCTGACGTCGTGCTTCGTATTCAATGGCACGCCCGAGCGACCGCAATGAGTTCAAGTTCTTTACTTCGCAACGCGTGCCCAGTTCCGAATCGCCAACGCGTCGGACCGAAACGTTCGCATCGACGCGCAGCGAACCTTCTTCCATTTTGGCGTCGGAGGCACCGGTGGTCAGGAGGATGGCGCGCAATTCATCGATGTAGGTCTTGGCCTGCTCTGGATGACGGATATGTGGCCGACCAACGATTTCAACAAGAGGAACACCAGCGCGGTTGTAATCAACCAATGAATAGTCAGCGCCGTGGATACGACCACTACCGCCAGCATGGGAGTTCTTGCCGGTGTCTTCTTCGATATGGGCCCGTTCGATGCCAACGCGAGTGCCATCGGGAAGGTCGAGCCATCCGTCGGCATTGATCGGTCGATCGAACTGAGTGACCTGATAATCCTTGGGCATGTCCGGGTAGAAGTAGTTCTTGCGAGCGAATACCGATGGCTCAACCGAACACTGAAGAGCTCGACCCAAGCGCATCGCCAACTCAACAACGTTTTCGTTCAGTACCGGCAATGAACCAGGAAGGCCGAGACAAACCGGACACACATTCGTGTTGGGCTCATCGCCAAACATGTTCGGACATCCACAGAACAACTTTGTGACCGTTGCTAGTTCGCAGTGAACTTCGAGACCAACCACGATCTCCCACTCATTGCCCGTTGTTTCGCTTACAACGATGAAGTGTTCGCCTTCGATGGGTTCGTGGGTAAGCGTCATGACCACACCTCGTCAATTGCTGGTGCTGCGGATTCAAGAATGGCTGCAGCTCGGAACATTGTTGCTTCGCCCAGCGCAGGCGCAAGAAGTTGCACACCGACCGGCATGCCGTCGGCGCCGCCACCGAACGGAACGCTCATCGCTGGATGCCCAGCGAGATTCGTCGGGATAGTGCAGATGTCATTGAGATACATCGACAGCGGATCGGCGGTCTTGTCGCCGAATTTGAATGCCGTAGTCGGCGAGGTCGGCGTGATCAGCAGATCGAAGTCGGCGTAGGCACGTTCGAAATCGCGAACGATGAGCGTTCGAACCTTGAGGGCCTTGCCGTAATAGGCGTCGTAATAGCCAGCGGACAACGCGTAGGTCCCGAGCATGATGCGGCGTTTCACTTCGTCACCGAAACCAGCGGTACGCGTTGCCGCGTTCATCTCGGCAGTGGTTGGCGCATCAACGCGCATGCCATAGCGAACGCCGTCATAACGGGCCAGGTTGCTTGATGCTTCAGCCGGCGCGATGAGGTAGTACGCCGACAATCCGTAGGCCGCGGCAGGCACCGAAACCTCGCCAATCTGAGCTCCAGCAGCAGCAAGCGCGTCGGCAGCCTGTCGAACTCGGGCGGCGACATCGGGAGCAATGCCCTCGCCCATGAGTTCTGTTACGAATCCAATGCGAAGTCCGTCGACACCTTCGCCCAATGATTCGATCAACGATGGCGAGGGTGCATTGATAGACGTTGAATCACGGCCGTCGTAGCCGGAGATCGTTTCCAGCAATAACGCCGAATCTGCAACCGTGGTAGAGAACGGTCCGATCTGATCAAGTGATGACGCGAATGCAATGAGCCCGTAGCGACTCACCAACCCGTAAGTGGGTTTCACGCCAACGACGCCGCAAAGAGCAGCAGGTTGGCGGATAGATCCACCGGTATCGGAACCCAAAGAAATCGGAGCGAATCCTGCAGCGACTGCCGCAGCCGAACCGCCCGATGAACCACCAGGAACACGAGACGTGTCACGAGGGTTGCGGGTTGGTCCAAATGCCGAGTTCTCGGTTGACGAACCCATGGCGAATTCATCGAGGTTGGTTTTACCGATTGAGATCGCTCCGGCTGCATTCACTCGCTTCACTACGGTGGCGTCGTAGGGCGGACGCCAGCCTTCGAGAATGCGACTTGAACACGTAGTCGGAATTCCGTGAGTGCATAAGTTGTCTTTCAGCGCCAGAGGCACGCCCGCAAGTGGGCCTGGGTCTTCACCGGCGGCCACTTGAGCGTCGACCGCAGCCGCAGCGGCGCGGGCCTCGTCGACCATCACGAGATTGAAAGCGTTGATCTCTCCGTCTCGTGCATCGATGCGCGCAAGATGATCGTCAAGAACTTCGCGCGCGGACAGAGAACCGGAACGGACTGCAGCAGCGATTTCAATCGCAGTTGAAGGAATGGCGCTCATCTCAGGGTTCCTCCCCAAGAATTGCTGGCACACGGAAACGGCGATCCTCGACGGAAGGGGCTTGCGAAAGCACTTCTTCGCGATCAACGCCCTCGACAACGACATCGGCACGAAGCACGTTCACGAGCGGGAGCGGATGCGATGTGGGAGGCACGCCATCGAGGTCAAGGGAGGCAACGTCCTCGGCGTGATCCAGCACGGCGCTGAGCTGTTCGGTGTAGCGGTCGAGATCGGCGTCGGTGAGTTCGAGCCGAGCGAGATCAGCGACCTTGGCGACATTGTCGCGAGTGAGACGGGCGGACATGGGTGTGCATCGTAGATGCCTGCTGACCCAACCCCTCTCGGCCTACCGCTGCGTGGATAGGGTCAACCCATCGACAGAACCCCCTTGGAGGACACGTGGCAACCGCCCATGCATTCCTAAGCCCTGACTGGATGGCCGCAGCGAGAGCGCTGCGAGACACCATGGCAAAGCCTTCGACCGCTGCCCCGGTGGCCGTTCGCATGAATCTCATTGTGACCGACACGCCGTTTTCCGCCGATGTCAGCGGTCATATCGACACCACCGACGGCGAAGTCGTGATTGAAGATGGCCACCTTGATGGCCCCGATCTCACTGTCACCGTCGACTATGCAACCGCCCGCGCGATCTTCATCGATCAAGATGCCGCTGCAGCGATGCAGGCATTTATGGGCGGGCGAATCAAAGTCGAGGGCGATATGTCCAAAATGCTCGCAATGCAGGCTTCGGCGGCGGCTCCAGATCCGAACGCACAAGCACTGGCCGACGCACTACGCGACATCACTGCGGACTGAGCACTTTCGGCCACAACGCCTCTACGTTCAGACAACTGCGAGCGACTCCCCTGCTTGGGGATCTTCGTGGCGCGTTCGGCGCACGAAGAATGCCGCTACGACCGCGATAACAGCCGCCACCGCGCCTACGTGATAGGCCGCCGCGTAGGAATCGGTTCCGCCGCCATGTGATGCTCCCACTGATTGCACCGTGAGCAAGATCTGCATGCCGGCGACCACGCCAATTTGGCTCACCGTTTGCGATGCCGCGCTCGCAACACCCAGATCGCGTTTGTCGACGGAGTTGGCGATGCTGGCGATCATGGCCGGTGCACACGCACCCATACCGATCCCAGAGAGAACAAGCGCCCCTTCGATCCACCACATTCCACTACTGGCCGTGACCATCGCGAGCGTCATCATCGAACCGACCAAGACGACCGAACCAAACATGCCGATTGTTCGTTCACCGAATTTAATGACGAGGTAACCCGCTATCGGTCCAACAATAGAAAAGGCAATCGGCCGAGCGATTGAAACAAGCCCTGTCTTTGTTGTGCTGTAGCCGAGGACGTCATGCAGAAGAAGCGGGGTGAGGATAAAGCCACCCATATAAGTGAAATTTGTAAAGAACTGATTGATCATTGGGAAGGTGAAATTTCGCCGACGGAAATACCGCATCGGAAGCAATGGATGTTCGGTACGACTCTCAACATGAGCGAACCACATCAGCAGTAATGGCCCAACGACGAATCCGCCAAGGACAAGCGGATGTGTCCAACCCATTTCAGGGCCTCGGTTCAACGCCACCAGCACAAGGCCAACCCCGAATGCCAGAAGAACAGATCCCGCGATATCAAAGGGATGGCGATCGCCTCGAGCCGATCGGGGCAAAACAAGGAAGCCGATTACCACCGCCGCGATCGCAATGGGCGTTTGAAGAATGAAAATCCATCTCCACCCGAACGAATCGACCAGCGGTCCACCGACAACAACGCCGATAACCGGAGCGCCTGCGCCTACAAGCGACCAATAGCCGAGAGCTTGTGCGCGTCGTTCGGGAGGAAAGCTTCGGTTGATCATGGAAAGTGCTGCCGGTCCTGCGGCTGCACCAAGCGAAGCGCCGAGAAAGCGAGCGGCGATAAGTGCGGGAGCGTTCCACGCCAGGATCGCCGCACCCGAAAACACCGCAACGCCGATGATGCTGATCAGATAGACCCGTCGAGCCCCGTATCGGTCGGACATTTTTCCGCCGATTGGTCCCAGTACCGCCATTGCGAGACTCGGGCCAGTAACTGCCCAGGTGAGAATGCTTTTTGTTGATCCAAGATCATGCGCGATGTCAGCCAATGACACTGTGAGAACGGTGATTGTAAAACTTGCGGTGAAGACGCCAAGAAGCGAGGCCGCAAGGATGATCCACGCTTTACGCGGACTCCGATCCACTCGACCGGCGACGCGCCGTTGGAGGATGAGGCTCCACGGCACCATGACGACCTCGTCGGCGCCTGGTGGTTCAATCCCCAGTTCAAGCTCGTCAGCGTCGTCGACGCCACCCGCGCTCTCAACGCTGCCGTTCCCGTCAGGAAGTTCGGGATGGTCGGTCGTCGTCACGACCGGCGATGGTATCGGCGCCGCAATGTGAAGTGCCGGTTAGGGCGAGGTTACGAGCGCTACGGCCGAGCCTGCCTTGACCTGCGTTCCGACCGCTGGTGTCGTCCCAGTGACGTTCTTCGTTGGATTACCGGTCACGCCGCTCACAGTGAGCCCGAGCGCAGTGAGTTGAGCGCTCGCGTCGGCGATCGTCTTCCCCACAATCGATGCGGGGATGGTTACCGGCTTCTTCCCCTTCGAGACGGTCACCGTGACTGAGCTTCCTTTCGCTGCGTTCTGACCAGCTGCAGGAGAGGTTGAGATCACGATGTTTTCGGCGACGGTGTCCGAATACTCGTCGACTCGATTGACTTTGAGTCCAAGCGCATCGAGTTGGGCGGTGACATCGGCAACCGGTTTACCAGCAACATCTGGGATGGTGCGTGGCTTCGGTCCTGCACTCGTGACCAGTCCGATCGCAGAACCCTTCGGCATTTGTGCAGCAACGCCATCGGCTAACGACAAAACAATTCCTTTGGCAACCGTTTCATCGAAAGCATCAGTGACAACTCCAAGTTTCAATCCCGCCGCGACCAGCGCCGCCGATGCCTGGTCGATGGTCTTTCCCGGCAGATTCGAAGGAACGGGCACCGGAGGCGGGCCCAGTGAAACGGTCAACGTCACTGTCTTTCCTTCGGCAAGTGACGTTCCACCAACCGGGTCTTGCGAAATCACCGTTTCCGCCGCGATGGTTTCCGAATACGTGCCGTCCTCTACAACTTTGAATCCATTGGATTCGAGTTCACTTCGCACGGCAGATGCATTCATGGAGGTGTAATCGGCAAGCGTGTGACTTGGCGTTCGAAGCAAGAAGAATCCGGCGGCAGCACCCAAAACCACTAACAGTGCAACAACTCCTGCGATGGCCTTTGCTGAGATCCGGCGACGAGGTTCAGGTCCTGATCGAGCCGACGCTGCAACCATCGCCGCTTCAGACCGATCAACGGAGCGAGTTGCGGGCTGCCCATCGATGAATGACTGACTCGCAACAGTGGGATCGGCGAACCGTGGACCTCCGGTTGCAACAGTGCCTGTCGTTCCGAGAACAATCTGCTCGGGCACATAGATCGTTGTGGGTTCGCGTGGATCGAGTTGATCGGGCTGAAGCGCGACCGTGCCCGCCAGCCGCAACGGAGCGGCCGAGCCAAGTTCGCCAGTGGCCATGAGCATGGTGGCGAATTCGCCAGCATCCGGTCGGTTCGCCGGGTTGGAAACACCTGCAGCGCGCAATGCGGGAGCGAGGGCTCCAAGTTCATCAGGAACAGGCACGTCGCGATCGACACGAGCCATGAGGGTCCCGAGCGTCGTGTCTGCCGTAAACGGCAGTCGACCCGTAACGGACTCGATGATGACCAGCCCGAGCGAATAGACATCGCTGCGACCATCGAGCGCAACACCCTGTGCTTGTTCTGGCGATGCATAACGAGCCGTGCCAAGTACCGCTCCAGCCGGTTCGGTCCATGCTGCCTCCGCAAGCGCTCGAGCGAGGCCAAAATCGGCGATTCTCAATGTTCCTTCGTCATCGAACAAAAGGTTCGCTGGCTTGATGTCCCGGTGCACAAAGCCGCGTCGATGGGCGTAATCAAGTGCTCGTGCAGTATCGACACCCACGTGTCGCGCTTGAGCGAGATCAAGGAAATTGCCGGCATCGAGCATCGCCCGTAGCGAACCACCATCGAGCAATTCCGTGACGAGGTAGGGAACCTCTCCTTGTCCCCAGTCGTGCACCGCCATGATGTGCGGATGGTTCAGCGCGGCCGCTGAACGGGCTTCTGCTTGGAACCGTTTCAGAAACGACGCATCGCTTGCGAGCGCGTCGTGGAGCACTTTGACCGCGACGCGACGACGAAGAACTACGTCATCGGCCAGGTAGACAGTCGCGGAGGCCCCGGTGCCGATGGGGGCCAGCAGCCGGTAGCGCCCCCCGAGCACCTGACCGATGCGGTCGGCACCACGGGCGTTGGACACGAGGCAAGGCTAGTTCTCGGGCTCCAAGGTTTCGGCCACCCTCACTGCAGAACACTAGGAAAATCGTCGCCCCCGAGAACCGCTGAGGCGCTCGCAGCAGGCAGACTCTCACGGTGACCACTTCTACTCCGTCGAACGAAAGCAACAACTCCAACACAACCGCTACGCCGGTTGCGGCCGAGCCAAACCGTCGATTCAAGCCGCGCTACATCGCGTACATCGGCCTACTTGCGATTGTCGCCGTGTGCGTTGTCATGGTTGCCCGCCTCGGGACCTCCGACACCACTGAACTCGACGGCGGACGAATCCAACGACTCATACCCACACCTGGCGCGAAAATTCTTCAACAAGATCTCATCGGCATCGATATGGCCCCGGGCTACGAAGCGTCACTGACACTCAACGGAATTCCGCTTCCACTCGATCAGACCAACGTCGTCCCCCAAACCAATCAGGTGACATTCAAAGCAGGCCCCGGCAAGGTCTACGAAACACTTCCCGCAGGACAGAGCTGCATGATTGCCACCTACTGGCAAACAGCGTTCGGACCGGCCGTTTCTTCAAGTCGAAGTTGGTGTTTCACCGTCGTCTAAATCGCGACTCGCACAACGAAAACTTCTTGTCAGCCCTCGGCGAGCAGTCGATCAAGTTCGGCAAACGCACCGGTGTGGTCGTCTTCGACGAGGATTGCATGCATCCCCGCGGCGCGAGCAGCAACGATGTTGCCCGGAGCGTCGTCAAGGAAAACAGCGTTCTCGGCAGCGACCCCAAGTTGCTCGAGTGTCATCTCATAGATCCGAAGGTCTGGCTTACGGATTCCAACTGCAGAAGAGTCAACAATGACCTCGAACAAGTCCTCAACCGGGATCATTGCCCGCCAGCCATCAGAGAATTCCTTGATGTTGTTTGTGATCAATGCTGTGCGATAACCGCTCGCCCGCAATGCCAATCCTTTTTCAACAACATCGCTACGCGCTCCGGATTCGCCCCCAAGCGCTCCGAACATTTCCTTGAGATCAACATCGATCCCCATCTCGGCGCCTACGGCTTTGATTTGTTCGGCTGCCGCTTCAAGCGCGATCTCGCCACGTTCGAGTTGATGCCACGGATGATCGGTGTCTTGGTCGTAGGGGCCGAACACCGCTCGTAAGCCCAGTTCCGGATCAAGTCCACGTTCGGTGTGCCATTTGTGAAGACCACTAAAGGGTGAACTTGTAAACACGCCGCCGAAATCAAACACCACTGCTTCGATAGTCACGAATCCCCCTGAGTGCGAACTTAAGACGGCAAGGTACCGGTTTCAAGCAGTTCAAGGAAACCCGCCTCATCGAGAATGGGAACACCGAGTTCTTCAGCCTTCGTCACCTTGGAGGCACCGGGGCCGACGCCGATCACGACTGCAGTTGTTTTCTTCGAAACACTTCCCGGCGACTTACCGCCACGACCCTTGACTGCTGCTTCGGCTTCGTCACGCGTAAATCCGTTAAGCGTTCCGGTCACGACCACAATCAGCCCTTCGAGGGTTTGTGGAAGATCGGAGGCCTCTGGTCCCTGGAAGTTCACTCCGGCAGCGCGCAACTTCTCTATGACCCCACGATTTGTTGCATCGGCAAACCAACCATGAACTGATCGAGCGATGATCGCCCCCATACCTTCGACGCTTGCCAATTCTTCTTCCGTCGCCGATTCGATCCGATCAAGATGCCCGCAGTGTTCAGCAAGCGCGACCGCCCCGGCTCCCCCGAGATGTCGAATGTTCAAGCCAACAAGGAGATTGGCGAGAGGCTTTGACTTGGACCCCTCGATCGCGTCGAGCAGTTTCTGCACCGAAACATCGGCGAACTTGTCGAGGCCCTTGAGTCGCTCTGGGTCTAGCGAATAGATATCGGCAACGTCATTCAAGAGGCCGAGTTCGCAGAACAGTTGCACTCGTTGTTCGCCGAGACCTTCGATATCCATGGCTCCGCGAGATGCGAAGTGCTCGATCGCTCCAGCCACGCGGGCCGGGCAGGAAAGATTCAAGCAGCGATGAACTGCTTCATCCTCGGGGCGCACAAGTTTGTGACCGCACACTGGGCAGTTCGTGGGGAACGTCCACTTCCGCAGCCCTTTGGGCCGTTCGCTCAGGACCGGCCCAACCACTTCAGGGATGACGTCACCAGCTTTACGAACGATCACCGTGTCGCCGGGCCGGACGTCTTTCACCGCGACTTGGTCTTGGTTATGAAGGGTGGCGAACTCGACTGTTGAACCTCCGACAAATACCGGTTCAAGCTGAGCAAACGGCGTAGCGCGGCCCGTTCGTCCGATCGACACTTGGATGTCGATGAGTTTGGTTGTTCGTTCTTCGGGCGGAAACTTGTAGGCAATCGCCCAGCGGGGAGCGCGAGAAGTGAATCCCAGCTCGCGCTGCAACTGGAGATCGTCGACCTTGAGAACGACCCCATCGATTTCATAATCGAGATCATGGCGATGCTTCTGCCAATGTTCGAGATGGGCGTCGACCTCGTCGAGGCCCTGCAAAACTTTCACCTCGGGATTGACTGGGAACCCAAGGCCACTGAGGAACTCAAAAATCTGATGATGATCTGCAAGCTGCGGACCGCCGATCACTTCACCCAGTTGATAACTCCAGAACGAAAGATTTCGTGAAGCAGTAATTGCCGCGTCTTTCTGACGAAGCGAACCGGCCGCAGTGTTTCGGGGATTCACGTAAGTGCGTTCGTCCGCCGCCGTTTGGGCGGCATTCAGGTCCTCAAACGCCGAGATGGACATGTACACCTCACCGCGCACTTCAAGTACCTCGGGGCAACCCTTAGGCAGGCGATGCGGAATCCCCTGAATCGTTCGCACGTTCGCGGTGACATCTTCGCCAACACGACCATCGCCACGAGTCGCCGCCTGAACAAGCAATCCGTTCTCATAACGAATCGACACGGCGAGCCCGTCAATCTTCAACTCAGCAACAAGCCGGGCCGACTCCTCCGATTTACCCAGTTCGTCGAATCGACGCTGAAGCCGTGCCCCCCAGGCAACGACCTCAGCCGGAGCGAACGCGTTGTCAAGGCTCATCATGGGAACGCGATGCTCAACAGACGAGAAGGTAACGGTCGCAGTTCCGCCTACCGCTTGAGTGGGGGAATCTGGGGTGATGAGGTCCGGGTGCTCGTCCTCAAGCCCAATGAGTTCGCGAAGAAGTTGATCGAAATCAGCATCGGGGATCTCCGGCGAGTCCTGCTCGTAATAAAGCCGATTGTGATGGCGAATGGAATCACGTAATTCGTCGATACGACCTGCGGGGTCGAGGGCTCCATCAGACGAACGAGACACGAGCGAACACTAGCGAGGGCAGCGCCCCAAACGTCGCTGTTAGGCCCCAACGGAAATACGAGCACCGGCGGCTTGGCCTTGCAATCGTTCGGCCAATCGAGAGGTGTGTTCCATAACTTGCTCGGCCTGGGTGACGCCATGTTGAGCAAGACCGCACACCGGGGTGATGATCGCGTTCGTTCGCAGCAACAGAGGGTCACAGCCTTCGTTGGCAAGATCGCACCACACCGAGGACAAACGACGCCACAAACGATCGACACTCGTTCCGATCGGGCCGTCAGTTGGAACTGCTCCCCAAGCGATCCACCCACCACGATCGAGGTAGTCGCCCACGAGTCCTGAATGTTTCGCTATGCGTTCATCCACTGGTACCGAGAGAATCCGCGGTCCTGTGCTCAACAGAAGTCGATAGTCAACCGCAGTGCAGCAGTGAAGTCCTGTGATTGCTTTGGCTTCAACCGCAGCCATCGCCGACGACACCAAATCGATGCCCTCATTCGGACCAATCGGGAATCCATCGTCTGTCAGCGATCCCATGGCCGGTTCATCAAGAAACACAAGCACCTGTGCCTGTGGCACTCGCAGAAGAACATGATCAACCAATCGCTCGATGCGATTACGAACAGCGAGACCAGCGATTCGGAACGCAAGGTCGATTTCAATTCCCGCGCCCCAAAGCGCAAGGCCAAGCGTCACCGGACCAGTCAGCGAAACTTTGATCGGTCCATCGCGATCAGCAATCGCGGTGAGAAACGCGCGCAACCCCACCCAAGCGTCACTTGAAAGCCGTTCATCATCGAGCGGCGCTTCAGGGTCAACAAGATTGAGATCGACATGGATCGATCCATCCTCGGCAATTGTCACGCCAGCTAATCCCGATGCGGCTTGGGCGATCATGCCTTCACGGCGTGATCGAGCAGGCAACGAGGGAGCCGATGGCAAACGAGGGCTGTGACGCAGAACGAACTCAACGGCATCACTTGGATCACAATGGGGCAGGTAACCGATTCCCGTCGACAAACCCGATGGCAGCGCGAGTGACGCGACGAGGGAACTCATGACTGGCTCCCCCGGCTCGTGCCCCGACGTTCCATTCCGCTCCCACTCCCGAACAACGGCCACCTTCTTGAGCCAACAATGGCCCGCAGATCTGTGGCTGAAGTCACATGGTTAGCGATGGCGGCCGAGATCGGCAAATCTCATCAGTGATGACTCCCACCAGCAGGGCCGTCAGTCGCTGGGCCCCCGCCCTCGTCTGGCTGTCACTCCCCCTCACCGCCGGCTCTTCCTTCGCCAATGCGCTCGACCACCGAGCATCGGCAATTTCGCTTACGGCGGTGATCGGACTCTGGTTGCTATGGGTCATGGGTCTCATCGCAACGCTGACCCCAAGTTCGGTTTCGCTCACCACACTTCGAATCTTGATGCCGGCGTCCGTCGTTGCTGCAGCGTGGGCGGCGCTCGTTGTTCCTAACGGCGCCGATCTTGCAGAGTCCGTTGCTCTCGGCGTCACATCGTTATGCGCGGTGCTTTCACTTTCGGCCGCAGTCGGTTACACGTTCATCAACGGTTCTTCCTACGGCGATGAACGAAGGTTTCCGCTTCGAGCCCCTGGCCCCGTCGTGTTCGGACCCATCGAACTCGTGTGGGTCGCAATGGTGACATCAGTATTCGCGGGCCCAATGCTTCTTGCGGCGAAGCAGTGGATTCCCGGAGCACTCATCAGTGTTCTTGCCGTTGCTCTCGTGATCGGTGGAGCCCGTGCGCTTCATCAACTTTCAAAGCGATGGCTGGTCTTTGTTCCAGCTGGCATCGTTCTCGTCGATCGCACCTCGCTGCTCGACGCGCTTCTCGTGCAACGCCACACCGTCGGCTCAATCGGACTGGCAGACGAAGACTCAACCGCTGCCGACCTCAGTGCGGGTGCGCTCGGAATCCAGGTCGAAGTAAGGCTTTCGACGACCGATTCGATTATTCCGACTCCGCTGCGGCGTGACCGTCGCAAAATCGTTGAACCCGTCGATGTCGACGCCGTTCGATTCACTCCTAGCCGGCCGGGCTGGGTTCTCGACGCCGCCAGAGAACGTCGCTTTACCGTCGGCTAACGAGTCCGCCACCGACAACGAGATTGTTGTCGTACAGAACGATGCTCTGACCAGGCGCCACTCGGTGAGTTGGAGTCGCCCAAACAACTTCAAGACCACTTGGGGTTTCACGAAGTTCAGAAACAACAATCTCATCACCATGCGCGCTCAATTGCGCGGTAACCGTGGAGGAGGCCATTGATTCCAGGCGCGCTGCGTCATCGACCCAACCAAACGAATGCAGTGACTCGCTGGCGACGTCGAGATCTTCGGCCGTTCCAACAAGCACGCTTTGACCAGCAACATCGACATCGAGCGCATAGCGAGGACGACCGTCGATCCCGATTCCAAGGCCGCGACGCTGACCGATCGTGACAAGTTCCACCGCCTCAACCGAACCAAGTTGTTCTCCGGTTTTGTCAACGAGGCGACCGGGGTGCATGTCGATCCGATTACCAAGGAAAACTCGACGACCACCGCCAGTATGGGAAATGAAACAAACGTCCTGACTATCAGGCTTTCCTGCCGTCCGAAGGCCAAGCTCAGTCGCACGCTTGCGCACATCGTCTTTCGTCATTCCGCCGATCGGGAACATGACGTTTTCCAACTGAGAAGCTTTAAGCATGTGTAAGACGTAGCTCTGATCTTTGGCAAAGTCCGCGCCGCGAGTCAGACGAGGTCTGCCATCGGCCGTTCGCACTACCTGCGCGTGATGACCGGTGGCGACAACGTCGAAACCCAATGCCTCGGCTCTGGCCATAAGCCGATCAAACTTGAGGTGCCGGTTGCATTCGATGCATGGGTTCGGAGTAATTCCTCGGGCATGATCAGCGACATACGGTTCGACAACGTCGCGATCAAAGTCCTCGGAGAAGTTGAACACCAAATGATCGATCTCGAGTTGCTGTGCTACTCGCCGAGCATCATCGACGTCGCTCACTGAGCAACAGCCAGAGTCGGATTCGCCTCCCCACAACTTGAGCGTGACGCCCACGACATCGTGGCCCTGGTCGCGCAACATTGCCGCGGCAACCGAGGAGTCAACGCCTCCGGACATGGCAACCATTACCTGCATCGTCAGAACCCGAACTTTCGAAGTTGTTCTACTGCCGGAGGAATAACAGCAAGCGCCTCATCGACATCGGCTTGGGTGCTCGACCAACCCAAAGAAAGTCGCAGCGAACCGCGAGCAAGATCGCTTTCGACGCCCATCGCCGCAAGTACGTGCGATGACTGCATTGCGCCACTGGCACAGGACGAAGCTGCGGACGCAGAAACCTCACCTCGTTCAAGCAGGAACAGAAGCGCTTCGCTCTCCACTCCAGGAATACACAGATGGACAATTCCTGCAGCCCGATTCGACCGAGCAGCGCCTGCTGTTTCGATGGTCCCTGGAAGTGCAGCGAGCAACCCGTCGAGAAGTTGGTCGCGCAGGTTGCCGATACGGGCGATTTCGGAGACTCGATCCTCGGCAGCAAGGCGTGCAGCAGTCACCATGGCGACAATCCCAGGAACGTTCTGCGTTCCGGAACGTCGTTCTCGCTCTTGACCTCCACCCAACTGCCGAGCAGAGAGCGGAATACCGTCGCGAACAACGAGAGCGCCAACGCCTTTCGGCCCACCGAATTTATGCGCGCTCAAACTAAACGAGTCGACGGCGGAACAGGCCTTAGCAATATCGGTCCAGCAATAGGCCTGCACCGCGTCCGAGTGCAGCACTGCAGCCGGTGCTGCCTTGCGAACAATCTTGCTCAAGGTTTCGAGATCGGCAATGACTCCCGTTTCGTTATTCACGACCATTAACGAAACAACCCTGACAGGACCTTCCGCCAGTACTCGCTCGAGATCAGCGCTATCGACATTGCCGAGACGATCAACCGCGACGAATCGCCCATCGAGCGCAGCAACGGGATCAAGTACCGCGTGATGTTCAACCGTGCTGCAGACAGCGGCACCATCGCCTGACCCGAGACCAAAGATCGCCAAGTTGTCCGATTCGGTCCCGCCGCTAGTGAAGATCACGTCACCCGATTCGGCTCCGACAAGGCTGGCGAATTCCTCACGAGCGTCATCGACGGCTCGACGCGCGTCACGTGCGAATCGATGGGCCCCCGAAGGATTGGCATAACGCTCAGAAAGAAAGGGCAACATCGCTTCAATCGCCTCGGGACGCATTGGTCCCGTCGCAGCGTGATCGAGGTACGACGTCATCCCTCAAGGGTACCGGCCGACTGATGGCGCCATCACGGGCAGACTCTCGTTGTGCCCCCCGCAGACCCTTCAGACCCAAGTGGATACGGACGCTCCTTCGCCGACGTCTACGACGATTGGTACGCGAACTCCTTCGATACCCACGCCGCAGTTGAGGCACTCACGCTCCTGGCCAGTGGCGGATCGGTCTTAGAACTCGGGGTTGGCACCGGTCGCCTCGCAATCCCGCTCAGTCAACGCGGCCTGCGGGTCATTGGCCTCGATGCGTCGCCGGAGATGCTCGAACAACTTTCCGTCGCCGACCCCAAGCAGAGGGTCGTCAGAGTTCTCGGCGATATGACTGATGCCGCCGCCGCGCTGACGGCCGCAGGAATCGCTGAATCATTCTCAACAGTGTTTTGCGCGTTTAATACTCTGCTCAATCTCATCAGTCTTGACGACGTAATCCACTGCTTCGAGGCAAGCCGCTCACTACTGACCGTCGACGGAAAGTTAGTCATCGAAGCGTTCGTCCCAGTTGCGCCCGAATCGATTCCACCGAACTCTCTTTCGCCAGCAAACGTGAATTCAGATGCCGCGGTCTTCATCGAAACGACGTATGACTCGGCAACCTCAGTTCTGACTGGTCGACACATCGAAGTTCGTCCTGGTGTTCTCGCCATCCGCCCGTGGTCAGTTCTGATTTGCGGACCACTCGCTCTCGACAAAGCTGCGGAAACCGCAGGACTTGTCCTCCAAGAGCGATGGAGCGACTGGCAGGGAGCGGCGTTCACCGAGGACAGCACCGCACACATTTCGATCTACGGCCCCGATACAACGTTCTGAGTCCCCACTCCCTACGCTGGGGCCATGGCAACCATCAGGGTCAGCACAGTCATAGATGCAACACCAGACAAGGTCTGGGCGGTTGTAGAGAACGTTGCTGACCATGTCGACTGGATGCACGATGCCGTTGCCATCCGGTTTACGACTCCAACAACTTCTGGCGTCGGCACCACGTTTGATTGCGACACAAAAGTCGGTCCATTCCGCCTTACCGACAAAATGGAAATTACCGAGTGGGATCACGGAACGACGATCGGCGTTCGCCATGTCGGAATGGTCACTGGCACCGGGGCATTCACGATTCTCCCCGTCGGCGAGAATCGGGCTGGGTTTCAGTGGAAAGAATCACTCACCTTCCCATGGTGGATGGGCGGCCCAATCGGTGCGCTCGTTGGCGGTCAGGTTCTCAAACTCATTTGGAAACGAAATCTCAAAGAGTTGAAAGCAATCGTCGAATCACGATGATCTAACGCGCTGCTGCCCACAGGCAGCCGCCCCACAATGCAACCGTGATCGCGATGCATGCAGCTGTCCCTGCCCACGGACTCCGCGCCGCACTGTCGAGCGCGAACACGATCGCGCCGACCACAACTCCGGCAATGAGCCCACCAACGTGTCCGCCCACCGAAATTCCTGGCACGGCGAACGTGAGCAACAAGTTGATGACAACAAGTCCGCCAATGCCGTTGCGCCAGATATCGATACCGGCCCGTCGCTGTGCGATCACCGCAGCTCCCATAAGACCGAAAACTGCCCCTGATGCCCCAACCGTCGCGCTATGCGGCGAAACAAGAAGCACACCAAATGATCCCGCCACAAGACAGGCGACATAGAGCGAAAGAAAACGTGCTTTGCCGAGCAATGGTTCGAGTTGGGTGCCGAGCAAATACAGCAACAGCATGTTCATGCCCAGGTGCAAAATCCCGGAATGGAGAAAACCTCCGGTGACGATTCGCCACCATTCGCCATAGGCAACACCAACAAACCGAAACGAGAAGCCAGTGATTCGATAGCTCGCGACGCCACCCGAGCCGATGAGTAAACCGCGATCGGTGGCCGTACCTCCGCCGTTGAATAGCGAACCACCGGTCGCAATCGCAGCGACAAGTCCAATCACGTTCAACGCAATCAGAACTTCAGTAACGATCGGTCGACCCGAGCGCATCTCGCCGAAACGGATGACCGGCGACTTCTTCGCTGCGCCCTTAATACATTCAGGGCACTGGAAACCAACCGATGCGGGTGTCATGCACGATCCGCAGATAGGGCGATTACATCTCTGACAACTAACGCCGGCTCGAGCGTTGGAATGGCGGTAACAGGTCGACATTGGTTGCGTCACCGTGCACCAACCCTCAACGACCAACCGCGTCCGAAAGAACGCTTCATCGACCCGTGAACTGCGCTTTGCCGGGACCGTTCTCGAGGAACGATGCAACACCGATGCGGGCGTCGTCGGTTGCGAACACTTCGACAAACGCGTCCTGTTCGAGTTCAAGCCCAACGGCCAGTGAACCTTCAAGGCCCGCGTCGATCACCCGTTTAGCGATTGCATGTGCTTGCACTGGTCCAGCAGCGAATGCTGCAGCGAGTTCAAAGGCACGGCTCTCAAGGTTCTCGGGTTCCACTACTTCATCGGCCAGTCCGATTCGCAGCGCTTCATCAGCACGAACCTGCCGGCCACTGAGGATGAGGTCTTTTGCGCGCGATGGGCCCACCAAGCGTGCCAACCGTTGCGTGCCACCACCCCCTGGGATGATGCCAAGAAGTATTTCCGGCTGCCCGAACTTCGCGCCGGTTGAACACACTCGAAGATCGCAGGCCAACGCGAGTTCACAACCGCCGCCGAGCGCGGGGCCAGCAACAGCCGCAATGACAACTCGGGGAATTGCTGCGACGGCATTCAGCGCTTCGAGGAAGAGTCGTCCAATCACGCGAGCTTCATCGGGTCCGGCAAACTCCGAGATGTCCGCACCAGCGGCAAAAATCCGATCGCTTCCGACAACTACTACCGCACCTGGCGGATTCGCCGTCAATGACTCAGCAGCATCACGTAATTCGCTCAATACCTTTGAGGACAAGGAGTTGACCTTGCCGTTCTGAAGACGAAGTACCGCGACACCGTCTTCTCTACGTTCGACTGCAACCAGTGGCTCTGACATGGAAAGCGACCCTACCGGGTCGCCTGTGAAGAATCAGCGCACGAGCGCCTGCGCCTCTACCACCCTCACGGGAAATTCCACCGTTCTTGTCAGCGTGCCAAGCGGTTCGCCGCCCAATTCGCTTGACGTCCATTCGGCACCCCAAGTGACAGTGACACGAACCCATTCCACTCCCCCGCTGGACCACATCGATGAACGGCCGAAGGTATGAGTGCATCCCGACCACTGCTCCGAAGGTCGTCGGCCAACGTCGTAGGCAATTCCCTGATCACACCAAATGCGTGTTCCATCTTCGAATTCCCATAACGAGGTTTCAGGCCATGCACTCACGCTTGCCCAGACGTCGCCTATCGATGCACTCGCTCTGACTCGCTCCCATGGCTGCTCAAGCCACATCCACATCGGCAGACCAACTAATTGAGCGCCGGGCGGATTTACCGCCGGGATTGGATCAGGAAGTTCGAGTCGACGTCGAGCTTCATCAACCGCTCGAGCAGTGACGCCGGCACCGCCAAACGGATCGCCGGGCTCGAAAGCGACATAGCGAGTGTGGACCCGCACACCGGTCTCGTCGGTGCACCCGAGCATGTAGAACTCACCGCGAACGGGATTGACCGGGCCCGACACCCAATCGACAACTGGAGTCGGATCAAGAACTGACATCACTGGCGCCACGACGGCGTAGTACCCGCAACGCCAACGCGCTCCTCCTGAAGTACTTGATCGCCAAGAACCCAATGTTCCGTCGCGTGTGACAACGACTATCGCTTCGGGTGCTCCGTTGACAATCCTCCCGATCGCTTCACCCCCACCAACACTCTCGTTAAGAGCAAAATCGGCCCCGATGAGTGACATCGCAATCGCCACCACGAGCCAAATTCTTTGTCGACGCACGCAGACCTCCAGATGTGAAGGTTGGGCACGTTAACGACAGCACCAAGCATGTTCTAGGCCAGATCGGCGATTCAGTTCAGACGATCTAGGTCGAAGGACTCAGTCAAGCAAACTATTTGCGGCGGCCCATGGGTCGAGGCGATGTGCAGCAACGTCATCGCTTGCTTTCCGCCAAGCATCTCCAGAAGCCAACTCTTCAACTCGTGCCGCCATCAACGAGTTCACAATGCGTCGAAGCTCTTGTTCGCGTCGCACGGCGCGACGACGTTCAAACTCTCCACTCGAACGTGACCATTCACCATGTTGTTGAATTGCTTGCCATAACAGCGAAGCCCCAACACCGTCGGTTGCGATTGTGCGAATGACGAGTGGGCGCCACTCTGACCCCGATCGCAACGACAACATCCGCTCAAGATCGGAAACAGTTTCATCGACACCAGCGCGATCGGCTTTGTTCACGACAAAGATGTCAGCGATTTCCATAAGGCCGGCCTTATTCGCTTGCACGGTGTCGCCCCAGCCTGGATTCACCACAACGATCGTCGTGTCTGCCTCACCAGCAATTTCGACTTCAACCTGACCAACACCCACCGTCTCAATCAGTACCCATTCCATTCCGACTGCGTCAAGAACTCGAGCAGCGTCAGGTACAGCAACGGAGAGTCCGCCAAGGTGACCACGAGTGGCCATCGATCGAATAAAGACATCGTCGTCGAGGACGTGTTCGTCCATCCGAACGCGATCTCCCAATATTGCGCCGCCCGTGAATGGCGACGACGGATCAATAGCCAGCACACCAACAGCAACCTCGGACAAACGCATTTCACGAACAAGTGCTGACGTGAGCGTCGACTTCCCGGCACCTGGTGCTCCGGTTATGCCCACTGTTGTTGCCCGACCCACAAGTTCGTGAGTGACTTCACTCACCGATCGAGCCTCGACACCTCCGCGCTCAACCTTGGAAAGCAAACGCGCCAGCGCAGAACGATCGCCTGAGCGCGCAGCATTGAGAAGTGTCGCCGGTTCAGCGTCGGCAGACGAGGTCATGACCCCACGCTAGGACAGCAACTGCCATCGGGCAGGACTGAGTTCCCCAAATACGCAGAGGGAACCACGCTCAATCAAAGAGAGACTGGGGTCTCGCCAATGACGTGATTCGCTGCGCCGGCATCAATAACTTCGGTCACGCCTGGAACGCGATCGATGAGAATGCGCTCAAGACCAGCCTTCAGCGTGACGGTTGAGGCAGGGCACGAGACGCAGGCGCCGATGAGTTCCACGGTGACCAAACCGGTCTCTTCGTTCACATCGTGCAGAAGCACATCGCCGTTATC
>CAEUNJ010000007.1_pt1 | contig 32029 bp, 31 predicted proteins | sample 7263841 | NCBI WGS metagenome assembly CAEUNJ01 (sample SAMEA6814163, study PRJEB35770) | uncultured Microthrixaceae bacterium | biome: Freshwater; feature: Freshwater reservoir; material: water | place: Czech Republic | collected 2017-06-27 | depth 30m m
GGCGAGAAGCGATGAACTGATCACGGACTATGACGGTACGCGAAACGGGACCCCCTCAGGGGTCCCGTTCGAGAATTCAGCACTACGCAGGGTTCAGGACGCCAAGTTGGCGTTCACGAAGTCCCAGTTGATGAGGTTGTCGAGGACAACTTCGATGAACTTGGCCCGTGCATTGCGGTAATCGATGTAATACGCGTGTTCCCACACGTCGATCGTGAAGAGTGCCTTGGCGCCATGCTTCATGGGAAGGTCGGCGTTAGGAGTCTTCATGATGGCGAGCTTGCCGTCCTTTTCGACGAGCCATGCCCAACCGGAACCAAACTGCGTAAGTCCGGCCTCGGTGATCTGCGCACGGAAAGCGTCGTAGCCACCGAAGTCGGCAGCAATGCGATCGGCGATTGCGCCGGTCGGCTGGCCGCCACCATTCGGTGACAGGGAGTTCCAGAAGAAGGTGTGATTCCAGACCTGAGCTGCATTGTTAAACAGCGGTCCTTCAGCCTTCATGATGATGTCTTCAAGCGAAGCGTTCTCATCGGCGGTGCCGGCGACGGCCTTGTTCAAGTTGTCGACGTAGGTCTGATGGTGCTTGCCGTAGTGGTATTCCATGGTCTCGGCACTGATTGTCGGTGCGAGCGCATCTTGGGCGTACGGCAGAGCAGGAAGCTCGAAAGCCATGAAGGTTCCCTTCCTCGGAAGTTCGTTGGTAAGGATCGGCAATCTAGCGGAGGGTCGCCACGTTTCCGCAGACGAGCGGCGACCCTCGCTGGATTAACGCAGTCCGAGGAGTGATGAACAGCCTGGCCATGCTCCCCAGCCCGAACCTTCGAGTACCCGCTGAGCAATTTCGATCTGCTGTTCACGAGTGGCGTCGGCGGCGGAGTCGGCGAACTCAGTGCCACCGTTCGAAGCCCACGTGCCATTGGCAAAGCCAAGGCCACCAGCAAAGCCGGGAACCGAGTCGGTGGCCCAATTGCCACGGGTCTCACAGTGAGCGAGGGCGTCCCAGACTCCGGGGTCAGACGGATCAACCACAACGGCCGGTCGGGTCTGCACCTGGCGCGGGGCCACTGTCGTGGGGGGAGGCGGAGCCGGAATCGCTGCGATCGCAGCAGCAATATCGGCCATAGCCGTGTACATGTCGGGCTGCTCAACGATGGCGGTCGGAGCGGAGGGCTCTTCACCCTTGGCGCTCGTGGCGCTGGTGACCACGGTGACCACGGAAACCATCATGACGGCGACAAAGGCAAGCGTGGCAACCGCCCCATGAGGGAGACGAACAGTACCGATTGACGACGAACGCACTTCAGACATCTGGTGCTCCTTTCGTGCACCTCCATGAGCTCCGCGACCATCACGGAGACGCCGACCGGGCGAACCCGTTCGTCATGGAACTGCAACAAAGCACCCAAAGGTTTGCGGCGTTTGTCATCAAACTGCAACGACCCTCGGGCCTCTTTTTGCGTGACTTTCGACACGCCCCAAGGGCCCCTTGGGATCGCGCCAACAGTTCAACACGTTATCCACAAGAGATCCACAGGCGGCACTCACCCGATTTGGGCCCAATTCCAGATTGCCCAGGTCTTAAACGCCGCTGATCCCGATCGGACAGCTCACGCCAGTGCCACCAATTCCGCAGTAGCCGTTGGGATTTTTGGCCAGATATTGCTGGTGATAGTCCTCGGCATAGAAGAACGGACCAGCCAAGGCAATCTCGGTTGTGACCGCGTCGAAATGCGCAGCAGCGAGCATCTCGCCAAAGCGAACCGCGCTCGCCTTTGCGGCATCGAGCTGCGTTTGGTCAGAGCAATAGATCGCTGAGCGATATTGGGTCCCGATGTCGTTGCCTTGGCGATGGCCTTGGGTCGGATCGTGGTTTTCCCAGAAGCAACGAAGCACTGCATCGAGATCGGTCAGCGTGTTATCCCATGCGACAAGCACGACTTCGGTGTGCCCAGTGAGCCCGGAACACACTTCCTCATAGGACGGATTTGGACTGAAGCCCCCGGCGTAGCCGACTGCTGTTGTGAAGACCCCTGGGAGTTGCCAGAACTTTCGCTCTGCCCCCCAGAAGCACCCCATACCAACAACGAGTTGCTCACAATTATCGGGAAATGGCGGGGTCATCGTTGTGCCGAGCACAGAATGCTTCGGTGAAACGGGCATGGTCTGATCGCGTCCGGGTAGCGCAGCAGCGGGGTCGACCATCTCAGGGGTTCGTGAGCCAAAGAACATGACCTAAGGCTACCGCCGAGGCCCACAATCGAGCCGGGTTCTAGGCTCGGCCCATGCACGTCGAGGCCGTTGAACTGCGAGTGATCGCTTTACCAATGGTCGCTCCGTTTGTCGCAGCACATGGCACCGTCAGTTCCCGCACAGCAGTGCTTGTTCGCATTCTCGGGAACAACAACGAAGGCTGGGGGGAATGCGCCGCTCTCCCCGAGCCGACCTATAGCGAAGAGTTCGTCGACGGGGCCTACCTCGCGCTGCAAGAACTTCTCGTGCCCCGACTCCTCGCCGCGAATGGAACCGTGGCTGCCAGTGATCTCGGTGTGCTCTTGGCCGACGTAATCGGTCATCCGATGGCGAAAGCATCGATCGAGTTAGCGCTGCTCGACGCGCAGGGCCGCCAATCAGAAACCTCACTTGCTCGCATGTTCGCACCCCACCCCACAGGCCCGGCAGCGATTGTGCCGGCAGGCATTGCGATCGGGTTACTGGCCACCCCCGAAGATCTGGCTACCGAGGTTTCGACGCGAGTTACCGAGGGATACGGGCGCATCAAGATCAAGATCGCCCCCGGTCGAGATAGTGAGTTCGTGCGAGCCGCAAGAGATGCTGTCGGCGTTCACATCGAACTAAGCGTCGACGCCAACGGGGCTTACACACTTGATGACGCGAAAACGCTTGCGGAACTCGATGATTTTGATCTCGCCTACATCGAACAACCACTCGCCGCCGACGATCTCTTGAACCATGCCGAACTAGCTCGTCGTATTTCGACACGTATCTGTCTGGATGAATCGCTCACATCGGCAACGGTGACCCGCGAAGCACTTGATATGGGCGCGTGTTCGGTGGTGTGCGTCAAAGCCGCCCGTTATGGAAGTTGGATCGAGGCCGCGTCGGTCCTTGATCACTGCGCCGGCATCGGCATTGATGCATGGGTAGGCGGAATGCTCGATTGCGGGATCGGTCGAGCCGCGAATATCGCACTCGCCGCTCATCCCGGTGCTTCGCTTACCGGCGACATCGCCGCTACTGGTCGTTTCTTCACCGAAGACGTGTGTGCGCCATTTGAACTTTCAGGACTAAGTGGTGGTGGAACGATCACTGTTCCGACCGGACCCGGCCTCGGCGTTTCAATCGATGCTGCTGCGCTATCGAAACTGACGTTACGTTCCGCCATCATGCGACGCTGAACCCGTCGGGGCTCTAATGTCATCGCCCATGAGCCTTCTTGATCGATTCCGTGTTGATGGCAAGGTCGCCATCGTTACTGGTGCCGGACGTGGCATCGGCGCTGCCTCCGCCCTTGCTCTCGCCGAAGCGGGAGCCGATGTTGCCATCACTGCCCGCAGTGCTGACCAACTTGAAGAAATCGCAACCGCCATCCGCGGTTTCGGACGTCGGGCCTTTGTCCTGCCTGGCGACGTCAACAAACTTGAGTTCCTTGACGAGTTCGCCAACGCCGCAATCGAAGAACTCGGCAAGATCGACATCGTCGTCAATAACGCAGGCGGGTCACCTCCCGCAGCGATCACCGCTGTCACTGCGAAGTCCTTCGAGGATGCATTCCATTTCAATGTCACGACAGCTCTTGCGATGACGCAAGCCTGCATCCCTCAGTTAGTCGAGAACCACGGTTGCGTCGTCAACATCTCATCGATGGCTGGCCGCACTGCAGCCCGAGGCCTCACGCAATATGGCGTCGCTAAAGCAGCCCTCACGCACCTCACTCGCTATCTCGCCACTGACCTCAACCCGAAGGTCCGAGTCAATGGCATTGCTGTCGGTTCGACTGCTACTTCAGCGCTCGAAACTGTTCTCGTAATGCCCGAGATTCGCGACACGATGATCGCCAACACACCTCTCCGATTCATCGGCGAACCCGAAGACATCGCCCTCGGCGTGTTGTACCTCTCATCGCCCGCGGCGCGCTACGTCACCGGCAAGATCATCGAGATCGACGGTGGCACCGAGTCGAGCACGCTCGAAATGCCGATTCCTGATTTCTGAATCGGGTTCGCAGTCTTAGATAGCGACGGTGTTGGTGTCGCGACCAGAACGCAAGGTTGTTCCTGGCGTATCGCCCGTGACTTTGCCGTCGCGCACAATTGCGACTCCATTGACGATGGTTGCGTCGATGCCTGTGGCTTCGGAATAGAGACGCCAGCCGTTCGCGGGAAGGTCTTGGCGCGGCGCAACCACGCCTGGACCGACCGTGTCGGGATCAAGAATGACGAGATCGGCGAACCATCCTTCGGCCACCTGACCGCGATCACGTACGCCGTAGAAACGAGCAGGGGCGTCGGTAAATAACTGCACCGCGCGTTCAAGCGACATGAGTTGCCGATTGCGCACCGCTTCGGCGAAGAAGCCGGTGTGGCATGCGAATGTTTTCATCATGTCGAGATGAGCGCCTGCGTCGGATCCGCCAGCAATAACACGCGGGTCGGATTCAAGAAGTCGAACCCGCTCTTCCCATGACTCATCGTCGGTGCCAATGAATCGAGGCTCAAGTCCGGTCTTCAGATCATCAGCAACCACGATGTCGAGCAGCGCATCGATCGGAGCGACGCCCTTTTCGAGAGCGATGTCGGCGACAACACGGCCGACGTACTGCTGCAATTCATCTTTCGACACATCGATGATGCGATAGTCGGCGATTGCCGCCAGCGAATGCTGAGGAGGAAGTTGTGCAAGGGCCGCAGCGATTGATGCCCGCACAGCGGGATCGGCGAGAGCCGCTTTACGCTCAGGCAACGGAAGGTGGATGACGTCACTCACCCCGGGGAGGATGTCGAGCACAAATCCTGAGGCGAAACACAAACGCATTCGCATCGGCTCAGGCAAGCACAAACCCACAACTCGTCCACCCTTTGCCGAAGCAACGTCGGAAGCCGACAACTTGTTCTCACGACCGGCAGCCGCGGTTGGATCAGAAGAAACAACCATGACGTTCCAGTTGAGTGAACGCTGCGCAGCAACGCTCATGTCAGCCATCAGATTCATTTCGTCTTCAGTAAATGTCCCAGAGGCCGAAGCGATGAATTCGAGTGAAGTACCCGCGTGTTGCCCGATGGCAGCCGAAAGCGCAATGAATTCGTCCCGAGTCGCCCAGCGAGATGGAACGGGATTTCCTTGATGGTCACTATGACTATTTGACGCCGTGCTGGAAAATCCCATGCCCCCTTCTTCGATGCTGCGATGAAGGAGCGCGACCATTGCTGCGATCTGTGCAGGCGTGGCTTCATGACCAACTGCGTCTTCTCCCATGACGACGCGGCGGAGCGCGCTATGACCAACCATGAAGCCCGCGTTAACGGCGAGATTGCCTTCGAGACGATCAAGCCAGGAACCAAATCCGTCCCACATGAGATCGAGTCCAGCTTCGAGGGACTCAACGGGCATGCCTTCGACGCGAGCCAACATCGGGATCAGGTATTCGGCAGCTTCGGGAGTTACCGGCGCAATGGAGAAACCACAATTGCCACCAAAAACCGATGTCACGCCATGCAACGAAGACGGAGTGGCCGCTGGGTCCCACATCACCTGGGGGTCATAGTGAGTATGGAGATCAACAAATCCAGGGGTTACGACGCGACCCTCGGCATCGATGGTTTTGGCTGCGGACTCGGTGATGTCACCAATCGCAACGATGCGACCATCGCGAACGCCGACATCGGCGCGGAAACGGTCTCGGCCGGTTCCATCGATAACAGTGCCACCCTTGATCAGAAGATCGAGCATGAAAATTCCCCCTAGACAAAGCCGCACGGCCCCTGTTCTGGTTCCATCCTGCCACTCGTGATCACGAAACGGAAACAGTCAGTTCCAGTTCCGGTTTCGGATCACCGACACCGCTGCTGCTGCGATGGCCGATTGGGCCGCAGGACCGGGAATTGTTCCCAGGCTTATAGGCGTCGAGAGCTTCCCATCACCCATACACGGGCCCGAAGTCCACCAATTGGGGCCGAATAATGAAGGCCCAGCAACGGTTTTCCATAGACAACCAAAAGCGAAAGAACTCGATTCCACAACGTCGATTCGCTCGGCCCACGATGCCCCAGACTCACGGACACCGACGACTGCTGCATCGATCTGAGCATTAATTGCGTCAGCAAGTACGACCTGTTGCCAAGGAAGCAACGCTGATAGTCGAGGCGACGCAGGCGAATAATGCGAATAGAGAAGTTTGGCGTTGATCGTGTGAGCGAGCAGATCAAATGAAATGGCCATGAGGCGTTGCTTCACTAATTGCCCAGCAAGAAGGCGGTTCACGCATTCAACGAACTGCGGACGTTGAGCTGGTTGATCGCTCCAACGAGCGCACGAACGGACGGCGCCTGCCGGTTGCTGCAGTAACGCCTCTCCCCCGAGGCTCGCCAGGACAATGTCGGGATCATCCTGCTCAATGCGTTCGAGAAGATTGTGTTGTGCGCCTTCGGCCGGGGCAGCATCATCGTGAGGAAGATTGAGCCAACTAGCAAGCGAAGACCCAGTAACCGCGTAGTTCGCAAAGTCAACGGCACCGAGCGTCTGTGAAACCTGTGCAGCCCACGACGCGCCATTCGCTCGTCCAAAGTCGGCGCTGAAAGAAACCTCATCGGGTGGCGAACCCGGACCATTTCTTCCGTTCGACGAGCATCGGGTGCCCGCCGAAGTTGCCGAACCATCGCCAATCCATACGGGACGACAATCGGTGGCATTCGTGATCGGCACCAAGGCGCCTGAACTTGCGACGCCGAAACCGGCAATCACCCCATCGCCAAACGCGCGAATGCGCAGACTTTGGGGAATTACTCGTGCGAGAGTCGAACTCGAGGTTTGCGCCTGCACTGAAACTGGGATCAATACAAGTGCGAGCGACGCAAGGCCCACCAAAAGGAAACATCGACTAGGCGAAGACAAGCGCACGGCCATTGACCCTACCGGTGGGCGTCGGAGAGACCACAGCGCTGTCCCCCTTAGACTCACCCCTCGTGTCTTCCGACGATGTTCCCGCCGACCTTCGTCCGGCCTATCCGCCACCCCGACATGCGATGAGCCTTCTGGCTCTTGAATCCGAACAAGACCTTTCTGGCGATGTCCGCGGATGGATGCCCGTCACCCCCTACACCGCGGCAGCCGACGGCATGCCCCGCCTGGCCACGGTCGCCATGCTCGTAGATGCGCTCGGTGGATTGCGTTCGATCACCGCCTCGGATCCTGAATGGGCATTTACCGCGGACATGTCGATCCACCTTCTTCCTGCCGGTCCCATCGAGGTCCTGCAGGCCGATCTGCATGTTCGCCGTCGTGGCCGGCGAACACTCGTCATCGAAGCCGAACTTCTTGCCGATGGCGAACGCCCTGCTGGTTCAGCACTTCTCACGTTTGCCGTCGTTCCCCGGCCAGAACATCTCGTCAACATCACCATCGATATGACACCTGGCCGACGAATGATGAACCGCAATTCCGAGCACGAACATCTCGAGATCGATTATCTCGACGAACTTCAATTACTGGTCACCGCACCTGGAAGTGCGAGGATCGAACTGCATCCCACGGTTTGTAACACCGTCGGAGCATTGCATGGTGCAGTTCATGCATCACTTGTCGACGAAGCCTCGGCATCGCTGGCTCGAGCGCTTCTCGGTCGCGATGTCGTCACTACCGACATGCACCTTGCCTATCTCGAACTGGGACGCGTAGGGCCATTGAGCGCAACAGCACTATCTGTTGGCGGTCCGTCCTCCGACCACGTCTCGGCGGTAGTTGAAATTCGCGATGGAAACGGAATGCTCGTTTCGTATGCAACGACTGAGGTGTGCGGACTATGAGCGGCTTTGGAAATCCCTCCGAAATAGGCGTCGCGCAATACCTGCTGATGACGATCGAGGAAATCGGCGATGGAACCGCGCTGCTTCCCCACACCCGCGGCTACTTTCCCGGAGCACCAAACACGTTCGACGCCAATGGTCGACTCGGCACTGATCTCCTCACGTGCATCATCGATTCGATCGGTGGAATGACTTCCGGTCTCGCCAGCCTCCCCGACTGGATCGTCACGACCAATCTGATGATTCGTCGCGCACCGGATTCACTCACGGGAAATCACGGCACCGGCGCACTCACGCTCGACACTCACGTTCTTCGACGCGGGCGCTCCTCGGTCGTTACGCGAGTCGACACCGCCGATGCTTCAGGCGCAACCGTGGCGACCGCGTGGATGTCGTGTGCGATCCTCGTTCCCGCCAATGGTCCGCCGCCATTTAACCGACCGGTCAAACCCTTCGATCGCGCCGTCCCCAACGATCCGATCTTTGACACACCCCCGCATGAGTTCTTCAACCTTTCGGCCGGTTCAACCCCAGGGCTCGTTTCATTGACGGTCGATCAACGACTCCGAAATCCGTGGGGAATCCTTCATGGCGGAGCGAGCGCCGTCGTGCTCGATGCCGCGGCGCGCAGCCTTGTCGTCGGGAGGCCCACTGCCGAGGCCACCCCTGAGGCCATCGTCACCGATCTCGCTGTCCATTATTTGAGCCCGGGACGAGTCGGCCCCGTCGTGGCCTCCGCCACCACCACCGGCCATCGCGGTCAGGACCATCTTGTGAGGGTCGAGGTGAGAGACCAGGGCTCTGACAACCGACTCATGGCCCTTGCGATGACCACTGTTCGGTCGCTCGACTGAGGTTCGTTACCCACCGATAGCAAGGAGGGCGCTCTGTCCCGTAGCGTCTCCCCCGACAACTGCCGGGAGGAACCACCATGGGTATGACATTTGAAGACGCAGTGGCAGTCCTCACTGGTCCCGGCTCGCCCTTCGAGATTGCAGAGGCCGAGGTGCTCGGCCGGCCCAGTCGAATCTTCACCCAGATTCCTCCGACGTTGCGCGACCTGTTTGACCTGATCCGCGCACGACCCGCAGATGACGTCTACATCGTTTTTGAAGACGAACGTTGGACGAACGCCGAGGTCCTCGAGAGCATCGACCAGATCGCCACTGTCTTGGTCGAGCGCTACGGAGTGACCAAAGGCGATCGCGTTGCTATCAACATGCGCAACTTCCCGGAATGGATCACTGCGTTTGGCGCCGTAACCTCAATCGGCGCAATCGCAGTGTCAGTGAACGCTTGGTGGACCGGACCGGAAATTGAATTTGGGCTTGTCGATGCAGACGCCAAAGTTCTGATCACCGACCGCGAGCGCGTCGACCGAATTGGCGACCGTCTCCAAGCGTTGAATATTCATGGACTCGTCGTACGCGCTGAGGGAGAACTCCCTGCAGGGTGCGACCATCTCGCCGATGTCGTTACACCCGGAGCGACAATGCCCGAGGTCGAGATCCACACCGACGATGACGCCACCATTCTTTTCACTTCAGGAACGACCGGTGTGCCAAAGGGTGCCGTTTCGACCAACCGTGGCGTGATCTCAGGCCTCTTCGCATTCGCCTGCCGTACAACGGTTGAGGCACTTCGGTGGGCGCCAGATACTCCGCCCGATCCAGCGACTGCGCCACCGTCAAACCCGGCATGCTTCATCCTCACCGTTCCGCTCTTTCATGTGACCGGTTGCGTTCCTGTCATGCTTGGTTCGGTCACAACCGGAGCGCGCCTTGTCATGATGCGCAAGTGGGACCCACTTCGCGCCCTGCAACTCATCGAACGCGAGAAGGTCACAAACTTCGTTGGCGTTCCCACCATGTCGCAGGACCTCATCAGCCATCCCGATTTCGCGAAGTACGACACCTCCAGCCTGAAAAATGTTGGTGGCGGTGGAGCGCCGATGGCGCCGGAACTTGTGCGCAAGATCGAAGGGTCCTTTGCCGGCAAAGCCAGCCCGCAACTCGGCTACGGCCTCACCGAAACCAACGGTTACGGACCCGGCAACACCGGCCCGGACTACATGGCCAAGCCTTCAAGTACGGGCCGCGTTGTTCCCATCATGAGCGTCAAGATCGTCGACCCCAATGGTTCGGAACAACCAAACGGCGAAGTCGGAGAGGTTTGTCTCTCTGGTCCGATGCTTATCCGTGGGTACTGGAATCGCCCTGAAGCAACCGCCGAATCGATTCGAGACGGCTGGCTCCATACCGGCGACCTTGGCTACATCGACGACGAAGGCTTCGTCTACGTCGTCGATCGCATCAAAGACATGGTGTTGCGCGGTGGCGAGAACATTTACTGCTCGGAAGTTGAAGCTGCGATCTTTGAACACAAAGACATCCATGAGGTCGCAGTGTTCGGTCTTCCGCACGAGCGTTTAGGTGAAGAAGTCGTTGCCGCGTTGCAGCCAACACCAGGCAAAACCATCGACATCGATGAACTCACGGCGTTTCTCGCCGAACGGATTGCCCCGTTCAAGATCCCGTCACAGTGGTTCGTGCGCGACGAGCCGTTACCTCGGGGAGCAACGGGGAAGATCCTCAAGCGTGAAATCCGCGACCTTGTGCTCGACGGGAAGTTCTGAGCACAAACATCGCCATTCACGAAACCTAAGACGCGACAAAGGCCTCCACATCGTGGAGGCCTTTGTACGTTCCCCCCGGAACTTTCAGGAACCAGGACGCCCAGCCGTTTAGGCCGGTCGGCGGGTATTCAGTTCGGTGACGTTGTCGTGCATGATCAATTTCTGCACTTCAGGCGAGAACTCTTTGAGTTCATCGACGTAGTCCAACGGTTCCGGCATGCCCTCGATATGTGGCCAATCGGAACCAAAAATCACGCGATCGGAACCCATGAGTTCGACAACCTCGTGCACGTCGTCTTCCCAAAACGGATTGATCCAAATTTGGCGACGGAAGGTTTCCGAAGGACTCTCCTGGAACCAGCCCGGCATCTTCTTCGCTGTGTTGTCGAGCTTCTTGAGCAAACCACGAAGGAATCCGGAACCATTCTCTACAGATGCAACTCGAACATTCGGGAACCGATCGAACATTTTGTCGCACACGAGCGAACCCAAAAAGTCTTCGATCGGGCGATCGAACATCGTGGCCATACGGAGCGGCTGCGGACGTGACTGCTGGCTGAAGCCCGCAGAGAATCCGTTGTCTTCGCCGTAACCATGGGAGTTGTAGCCCGAATCTCCAGCGTGGGCGACAACGGTGATGCCTGACTCGTTCGCAAGCCCCCAGAATGGGTCGAACATCGGATCGGCGGGCGAACGCTGTCCGTCGACGGTGGTGGGTGCCGCCGGACGCATGACAACGGTTGTCGCGCCGTTGTCGAGGGCGAACTTCAGTTCGCTCACGGCCCAGTCGACATCAACGAGGCTGATATAGGGAGCGGTGAAAATGCGATCCTTGTGGTTGAAGCCCCAGTCTTCAAGCATCCAACGGTTGAACGCAGTGAACACCTGCATGACCGCCCACGGATCTTGGTGGAGTGGCTCTTCATAAATCATGCCCAGCGTGGGGAACAGCCAGCACTTCTCGAGACCGTAGTCATCGAGCGTCGCGATTCGCGCATCTTTGTCGCGGTACGCGGGACGGATTGGCTCACGCTGCTTGAGAAGCTCAATCGGGTTTTCATTGTTCGGATTGCCGCGGAAGTAATCCTTCAACACACCAGGAAGCGCAACTGGATCAAAGGTCGGGTTGACCACGGCGTGGCTGACTTTGCCACCGATGACGTGGTACTGACGTCCGTTGATCGTGCACCACTCGATGGTGCGCGATGCGGTACGAGGATCGAGATGGCGAGTGAATGCATCGATCGCTTCGTAGTAGTGGTTATCGCAATCGAAGACGGGAAATCCAAGTTCGGTCATGACCACAATCTACGACACAACAGGCTCTTCAGACAACCTTATGTAGTACGACGTTGCCGCCTCGGCCCACTCGCTGAATCGGAGCTGGAAAACCTTCCGGGCTCGAGTCCCGACCCAATCAGCGGGCAGCAGTTGCGGAGGCAATGAAGGGTCCACACTCAGAAGATGGCGCCACTCGTGGGCCAGTCGAGTGCGCAACGCAAACGCCTCGCACTCATCGACTGGCGAGGCCTTTTCGAACTCTTCCAAGAAGGCTTCGTGCGCAGCTGCTGCCGTGTCGAGATCCCAGGCCAGCGCCACCACTTCGGCCGGAGTTTCGGCCCCATCGACCGTCTGGGCACGAAATAACAACGCCCGATCTTGAAGTCCGCACGCGGCAAGGACCGAATCAGCTCCTTCGCGTGAGCCTTCGCCTACAGCGACCCACGTGCCCGGCCCCAGGGTTCCGAATCCCTCGAAATCAAGACCGACGGCCAGACGTTCACGTGCTTCGCGGTCGAGCGCGGTGCCTGTGAGCGTTAACAACAAAAACGTTCCGTCCCACGTGCGGTCGGAAACAATCGAACGCTGAACACGAGGAACCGCCGACCCGATCATGCGGCGACCAGAAGTCGTGAGTCGCCAACGCGTGTATCGACCAACCGATTCACCTTCGAGCCAGCCATCGGCCGCTGTGCGATTGACCGCTTGGCGCGCCGCTCGTGCTTCAATCCCGAGCGCTTCGAGCGCGCCTACGAGCGTCGCTGTCCACACTGGGGTGTCAGTGGGTCCAACCCATTGACCCAACACGCTGATGAGGAGCGAACGAGCGCTCGGACCTCCGTCCGCGCGACGACGAGTTGCAGTGGCGACAACCATTACGGAAGATCGCCCTCGATCTCACTCGGAGAAATTCCGACGTACCGCTCAAGTGCGAGCTGGTTATTAAGAATGCGGCTTTCTTCCTGCGAAAGCGTGATCCGAGTGAATCCGGGCTGATGAAGACCTCGCTGAGCGGTACGCAACATGTCGAAATCTTGATTGAATACGGTGCCGAATGCCATTGAATCAAGCGGTACTTCCATCTTCATCGGCTTGACGCGAGCGGTGTTTGCGCCGGCACGATCAAAATTGAAGATGTCGAGCCAACATTCGTCTGGGTTGTCGCCGGGCCTAGTTCGCAACACCGACAACAAGTCTGGGTGTAACAACACGGTGATATTCGGAAACACGTTGTGCTGATCCATCATCATGATCTGCGTGTTGTCATACGCTGACAAGTCGACGCCCTTCTCCGCTTGAGCATCTCGAACACTCTGTGCCATCACGTCAAAAAGTGTCGACCCATCCGGAATTGCAGGAGCCGGACCTGGGTTCACGGCATCGAGTCCCGCCCGACCGGAATACACCGACGCAAATGCTTCCCAAACTTCTTGGTCACTTGGCGTCGGACGAATGCGAGGAGACGGAACGCCATAGAGCTGTCGGCTGCGCCCAACGTGATCCCAGAAGATCTGATGATTATCGAGGTCAGCAAACACCTTCAGCAGTTCCGGATGCAATCCCTGCACGTGATAGGTCTCGCTAAATCCATCGGCGGCGGTCTTCCAATTCGAAGGCACCTTTACGCTGATCTCAAAGCGACAGTGGAAATCATCCATCTCGAGGTATGCCGCATCGGCCGGAGCTCCGCCCAAATAAGTGGCCAAACTCATTGCATCGGTATCGAAATTGATAAAGACCAAAGGCCCCCACGTATCGACGAGCACGGGTGCAAGCCCATAGGCGTCGTTGTCGATAACGCCGAAGTCGCGACGACTTGGAATTTCATTGAGCGAGCCATCGAGGTTCCAGCACCACCGGTGAAAACCACAACGAAGTTCGGTGCGTCCTGTGCCTGATCCTTTGCACAGTTCAATACCACGGTGCATGCACACGTTCTGAAACGCTCGCAATGTTCCTTCTTGATCGCGAAGAACGACCGCCGAAAGTTCTCCAACTGAGAACTCCACCCAGTCTCCGGGGTCGGAGACTGCATCGACCGTTGTCGCCAACTGCCAGACACGTGGCCACATGCGTTCGGTTTCGAGCGCGGCGAAATCGGGTGAGTAGTAACGGTTGGCCGGAATAGTGATCGGACGGCGCGTTGTTGGGCCCGAACCTTCGGCTCGGCTTCGCAGCGTTCCGATGTCTTTAACGGGAACTTCAGTTGGTTCTGTGAGATCAGTCATCGTGTCGGCCCCCCCCGGATGGCGTGCGCCACGATCCTGCCACAGAGCGGTCAGGGCAATCGTAGGACCATGTTCACGAAGCGGGACGGTGATGGACTGTCACCACGTAGTCCGGATCCTCGCCCAAAATCTCACTTTCCCACCCTGCCTTGTGTTCAGCCGGGACGAGACCTTCACGTGAACACCATTCATCGAACTCAGCGATCGTTGCCCACGTGGCCTTGAGCTGATTACCCATGACAAGCCAACCACCGGGGGCGACATGACGAGCGCAGTTCTGCACTGCATGTGAGCGGTCGGCCGCGTTGACGAAGCCGATGACGTTTCCGGCTGCCACAACAAGGTCGAACTGGCGACCGATGTCGACCGCTGCGAGGTCTGCGTGTCGCCAATCGAGTTCCGGGGCTCGACGCTTCGCCCGCCCAAGGAGATCTGCGTCAAGATCGACGCCAACAATCTCGACACCGCGGGCATTCAGTTCGATACCGACCCGACCGAATCCGCAACCAGCGTCGAGTGCTGTCTTCGGTTCGAACTGCATCACGAAATCAACTTCACCGTGCGGGTTCTCCCCCTGTTCGGCCATGCGATCCCAACGAGATTCGTAATCATCGAGATCAACCGCCTTGCGCCATTGCGCCCATTGCGCTGAACCAACAGTTGGATCGTTACTCATCGGGCCATCTCCGCAGTTTCGAATCGAGAGTTGTCGATTGCGTCGATAAGCCCCCATGACAAAGCAGTTTGAGCAGTGATCGGGAGACCAGAAAGACCAAAATACGCGGTGCGGTGACGTCCGATTCGGCGCGGAATGCTCGATGTTCCGCCTGCTCCTGGAACTAACCCCATAGCTATCTCAGGCAAGAGAAACGACGTCCGTGAGTGTGCAACCACTCTTGAAGCGAATGCAGGGAGTTCAACACCAGCACCGACACAGTTCCCGTGGACAACGACCTCAACCCGATCAGCAATAGCGGCCAACGCGATGCCGGCATTTCTGCTGGTGCGAACGCTGTGCGCCATGACTGGCGCGGGTGCAGTCCCAAACTCATCGAGATCGCCACCACTGCAAAAAGATGGGCCCGTCCCGCGCAGCATCACCTTGGCGATTGTCGGGTCTGCATCGACAAGACGAAATGCTTCAACGAGCTCATCGCGCATTCGAGTTCCGTACGCATTGTGAACTTCGGGTCGATCAAGCGTGATCGAAAGCACATCCTCACTCCGGCGAACAATGACGACTGAATTGTCCGGGCGGGGTCGCAGAGTTCGCGTTGAACGCGACTCGAGCCATCGTGAATACGTATCGCCACCTTGAAGAAGGCTGTAGACCCACGACTCAGCGATAACCGCTTCTGACGCCGACGATTGTTCTCCAACCCGAAGTAACTGACCAAGAGCTACTGATGCTTCAGGTGAAGCTTCAATCGCAGCGATGAGCGCGGAGAGGGTTTCATCGAGTTCGTTCCCACACGAGACCCACGGTGATGACGCGTCAACACCCGAGCAAAGTGCAACGTCAAGACCAACAATCGCCGAACCGTCGATCGGTCCGCTATGGGAAATCCCGATCAACACCACCGGCATCGTCGAGAGAAGCTTCGTAATCCGCAGCATGTCCTGGATCTCAAACCCATTCGAGAGATCTACAACGACCGCAGGTGAGCCAACGACCACGCCAAGTGCCGTGTCATCAAGGCCACCGGCGATAAACGAAAGCAATTCAGAAGGCGATCGAAGAACGGTCATGAGTGCACCAGCCTGCCCCCAACCCATGTCATGCGCACATGCGCCGCATCAGGCGCCGCCAGCACTTCGTCAAGAGGTGCATCGAGAAGGCATAGATCTGCTGCACTTCCACACATCACTCGTCGCGGAGAACCGCCGGGATCAAGCGGATCCGAGAGATACCAACCCAACGCAGTGCGGGCATCAACTCGCTCGGATTCGCCGATGATGTTGCCCGAACGTGTCCGCCTCGTAGTCGCGGTTGCAATCGTGACCCATGGATCTGCCGATGTCACCGGTGCGTCGCTCCCAATTGCCACAGCAATCCCCGCGGACTGCAATGACGCCGCCCGATGAAGGAATGGCAGGTCTACGCGGTCGACCGAACTCAGGTAGTGATCGCCGCGCTCGCCAACCAGACCAGGCTGAATAACAACAGTCACTGCACCACTAGCGAGAATTGCATCGAGATCGTCGGGCAACACCGAACCATGTTCGATGCGGTCGCCAGGATGGGGCCCAGCCAGCGCCAATGCTGTTACCGCAGTTACCGTTTCTGCACGGCTCACCGCATGAATCGCCACTGCGCGACCTTTGAAGTGGTGCGCCGAAATGACGTGAGCGAGTGCATCGGGGTCCAAGCCAGTTACTTCGTCGATAACGATCTTGACTGGACCAACCCTTGCGAAATCGGCAACTGCCGCTGGGTCATCAACTCCCAGAAGCACCAAACGTTGCGGCAATGAACGATCGTTCGCTGCGGAACGCAGGAGTTCGAGTCGCCCCTGACCGAGATTGGGCGTTGCATCGGTGACGCCGGTGATCCCAAATGAAGCGAGTTCAGCACCGACACCTCGAAGCGAAGGAGCGGTCGGCGCAATACGATCGGCTATCCAATCATCAAGGCGAAGAAGCCACCCGGTTGGATTTCCATCGCTATCGACTTCAACGCCTTCAGGTAATTCACCGCTGAGAAGGAGATCAAGGCCCGTAGTGGATAACACCCACGCAAGGCCTGACCGATGCTGCACGCGAAGCGGCTTTTTGCCGACAAGTTCATCAAGGCGACGGCAATCAAGAATGCCGTGACGATGTTCGTCGTATCCGGAAGCACGCAACCACCCAGCCTCTGAGTTCGCTGATGCTGCCCGAAGTGCATCGTCGAATGCCAGTGGCGTTCCCAGCGGATCGAGATCAATTCCTTCGCGACGAGCCGCCATCGCAAGTAGGTGAACATGATGATCGTGCAGACCAGCAATCAATGCTCCGCCAGCGGCATCAACAACCTCAGCACCAAGCGTCACTACGTCTTCAGCAATTTCGACGATGGCTCCATCCTCGACGGCAACTGAGACGAAACGACCTTCAACTTCTGCATTCGTAATGACGGTTTTCATCGTCACCACACCACAGAAGTTGAATGAGCGGCGCTTCTCGCCACTTCGCGCAACGCCAGGTCGATCGTGGCTCCCCCGCCACGAGCAACCGATCCGGCAACAAGCGCGGCAGCGAGAAGACCGGTTAGCGGATCGGCAACGGCATCTCCTACGAAACTCGGAGTCCCATCGGCAGCAACGTCGACCAAACCGCCAGCGACCGCAGCATCATCTCCGAAACCAACCCAGTTCCGCCAAGGGCCGCAACGCCCGTAGGCGGTAATCGACACCCACACCTTGCCCGGGCGCTTCTCGACAAACTCCGATGGCACAATCCCCAAACGATCAAGCGCGCGCGGACGAGAACCCTCGATCACGATGTCGGCGTGTTCCAACAATTCAATAAGTTCGGTTCGCCCTGCCTCGGTCTCAATCTCAATCGATTGAAACTCGTGGCCGGCGTGTAACCAATCGAAAAATTGCCGATCACCATCACGAGATGCATCGGGTCGAGAGGGCGATTCCACCTTTATGACTCGCGCCCCGGCGGTGGTCAGTATGTGAGAACACAGCGGACCCGCCCATAGCGATGAAAGATCCACGACAACAGCATCGTTCAGCGTCATTCCACTTCGACGCGTACCCACACTCCGTTGAATCCAAGGCCGAGCAACATTTGTCGTGCCACGATCGATCAATTGTTGATCGTCCCCGCTCGGCACTGCCGCAACAGCCAAACCAAGTTCCTGGGCGGCCGCGACAAGTTCGACAGACTTTTGTCGCTCAAGGGCAGACTCAAGCCCGTCCCATGGAATCTCCGTCGACTGCGCCTCGACGCCAACCCATGCGGGAAGCAATTCAAGATCATCTTCACGAGGCAGGTGAACCGCACACCATCCATCGGCAGTAGGAATCAGTCGGCAGAACCCACCCATCGAAACTTGGCGCGCGACCAGCGGATCGGTGAACAGTTCGCGCTTCGAAAGAAGTTCGATCCCGCTGCCACTACTCGGAATACCTAACGAGGAAAGTCGTTCGATAGCCCGATCGGCAAACGCGACCGCAGAATTCCAGCCCGACGATTCAGAAGTCACTGTTCAGGACTTGGCGGCAATCTGAGCCCGAAGTTGTGCGAGAAGTTCAACAAATGCCGCACCACCAAGTGAAGCAAGTTGCGGACCCAACTCTGCTGATACCGCGTCTTCCGAATTCGTAACTGCGTCCATCCCAAGAATTGTGGCTTTCATCGAACGAACAACCTCGGCAGGACCAGCCGCGGCTTTGGCCGCCATCGCGTGGGCGACACCGAGAAGTTCTGCATCGGGCACGCACTTCCATGCCAACCCGATTTCTGCGGCACGCGCTCCATCGATCACTTCGCCGAACAGCACCAGCGCCATCGTCGACTGAAGGTCCGTAATCCGCCGAAGGCGCCAGGTATTGCCGCCGCCCGGGTGGAGGCCAATCTGAAGAAAACGGGTATCGAACTTGGCCGACTGTCCAGCAAGGATCACGTCGCACGCCAACGCAAGATTTAGTCCTGCGCCAACAGCGGCGCCATTCACCGCCGCGACTGTGGGCAAGGGTGAATTGGCGAGTCGAAGAAATCCTGAATAGATCTTGCGCAACTTTTCTTCCGTGTCACACGCAGCGAGATCATCGAGATCTGCGCCTGCGCAGAATGCCGGCGGCGCTCCAGTGACAACGACGGCACCGACATCGCCACGAGATTCAAGTTCGTCCATCCCCTCGACCACAGCGGCATTAAGCGCTGCGGAAACAATGTTCCGGCGTTCCGGATCACTCAGAGTGATGGTGGCAACACGGTCTGAAACTTCGAGCGTGATCATGGGGTCATTGTTGCCTGTCTCAAGCAGGGATGCCGACCTGTTAACGGGGAAGGCCCAAAACCCGGTCGCCCAGAATATTTCTCATCACGTTGGAGGTGCCCCCCATGATTGTGTAGGCCGGGGCATACGCAATTTCTGTCGACCATTCCGAATGCAACATTGCTTCGGGGCCCATGATCCGGGCGGCAAAGTCTGCGACCCGCTGTTCGTACTCCGTGCAGACACATTTTGTTCCTGCTGCGAAACCCGCAGGCGTCTGGCCGAGCACGCTTCGGTACACCAGCAGTCGACCAACGATGAAGCCGATCTCGAGTTCGGCGATTTCCTGGCGAATAACCGGATCAGAGGTGTTGGCCATCTCGAGGGCGTGCAAGTACAGGGCCCGATTCGAAACCAAACGATCGATTCCACCGCGCTCATGTTCAAGTTGCCGCATTGTCTGAGAGAACGCGTTGCCCTCGACGCCAACAAGGTTTCCGATCGGCACCCGCACGTTGTCGAACCACACCTCGTTGAAGTGGCGAGCATCGACCATGTCGCGAATCGATCGAACTTCAATCCCAGGCGTGTCCATCGGCACGATGATTTCGCTGATACCTAGATGCGGTTTGTTGGGAACCGACTCCGTGCGACAGATCAAATAGCAATAGTCCGATTCGTGGGCGAACGATGTCCAGATCTTTTGTCCGTTAATGACCCACTCATCGCCATCGCGAACTGCCGAAGTCGTCAACGACGCAAGGTCGGACCCACTGTTTGGTTCCGACATGCCGATGCACCAGGTGACATCACCCGCCAAGATCTCTGGGAGATAACGCTCACACTGTTCTGCAGTCCCAAACGTATAAAGCCCCGGACCCATCTGACGATCAGCAAACCATGTGGCGCCGATTGGGACACCCGCAGCAATAAGCGCTTCGCTCACGATCAATCGGTCAACGGGAGAGCGGCCACCGCCACCGAATTCCTTCGGCCATGTCATTCCGATCCAGCCGCGTTCCGCCAACTCTTTCGAACACTCACGCGAGAACGAACACAGCCATGAATCATTAAATCGGCCGTACTTCGCAACAGCTTCGGCTGCGAATGATTCGGCCTCGGCTTTCAGCGCACGATGATCGTCGTCGAGAGTGAAATCCACAACCGTCAATCTAGGAGAAAGAACGCGAGTTGCTTACCCCAGGAGATCGGCGAGGACCTCACGTCGAAGAAGTTTGCCCGTCGGCGTATGCGGCAATTCGTCGCGGAATTCAATCCGATAGGGGGTCTTCGAACTGCGCAGATGCAACTGGCAATAGTCGTGGAGTTCATCGACCGATACCGAGGCCCCGGGCCTCATGACCACGACAGCAGCGATCTGCTGACCCCATTCGTCGTCGGGGATTCCTACAACCGCAGCATCGATAATGGCGTCATGACGACGTAAGACGTCCTCGATTTCTGCAGGAGCAATATTCTCGCCTCCGCGAATGATGGTGTCATCGGCGCGACCCTCGATGAAGAGGTAATCGTCTTGATCGATCCAACCGCGATCTTTGGTCGGGAACCATCCTTCGGCATCGACGACGCTTCCGCTTTCGTATTCACCCGAAACCTGTTCACCCCGGAGAAACACCAATCCGGGTTCGCCAACGGGAAGGACACTGCCGTCTTCGTCGCGCACTTCAACTTCGATACCGGGAAGCACTTTGCCAACCGAGCCCAATCGAACTTTGGCCACTGGATCTCCGGCAAATGCCGCATCGTGATCTTCGGGACCGAGCAAGGCGATTGTCGATGAGGTTTCCGTCAGCCCATAGGCATTCACGAACCCAGTACCCACGAACAATTCAAGGGCTTGTTCAAGAACAGGAAGCGGCATGCGCGCTCCGCCGTACGAAAGTGTCGCTAGCGATGGAGCCCCGGCGGGTGAACCATCGAGCAATTGAACAACCCGAGCAAGCATGGTTGGGACGACCATCGCTTGAGTGATGCGTTCATTACGAATCGTGTCGAGCCACACCTGCGCATCGAAGGATTCCAGATAGACGATGCGACGTCCCGAGTACATGTTCGACAGAAGGTTGGCCAAACCAGCGATGTGATACGGCGGAACGGTGACAAGCGCAGCTTGTTCTGGGTCAGCCCCAGCGAATTCAACAGTGCCGATCACATAGGCAGTGAGATGGCGATGGCGAAGCAGCGCCGCTTTTGGCGTACCCGAAGTTCCAGACGTGTAGAGAACAATTGCGACATCTTCGGGATCGACGAAGGCCGGAAGTTCGACATCGGCTGCTGTCGAAAATTCAGCATCGAGCAACGTCGACCGAAGTACAACCATGGCGGGATCGGCGCCAGGAACCTTTGCCGTTTCCGCAATGATTACCGCGCCGAGATTTGCTTCAACTAACGGTTGGAGTTGTTCCTCGCCGAGGCGATAGTTCAGCGGAATGAACGGAAGCCCTGCATACGCGGCACCAAAGACTGCAATCGGGAAACTCGCATCATTCGTTCCGCAATAGACGACGCCAGTCGCCCCCATAGAAAGAAACTTTGCCGCGCATCGGCGAGCAGCAGCATCGAGTTGTGCGTAACTCAGAGTCCGCGACCCTGACGTAACCGCGGGACGGTCCTCGAGTGTCGATGCCGACATCTCGAGCAAAAGCGAAAGATTCACGCGACGACCTTCAGATCAGTCAGAGGATGGAAGCGGCTTGGCGCCCTTGATGGGGACTTCACGACCATCGGCAGCCAACGTGCCGGGACCGGGCTTGGCACACAGAACCTCAATGCCCGAATCTTCGTCGGCGTAGCGCTTGCCAACGAGGGTGCCATCGCCACTGGCGTCGGCATGGCCTCCACCTGGTCGATCGGCCGCAGCTTCGACAACTTCGACGCCACCGCAGGTAAGTGCGACAGGTGAGCTCGGGGGACGGACCACGACGAGTTCGACGCTGCACTCTGGGCAAGCGAGTCGACTACCGGCCTTGATGTCCATCTCCAGCTCCTCCCGTGAGACACCCCGTGGTGCTTCAACGTCTTGGCAACGTATCGCGCCTGAACCACCTTCCGAAAACATTGTCGCTCTGAGCATGCCAACCGCTCGATGTGCGAGGATCTCGGCTCTCATCACCAGCGGGGAGATTTCCATGTCATATGTGATTCCGGGCCGGTTCGACGGCAAGGTTGCCTTCCTCACCGGAGCAGGTTCTGGCATCGGCCGAGCCTCCTCACTGAGACTCGCCGCAGAGGGTGCTGAGGTCTTCATCCACGACATGAACGCCGAGTCGCTCGCGGAAACTGTTTCGATGATCACCGCCGCCGGCGGGACTGCCGTGTCTCGAGTCGGAGACGTCACCGAACGTGCTGAGTGTTTCGCCGCTATCGCTGAAGCCATTGAGGTGTTCGGTCGTCTCGATGTACTCGTCAACGTGGCCGGAATCGCTGGCGGGTACCACTTCACCGAAATGACCGAAGAGCAATACCGGCGCATGGCTGCAGTCAACATGGACGCGCCGTTCTTCTTTTGCCAGGCCGCGGTTCCGCACCTCCTGGCATCAGACGGCAACATCGTGAATATCGCGTCAAATGCGGGGCTCATGGGACAGGCCTATACAACGGCCTATTGCATGACCAAGGGTGCCGTCGTTCAACTCACCAGATCGCTGGCTATGGAATACGCGAAGACAGCGTTGCGCGTAAACGCGATTGCTCCCGGGGGCATCGTCACCAACCTCACACATAATTTCCAGATGCCATCTGATATCGACTTCGAACTAATGGCTCCCTACCTCGGCTACCGAGGCCAAGGCGAAGCCGACGACATCGCCGAACTCATTGCACTCGTAGCCGCTCCCGATTCAACCAATATCCACGGCGCAATCTTTTCCAGCGATCGCGGAGTAACCGCTGGCTGAGGCCAACCCTTAGAGAGATGCGACCGCAATCATCGCGGCCAAAGCCCCAGCGGAAACTTTTCGTTGGAACGGCCCGCTCAGTGATTCACCTTGAACGTACATTCGGTTATGCAGCGGGCCACCGATAAAGGCGAAAGCAGTTGCTGCGTCGATGTCCGCACCTAATTCACCGCGATGTTGTGCTCGTTCAACAATCGCTGCCATTACTCGTCGCCGCGGAAGAATGAATTTCTCTTTCACCGCCGCCCGAAATTCAGGATTTCGGCGCAGTTCAACAGCCAAATCTTCAGCAAGGTCCTCACGTCGCACCGACATTGCTTCCGAAGTTGCTCGCACCATCTCGATGACATCAGTTCGCAAAGAGCCGGTGTTGATATCGATGATTTCCGCATGAAGTGTCGCGAGGGCTCCCGTAACGAGTTCTTGTTTTGTTGGCCACCGTCGATACAGCGTCGCCGACGAAACGCCGGACTTTGCAATGACAGCAGCCATCGTGAGTGATGCGTAGCCGTGTTCACCCAGCAACTCGAGTGTTGCGTCGAGGATTGCGTGATCGGCTGCTTCACTTCGCTGGCGGCCAGGACGGGCTCGCTGCGTACTCGTCGCGGTCATGACCGCACCGTCCCACCGGTTGAGTCAACCGCTGCATCGCGTTCGACTTCCATCTCAGCTTCGAGTTCAACTTGGTCGTCCTCGAGCGCGCCTTCGGCTTCAGCGAATGTGAGCGACGCCAAACCATCGAGCGGACCGCTCACTTCACTTCGCGCATCATGAGCGTGCGCCGGTAACCACTTGAACGCGATGAATGCTGCGAAAAGAATCACAGCTGCGGCGATCTTCATGGCGATATGAATGCCATCGACATATTCCTGCACAGCGATTTGATGAATCTGCGCCGCAGTTTCAGGAGAAATGCCGGGCGTGGTGGCGGCGCGAAACACCGCTCCGGCAACCGATTCCTTTGCCGTGTCGATGAGCGGCTGTGCGATACCAGCAGCGCTCATACTGCTCTGCACGCCGGGGCGGTAGACCGCTGCGAGTAGAGAACCGATGACCGCGACTCCAAGCGCACCGCCCATCTGACGCGTCGTGTCATTCATCGCTGACCCCACGCCGGCTTTCTCGCGAGGCAACGAACCCATGATCGATTCAGTTGCCGGCGCCATAACGCAGCCCATTCCAAACGCTAAGACAATGATGCCGGTTACTAAGACCGGATACCCGTTCGACGTTGGAACAGTCGAAACAATCAATACGCCAATCGACGTAAGTACAAGTCCTCCGCCAACCACAAGCTTCGTGCCGATTTGATGCACAAATCGCGGTGCCATCGGAGCAACACAAATCATCACTAGCGACATCGGCATCATGCGCAGACCCGCTTCGAGCGGTGAGTACCCCAACACAACCTGTGTGTATTGATTCATCACGAACATCTGGCCAAACATCGCGAAGTACACGAGTGTGACGGCGATATTTGCTGCAGTAAAGCGTGGGTTCTTAAAGAACCGCATATCGAGCATCGGGCTTTCGATGTGCAATTCCCAAAAGATAAACGCGGCGACAACGAGTGCCCCGAGAGAACCCACCAAGACCACTCTCGGGTCAGTGAGCCCCGCCGAAGGCGACTCGATGACAGCCCAGAGCACCAGGACCAATCCGATGATGGAAAGCAACGCTCCGACTGGATCAAGTCGTTGCGCAACCTCCGCTTTCGACTTCGGCAGAAGGACGCGGCCGGCAATGAGCAACACGATGATGAGGGGAACGTTGACAAAAAACACTGCGTGCCACGAAAACCACTTCAACAAGATTCCGCCGATAACGGGGCCAAGCGCACCGCTTGCACCAGCAACTGCAGCCCAGAGACCAATGGCTTTGGCGCGTTCTCGTGGGTTGTGAAAGATATTCGTGAGCAACGAAAGCGTCGACGGCATGATGAGCGCTCCGCCGATACCCATCAATGACCGAGTGATGATGAGTTGGTTCGCGCTCTGCGCCATCGCCGAGGCCATTGACGCGAAACCAAAAACGACGAGACCAAGTTGCAGGGCGCCCTTACGACCGAACCGATCGCCCATGGCCCCAGCAGTCAACAACAAACCTGCAAAGACGAGTGTGTAGCCATCGATGATCCACTGAAGCTGACTGGTCGTGGCATTCAGATCACGCACAAGCGAAGGAATCGCGACGTTAAGAATCGTGTTGTCGAGTGAGATCACGAGGAGGCTGCCAGCAAGCACGGCCAGCGACCACCACCGACGATCGTGAAGTTGCTGTTCGTCCATGGGGGCAACCCTATCGAAACACTTGTGTTTCGGAATACTCCTGTTTCGTAATTGTGACCGACGACCGCTTGCAAGCGGCGACTCTTACCTCGCCCTCACCCTCCCTTCACACCAGTTTCACCTCGCATCCGTAAATTCACCCCCATGACCCGACGCTCCCGTCCCCATCCCGCATCTCGCAGTCGCCGCTTTGTCGGATGGGCCAGTCTCGGAGTGGCCACGACCCTCGGCGCCGGCATGGCGCTCAGTGCCACCCTCGCCCCGTCCACTGCAGGCGCAGCGACGACTCCAAACCAATCGGTCACCACTCCGTCCACAACGGCAAAGGCCCAGAACTCGAGCCCATCAACAACGCAGCGAGCGGCCACTCCCTCGACCACCATCCCCCGCAAAACAACACCCGCACCTAAAGCCCGGACAAGGGCTAGTTAATCGTGGGCTCGGTGTGGTGGTACGTCGCCCGGTCCTCAGGCCTTGTGGCGTGGGGACTCGCAGCACTTTCGGTCTTTTGGGGCCTCTTGTTGTCGACAAAGGTCATGGGGAAGAAAGCCCGCCCCAATTGGCTGCTTGATCTGCACCGCTTTCTTGGCGGACTCACCGTCGTCTTTATTGCCGTGCATCTCGTTGGACTGTTTCTTGACCCTTACGTCAACTTCAGCGCTGCCCAACTGTTCATTCCTTTTGCATCGACCTGGAAACCATCGGCAGTTGCTTGGGGAATCGTCGCCTTCTACCTTCTGCTCGCTGTCGAAATCACTTCGCTCTTGCGACGCCGCATTCCAAAGAGATGGTGGAAAGCCGTACATATGAGCAGTTACGGAATCTTTGTCTTTGGCACGGTCCACCTACTAACCGCAGGCACTGATCGGCATTCAGCACTGCTGCTGTGGACGGTTGCGGGGATGAGCAGTGCCGTTGCAGCCATGACGCTCTACCGAATAGTCACTTCCAAAGAAACTCGAACCATCCAGAGCGATACCATCCGGGCGGCACAACCAATCGGTTGAGTTCATTGCCTTGGAGGGACCATGGAACGGCTCGCTATAGATCTTCTCGCCCCTGAGCTTTACGGCGGCGACCCGTATCCCACCTACGCATGGATGCGCGCGAACGAACCCATTTACTGGGACCAAGCCAACGAACTTTGGGGAATCGCTCGCTACGACGACATCGTCGACATCGAAAAGCGCAAAGACGTCTTTATAAATTCGGATACGGAAAAAGGCGGCTACCGACCAAACCTTCCCGCCGATAACGCCATCATCGGCCTCGACGACCCCCTTCACATGAAGCGCCGCAACATGGTTTCTCGTCGCTTCACGCCGCGTGCTGCAAGCGCATGGGAAGACGACATCCGTGGCAAGGTCACCAAACTTCTTGACGCAGTTCGCGACAACGGCGGATCCGCCGAAGTCATCAATGAAATGGCTGCGCCGCTGCCCGCAATGATGATCGGCAAACTTCTCGGGTTCGAAGAAGACGATTGGCCCAAGTTGAAGCATTGGTCCGAGACCACTATCGCTCTCGGTGGCGGCCCTCGATATTTCAATGACGCCGGCATGATCTCCGCTATCGAATTCGCGGGCGCAGCTGCGGAACTTTTTGAGGCAAAGAAGTCCTGCCCAGCCGATGATATTTTCTCGTTCTACACGACCGCTGAAGTCAACGGCTGTCCATTCGATCCCAACGATGCAATCGCTGACGCGCTGTTACTCCTTGACGGTGGGGCCGAGACCACGAGAACCGTTATCGCCTGGACAATCCTCAACCTGATCAGCAATCCCGCTGAAATGGCGAAGTTGCGAAATGGCGCCGACCTCACAGTCGCTGTCGAGGAAATGATTCGTTATGTCACGCCGATCCACAACATGTGTCGCGTTGCCAAAGTTGACGCCGAGGTCAACGGCGTGACTATTCCAAAGGGCAACCAAGTTGTGCTGATGTACTCGTCAGCAAATCGCGATGAAGCCCACTTCGACCGGCCCGAAGAATTCCTCGTCGACCGCACACCAAACAATCACATTTCATTTGGTTTCGGAACGCATTTCTGTCTCGGTGCATCACTTGCTCGACTGGAAATTCGAGTGTTCTTCGAAGAACTCCTCCGACGAACCTCAGGTTGGAGACTCACCCCAGGAACCGAGCCAGTTGAAATGGCCAATGCATTCGTTCGCGGCATTGAATCGGCCCATGTCGATTTCGAGTTCATCGCATGAGCGAGGACCCAACAACCACCCCGCTGCCGATCCCCGGCAAGGAAGTTCGGTTCCGTCATATGGACGATCCCGATGTTCCGTGGCAAATGGTTCGAGCACAACAGAACGCCGATGGATCAACCTCGCACGTGCGTGAGAAGTGGTTCGCGTTCAGTCCAGATCCGCAGTACCTCTCGTTCTACGCCGAATATGACCCGGGGATGATGGTCCGCCGACACGGCCATTTCTCACCTCACATGGTGTTCATCATCGACGGTGGACTTTGGTTTGGCGATCGTTGGTGCCCAAAGGGAACTCATGTCGAGCTTCCGTTTGGTGCCGCGTTCGGCCCCATCCGCGCCGGCGATGAAGGCGCGAAATTGTTTGAAGTCATGATGGGTGACCCACGTTCGTGGGGAGATCAACCCGAGGTCTACGAAGCGGCATTGGAAGAGCACGGCGTAACACCGCTGCCCGACCCGCCTATCGACTTTCCTGATTGGTTATCTGACCTTCGTGCCCACTGGGCACCCGCCGCCGAGGGCGACTGAGCAACTAGGGCCAGAGCGGTTCGTCGTCGCGGAATCCGACGTCGTCGCCCCACTGATTGCGGAATGACACATCGTGTGCGGGCTGGCGCGTCGCGACGCCCCACTTGCCCGTGGGATAGCCGAGCGACACGCAGCCCAGCATGTTCCAGCCTTCGTCCTTCGGCACGCCAAGGATGTCGAGCACCTCGTCGTTGTGAAACACAAGAACTTGCGTAAGCGACGTACCAACGCCTTCGGCGCGAGCAGCAAGCTGCGCGTTCCAGAGTGCGGGGTACACCGACGAACCACTTGGGTCATGCTGCGCGAAGCCAAAGAGATACAGCGGCACGCCCTCGAAATTATCGGCCAACCACTGCGCTGACTTCTGTACACGAAGCATCGACTTCGATTCTTCAAGATCTGGAGTGGCGTGAGCGGCGTCGAGACGATCCTTGTAATACGACCCCCACAGCACCGACATTGCTTGGCGATAGATCGGACCGAGTTTCGCCTTCACCTCGGGATCGTCGATAAGCAGGAAACGCCAGTTCTGCGTATTGCCACCACTCGGGGCGCGAACAGCAGCGTCCATGATGCGTGCCTGTACATCCATCGGGATGGGATCGGGCTTGACCCGACGCATTGCTCGAGTTGTGTAAAGCGCTTCACGAATGTCCATGTGAATCAACCTTCCTTGGCGGCCTGAATGGCCTTGTGCATTGCGAGAACAAGTGCTTCGAATTCGGCGCATTCGTCAGTCGACAATGAATGCAACACGCGAGCCATCGCGAGGTCGGTGCCGGCTTCGGCAACCTTCCATTCGCCCTTCGAAGAGTCGTCGACGGGAATTGCTGCAGCATCCCATCCAAACACCGGAGCCATCCCCGGCGAATGCACCACAACGGCTTCGGCCGGTGAGAGCCCCATCGCAAGAACGGCACCGCCGTGAAGACCACCACGAAGTTCGCGCACTGCATTGAGGTAGTGCTGCGCTCGCGCCTTCGGTCGGTCGGCCCCAGGAACCGGAAGTGACCGCCAACCGGCGAAGAGTGCCGCGCCTGCAGGAGAGGCTGCATCGCACACCTTTGCCGCGAGTTCCGAAAAACGATCAAGCGGTCCGAGATCAGGGAGATGGGTATCGCCATAGGAGTGGCAAAGGTCAGCCCATTCGAGTGCAGCTTTGGCCGGGTCCATCACCTTGCGAGCAAGTTCCCATTGCGTACGAACCTGCTCGGGGTTCCAGAAGAAGAACGCCGAGGAAACAACATCAGGGGTGGTGTCACCAAGAACACCGCCGCGACCAAGGACATAAAAGTCGATACCCGAAAATCCGAGTTCAGCACCGCGCGCGTAGGTGGCGCCGTCCATCATGAACGCTCCGCCCATTTGGCCGATTGGTTTGGCGATGGCTTTGGCGGTTTCAACGTGAGTCATGTGTTCTTCCCCTCCAGAAGATTCTGTGGGCTCCCGTGCCCTTCAGACCTGCGAACCCTACGCCCTCTCGAGGAAATGGTCACCCCCGCCCGGGCCGGTGTTACCGTTCGTCGATCCGAACTTCGAGGGGGAACCATGGCCGACGAGCAACCGCAGCGGGGCGTAAAGCAGCGCAACAAGATCGTGATGAGCCCCGAGGAAATCGATGAGTTCCTCAAAGGTCGGCGCTCGATGACGATGTCGACCATCAACCCCGACGGAAGCATCCACTCAATCGCGATGTGGTACGGCTTCCTCGAAGGCTGCGTCGGTATCGAGTCGAAGGCCAAGGCCCAGAAGGTCATGAACCTTCGCCGCAACCCCAATCTCACGATGCTGGTTGAAGATGGCGAAACCTACGAAACACTTCGTGGAGTCACGCTCATCGGCAAGGCCGAAATCATCGATGACCCAGAGCGCATGTTCGAACTCGGCATCAGCGTGTTCGATCGCTACATGGCGCCGTACACCGAAGAGATGAAGGGTGCGGTCGAGATGATGCTTCACAAACGCGTTGTTGTGAAGCTCAACGTTGAGCGCACCATCTCTTGGGACCACCGCAAACTTGGCGGCGGTTACTAAACCTTCCGATCAGTGATCGGAAACTGAGCGTTCAAGAAGGTCGGCGAATTCAGCGCGCGCAGCCGCACGCCGTTCGGGAAGATGTTCGCTCGGCCAGTCGCCTTCGGCCGGCGAATAGTCCTTCAATACTTCGCGAGCCACGGTGAACTTGTGCACCTCGGTCGGTCCATCGGCGATACCCATCGTGACCGACGCCATAAGCATGTTCGCGAGCGGCATTTCGTTTGAAACGCCGAGGGCTCCATGCAATTGCATCGTGCGTAGCACTGCTTCTCGGTAGACCTTCGGTGTCGCCACCTTTACCGCGGCGATTTCTTTACGAGCGGCATGCCCGCCCTTCTGGTCGACGACCCAGGCCGCATGCAGAACCTGCAGCTTGAACTGAAGAAGTTCGATGAAGGAATCGGCGATCTTTTCTTGGGTGGCTTGTTTGCGGGCCAAAAGTTCGCCCTGTGTCGTGCGGCTAAGTGCTCGTTCGCACAACATGTCGAGGCAGCGCGACACAGCGCCAACCGTGCGCATCGCGTGATGCAAACGCCCGCCGCCAAGTCGTGTCTGGGCGATCGTGAACGCTTGCCCTTCGCCACCGAGAAGATTCTCGGCTGGAACACGAACGCTGTTGTAGCGAACATAGGCATGTCCGCCGTGACCTTCTGCTTCTTGACCGACGCCAACGTTCCGAACAACTTCGATCCCCGGCGAGTCAGCCGGCACGAGAAACATCGATGCACCTTTATGCACCACAACATCGGGGTCGGTAATGACCATAACGATCAAGAACGTGGCATAACGAAGCGATGAAGCGAACCACTTCTCGCCATCAATGACCCATTCATCGCCATCACGCACTGCGCTGCACGTAAAGACTCCGGGATCAGCGCCACCCTGAGGCTCGGTCATCGAATAACACGATGAGATTCGGCCATCGAGAAGCGGCTCGAGATACTTGGCCTTCTGCTCAGGGGTTCCGTAGTGAGCGATGATCTCGGCATTGCCCGAATCGGGAGCCTGACTTCCGAACACCGTTGGGCCGAACTGCGAACGACCAAGGATTTCGTTCATGTACGCCAGTTGGACTTGCCCGTAACCCTGGCCGCCGTATTCAGGAGTGAGGTGACAAGACCACAGCCCACGATCCTTGACGATCTGCTGAAGTGGGCGAATCGCTTCCTCGTAGAAAGCGCTGGACTTGTTGTAGACCATCTCTTCGCCGGCGAATGCCAGATCGAGGGGTTCCACCTCGGCCTTCACGAACTCGCGAATCCAATCAAGCTGTTCTTGGAAGTTTGGATCGATGCTGAAATCGGCCATGGCGAGTTCCCCCTCGGTGAAATCTGTTCCTACGGTAGGCCCGGTTCAGGCATTCGGCGAAATGGGTATCAACGTTCCCATTCGCATCGAAGCGAGGACACCGACCGAAGATTGCAGCCAGACGGAACCGCTCCGAGATCGTCACTTGCGAGTTTCAAACCAGGCAGACGATCCAAGATGACGTCAAGCGCAGCGAGCAACTGCTGTTTTGCCATATGTGTGCCGGGGCAAAACTTGACGCCAAAGCCGAAAGTGAGAATGTCGGCGTCGGGTCGATCAATGTCGAATTCATCAGGTCGATCAAAATGCGATGGGTCCCGATTGGCCGATGCGACCCCAGCGAGGATCATCGACCCCGCGGGAATAACCACGCCGCCGATGGTCCCTTCTCGTAATGCCATGCGAGGCAAAAGCGGTACCGGAGGTTCCCACCGCAGCAGTTCGCGCACGACCGCCGGAAGAAGTTCTCGTTCGTTGCTGATTCGCTCCAACAGCGCTGGTCGGTGAAGCAAGGTCCACAGCAAATTGCTCAATGCATCAGAGGTCGTTGTCGCCCCAACAGCGAAGAGCAGTCGAACATGGGAATGCACTTCCTCGTCGGTCAATGTCACGCC
>CAEUNJ010000008.1_pt1 | contig 31521 bp, 26 predicted proteins | sample 7263841 | NCBI WGS metagenome assembly CAEUNJ01 (sample SAMEA6814163, study PRJEB35770) | uncultured Microthrixaceae bacterium | biome: Freshwater; feature: Freshwater reservoir; material: water | place: Czech Republic | collected 2017-06-27 | depth 30m m
ACCTCCCGGCGCATTGGCGCCGGTCACTTTGCCGCTGTGGGCACGAACAATCTGATCAACAATCGCTAGTCCAAGCCCTGATCCTGGTTTCGACCGCGCATCTGCCGATCGATAGAAGCGATCAAAAATATGTTCTTGGTCCTCCGGTGCGATGCCTGGTCCGTGATCCTTCACTTGAACGAAACCAGGTCGAACGATGACCTCAACTGGAGTTGGGGCATCACTAAATTTTGCGGCGTTATCAACCAAGTTGCCGATAGCCCGTGTGAGTTCTCGCGATCGGCCAAACATTGGGGCTGACTCTGCATCTACTTCAACGACTCGACCGGTACGGCGCCTTGTGCGCTCAGCAACTCGTTCCACGATTTGATCGAGTGACAGCTGCTCTTCAGGTTCGTCATCCCAAGTATCAGTTGCAAGTTGCACGAGTTCATCGACAAGTGCCCCCAGCTCTTTCGTTTCCGACTGAAGATCGGTGAGTATCGATTCTCGAGTTTCACTAGGAAGATCTGGATAGCGCTGAAGTGTTTCAACATTCATGCGAAGACTCGTTAGCGGTGTTCGCAGTTCATGACCAGCATCCTGCACGAGTTGCTGTTGTTGATCACGCGACTGCCTAAGTGCGGACAACATCAGCGCGAATGACCGAGCCAAGCGTCCGGGCTCATCTTTTCCGGCAGGAGGAACTTCAACATCCAAACGGCCAGTTGTCGCAACCGCTTCAGCCGCATTCGTGAGTTGCACCAGCGGCTTGGTCGAACGACGAGCAATCAACCACCCAATCAGTGCACTCACAGCACTAGCCGCGACGACAACGAGGAAAAGCCAGATTTTCAGGGAGGAAAGCACCCGATTGGTTTCCCCATAGTCACGAGCAACTTGAACTGCGCCACCCTGGGCAATTCCAACCGTCTTTACCCTCCACGTCGCTCCATCGCTTGCCACTGTCCGGGTTTGTGTTCCGCGACCTGCCGCGGCAATTGCACGATCTTGAGCGTTGATCGGTAGGTCAATTACGCCGATGGTTGCGACTGAATCACCGGAGCGGTCGAGACATTGAAACGCAATACCCTCAACGGAACCATCGTCATCACCACGACGCACACTTGGCAATTGACGGCGATTCGTCGCACCGGAACATGTCATCGCAGCCTGCCGTCCATCAGCATCTTGGAAACGCTGCGCGTATGTATCAAGGTACTGATCAACCTCAGTGCGTACTCGTTGATCGGTAACGACATAGGTGGTTGATGCCACGATGATCGCGGTAACCGCAGTAAGTACCGCCATCGCAACCGCGATTTTTCCTCGAAGAGTCATGATGATCGAAGTGTGTAACCGACGCCACGAACAGTCTGGATAATTCGCGAGTCATTGCCTTCTTCTGTCTTGCGTCGCAAGTAGCCGATGTAAACCGCGAGAGCTTTTGAGTCGGGACCAAAGTCGTAGCCCCAGATTTCGTCGTAGATCGTGGAGTGCGAAAGAACGACACCGGTGTTTCGAGCTAGGAGCTCAAGAAGATCAAACTCTGTCTTCGTGAGTTCCATCTCGCGCTCACCTCTCCACGCGCGACGCGCTGCCTCATCGATAACGAGATCTTCGACCGTGATCTGCGCTGGACCATCTGCTTCATCAAAGGTGCTCCGCCGAAGCAACGAGCGAATGCGAGCAAGTAACTCGTCTAGGGAGAAGGGCTTGGGCAGATAATCGTCTGCTCCAGCATCAAGGCCCGAGACCCGATCAGAAATTTCAGTACGAGCGGTCAGGACAAGGATCGGCAGCCGAGAGCCAGCCGACCGCAACCGACGACAAACCGTCAGACCATCCATATTCGGCATCCCGAGATCGAGGAGGAGGAGATCCACGTCGGAACCACTTGCCGCTTCGAGAGCGGCAACCCCATCGGCGACGGCCGTAACGGAGTAACCCTCGAGTTCCAATGCCCTCTTCACCGATTCGCGAACGGCCCGGTCGTCTTCTGCAATAACGAGATGCGCACCCATGTCGCTGTTCTAGTCGCCACGGGTGAGTCGCGGGTAAGTAAAAGCCGCGACTATCTCGTCAAATTCTTACCTCGCTCCAGCAGTCTTTGAAGATGACAAAGCCTTTCTCTCGCCGCCAGTTTTCAATCGACCCTGGTCTTGCAGACATCCATCCTGCGCCTATGGTCAGAGAAATGAACTCCCTCACTTCCCCCCGACGCGCGCCGCGCTGGATCGCCGCTGGCATCTTCGCTGTCTCCCTTGCTCTTGTTCCTGCACTCGTTGCCTGTGGGTCATCGAAGTCGAAGGACTCATCGTCGAGTTCAACGATGCCTGACGTTCACACAAAGTCGCTCAAAAACGTCAAAGTGACTGGTGATGTCGGAAGCAAACCGACCGTCAAGTTCGACGCTGCCTTCGCAGGAGATTCCGAAGAACACATCGTTCTCGTTCCAGGATCCGGTGATGAAATTAAAGCTGGACAGCGTGTCACTGCTGACTATGTCGCAATTAGCGGCAACGACGGAAGCGAACTCGACACGACCTACGGAAAAACTCCGCAACACATCATCCTTGACGAGAAGTCATTGCTCACTCCCGTTTACGACGCAATGGTCGGACAAAAAGTTGGTGCACGCGTTCTTGTCTCTGCCGATCTCACCTCGGCACAACAAACATGGATCATTTTCGTGTTCGACCTCACCGGAGTTCAGGATGTTCCGACCTCGGCAACTGGAACTCCAGTCACGCCTCCTGCAGGTCTTCCTGTTGTAACAATCGTCAATGGCGTTCCCACGATCACTGCGCCCACCGGGACTCCACCCGCGGGCCTTGTCACTCAAGTCCTCATCAAGGGCAACGGCCCAGTGATTACTGCAGGTCAAACCGTGCTTATGCAGTACACCGGAATGATCTGGGCCAGCGGAAAGATCTTCGATAGCTCGTGGGGTTCAGGCGCCGTCGACTTCCCTGTTGGTGCCGGACAAGTCATCCCCGGATTCGACGAAGGACTTGTGGGTCAGACAATCGGCTCACGGATCCTCCTGATCATCCCGCCCGACAAGGGTTACGGAACAGACGGCAATACCCAAGCGGGCATTGCTGGAACTGACACCCTGATCTTCGTCGTCGACTTGTTGTTGGCGAGCTAAGCACAACCGGTCACAGGCCGGGATACCCCTTCATCATTGATGCCATCAACGGCGACTCCGAACCTTCCGTCGGTTTCGTCGGCACCTTTGTGATTTCATCGGCATGTTCCGCGATGAGCTCAGGTGTGAGTTCACGATCGGTGAAACCGTCGTTTACCGCGAATGCGACGCGCGCAACGTGACCGGCACCAACGGCGAAACATTCGCCACTTACTTGGCAAGTCTCGTGCGCTAACCAAACGACGAGGGGAGCGACTTTGCTCGGGTGCAACCACTCGGCAAGTTGATCGCTCCACGGAATCGGGCCGAAGCCAGTACCCAATCGTGTCTTTGCGTACGGAGCGATGACATTCACGCTGATGCCTGCCGCTTCACCTTCCTTTGCCATCGCAACAGTGAGACCGATGACTCCTGCTTTGGCCATCGAATACACCGAACTGTTTTGAAAACCTCCATAGCCAGCACCCGACGAAACATTGATGATCCGGCCACCACCGTTTTGCTCCATGACTCGCCACGCCGCGCGGCCGACGTTGAGCGTCCCCATCAATTGCGTGGAAATGACTGTTGCGATGTGCTCATCAGGAAAGTTCGGAAACGGTTGCATCCGAACTTGTCCAGCGTTGTTAATACAAATGTCCACCGTTCCAAACGCGTCGAGCGCTGTTTGGATAATTGCACCGGCCCCTTCCACCGTTGCGACAGTGTCGTAGTTCGCGACCGCAGACCCGCCGGCAGCGACGATCTCGGCAACAACTTCGTCGGCCGGGTTCACCGCCGGAGCGTCTCCGGTGTCATCGGTGTCGCTGATGGCGACGCCGAAATCATTCACCACTACTCGAGCACCCCGAGAGGCCAGCAGGAGTGCGTATTCCCGCCCCAATCCTCGGCCTGCGCCAGTAATTATCACTACTGCACCATCAAAAGTCAGTTCGTCCATACCTGCAGTCTTGCGTGAACCGAAGGTTGTCGGACGATGGCCCCTTTTTTGAAACGCCGGGGGCATTTCTGACGATTGCACAAGTAGTCTCACAAGGAACGCAGCACGATGGACCAAAGGTCAAGGAGAGTCCGATGGGCATTCGTAAACAGGTCGCACGACAGTTCATTGCCGTACCCGATGACGCCAAAGGCCAGATTCTCTACAAGTGGCCCGACGACAACATCCGCAAGTTCTCACGAGTCATCGTCGATGCCGACGAAATGGCGCTGTTTGTCTCGAAGGGTGCCGTTGTCGGCACTCTCGGGCCAGGGCGCGAGCCCGTCGAAGCCGACGAACTGCCGTTCATCGGTTCTCTCATCGATTGGGCAACCGACGCGAACGCGTACCGAGCCGAGCTCTACTTCGTTGGCACCCGTGAATACACCGGTGAAACGTTTGGTGGACGCATTGACGATGTCCAAGATCCACAAACCGGTCTCATCGTGACGCTTCGAGTGTTCGGCGAGTACTCGCTGAAGGTTCTCGATCCCGAGAAACTCGTTCTGAACATGACCGGCACGGTCAACGTCACCGATAACAACGCCATTGGTAATTGGGTCGATTCGCAATTGCTCAAGACAATGCGAACTGCAGTCACCACAAAGATCGTTGGCAACCAATGGGCAATTCTCGGTCTTAGTGCGCATCTTCCCGAACTCGAGGCAGACGTACTTGCTGACACCAATGTTCAACTCGAGCATTACGGACTGAGCCTCGCCCGCATGGGTAACTTCGATATCAATCTTGCCGATGAAGATGCAGCCAATTTGAAAGACCTCGCAACCAAGACCGCCGGCAGCCGACTCGCCGGATCCTTCGGCCAGTACGCGGCAGGCGAAGCGCTCCTCGGAGCAGGCGAAGGCATGGCTCAGGGTGGCGGCGCCGGAACGCAAGCAGCGTTTATCGGCGCTGGGTTTGGCGTTGCCGGAAGCATGGCTGGTGCCCCCGGACAACCCGCACCTCCCGTTCCTCCCACCCCAGGCTTTGCTGGCGGAGGCGCTGGGTTCGTTGGCCAAGGCGGCACTGCAGCAGGAACATGCACCGCCGGCTGCGGAGTGGCGGTCCCCGCCGGAGCAAAGTTCTGTCCCGGTTGCGGGGCAGCGCAGACTGCAATGCAGTTCTGCATTGCATGCGGTGTTGAAATGCCATCAGGCGCGAAGTTCTGCCCATCGTGTGGCGAGAGTCAAACGCCGGCGGCTCAAGATCCCACGCCACCATCTTCACCTGAAGAACCGAACGCCGGATCCTGATCACCATGCTTTCGTCGCTTCAACTTCTCGCTTCTGAGGGTTCACTCCAGTTCGCTGTACTCCTTGGCCGTGCTGGCGGTGGATCAGGCGGCGGCAGTTTCGGGGGCGGCGGAAGCAGTGGCGGCGGCGGATTCTTTGGCGGAAGCAGTGGCGGCGGCGTAGGCGGTGGCGCTGGCCTTGCTGTTCTCTTCTTCGGTGGATTCGGCATGTGGGTTGTCTTCATGATCATTCGCATGCTCATCCGTCGCAGCCAAGGTGGCGGAATGTCGAACAGTGGCGTTGATTCAACCCTCCCCACCGGCATGGCCCCTGCGGCGATGGGCGAAACCTTTGGCGGCGGTGAAACTGCACGAGCATCAACGGCTGTCGAACTCACCGCCGGTATCGACGAAATCAAAACGCATGACTCAGCGTTCGATCCCGACGCGCTCATCACTGGATTGCAAGCGTCGTTCTACGTCGTGCAACAAGGTTGGAGTGAGCGTCGTCCCGATCTCACACGTTCGGTGATGGCCGATGCAATTTGGAACGCGCATCGCATGCAGATCGACGGCTACACACGTTCAAAACAGACCAATCTCATGGATGGATTGGCCATTCAATACGCCAATCTTGTCGCTGCATCTTGCGATGGACATCACGACAGCATCGTGATTCGCTTCTTTGTGCAATCGGCCGATTACGTCACCGACGACCAAACCGGCAAAGTCGTGCGTGGTCATAAAAACTTGGAGCCTTGGTGCGAAGACTGGGTGTACCAACGCTCAGCACGAGCAAAGACCAATCCTGAGGGTGGCTTACTGCAACGCAAGTGCCCGAACTGCGGTGCACCCCTTGATGTTGAAGACACCGGAGCCTGCAAGTTCTGCCGAGCCCCAATCATGGGTGGCGATCAGGACTGGGTCCTTGTGCGCATCGACCAACTCCCGTCCTGGGAATGGGCAATGTCGAACATTCCTCGGTAAATCACGCTCCATCCTGCAAACTTCAACCACAGTCACTGCCTGCCCTAGGATGACCGCTCCCGCCGGCGCAGGCCGGTCATGGGGCTGTAGCTCAGTTGGCTAGAGCACCTGCTTTGCAAGCAGGGGGTCGTGGGTTCGATTCCCATCAGCTCCACCATTTCGGTTCAAACGCCGCCCCACCCGGGCGGCGTTTGGCGTTTTGTGGGCCCGGTGCAGGACTGTTGCAAGCTGCTGCACGGCTTTGCCCAGACTTTGCCATTTCATGGCCTTCAGGAAGTAACACCATCCATAACGTCAGCGGTCACCTGATCACACCAACGCGTGTGACTCATACACGGAGACCGAAACAATGAAACGTGCCGCAGCCATCTCAATGGCAGCCCTGCTCTCAGTCGGCGGTGCCACCACAGCCCTCGTCTCAATTGCTGGTGCTGCCGCTACTGATCCCTCCGCTACGACAACCACCGAAGCACCCGCTCCTGCGGTCACCGACCTCTCAAGCACCTTGGCCGGCCTCGGCGATATCAGCCTCACCTTTGATCCCATCACCCACGAAATTTCGAACATCGTGGTCACGCCACTCGACGGCATCACCGCTGCCATGTCTGTTGCAGTCCATAACGGTATCCAACTTGTCTTCACTCTGGCAGATGGAACCGTGACGACCATCGTCGTTGAGGTCGAAGGAGATCACGGCACTGTGACCCTCGAGTTCGACAACCAATCACCAGAAGACGCCGCAGAGCAGGGTGGCGGGCATCGAAGCGACGGGCCGCCGCCGATTGAAGATCGAGGCGTAAGTGCCGATCACCGTAATGACAATCACGATCGCCATGGTCCCGACGTCACGAATCCCCCAACGACGACCCCGCCAACCACAGATGCGCCCCCCGTCAACAGCGCGCCTACCCAGTTGGGTTCGTCAAACCGTCAGGAATCGGAATCGCAGTCTGGCCGCAACGGCCGCTCCGGTGGTCGTGACTGACGCAACGAACGCGGTGCACACCTGCCAACCCGCCCGTCGGGTGTGCACCGCATTTCTTGTGACATCGACTCTGCCGCTGCTCGTGTCATTGCCGTAGATGCTGGAGATTCGGTCGGAATTCCGCATCCCCTTGATGACCCACTTATGCCGGTGGGTGTGAACTTTCACCGCTAGCGTTTCCTCCCATGAACTTCCAGCGCCGCGCTAAAGCCATCGTCGATCCGACTCGTCCGGTGCCAACGGCTCCAACGAGTCAGCAACTCGGTGGACTGGGCCGAATGGGGCGATTCGTCGCGAAACACCACCGTTTGGTGGCCCTCGTATGGCTCGTCATCATCGTGGCAGCCGGATATTTGAACGTCGCTTTCGCTGGCAAGACCTCTGACAGCTTCAGCGTTCCCGGCACAAACTCGCAGGCCGCCTACGACCTTCTGAATGAAAAATTCCCCTCACAAAATGCAGCGACCGCCAATCTTGTTTTCTGGGTTCCGCAAGGACAGGTGCTCACTTCGCCACAAAATGCAGCGGCCGTCGCGAGCATCGTTGCCGCCGTGCAAAAGGTTGACGGCGTTGCTCCCAACAGTGTTCTTGATCCAATTCTCGCCGGTGCGAAAGCGGTGAAACTTGGACTCGGAAATATTCCCACCTTTCTTTCACCCGACAGCCAAATTGCGTACACGAGCGTCACGTTCTCCGACACCGTCCTTGAATTGATGAATCAGTTCCCACCCAATGGCGAGAAAGTCGCGACGGACTACCCCAACCCATACAACGAATTGCAGACCGCAATCAACAGCGTCAATGCAGGTGACGTTGAAGTGAAAATCGGCGGCGCCATTGCTGACACATGGAACCAACCGGTTTCTTGGTGGGGTTCGCACGCAGACGAAGTTGGTCTTGGGCTTGGAGCAATTCTTCTACTTGTTGCTTTCGGTTCCATCTTCGGAATGGCCATTCCAATTTCAACAGCCCTCTTCGGAGCAATCACCGCTGGTGGACTGGTCCTACTGCTCGCCGATTTTATTACCGTGTCATCGGCAGCCCCCAAGGTGACCTTGATGATCGCTATCGGTGTTGGCCTCGATTATTCGTTACTCATCGTCACTCGATATCGCCAGTTCTTAAAGGACGGTTACCAAGTCAACGACGCCGTCGGCATGGCTCTCGCCACCGCAGGAAAGGCGGCGATGTTCGCAGGTATCACCGTGGCGATTGCACTTCTGGGCTTGCTCCTTGTTCCAATCCCGCTTGTGCGCACGCTTGGTGTTGCTGCCGCAATCGGTGTGGGCGTGATGATTCTCGCTGCCCTCACATTGTTGCCAGCCCTGTTCGGTTTGGCCGGACACAAGATCGATAGTTTCCGCTTCCCTTTCGCGTTCAAGGACACAAGCGCCGATCCTGAATCAAGTTTCTGGGGAAAGTTTGCGACACGTACGTCGAAGCGACCATGGACTGCGCTAGTCGTAGGAACCATTGTGTTGCTGATCTGCGCGATTCCATTCCTGTCGATTGACTTCGGCATGCCTGACGATTCTTCGATGCCCACAAATCTTTCGCAGCAGCAGGCATTTGTGCTGATGAACGAAGGGTTCGGTCAAGGAGTGAACGCTCCCCTCATCGTTGTTGCATCGGTTCCTGGCGCAACCGCAGCAACGCTTCCGGCAACGCTGCAGCCGCTCACCACCGAACTCGGTATTGGCAAACCTTCGGGAACCGTTCCCGGAGTGCAATACGCAGTTGGCCCGATCCTCAATGCTGCAGGAGACGCTGCGATCTATCAGGTCATACCGTCGAGTGGTCCAAACTCAAACGAAACCCAAACTCTGGTGTCGAACCTCCGAAAAGGGATCAAGGCGGAAACCGCCGGGACGAATATTGAGGCGTATGTCGGTGGCACGACTGCAACACTGATTGATCTCACCGCGCTTGTCGTGAAGTACCTGCCCTACGTGGTCGGAGCAGTTGTGCTTGGCGCCTTCATCTTGTTGGTGATGGTCTTCCGTTCGATCCTCGTGCCACTCAAGGCCGCACTTATGAACCTCATCTCCATCGCTGCCGCCTACGGCATTGTGGTTGCGGTCTTCCAGTGGGGATGGGCGAAGAGCTTGGTGGGTCTGCACACAACCATTCCCATCGTGTCATTTGTGCCGCTCATCATGTTCGTGATCCTTTTCGGACTTTCGATGGATTACGAGGTCTTCCTGATGTCACGTATCCGCGAGGAATGGGACACCTACCACGAGCCTCGTAAATCAGTTGTGCTTGGCGTGGCCAACACCGCACGCGTCATCACGACCGCAGCACTCATCATGATTGCGGTGTTCTTCTCGTTCGTCACCATCAAGAACCCAACCGTTCAGGTACTTGGTTTCGGTATGGCAGTTGCGGTTCTTCTCGACTCAACCATTGTTCGTATGGTTTTGGTTCCCGCCATCATGGAACTGTTTGGCAAAGCCGCTTGGTGGTTCCCGAAGTGGCTCGAATGGCTCCCGAAACTCAATATCGAAGGTTCGCCAGAACTGTTGAAGTCTGAGCAGGCAAACGAAGCGGCCATGGCTTCTTCGACTTCATCAACAACAGAGAACTAGACACTCACGCACAGTGGCCCACCGCATACGCGGTGGGCCACTGTCGTTTTCACATTGATTGTGGCTAATTAGTGGACGATAACTCCACGAATATTCTTGCCATCACGCATGTCCTGATAGCCCTCGTTGATCTGGTCGAGGGTGTAGGTGCGAGTGATCATGCCATCGAGATCGAGCTGGCCCTTGCGGTAGAGCTCGGCGAGGCGAGGAATGTCGGCACGAGGATTCGCTGAACCGAACAGCGAGCCAACAACCTGCTTCTCACTAAGCGTGAGGTCGATCATTGGGATGTTGTTGCTGGCTTCAGTCCAAGGGTGAATGTTTGTGACAACAACGCGACCACGCTTTGAGGTGAGCGCCATGATCGACGCCATCATGTCGCCGCTACCGACGCCCATTGTGCAGATGACCTTGTTGCAACCCCGGCCCCAGGTTTCAGCCATGATCAATTCGAGTGCTTCCTCAACTGATGCCGACGTGTGCGTCGCACCGAACTTCTGCGCTGATTCACGTTTGAACTCCACCGGATCAATAGCGAAGATGCGCTCGGCACCCGCGAGCTTGGCGCCCATGACTGCAGCCGAGCCCAAACCACCGACTCCAATAACGGCGACATTGTCACCGGGCTTCACTTCAGCGGCGTAGACCGATGAGCCCCAACCTGTGGTGGCGCCACAACCAAGCAGCACGACCTTGTCGAGAGGAAGATCGGGCAGCACCTTCACCGCTGACCATTCATGAACAACAGAGTGAGTCGCAAAGGTTCCGAGGCCAGCCATGATGAGCGCGTCTTGGCCCTTCACATGAATACGTGATGTGCCGTCGAGCATGCGACCGCTCATGACCTGCGAGCCGTTGTCGCACAAGTTGGAATGACCATCGGCACATGACGGGCATTGACCGCACACGGCGACGAATGAGTACACGACGTGATCGCCGGGCACTACTCCACGTACATCGGGGCCAACGGCTTCAACAATGCCCGCTCCTTCGTGGCCAGCAATCCAGGGATACCCGCCATGAGGCATGTCGCCCGTGATGAAGTGCTCATCAGAATGGCAAAGACCCGATGCGACATTGCGCACCAACATCTCTGCGCCTTGTGGTTGATCGATTTCAACATCTTCAATCGACCATGCGGTGTCCTCAGGACCCCACAACATTGCTGCGCGTGCTTTCATGCTTACTCCTTGGTGTGAACGTGGGGTGTGCGACGCAATCTCAGGCAGGACGACGAACCGTGAGTGACTTGCAGTTGTCGTACATGATGAGTTGCTGTTCATCTGGGCTGAAACCAGCTTCGGTGAGGTCCGTGATGAAGGTGAACGGATCGGCCATACCTTCAGTGTGCGGCCAATCGGAACCCAACATCAATCGGTCGGCACCAAGCGTGTCGCGTAGAAGATCGAGGTCGTCTTCGTAGAACGGTGAGACCCACACGTTCTTCTTAAACTGTTCCACCGGATTGTTCGTGAACATCGACGGAGTCTGGCCATAGATCTTGCCGAAACGCTTAAGAAGCGGACGAACCCAGTTCGCACCGGTTTCCACGGTGGCGAATCGAATATTCGGGAATCGATCCATAACGCCGTGAAGAATGAGTGCAGCAAACGTGTCGGCAACTGCGTCGTGCGAAAGCGCCTGACGAAGCGGCTCGAACTTATGCGCTTCCATCTCTGACTTCTCGCCCCACATAGTGATGAGGTCGTAGTAAGCGTTTGCTCCGCCGTGATAGACGATCGTCACACCAGATTCCTGAACACGAGCCCAGAACGGATCGAACCGCGGATCGCCCGGTGACTTCAAACCTTCATCGGTGCGAACTGGTCCGGTGCCGACAAGAACGACACGCGCATCGCGATCGAGTGCCCACTCAAGTTCGGCTACTGCGTTGTCGACATCGGACAGCACGATGTACGGAGTCGAGAAGATTCGGTTTTCGTAAGCGAAGCCCCAGTCCTCTTCAAGCCAACGATTGAAGGCGCGGAATGCAGCTTGTGCAGCAGGAAGGTCGTCGCCGAGTGCTTGTTCCATACCAACAGCGAGCGTTGGGAAGAACAATGCGCCATCGACATTCAAGCTGTCCATGGTCTTCAAACGGATTTCACGGTCGCGGTAGGCCGGATCGCAAGGAAGAAGCTCGCCAAAGAGATCTTTGACACTGTCGCCCTTGGGGTTACGGCCACGGAAGTACTGCTCGAGGCTCCCCGGCGCCGAAAGCATGTCGAACGTCGGGTTGGGGATGAAGCGGTTGATCTTGCCGCCAACAAGCAACATTTGGCGACCATTCACTTCGGCCCACATCATGCAACGACGTTTGAACTCGGGCTCGATGTAACGAGTGAATGCGTCCATCGGCTCGTAATAGTGATTGTCAGCGTCGAACACAGTCGTGATCTCGGTCATGATTCCCCTTGGTCAGGTCAGCCCCGATTCCCCCGGGGCGCTTCGCCTACGGTAGCCAACCTCAACCCACTCTCACACCCGAGGTGAGCCGTGAACGTGCCCACGAACAATCCCGCTGCACTGCCCACCGACGAGGTTGCAGAGATCGACCTTGCTTGGCTCGCTGCAGCCCTTGGCGCACAGGCAAGCAGCGTTACCGCCCTGAAGGTGGGAACCGGGCAAATGGGCCAATCGTGGCGGCTAACGATCGACTGGGCCGACCCCAACTGCTCGCTTCCCCGAACGCTCGTGGCCAAGATGGCGGGTGGCGATCCGGCGACCCGAACGCTCATCGCCGATGGCTATCGGAACGAGTTCCTCTTCTATACGGCCATTCAATCCAGCATCTCGGTGAAATCACCGAAGTGCTGGTACGCCACGATTACTGAAGACAACACATCGTTCGTTCTTCTCCTCGACGACCTGGCACCCGCCATTCCTGGTGTCCAAGTCAATGGAGTGAGCTTCGAAGAAGCACTCATCGCTGTGCGTAATCTCGCCGGCCTTCACGGACCGCGTTGGGCGGATCAGACGCTGCTTGAACTCGATGGCATTGCACTGCCAAGCCCCGAGGGTGCGGACTTCCACTCGCAAATCTTGGCCGGAGCCATTCCGATCTTTGTCGAACATTTCGCATCGTTCCTGGGACCCGAAGACGAAGCGACCATCGCAACCGTGCCACCAAGATTGGTCGAGTGGATTACCGCGCGCCTTGATCGGTTCACCCTCATTCACGGCGACTACCGACCTGACAACTTGATGTTCATGCCCGACGGTTCGGACGTCACCACTCTTGATTGGCAAACGCTCGGTCTTGGCCTCGCCGGACGCGACATTGGTTACTTCCTGGCAACAAGTATGGCGCCCGCCACGCGTCGCTCCCACGAGCACGAACTTGTCTCGGCCTACTACGAGACGCTCCTTAGTTATGGCGTCGACGACATGACGTTCGATGAATGCTTCGAGGATTACCGCCTCGGTGTGGCGCAAGGTCCGCTCATCACCATCCTTGGCTCCGTCTACGCGACTGCTGAACCAAGCGCGGAATCAGATGCGATGTTTGCCGCCATGATCACACGCAGCTGCGCGGCAATCCGAGATCTCGATCCGTTCTCGCTGTTGTAAAACAGCGAGCAACTACTTCCAGCCGAGTTCTTTCGTTGTCTTTGCAGCAAGGCGAAGTTCCGCAAAAGCCACAGCCTCAACGTCGGCAAGTTCAGCCGAGGACACTCCGAGGGCCTCGGCATATGAGCCGTTTGCCCAAATCAATGCTGTGAGTTTGATTGCCTGTGCAGTTGCCATTCGCTCATTGACCCCGAGGCCCATGAGGTTATCGACCGCGAGTTGAATTTGAAGACGAGTCGACGCTGCGAATCGTTTCTTTGGAACGCCACAAATGATGAGGTACTGAACAAGTGCCCCACGCTTAGCGAAATACGGCCGAGCAATCTCAACCAGTGAATTATCGAGATTCGCCGCGGATTCATTTGCATCCTTGCGTCGCTGCTGTTCGGCAGTAACAACTTCAACGATCTTTTGCGAGAGGTCATCGGCAAGTGCTGCGAACAAATCGAGGCGAGTGCCGAAATAACGATGTATGTAACCGTGGTTCAGACCGATCTTGTCGGCAAGGTCCTGCATAACGATGTCCGGAAGCGGCGTTTTTTCCATCGCCTTGCTGGCCGCATCAAGAAACATCCGAGTGGCTTCAGCGCGGCTGTAGCGCTTCGGCTTCACGACTTTCGACTTATTCGCCTTCGCCATACATCCCCATTGCCCTACATTCCTATTGCATTTCCCCGAACTTAGACTTTACCGGCAAAACAAAAATCATTCAGAAATGATGCAGAAAGTCAACCGACCACACGCGAAGGAGGGGCAGACCGAGGTCCGCCCCTCCTTAAGTTCTGCACAACGAGTGAACTCACGCCTGCAAGAAATTGATGCCTGTCGGGGCGATCTGGAAGACCTCGGAAGCAAAACGTCCGCCAAGTTTGGTGGCATCCCACTTCTTGTTGTTGTTGTCGATCGTGACCTTTTCACGCCAACCCTGCATCCAGATGATCTTGTCGTAAAGCGAGCGCATGACCTGGCCATTGACGTAGGAAGCTTGATCGCTAGCAAGCCATGCAACAAGCGGTGACGAGTTGCCCGGATCCATCGGATGAAAATCATCGTCAGCAATTGCATCGGGTTCGAACGCCTCGCCGGCACCAGGCATTGTCGCGGTGATGCGAGTGAGTCCGGCCGGACCAATGCAGTTCACAGTGGTTCCGATTCCGCCGAGTTCAAGCGCAAGCGTAAGCGTGAGTCCTGCAATCGCCATTTTTGCCGTGGCGTAGTTTGTCTGACCAAAGTTGCCGCCAAGACCAGCACCCGATGTGGTGTTGATAATGCGGCCAGCACGCGCAGTGCCTGCCTTGGACTGGTCACGGAAGTACTTCGCTGCGAAATGTGACGTTGACCATGTGCCACGCACATGGACCGCCATGACGGCGTCCCAGTCCTCAACCGGCATGTTCCAAATGGCAGCGTCGCGAACGATGCCTGCGTTGTTCACGACGATGTCGAGACCACCGAAGGTGTCGATGGCCTGCTGCACCATTTCGCCGCAAGCTTCGTGATCGGTGACATTGCCGTAGTTCGAGACAGCAACTCCGCCACGCTCTTCGATGAGAGCGACAGTTTCGTCTGCAGCCTTGCCTGCACCTTCACCAGAAACACTGCCGCCGAGGTCGTTTACAACAACCTTGGCGCCGTGCTTTGCCAGTTCCATGGCGTGACCACGGCCGATGCCGTGTCCCGAGCCAGTGACGATGGCGATCTTGCCGTCGAGCATGCCCATTGAAAGCGTTCCTTCGTAGTCGATCGGATCATCACCCGACTAGGTGATGAGGTTCCTCGCCAGCATGGACCGTGGCCCGAGCGAGAGCCCTGTTTTTCTAGCAGGACCAGACCGAGAGACCCGAATGCCGCTCAGGGAAGCGGCAGCACTAATGGATCAGGGGCAGCATCAATCGACTCCGTCAGCAATCCGAGGGCACGGGCGAGATCAGCCCGTTCTGTCTCGCTGAGACCAAGCGACTCTTCCCAAGCATGAAGATCGGCATTCACTCGCTTCGCGAGATCGATACCTGCCTCGGTCGCTTCGACAACAACGCGTCGTCGATCGCCAGGATCTGGGAGCCGTCGAATCAAACCCGCCCCCTCGAGCCGATCAAGGGTCAGCGACATGCCACCGGTCGTTCGACCAAGCACTTCGCAGATAGCGGTCGGGGCCGAGCGTTGGTCAGGTGAACGTCGGACCACGCCAAGCACCAAATAGTCGGCAACCGAGATCGATGATGTGCCGGCGATTTCACCCAGCACACGATCGACCGCCACATTGAGGCGAACGACATGTCCGAGCAAACCATCGGTTCCCCAAAGTTCTTCGGCCACTAGGGCTTCACACCGAAACGATCGAGGCCGTAGGCCTTCACCGCGTTCGAACGCAGAACCATTCGACACTCTTCGGCGTTCATCCCCGCAGCGGTGAACAACTCATGCGCGACCTTGCGCGAATGCGGGAATGTGCCATCGGAATGTGGGTAGTCGGTCTCCCACAAGATGTGATCGGTCCCAATTGCATCGCGGTTGATGAGTCCGTGGAGATCATCGAACACGCAGCCGTACACGCGACCCTTCACCTGTTCGCTCGGCAGTGTCTTGACATGATCGACATCTGCTCGACCGTCGCGCCACACGGCATCCATTCGTTCGAGTTGGAACGGCATCCAACCGACCTGGCTCTCGGCATAGGCAATGGTGATGTCGGGGAATCGCTCAAGCGACCCTGAGAACACCCAATCGCACAATGATCCCTGGGCATTTTGCGCATACATCGACATCGAGGTTGCGAGAGGGGCATCGTCAGAAGTTGTCGGCATTGATGACGACGATCCGATGTGCATCGAAACGCTGGTATCCGTTTCCTGACAGACGTCCCAAAGAACATCCCACTTACCTGTGTAAAGCGAGGGCTGACCGAGTTTGGCCACATTTTCGCTGAACGCGATTGCGAAGCTTCCCTTTTCGGCGCAACGACGAACTTCTTCTGCAGCAAGTTCTGGATCCCAAAGCGGAACAAGTGTGAGTGGAATCAATCGACCCTTGCCCGCACCGGCACACCAGTCGTCAATCATCCAATCGTTGTAAATACGCAGACACGTGAGCGCGAGATCTTTATCGGCACGATCAAGAAATCCCTGGCCCGCAAATCTCGGGAAGATGTTGGGATAGTTGATTGCAGCATCGACGTGGTTCAGATCCATATCGGCAAGTCGCGCCGTTTGATCCCACGTGCCATCGCGAAAGTCTTCGTAGACAGCAGGGATGTTGCGTTGTTCATCACGCGGCACGCCTGCGGGCGCATGCAGCAAACCCGTGGGCATAACTAGGTCATCGAACAACCACACATCGCACCATGTGCCATCTTCGACGTTGCGCTCGTAGCCGTAGTGTCCGCCCTTGAACGAAAGCTTGACCTTCTCACGAACGGTGCGCGGCCCCCGTTCCCGAAGCGAAGCTGGAAGTTGCTGTTGCCACAGTTCCTTCGGTTCCATGACGTGATCGTCGACCGAAATCATGTTTGGCAGATCGTTCTCGGCCGGAGTGAGCTCGGCTTTGGCAGTGGCGGTTTGCGTCGGGGTCATGGCGTTCCTCCTGCGGGCCCTTGGGGGCGTGATGCGGACCCTCAGATATTGCTTTGCTAAAAGTTACTTTGTCAAGAGGTACTTTTCGGGAGCTGGCAGCCGGCCGCCAAACCCAGCCGAGCCGAGATCTGCCCTCGGTGACCTGCAACCCAGCGATACACCAGGCCGGCCACGGTATGCACGCCTGGAAGCCGCAGCCCAAATGCCATTGCTCGACCCGATCGACCAGCGCGCTCGAGGACGGCGGCCACCGCATCGACGGCGGTCGACGATCCTCCTGGAAAAGTCACGACGATGGCGTCGGCCGATGTGGCGAGCAAGACCTGGTCATCGAGTTCACGATTCGGGCGGTAGATCACCGACGCATCAGTGCGACCGAGCAACCAACGGACTGACATCGAACACACACCACAGTCATCGTCGAACCACACGGTGAGCTCGCCATGAGTTCGCTGACGAGGAAGCAGTTTTGGAAGCCCAATACGAACGTGCACAGCAGACGCGTGATGAACAATCGGATCACCATCCACCTCGAATCCGGCAATGGACGCGAGCCCGGTATCGGACCCGATGAATCGCGCAGTCGTGAGCGGCCACGGTTCGTGTTCGACGGGAGCGGTAACTAAACGTCCACCACGCGTCTTTGCATAAAGCCGCCACCGAGACGTGAGGAACGTCGCAAGGGAATCGTCGACGATTGGAGCAACGTCTTGTTCATCTACCGAAACGGCAAGGCTCCCCTGCGCTCGTTCCGGCCAGATCCGATCAACGGTCCAAACGATTCGCGATCGCTCGTGACTCACCTCGACATCGCCTTTGTCGTAGGGAAGGGCGAACCCGATTCGCGCGACGATCGCCGGAAGCCAGTTGGCAACATCAAGAGAGCAAAACCACACCCCAGGTCCTTCGGGCCCAATTACGTAGGTGCGCACGTTGAATTCAAGAAACTGATGCGTTGTCGGAATCGCTGGGAGCCCACGCAGTCGTAGCGCATCCATTTCGAAACCAACAAGCGAAACCCACGCTTGTCCGTTATGGGTATCGACCCTGAGCCCCGGGGAAAGTAGCGCTTCAACCGAAGCTGTGGAAACCGGCCAATGCGCAAACGTGACGTCGCGCCACACCTGTGTCATCACTGGCCGCGTAATGGCGTGCGGGCACAACGGGCTGCGGGGATGCTCGCTCGTCGGTTCGCCCGCGGTGGTCATAGCTCTGACGGTACCGGTATCAGCGAGATTCACTACTGCCCAGACAGAAGAAGTAGAGCCTGCTGGCCTTGCACCGTGTAGAACAACGCGATGGATCACATCGCTACTCTTCGCACCGAAGGCTCTCGGCTGTCCGCCGCTGCCCGACAAGCCGGGCTCGATGCCCCCGTGGAGCACTGCCCCGGCTGGACCGTTGGACGACTTCTTGGCCACACGGGCAAAGTCCTGCAGCGCACAACGGTCTGCGTCGCCGATGGCCTGCTCAGCGCGCCTGCCGATGATCGCTTTGGAAGCCTTCCGCGGGATGAAGCACTTTTTGATGCCTTCGACGAGATCCTCACCAATATTTGCGAGACGCTCGCCATGTGCGATCCGGACGGACCGTCTTGGAATTTCAGCGGCGAGAACTTCGACAATGCGTTTTGGATGCGGCGGATGACACACGAAGTCGAAATCCATCGTTGGGACGCTCAGAACGCTGCAGGTGTTGCCATTGACTCGTTTGATGAGGCTTCGGCCGTCGACGGAATCGATGAACTACTGACCGTGTTGATGCCAATTTTGTCGGCGGTTAAGAACCCGGAACTCTCTTCGAGCTTTCACCTTCACTGCACCGACGCATCGGGTGAATGGCTCACGACATTCGTCAATGGTCAACCCACCACGATTCGCGAACACGCCAAAGGCGACCTCGCCGTGCGCGGCCCCGCATCGGGTTTGTATGCATGGGCGTGGAACCGCGGCTCGATCATCGCCAATGGGCTCGATACTGCGGGCGACGATTTACTCCTTGACGCATGGGCAAGCATCGTTCCCTGAATACGTGAACCGCATCTGTCAGCGGAAAAAGGTCCACCAAATACTGAAGCTCACCGTGATGACACTGATCACGAGACCACCGATCACTACTGGCCGTGACACGTTTCCTTCGGCATCGGCGGGTAGGCGCTTTCGAACACGCTCAAGAAGCTTGCGGGCGTAGGGAACATCGGACGCCAAAAGCGCCAGGCCTGCGGCAATGGTGACAAGGCCTGGTCCTGGCAACGGAAGCATCAAGAGCCCCGCAACAAGAACAACGACGCCGAGAGTCATCCGGCCGATCCGAATGAGAATGTGTCGCTTCGCTTGGGCGACTGATTCTTCATGACGCCCGGTTTCAAACTCGGCCTCGATTGCGGCCTGTTCAAATTCCTCAAACCGTTGTCGAGGCCCGCGATGCGAAGGATCTGTCATTCGTCGTCACTCGAAGAATCGGCACGTTCCGCTCTGTGACGAACGATGAACTTCCAGAGCTCAACAGCCATGAGTAGCGCTGCTGGCGGAATAAGGCAGATCCCCCATTGCGAAATGGAAAGCGGTTCCGTTTCAAACAGTTTTCGCAGCGGCTCGACAACCGTTAGCAGGACCTGCATGGTGAAAACAAAGACAACTGATGCCCAAAGTTTCCAGTTTGAGAAGGTGTATTTCGAAAATACCGTTGCCGTTTCGGATCGAGCGTTAAAGACATTCACGAGTTGTGCAAAAACGAATGCGGTAAACGCCATCGTCATGGCCACGATTGGACCCTGCCCGTCAGTAAGTCCAGGCTGGTAATTCTGAATCGCATACATGTACACGGCCAACACGCCGCTCGCCGTGACAAGGCCCTGCAGAACCACCTGCGTCATTCGCTTGCGATTCAAGATTGGCGAATCTGAAGGCGCTGGATTTCTATGCATTAAACCCGGAGCTGGGGCATCGACGCCGAGGGAGATCGCCGTAGGTCCGTCGGCAATCAAGTTCACCCACAACACCTGCAGCGGGGTGAACGGCACGTGCTGACCAAGAAGCGATGCACCGAGAATCGTCGAGATTGCACCGATGGCAGTGGCAACCTGAAAGCGAACGAACTTCAAAATGTTGTCGTAGACAGCACGACCACCGCGAACGGCGTCGACAATGGTGGCGAAATTGTCATCGGCCAGAACCATGTCACCGGCTTCTTTGGTGACTTCGGTGCCAGTGATTCCCATAGCCACGCCGATATCGGCACGACGAAGGGCTGCGGCATCGTTCACGCCGTCGCCGGTCATTGCAACAATTTCGCCGTTCGAACGGAGTGCTTCGACAACACGTACTTTGTGCTCCGGCGACACGCGAGCGCATACGGCAATGTTGCTAATGCGTGCCGAGAGTTCTTCGTCTGACATCGCATCGAGGTCGTCGCCGGTCACGACTTCGCCCTCAATGCCAAGTTGCGCCGCAATTGCACCGGCGGTGACAGCATGATCGCCAGTAATCATCTTCACGTCAATCCCGGCTCGGTGACAAAGCGCAATCGCATCGCGAGCTTCAGTACGTGCGGGATCGACAATCCCAACAAGAAGTTCCAGGCGAAGTTCGCTCACCCATGCATCAGGATGAACAACGACGCCCTCGGTGTCGATGACCTCTGCAGCCGAGAGGCGACGAGTCGCCACTGCCAACACTCGCATCCCTTGAGATGCCAGTCGATCGTTTTCGGCGCGACGGAAGCCCCGCTCAGACTCGCTCAGCAGCAGTTCGATGCCGTCCTGCCCGGCAAATGTTGATGACAAACCAAGTACGACATCGGGCGCACCTTTGACGCAAAGCAGGACATCACTCTGCGGATCATCTGGATCGATGCGATGGAAGGTCGCCATGTATTTCGTGGCCGAATCGAATGGCACTTCTCCGAGCCGAGGCCGAAGAGCCCGTTCAACCACTGCGTCGAGCCCAGCCTTTGCAGCAAGTACAACAAGAGCGGCTTCGGTCGGGTCGCCGATAATGGCAGGCCCATCCTCGACATCGGTGACAAGCACCGCGTCCGAACACAACACCGCAGGAAGCAGCGCAGCGGAGGCGACATCGCCACCTACGACGTGCCCGCCCGCCGAAGTTATGGACCCAGCAGTGCCGTAGCCACCTCCGCTCACCAACCACACCTGACCGCCACGAATTGCTTCGTGCGCAGTCATCTGATTGAGCGTCAGTGTTCCGGTCTTGTCGGAACAGATGACTGAGGTTGAGCCGAGCGTTTCTACCGAGTGCAACCGCTTCACGATGGCGTTTTGTTTCGCCATCTTTGAAATACCGATCGCGAGAGTCACGGTGACAACTGCAGGAAGCCCCTCGGGTATTGCGGCAACGGCGAGGGCCACAGCACCGAGAATCGCTGTAGTGAACGACTCACCGACAAGGAGTTGCACGATGAACACCACAGTGGCTGCCACGCCCGCGATGATGGCAAGGGTTTTGCTGAGCGCATCGAGTTGTCGTTCAAGTGGCGTCTTGGAGGGTTTCGCCGATACCAACAACTCGGCAACCTTCCCCATCTCGGTAGTCATGCCCGTGCTCGTCACAACAACTTCGGCGCGACCCCGGCTGACGGTGGTGTTCATGAACACCATTCCAATGCGGTCGCCAATGGGGCCATCGGCGACTGTCACCGCATCAGCGCGCTTTTCGACTGGCACCGATTCGCCGGTCAGCGAAGACTCATCGACCGATAGGTTCGCTGCCAACATCAAGCGACCGTCGGCTGGGACTCGATCGCCAGCTTCAAGAAGAACAAGGTCGCCAGGAACGAGTTGGTCCATCGCAACTTCGTCGGTAAGTCCGTTCCGGCGCACCCGCACGCGAGTGATGAGCATTTTCTCTAAGGCGGCTAGTGCATTCGATGCTTTCGCCTCTTGTGCGTAACCAAGAATGGCATTCACGAAAAGCACAACAAAGATGATGATGAGATCCTTTATGTCGCCGAGAACGCCGGCGATCAGACCTGCGCCCGCAAGTACATAGACAATCCCTGTGCGGAACTGGTCGAGAAACACCCGCAGCTTCGAACGCCGAGGTGGTTCGGCCAAACGGTTCAGACCAACTACACCCTGTCGCTCGGCCACGTCTGCCGCAGACAGCCCAACGCCACAATCAACTGCAAGCTGCGCAGCAACCTGATCGCTGGTGAGAGCGCTCCAGTAGCTGGGCTGTGGTTGCATCGATTCGAGGGTCATCAAGAAACTCCGGTCATGTCACATGGACGATTGGGGAACCGAGGTTGGTTCTCCGACCGGAGGTCTCTCCCGCTCACCCAAGCCGTTTCGGACTCAGACGAACCAGCGGCACCGGGAGCTCGGGCCCGAGAGCCGTTGCGCCGTGATGACGACACCGCTGTGATGGGATACTCCCCTCACTGTTTTAAGAGTATTGCCGCAAAAGGCGACGGTTGCATGGTCAGGATGAACTGACCATGCGCCACGGGGATTTAGCCAACGAGAATCTTGCGAACTGCGTCTTCACATTCCGCCATCGCCAGAACCATGACCTCGTCGCCCACACCCAGCGTGACGTCACTATGTGGGAAGACGACCTTGCTGTCACGAACGATGGCCACGATCGTGGCCTCGCGGGGAAGGCCAAGATTTTCGATCATTACGCCATTGGCTGGTGAACTATCGGCAAGTCGAATCTCGGAAAGCCGCGCCGAATCGTTCTCGAAGCTCATGATGCGAACGAGCGAACCAACGGTGACTGCCTCTTCGACAAGTGCGGTGAGCATGTGAGGGGTTGAAACAGAAACGTCGACGCCCCAACTCGCGTTGAACATCCACTCATTCGCTGGGTTATTCACACGAGCCACAACACGCGGCACGCTGAATTCCTGCTTGGCGAGAAGCGAGATCACCAGGTTGTCTTCGTCGTCACCTGTTACGGCCACGACCACATCGGCGCGATCGGGTTCGGCCTTTGCGAATTCAGAAACTTCACAACCATCTACGACAAGCCACTTCACGCCTGCCGGTTCGCCGTCGGCCTGAGCCTGAGCAACACGTGCGGGATCTACTTCGACAATAAGAACTTCGTGACCGGCCTGTTGGAGTTCAGTGGCAATGTACGTGCCCACATTTCCGCCACCTGCAATGACAACGCGCATCAGTGATGTCCTCCTTGACTCGGTGCCGACGCAAGATGTCGATCGAACTCTCCAATGTGATCTCCATCAATAGCAACCCAGACAATGTCGCCCTCTTGGGCAAGAAGCGCAGGACTGACGAGTTGTGCAACTCCAAGTCGGGTGAGAGCTACAACTCGCGAGCGACCTTCGGCTTCAAGATCAACGAGCGGACGACCCGCCCAAGAAACGGGAACGACGCGTTCAACAAGACAGACCCGAGCACTGGGGTCGACCCACTCGACACCGTCAGTGTCGGGCTGGATGCGACGAAGTACTCGTTCGATCGCCCACTGCACGGTGGCGACCGTTGAGATGCCAAGACGTTCGTAAATCGCGGCGCGGCGCTGATCGTAAATACGAGCGACAACGCGATCGACGTGGAAGAACTCGCGCGCAGTGCGCGCAATAAGGATATTGGAGTTGTCGCCATTCGTGACAGCGGCAAGTGCATCGGCTCGTTCGATACCAGCAGCACGCAGACGTGTGCGATCGAAACCAACGCCAACGATGGTGTCTCCGCTGAAATTCTCGGGCAGTCGACGGAACGCCGTTGCCTTCCGATCAATCACCGAAACCGTGTGACCTTGCTCAACCAACGTGGCGGCAAGACCAGACCCGACTCGGCCGCATCCAACAACGACGACGTGCACTTCGCACCACCTCCAGGTGTCCGGGTGGACACGGGAGCCGATCCTATGACTGCGCCACGCGAACGGAAAGATGAACCCACATCTGTTCACATCCACGTCATAAAGGTTGGGGCCCCATTTCCGCGTGACTATGACTTCAGCCACACCCCACCTCAGCGCCACCGCCAACCTCGGCCGGTACTGAGTAGTTTGAGCAACGCCCACGGCTTCGCTAGGGAGACCCCATGCCGCTGCAATCGATGACCGATGCACCCATCTCAGACCTCCTCGTCATGTTTGGTGCCTCCGGAGATCTCGCCAAGAAGAAGCTCTTCCCCGCGATTTACCGGCTCGAATGTCGAGGTCGGCTGGGAATCCCAGTCATCGGGGTCGCCCGCGAGGCCTGGACCGACGACGATCTGCGCAGTCACTGCCGGGACGCGATTGCTGAAGCAGGCGAGGAATGGGACCAGGCGGCATTCGACCGTCTCGCTTCAAAGATGTCCTACGTCACCGGCGACTACGCCGACCCTGCGACGTTCACTGAACTCGCTCGCCAAGCTGGGGGCGCCAAACATCCGATCTTCCACCTCGCAGTTCCGCCATCGCTCTTCGCCACGGTTGCCACCGGCATCGCCAATTGCGGTCTTGCCGAAGGGGCTCGTCTGATCATCGAAAAGCCGTTCGGACGCGACTACAACTCCGCAGTCGCCCTCAACGCCACTCTCCACGAATACTTCTCAGAATCCGCAATCTTCCGTATTGATCACTTCGTCGGAAAAGAAGCACTCCGAAGTCTTCTCGTCACACGTTTCGCAAATGCAATCGTTGAACCACTCTGGAACCGCAATGTTGTTTCATCGGTGAAGATCACGATGGCCGAAGCATTCGGCGTTGAAGACCGCGGTTCGTTCTACGACTCTGTTGGCGCCATGCGAGATGTTATGCAGAACCATCTCCTGCAGATGGTTGCCTTGCTCGCAATGGAACAACCGGTCAACGAGCACTCAAAGTCTCTGCGCGATGAGAAGGGGAAAGTTCTTGAAGCATGTCGAGTTGTTGAGCCAAAGAACTTTGTTCGTGGTCAGTACGACGGCTACCTCGATGTCGCGGGCGTAAAACCCAAATCCGATACAGAGACCTATGCGGCGTTCCGTCTCGATATCGATTCACCTCGCTGGAGCGGTGTGCCGTTCTATCTCCGCGCCGGCAAAGCGCTGGCCGAAACTGTCACCGAGATGACCATCGAGTTCAAAAGCCCGCCGCGTCCGTTGTGGATCGACGACCATGACCATGTTCCGAACAATTCGATTCGGATCGAAGCAAAGCCCGAAAACTTCGCGGCCATCACCTGGCTCCATAAAGAACCCGGAGAAACGATGATGCCCGAAGCGATCACGCTTGCTCCTCCCCCCGACGAACGACGCGACACCGGACCTGAGCCGTATGAGCTTCTCATCGAAGAAGCGATGAAGGGCGACCCCACCTTGTTCGCACGCGAAGACTCTGTTCTTGAATCGTGGCGAATCGTCGAACGTATCCTCACCGACTTCCCGCCGGTCGAGAAGTACGCACAAGGTTCGTGGGGACCAAAGGCCGCACGGGCTCTTACTCGCGTTGACGGCGGATGGCCCAGCGAACCACCGGTCGACCCCCACTCGTGAGCACGACAGAGAACCATCCGCTGCTCTATGTCGTTCGTCATGGTGCAACGGAATGGAGCGTGAGCGGTCAACACACAGGACGCACCAATATTCCGCTCCTCCCTGAAGGCGAACTCCAAGCTCGCGCGACTGGCAAACTTCTCTCGGACATCGACTTCTCACTCGTTTTATGTAGTCCTCTAGAGCGTGCGCAGCGAACCTGCGAACTCGCCGGATTACGCGAACAGGCAGTTCTCGAAGATGACCTCTACGAGTGGGACTACGGCGACTACGAAGGTCTCACGACCGCCACGATTCGCGAAACAGAACCTGAGTGGACGATCTGGAATGGAAGATGCCCAAACGGCGAATCCATTGAACAGGTTTCCGACCGCGCCGATCGAGTCATTGAGCGAGTACGCGCGCAAAGCGGCAACGCCATCGTCTTTGCCCACGGCCACTTTCTCCGCGTCCTCACTGCCCGATGGTGTGAACTTGCTCCTGTTGAAGGACAACGATTTGTCCTTGACCCCGCGACCCTCAGTCTTTTGGGCTGGGAACGAGAAACTCCAGCACTGCTTCGCTGGAACGACCGATAACGGCGCGCTGAACCGTCCGTCACCATCTCAGTGACAACGCCTAGCGTTGCCCCACTGATCAAGGGGGAACCATGGGCGACGAAGTGACGGGCACCGCAGCAGGCGCGACGCAAGCGAAACCAAAGATGGGCAAGTGGCTGCTGCTTGTTGGTGCCGTCATCATGCTCTCCGGCGTTCTGTTCGGCTACGACCAAGGCGTCATCGCCGGCGCTCTCGACGGCATCCAGAAAACTTTCAATACCAATACAGCGATGATTCAAATCATCACCTCGTGGGTAACCCTCGGTGCGTTGGTTGGCGCACTCGTAGCTGGAACTCTCGCCGACAAGATCGGGCGACGACTCACCATTCTTCTCGCCGCAATTTTATTTGTGATTGGCGCTCTTCTTGAATCGCTTGCGCCAGGAACAACAGTCCTTGTCATTGGACGTCTCGTTGTTGGTTTCGGTGTGGGCGTCGCGTCCGTTGCCGCACCGCTCTACGCAGCCGAACAAGCACCCACCCGCCTGCGCGGTCGATTCGTTTCGATCTACCAACTCGCCATCACGATGGGCATTTTCGTTGCCTATCTCGTAAACCAAGCGCTCATCAGCAAAGACACGTGGCGAGTCATGCTCGGCGTTTCGGCAGTGCCCGCGATTCTTTTGTTCCTTGTCATGCTGCCAATGCCTGATTCACCCCGATGGTTTTTGAAAGTCGGCCGCAAGGACGACGCCATTAAGGCACTCAGCAAAGTTCGACCCGATGTGGATGCAACCGCAGAAATCAACGAGATCGAAGAAGCCTCACGCGAGGAAGATGAAAGCCCAGCGACGTGGGGCGAAGTCTTCTCAAAGAAACTACGCAAGCCACTCATGATTGGTATTGGTCTGGCCGTGTTCCAGCAGATCACCGGCATCAACGCCATCATTTATTACGCGAACAAGATTTTCGCTCAAGCCGGATTTGAAACTCCGCAAGGTCAGGCTGCAGCCACGACTTGGGCCATTGGTGCAGTCAACGTCCTCGCCACGTTGATTGCGGTTGTGTACGTCGATCGATTTGGCCGCAGGCCACTGCTGTTAGCCGGACTCGTCGGCATGACGCTCTCGCTGACCACCGTTGGCATCACATTCCATTTCATGGACAAGGCCGATACCAGCGGTGCCGGCGCAGGTGGGCCGACAACTGCTGGTCTCATCACGCTCGTTGCACTCGTGGTGTTCATCGCGTCATTCGCCTTCTCACTCGGACCCGTGGTGTGGACTGTGATCAACGAGATCTTCCCGAACCGAGTTCGCGGTCGTGCCGTCGCTGTCGCCACTGCTTTCAACTGGGGATCAGCCTGGCTCGTGAGCCAGTTCTTCCTCACCCTTATTGAATCCATCGGCAACTCTGCGACCTTCTACTTGTTCGCATTTTTCTCTGTCCTCGCCTATGTCTGGATCTGGAAGCGAGTCCCAGAAACTAAGGGGCGCACGTTCGAGGAAATCCAGATGATCTGGGGAAATGACAATCCTGTGCAGTCCCAGCGCGACGCTGGCACGCTGTAACCACCCGGTTAGCTGACCGGGATACCACGACCCGGGAGACCACCGTGCCTGATGCAGTAATCGTTGACGTCGTTCGCACCCCTGGCGGTAAGCGAAATGGATCCTTGTCGGGTTGGCATCCAGCCGACCTCGCCGGCGAAGTTCTTTCAACCCTCGTCGAACGAAACGATCTTGATCCTGCGCTCATTGAAGACGTACTCATGGGTTGCGTCTCTCAGGTTGGCGCACAGTCACTGAATATCGGACGTAATGCCGCGTTAGCAGCGGGCTTCCCTGAAACCGTCCCGGCCACCACCATCGACCGCCAATGCGGTTCATCACAACAAGCAGCGGCATTCGCCGCACAAGGTGTCATGGCCGGCGTACACGACATCGTGATCGCTGCTGGTGTTGAAGTCATGAGCTTGGTCCCCATGGGCGCGTCGTTTGGTCAAGGTGTTGGATTTCCATTCGGCTCGCGAGTTGAAGCGCGATACAAAGATGCTGGCGGACTCATCCCGCAAGGGTTGTCGGCCGAACTCATTGCCGAACAATGGAATCTCAGCCGCGAAGAACTCGATGAGTTTTCTGCTGAATCACAACAGCGCGCGGCCCGTGCCCGCGACGAGGGTCGTTTCGAACGAGAAATTCATCCAGTCGAGGCCCGCCGACGTGACAAGGACTCCGGTGAGATCATTCCCACCGACGGAATGTTGCGCAATGACGAAGGAATCCGCGACACCACCACCGCCGAGTCACTCGCTGCACTTAAGCCGGCGTTCACTCCAGACGGCGTCATCACTGCGGGTAACTCGTCACAAATCACCGATGGCGCGTCAGCAGCTCTCATCATGAGTGAAGCTGCGGCTTCGAAACTCGGACTCACCCCACGAGCGCGTTTTCATTCCTTCTCACTCGCAGGTGTTGATCCGCGCATCATGCTCACCGGACCAATTCCGGCGACGATAAAGATCCTTGAGAAATCCGGCCTGTCACTCGATGACATTGACCTCATCGAAATCAACGAAGCATTCGCTCCAGTTGTGCTTGCGTGGCAACGCGAACTCGGTGCCGACATGAACAAGGTCAACGTGAACGGTGGCGCAATCGCTCTTGGCCATCCGCTCGGCGCATCCGGCACTCGACTTCTCGGCACCCTGTTGTGCGAACTCGAGCGCACCGGTGGTCGATACGGATTGCAGACCATGTGTGAAGGTGGCGGTCTCGCGAACGCCACCATCATCGAACGGCTCTAACCTCCTCACATGGCCACCACAGAACCCATCGACGAACACGGACGGTGGCGTCCCAAACATCCGGTCATTGACCTCCTCGCCCTCGCCGGCGGAGTGGCCGCCGTTCTCGCCGGGTACGCACCGTTCAAGGTCATCGTGGCCGGCCTGGTGGCATGGCTCATCCTCCGTATCGGTGTGTTGATGCTGGGAGGGATGGCCCGTCCTATTCCTGAACCACCCCCTGTGGGTGAACTGCGAAAAGTGAAGATCACCTACCGCTGCGAGATCTGCGGAACAGAAGTCCGCATGACCGTTGCCCCCGACCAAGATCCTGAAGCCCCAAGGCATTGTCAGGATGACATGGTCATGATGACGCCCATCGACGACCTCTAAATCGTTCTCCACAGTCTGTGGATAACGATGGGAGTGGTCACCGGCTGTTTACCCTGTGTTGGGGCCCACTAGGGCGTCCGCGCAGACAGTTATCGGTACTGCGTTGCGGCGATGATCCCGCCGAGAATGAAGCCCAAGCCGCCGAGAAGCCACCAATTACTGGCCGCACCGGGCAAGAACAGATCCACGTAGTGGAAGAAGATCACAAAGAGCCCAATAAGGAAAAGAGCAAGCATGACCACAGGCAACCATGCGGGGCTTGGGGCGTGGAGTGTTGCCGATCGGGGCGTGTAGCGGGTTGAGGCTGCCGGCCCGTCATGGGCGGACTCGACCGACTTCTTGGTGGGGCCACCCTTTGGGGTCACGCGGCCGCCAGTACGACGAGAGGATGCAGGGCGCTTATCGGTAGCCATAGATGCCGAGCGTAGCGGGCGACGGGAAACTCGTCAGGCGCGAGCGGCCCCGGCCGATAGGGTCCTCGGGCGATGGCCGCACGCATCCTTGTCCTCGATAACTACGACTCGTTCGTCTTCAATCTGGTCCAATATCTGGGCGAGTTGGGGGCTGACCCGTTGGTGCATCGCAGCGACGCGCTCACGATCGAGCAGATCGAAGAACTCGCTCCCGATGGTGTGCTCATCAGTCCTGGTCCTGGTCGTCCCGAAGATGCCGGCCTCTCCAACGAGGTCATCACCACATTCGCTGGTCGCGTTCCTGTGTTCGGTGTTTGTCTTGGCCATCAATGCATCGGTCAGGTCTACGGCGGCGATGTTGTGCGTGCGCCACAACTCATGCACGGAAAGACATCGCTTATTTCGCACGAAGGCAAAGGTGTCTTTGCCGGCCTTCCCGACCCGTTCGAAGCCACGCGCTATCACTCGCTTGTTGTCGACCGCGACAGCGTGCCCGAGTGTCTTGAGATCACCGCACAAACCAATGACGGTTTAGTGATGGGACTTCGTCATCGTGACTTCGATGTTGAAGGCGTGCAGTTTCACCCGGAATCGATTCTGACCGCGGGCGGACATCAGCTCGTGGGCAACTTCCTCGAACGCTGCGGCCACTAAGCGATACGCACAACCGAATTGGCGCGGCCCAAAGGCCGCGGCCGATTTAGTTCGTTGACGTTGTTGTTGAAGCCGTCGTCGTTGTTGTTGAAGCCGGCGGGCCAGTTGACACGGTGATCTCTACGCTCGAACCCTTGGCCGCCTTCGTTCCAGGCGTTGGGTTCGTGCTGATGACCGTACCGACCGGTTGTGTCGCGCTTGTCGCTTGCTTCGTCGTCACCGTGAACCCGGCTTGACCAAGTTGGTTCGAAGCGCTTGCTGCATTCAGACCAATCACGTTCGGGATCGAAACATCGCCGGCGCCTGACGACACGGTGATGGTCACCACAGAATTCTTGGTTGCCTTTGCATTCGCACTCGGCGACTGAGAAATAACTGTGCCCTTGGCGACAGTGTCGCTTGACGCTTCCTTCACTTCTGGAATGAAGTTATTCGTCTTCAACAATGATTCAGCCGCGGCCTGCGTACGACCAACAACATCAGGAACCGTTGCATCGCCGATACCTGAGCTCACAGTGATCTCTACCGTTGAGCCCTTGTCGGCATTGGTGTTGCCCTTTGGTGACTGCTCAAACACCTGATTCGCGGGGACGCTGTCGTTCGCCACGTTCTTCACTGACACCTTGAAACCCGCAGTACTCAGGGCATTTGTGGCATCGGTAACGTTCTTGCTGGTGACATCAGGTACGGAGACCTTTACAACTGACTTGCCCATGCTTGAACCAACAAAGAACAAAATGAGCGCGATCAGAACAAGTGCGCCGATGGTGAGCCCGACATAAAGGCCCGTGCGATTTTGCTTCGGGGGTGGCGAGTACTCACCCGAAGTTGTGGGCGGACCACCGAAGCCGGCACCACCAGCACCAGTAGCTGCGGGAACCATCGTTGTTGCATCGGCGGGAGCAGCACCGGCAAGCCCAGCGCCGATTACGACACCAGCTGCTACGCCAGCACCGCCGGCAATGAAACCAGCAGCAAGAACTGGCTGACCTTCAAGGAAGCGACGAAGATCGGAACGAAGATCTTCAGCAGATGCGTATCGCTGACCCGGATCTTTTGCGAGCAATTTGAGATCGATCGCTTCAAGCGCGGGAGGAATATTTGGATTGATGCGACTGGGCGCAACCGGTGCTTCCTGCACGTGCTTGTACGCAACCGCAACTGGTGAATCGCCCGAAAATGGCGGACGCGCGGCAAGCATTTCGTAGAGCACACAACCGAGTGAGTAAAGGTCTGAACG
>CAEUNJ010000010.1_pt1 | contig 31006 bp, 29 predicted proteins | sample 7263841 | NCBI WGS metagenome assembly CAEUNJ01 (sample SAMEA6814163, study PRJEB35770) | uncultured Microthrixaceae bacterium | biome: Freshwater; feature: Freshwater reservoir; material: water | place: Czech Republic | collected 2017-06-27 | depth 30m m
CGGCTGGGTTGAAGTGGCCCCCAGAAATATGGCCAACCGCATAGGCCATCGTCAGCACGGTGAGGCCAAACGCAAACGACACACCGACAAGACCGATACCCAATTGAATGCCATCGCTGCTGCTAATCAATTTTGCCGCCAGCACAGCACTGCCACAGCCGCCGAGAACCAGCCAGAACGTTCCGATCGCCTCGGCAATGAGCTTCTTGCCCATGTCCATTGATTCCCCCTTGGGGTGTCGTGTATCGCCGGGAGTCGGCGACGGAGAAAACGGTAGAAGCAGCGGTCCCACGATGGGTGGATGGATGAATAAATTGCGTTCAAGCGCGAGGGAGCCCAAAAAGTGAGGCCATACGCCGGCACATGGCAGGCTCCTATCGTGACTCTTGAACTTCCTCTCGCAACCGACCTCCGCACACTGCTGACCCTTGAAGCAGTGAGCCCCGATGCGTTCCTCGCCCCAAGCGCGCATACCGGATGGGGTCGGATTTACGGCGGTCAAGCAATCGCTCAAGCCCTCCGCGCCGCTGCACTCACCGTTGACGATGGACAGATTCCCCATTCAATGCACGCGTATTACGTCCGCCAAGGTGATGAAGCAGCGCCTGTTCTCTACGAAGTGGAACGGATTCGCGACGGTCGTTCGTTCTCCACCAGACAAGTTGTCGCATCGCAGTCCGGTGGTGCGATTCTCAATTGCATCGCGAGTTTTCATACGCCGGAAGAAAGCGAAGAGCGTGAGGCAACGTTTCTGCCCGCTGATACTCCGAGGCCCGACGCGCTCGAGGATGAAGAAACACCCCTGTTCTTTCAGACTCGAGCCCTCCGAGATGGTCATGGCATGGCCAAAACTGCATGGATGCGAGCCAATCAGTCATTTGGTGATGACCCAGTGATGAATGCGTGTGCACTCGCCTACCTCTCAGATGAGCATCTTCTTGGAGCGGCACTCACAGGACACAGCCTCATCGGCGATTTCGAGAAACTCATGACGGCAAGCCTCGACCACGTACTTTGGTTTCATCGTCCGCTACGCGTCGACGATTGGTTGTGCTTTACCCTCGATGGTCAAGGCATGGCCGACGCCCGTGGACTTTCTGTCGCTCGAGTTTTTGATCAGTCCGGAACCCACGTGGCCACAGCTGCTCAAGAAGCCCTCGGCCGCCCTCGCCGCTAAGAAATCTTCACGATTTCACCAGATATTTCCTGAAACTCAGCAGCGAAGACGACTCAATCTGTGTCATCGTCAAGGGGTCATGCCTGATGATCCCACTACTGCCCAAGAACCCGACGCCAACGCTGCTGGCCCGATGACCCCACCCCCGGCGACGGGTATGGGCACCGAGCGTCCTGAAGAAGTTCCACCCACTGGCGGTCCCATCGCCCTCGAGCGCACCTTCGCATTCATCGATATCTGCGGATTCACTGCACTCACCGAACGTCATGGACCACGCCGAGCTGTTCGTGCGCTCGAAGTCTTCCGAACACTCGTAAAAGAAGTTGCCGGTCGCCGCGGCGTGCGCGTTGCCAAATGGTTAGGCGATGGCGTTCTTCTTGTCGGAGTAAAGCCTGGCCCCATTGTGGCGACCGTTGCCGAAATGACAGGCCGATTCGAATCATTTGCGATCGACCTTCGCGCAGGTGTTGCCAGCGGAACGGCCTTGTTGTTCGATGGCGACGATTACATCGGTCGCCCTGTCAATCTTGCTGCTCGGCTTTGCGACGAAGCCGAACCTGGCCAATTACTCGCACACCCGTCAGCGCTTAATGGCGTACCCGATTGGGTTGAGATCGGACCACCGAGCGAGGTCACCGTTCGAGGCGTCGGCCCGATCGAAGGCGTTCGTCCGCTGCGACCTGCCGCAGATGTGCAGTTCCCTCCGGAACCAAATCGCGATTCAGAGCTCTAAGCCGAACGTCATCGTCACGCATTCGGTCACCGGTTACTGACCGCTTGGTGTCTGAACTTCGACCCCCGCTATGCTCTCTCGTCTGCTGAGGCTTTGCCCGACAGAGCAAGCGTGACACCGGCCCCCATCGTCTAGCGGCCTAGGACACCACCCTCTCAAGGTGGACGCACGGGTTCAAATCCCGTTGGGGGTGCCACGCAGGGTTTGCATGGCTCCGTTCAGGGACTTTCACCAAGTCCGAACCGGGCCTGCATCGCCGCCACTTCCAACTTGTCCACAGAAGGTGGCAGAACGGTCTCCCTCTATTAGTGTTTCGTCACCGAAGACACGTCTTCTGACTGTCTCAGCACCTATCAAGGGGATCCGCATGACACTCGAGGGAATCGACCTCCTCGATCTCGACCGCTTCCAGCGCCTCGAGCACTACCAAATGTTTGACCGACTTCGCGCCGAAGACCCGGTGAGTTGGCACGAGTATCCCAACGCCCAGGGTTTCTGGAACGTCGTCAAGCACAAGGACCTCGTTGGAGTGAACCGCGATACCGGGCTGTTCTCTTCGGAATCAGGCGGCATCTCGATCCTCACCCCGGACGAGTTCCCAGGCGAAGCACAGGGCAACGACCCTCGCGGTCTGATGATGCTCTACATGGATCCCCCGAAGCACACGCGCTATCGCCTTCTAGTGAACAAGGGTTTCACCCCGCGCATGATCGGCTTGATCGAGAAGTACCTCGAGCATCGTGCCGTACTTATCGTCGACAACATCATTGAACGCGGTTCATGCGACTTTGTTGTCGACGTCGCTTCGGAACTTCCGCTCCAGGCCATCGCCGAAATTATGGGTGTTCCGCAAGAAGACCGGATGAAACTGTTCGATTGGTCAAACCGCATGATCGGCATCGACGATCCAGAATTCGCCGACGCTGACGGCGCTGCAGCCTCTGGCGAACTCTTTATGTACGTCAACGAGCTCGGCAAGCAACGCAAGGCCGATCCTCGCGACGACATTGTCACCAAGCTCATCAATTCAGAGGTCGAAGGCGATTCGCTCTCCGAACTCGAGTTCGACATGTTCATGATGCTTCTGACCGTCGCCGGCAATGAGACCACCCGCAACACCACGTCGTGGGGCATGTGGGCGCTCATGCAGAATCCTGAGCAATATGCCGCGTTGGCAAATGACATCGACGGCAAACTCGACGTCGCTATTGAAGAAGTGCTTCGCTGGGCAACGCCGGTGTATCACTTCCGCCGCACCGCCTTGGACGACACAATCATTGGTGACAAGGAAATCAAAAAGGGCGACAAGGTCGTCATGTGGCATATCAGTGCTGATCGTGACGAAGAGGTCTTCGACGATCCTTACCAGTTCAACATCGAGCGTTTCCCGAACGAGCACATCGCGTTCGGCGGCGGTGGCCAGCATTTCTGTCTCGGCGCCAATCTCGCTCGCATGGAACTCAAACTGATCTTCCGCGAGATCATGGAGCGCATTCCCGACATGAGCCTTGCTGGCGATGTTGAGATCCTGCGCTCGAACTTCATTGGTGGCGTCAAGCACATGCCCGTCACCTACAGCGCTGGTGCTCGCCGTAACCCGGCACCGCTCGCAACTGCGTAAGCACTGTCACTGCAATACGAACACGAAGCCGTCGACCTGCATTGGTCGGCGGCTTCTTCGCGTCAGAGCAATCTCTCGTTAAGAGCAGAAGACTTACTGGGCTCAGTCGGCGGCTTGATACTCCGCAAACATTGCGACTTCTTCGTCTTTTCTTGGATAGGCGAACCAAACCAACGCCATTCCGAGCGCCATGGCCAACGCCCCAGCAGCAAACGCCCAGTGTTGGCCATCAAGGAATGATTCTCGGGCTGCGTTCGTTATCTGCGATGCATATTGCGGATACGTCGATGCGACGTTTTCTGCGCTCGAGAACGACCTCGTGAGTTGACCCACAACCTGGTCAGAGATCGTCGCCGTCTGTGGCGTGGCCTCAATCTGCGAGTCGAACGACTTCACATAACCGGCTGTCAAGAGTGCGCCGAAAATCGATTGCATGATCGCGCCACCAAGATCTCGTTGAAGATCCGCTGTTGCCGAAGCCATGCCGGCTTTTCGCACCGGCACCGCACTTGTAAGCGCACGCGAGGCAGGAGTGCCGGCCAATGCGACGCCCGCTCCCAGAAACACATAGCCCAAGCTGACCATGGCAAATGATGAACGTTCGTTCCAAAGAAACAGCATGACGCCGAATCCCAACATGCAACAGACGTAACCAAGCATCAGCGTTACGCGTGAACCATATTTTTCAATGAGTCTTGCTGAATGCGGTGCCAACAGCACCATGACAAAGGCTGCAGGAAGAACGCTCAACCCCGCTGTCCATGTCGAATACCCAAGGACATTCTGCAGATACTGCTGCCCAATAAACATGGCCCCCATAAGAGAACCAAAGACCAAAATTCCGGCAATTGCAGCGACCCAAAATGGCCTACGACTCGCATAGTGCAAGTCGTAGAGCGGAACTTCCACCCGGCGCTGACGAAGAACGAAAGCGCCGATCGCTGCTGCGCCAACGATCGCGAAGATCAGAGCCTCGGTCATCATCCCTGGTTCCGGAGCAAAACTTATGGACAGCACCACAGCACCCACCATGACAACGGAAAGAATGCCGCCAAGGTTGTCTACTGGTTCGGTCGACTCATGCACATGTGACGGAACAAATTTCCACGCGCCGAGAAAGGCAACTGCAGCCAGAGGCAGCGTGATGAGAAAGACCGAGCCCCACCAAAAGTACATAAGCACCGCTCCGGCAGTCAGCGGACCGAGCGCAGCCATCGCACCGCCAAGTGCCGACCAAAGTGCAATCGCTTTCGTTCGAGCCGGACCACTCCACAATGCTGCAATCAGTGACAACGTCGTGGGGAATGCCATGCCCGCGGCAAGACCGCCCACGATCCGGGCACCAATCAGAACTTCAAGGCTTGGTGCCCACGCGGCCAAGATCGATGCAGGAACCGCAAGCCCAGTGCCAACAAGCAGCATCATTTTCCGACCATGACGATCGCCCACCGCTCCGAGCCACAGCACAGAAGCCGCAAGCCCGAGAGAGTAAGCAACCGCCACCAAATTGAGCCCGGTTTGCGAGGCATCGAAGTGGCGCCCGATATCTGGCAAGGCGACATTTGCGACAGAAAGGTTCAGGTTCGCAACGGTCGCTACGAGAATGAGCGAGCCAAGTACGAGCCCAGCGCGAGCAGGATGATTCGAAGGGGTGACGTCAGCCATAAGGGCAGTTTGGTCCAGAATCAGCAGTTCTCTGCGCCAAAATCACGAGGCTCAAGAACATTGACATAGTCCAAGACCTGCCGTACCGTGCCTCGCGTGCCCGCACCCCCAACCATCGCTGACGCCGAACGATCACTCGAGCGACTCTTTCGGCTCACAGTGAATCGAGCCGTGCACCATCGCCAGACTGCGGCTATCGGAGTTGACGTCACCCGTGCCGGTTACGCAATCCTGCGCTCTCTTGCCGATTCCGGCGACATGCCGATGGGGCAGTTAGCTCGTCGTTGCTCGATGGACCCCGCCGCAGCGAACCGACAGGTTCGTGTCCTTGAAGATGCCGAACTTGTTGAACGCGTTACAGACCCAGATGATGCTCGTCTTGCCGTGGCACGGCTCACCGCAAAAGGACGTCGCACACACGACCGCATTGTTGGCCTGCGTGTCGAACAGATGACTGACGTACTCGGCGACTGGTCTCAGCAGGACTGCAGAGAACTTGTACGACTTGTTGACCAACTGGTCGCAGATCTTCGATCAACCCCAATACGAACCGACACACTCACCGCCAAGGAGCAACCATGAGCCGTATTACAAGCGAACGTCGCATCGACTATGCCGGATCAGTGCACGATGAACGCGAGATCGAAGCCGTTGTCGAAGTCCTACGCGGTGGGCCGACGTCCATGCGTATCGGCAAGAACGTCAAGGCCATGGAACGTCGTGTCGCCGACCTCTTTGAAAAAAAGCGCGGCGTGATGTGCAATTCCGGAAGTTCTGCGTTGTATCTCGCCTACGAAGCCATCGATCTTCAGCCTGGTGATGAAATCGTCACGAGTGCGGTGACCTTCTCCACCGATGTTGCTCCCGTCGTTCGCAAGGGTGCCGTTCCCGTGTTCGTCGACGTCACACCAGATACCTTCCAAATCGACGTCAATCGGATTGCCGAGATGATTACGCCGAAGACCCGGGCGATCATGGCGCCGAACCTGATCGGCAACTGCCCCGATTGGGATGTCATCCGTGGAATTGCCGACGAGCACCATCTGCTCGTTATCGAAGACTCCTGTGACGCACTCGGACAAACGTTGCGGGGGACTTCCACCGGCACTCGCGCCGATATTTCGCTCACCAGTTTCGCTCTCTCTCACATCATCACCGCCGCCGGAACTGGCGGAATGGTGTGTTTCGACAATGACGAGCTCGCTGACCGCGCGTTGTTGTTCCGCAGGTGGGGCCGCCGCTCTGAACTTCAACTTTTCGGCTCACTAAAGGGCAAAGAAAACCGCTTCTTCAGTGCACTCGACGATGGACTCGAATACGACAACATTTTCATCTTCGATGAAAACGGCTGGAACTTCGAACCATCAGAACTCTCAGCTGCATTTGGCCTTGTTCAGTTGGACAAGTTGGATGACAACCTTGCACGTCGCCAGCGCAGTTTTGCAATCACGAGTTCTCATCTCGCCAAGTATCCGCATCTGTTCATCCTCCCCCAGCTGACAGATGGCATCGAAACGGGCTGGCACATGTTCCCGTTCATCATTCAGCCTGATTCAGGCATTCGCCGCGCCGACCTTCAGCAGTGGATGGAATCCCATGGCGTCGACACCCGCATGGTTTGGACGGGAAACATCACTCGCCAACCAATGCTTCGCGGGCAAGAGTTCCGCGTTCCTTCCGATGGCCTCCCCAATGCCGACCGCGTCATGGAATGGGGTCTCATCGTCCCCAACAACCATTCGCTCTCAGACGACGACTGCAATTACATCGGCGAATGCATCGACGGATTCGTCGCGGAAAAGGGTTTGTAATGGCTGGTCGCTTCGAAGGACGTCGTGTTGTGGTCACCGGTTCAAGCCGGGGCATCGGCGCAGCGATCGCCGAACGAATGGCAGCGGAAGGCGCGAACCTCGTGCTCACGGCACGGACCCTTGACCAACACGAGAGCCTTGAGGGAAGCCTGAACGCGACCCGGGACCGACTCGCCCGTTTCGGCACAACCGTGGCCATCGTCGTCGCTGATCTCACCGATCCGGTTGACCGACTCCGCGTCATTCCCGAGGCGACTGAAGCGCTTGGGGGTCACATCGAAATCCTCGTGAACAATGCAGCGGCTTCGATCCAAGCTCCTCTCACGGGATTCTCGGTGAAGCGCCGCAACATCATGTTTGAAGTCAATGTGAATGCTCCACTTGATCTCGCTCTCGCTGTAGCTCCCGCAATGGTCGAAGCCGGCGAAGGTTGGATCGTGAATTTGTCGAGTGGCAGCGCGAAGTTCTGGGGCGGTCCTTCCGACCCCATTGAGCCAACTTCGCCAAACATTTCGGCCTACGGAGCATCAAAAGCTGCGCTGAACCGAATCAGTAATGGCCTTGCGATGGAACTCTACGGAACCGGAGTTCGCGTCAACACTGTTGAACCGCGCGCTGCAGTGTTGTCCGAAGGAGCGGCCGCTCTCGTAGGACATCGTTTACGGCCCGACCAGATCGAATCCATGGAAGCAATGGTCGAAGGAACGCTCGTGCTTTGTGATTGCGCTCCACACATCACCGGTCGCATCACCGTGAGCCTCGACAACATCGAGGAATTTGGCCTCGAGGTACGCAACCTCGACGGCAGTTCTCGCTCTTAGCGGTCAACCGATCCGCCCGGAATCACCCGATCAGCAGGGTCATAAAGCGCCATAGGAATGACCGTACGACCAAGTAGTAACGTTTGAATTTTCCGAAGGGGGAACACCATGTTCGATCTCAAGATCACCAATGGCACAATCGTCGACGGCACCGGAGCCGACCGTTTCGTGGGCGATATCGCCATCACCAACGGTGTCATCGTGGCAGTACAGCGCGGCGGAGGTCTCCAAGGAGACGCAGCCGAAGTTATCGATGCCACTGGCATGATCGTGGCTCCCGGCTTCGTCGACATTCACACCCATTACGACGGTCAGGTCACATGGGACGGGCTTCTTGAGCCTTCGAGCCAACACGGCGTCACCACCATCGTCAGTGGCAACTGCGGTGTCGGCTTCGCTCCGGTTCGTCCTGGCTATGAAGACGCTCTTATCGAACTTATGGAAGGTGTCGAGGACATTCCCGGCACTGCTCTTACTGAAGGCATGACCTGGGGTTGGGAATCATTCCCCGGTTATCTCGACAAACTTGAAAAACTCGATCTCGCCGTCGACTTCGGCGTACAGATCGCCCACAGCGCGGTTCGTACCTATGTCATGGGTGAGCGCGGCGCACGAAACGAGGCCGCCTCGTCCGAGGACATCGACCTCATGGGCAAGTACGTCACCGAAGCCGTCGAAGCCGGCGCACTCGGCTTCTCCACTTCACGCACACTCGGCCATCGCGCCATGAATGGTGAACCGGTTCCCGGCACCTTCGCTGCCGAAGATGAACTCTTTGGCCTTGGTCGCGCAATGGCTCGCGGCGGCGCTTCCGTATTTGAGCTCGCCCCCATGGGTGCGGCTGGCGAAGACATCATCGCTCCGAAAACTGAAGTCGAGTGGATGAAGCGTCTCGCTGCTGACATCGACTGCCCTGTTTCATTCGCTCTCATTCAGGTAGACGCCGCTCCCGACCTGTGGCGCGAAATCATGGCCGAGTCGCTTGCTGCTCATGACGCTGGCGCACCGATTTACCCGCAAGTTGCCGCACGCCCATTCGGCATGCTGCTCGGCTTCCCCGGACACCATGCCTTCTCAAAGCGTCCGACCTATGTCGAATTACGGGCAAAGTTGTCTCACGAGGAACTCGCCGCCGAGCTTCTGAAGCCTGCCGTCAAAGCCAAGATCCTTTCCGAAACCGATCTTCCCTCCGACCCCAATGTTTTGTTCGACGGAATGAACGCACTCGCTCAGGGAATGGTCGATCGCACGTACTCGCTTGGCTCTCCAGTTGATTATGAACCAACCCCCGACAAAACCATTGCGGCAATCGCAAAGGTTCAAGGACGCGATCCGCTCGAGGTGTTGTACGACACATACAGCGAACACAACGCTGGGGCAATGTCGATGGTGCCGTTCTTCAATTATTCAGAGGGCAATCAAGACGCCGTGCGCGAAATGTTGCTCCACCCCGCGGGTGTTGCCGGCCTTTCTGATGGCGGCGCTCACTGCGCAATGATTTGCGACGCCTCCTACCCCACCTACCTCCTCTCTTTCTGGGCAAAGGAAGGCGGACGCACCCGCGGACCAGGCCTTCCAATTGAGTACGTGGTCAAAAAGCAGTCACTCGACACCGCGACCCTCTACGGCCTCAACGACCGCGGCGTGATCGCTGAAGGCAAAAAGGGCGATATCAACATCATCGACATGAACCGCATCGAGGTTGGTCGGCCCCATATGGCCTATGACCTTCCCGCCGGCGGCAAGCGCTTGCTTCAGGGAGCAACCGGCTACGTCAACACCATCGTGAGTGGTGTCGTCACCCGCCGCAATGGCGTCGACACTGGTGCACGACCCGGACGCCTGGTCCGCGGTCAGCGATAACTCGCAGCGCTCGCAACAGTTCTGAAACCAACTACACCCTCACGGAGAAATACATGTCTTCATCACTCGCAGGTCGCACCGCAATCGTCACCGGCGGCGGCACTGGTATCGGCGCAGCGTGCGCAACACGTCTCGCTGGAGATGGAATGAACGTCACGATTTGTGGCCGCACTGAAAGCAAACTCACCGACGTTGTGGCCCGCATCAAAGCCAGCGGTGCATCTGGTCAGATCCGTCATCAGGTCACCGACGTCACGGTTGAGAGCGATGTTGCAGCACTTGTCGCCGGCCACGTCGATGCATTCGGTCGTCTCGATGGTTTCGTTGCGAATGCCGGTGGTGGCGGCGGAATGGGCCCGTACCACTTGCTCGACACCGAAGAATTCATTCGTGTCCTTCACCTCAATGTTCTCGGAACAATGCTGTCGGTAAAGCACTCAGTTCCTCACCTTGTCGCTGCTGGCGGCGGATCATTCGTCGGCATGTCGTCACTTGCCGGACACAAGACTCACGTCATGTTTGGCGCCTATTGCGTCGCTAAAGCAGGCATCGAAGAAATGATGAAGAACGCCGCCGACGAGTTCGGCGAAGTGAAAGTTCGCTTCAACGCCATTCGCCCCGGTTTCATCTCCACCGAAATCATGGAAGGGATCCCGCGCGAATCGGCGGTGTACGACTCCTACATCGTCAACACACCTCTCGACGATGTCGGCGAACCCGAAGACGTCGCCAATCTCGCCCGTTTCCTTCTCAGCGATGAAGCGCGCTGGATTACCGGTACCGCAATCAACTGCGATGGCGGACATCACTTGCGCCGAGGCCCCGATTTCCGTTCGTTCATCGAACCCGCCATTGGCCACGACGCACTCGTTGCCAAAAAGCCCGTCGGCGCCTGAGTCCGAGTTGAAACTCGGTCTCTACTTCGACCTGCGCAATCCAGAGCCATGGGCCCGCCCATGGCCTGAGGTGTACGGACGTGCACTTGATCTTGTTGTCGAGGCCGAACAACTGGGCGCAGCATCAGTGTGGTTCTCCGAGCACCACCTCTTCGCGGATGGCTATTTGCCGCAGCCATTGACCTTTGCTGCAGCCGCAGCGGCAAGAACCTCACGAGTCCGAATCGGTACGGCTGTCCTTTTGGCCGCCCTTCGACCAGCATCCCTGGTGGCCGAAGAGGTTGCGGTCATTGATCAGTTAGCGAACGGTCGACTCGAACTCGGAATCGGAGCGGGTTACAGCGTTCCGGAATATGAGCTCTACAACACCGACATCTCCAAGCGTTACGGGCTCACCGACGCGGCAGTTACAGAAATCCGCCGACTCCTTGACGACGGCATCGTTACTCCCCCCGCTGCACAGAACCCGTTTCCGATCTGGCTTGGCTACCAGGGGCCACAGGGCGCCAAGCGCGCTGGTCGACTCGGTGTTGGCCTGTTGAGTCTCGATCGGGCACTGCTTGAGCCCTACCGAGAAGGTCTCGTCGAGGGCGGACACAGTCCTGCAGTTGCCCGCACTGGTGGCATGCTCGACATCATCGTCGCCGATGACCCCGAAGCAGCATTCGAACGCATCCTCCCCCACTACGCACACCAATTGAACTCCTACCGTGCCGCCGCCGCTGCTGGCTCGGGTCGCGATGCGCCGAAGGAGATCACCATCGAGAAATTGCGAGGTGGCGCGGCGAAGACGGGTCAGATTCCCGGACTTCGTGTGCTCACCCCAGCCGATTCCATCGCAGCAATCAAGGAAGCAACGAACGGTTCACCGGTGGAACACGTGTATCTGTGGGCCAGCGTCGCCGGCATGCCCGACGAACTCGTCGAACGTCACGTGGAACTCACCTGCACGCGGGTTGCCCCCTACCTCTAATTCGCAACGAGCGAATCAATCGGTCTCAGGGAGTGGCGGCAAGAGACCAAGGTTGCGAGCGATCGCTTGAGCCTCGTGATAGCTACCGTTCTTCTCTGTTGTCGCACCCTTCGTGGCTAACCAAACAATCGCTTCACCGACGATCGAAGGCTCAACGCCACGTGCAGCTATCTCGCCGAGTTCGGTGACCATCTTCGTGCGTTCTGTCGCCACGAATCCTGGATCAACGGTGAACGCAATAATTCCTTGATCGCCATATTCAAAGGCCAACCGATCAGCAGCACGATGAAAGCCCGCCTTCGATGCGCAGTAGGCCAATTGCGGACCGCCCTGGCCGATTGGGAACTTCAACTTCCACTTTCCCGAACCGGAACCAATATTGATAACGGTTCCACCACCTCGCGTGATCATGTGCGCAACCTGCGGTTGCAGCAGCAATAACTGAGCGGTGAGGTCGCCCCACATCTGATTGATGAGATCTTCTGGATCGGTATCGAGGAAATACTTGGGCCCGCCGCCACTCACAAAGATCGCATTGTTCACAACAACATCAAGATGTCCGAGCCCAGAAATTGCTGACTCGACTGCAGGTACGAGTGCATCACGATCGAGAAGATCAAGCGGAATCTGGACCGCACGTCGACCAAGCGATTCGATCTCGGCTGCGGTCGACGCCAAACTTCCCGGCAGTACCATGCCGTCATCAGTCAACGAAGTGGGATCGCCATCGATAACTGTTCGAGCGGTAATCGCAACATCGAAACCTGCCTGCGCCAGGGCAATCGCAGTTGCGCGACCAATGCCCCTACTCGCACCGGTAACGAGTGCAGTTTGATTTTCAGCCCTCATGACGGAGCGGTCCAGAGCGTTTGGCCTCGCGCTTCGCGGAACAGGCGACGAGCATCAGGGAATGAGTGATTGTCGTGGTCCTCGCCCCAGGTGGAGATGCCATCGAACGACCAGCGGGTCAGGCAATTGATGGTGTACAAGTTCGGATTAATCAAAAATCCAAGAGAGTTTGTGGTCTCACCGCGAGCACTAAACGAACGACCACGTTCATCGACACCATCGAGTTCCACCACAAGCGGGAAGCCTTCCCGATCGCGTTCAATGACCCGGCGTTCGCCGCTTTTCAACTTCGCCCACTCCCCATCGACCATGTACGAACCGTGGATAGCGATAGCACCGTTGCCGAAATCCATCGTGATCGCGTGAAACGCGTGTCTGTCTGATGCAGTCGCGTAGCTATAACCACCCCGCATCGTCGCGCCGCCATGAATTCCCTGACCAAACTGCGGTCGCGGCCCCCACGAACGATCGCGGAACCCGTAGGCGTCAACAGCAATCGTTTCACCGTGCAGAACAACCGCGCCCTGATAGCGACACGGCTGGTCTACGTGGGATTCACCCAACATGTTGGGCGCCACGATGCCCGTGACCGTGAGGTCGACATGGATTTCATCGCCGCCGTCGGGATCGTCGTAGCGAACACGCCATTTCTTCTGCGGCTCGAGGCATTCGTAACGAATGCCATTAGCGAGCGTGAGATCGGTCAGTTGCTGATCCCCTAGTGGGAGGTGCCAGAACTGCTTTGCATACACACAGGTTTCGGGCCGTTCATTCCGACCATCCCAAAAAAATGCACCGCCAGCAGCGACACCCTGATTCGTCTTGAAATACGGGTAAAGCTGGCCCGACAAATTGCGCTCCGGAACAGCAAACGTGAACCAGCAAGTTTCTGTCCACTCAGGGTCGCCAGTTGTCGGCGGGTGAAATTCATCTTCGGGATGCATGGCGATCAACTAAACGCCAGACCCGTAACCATGGCCGAGCTCAAACCACTATCGACATGCAGATTCTCGCCGTTAATGAACGCAGCCGCATCGCTACCCATAAACGCAAGTGAAGGAGCAATATCGGTAGCAACGGCCATTCGACCATTGCCCTGAACGCCCACCGCCCAGTTGATGGCGTCTTCGCCCATCGACACTTTGAAATCCGCCATCAGTGGCGTGTCAACGGGAGCGGGACAAATGCTGTTAATGCGAATGCCATTTCGAATTGCCGAATACGAACGACGCATTGTGTACACCTGCATGCACATCTTTGAAAAGGCATACACGTCGTTGACGACCTCGGGGTGCCCTTCGCACCAATCAAGGAACGCGTCCCAGTCAGCGATTTCTAGAAGCTCGGTGATTTCAGCGACCTGAGCGGGCCAACCGTTTCCTGCCATCGAAGCGGTGTACACAATTGTTCCGCCCTTGGTGATGCGATCAATAAGTCCGTCGGTGAGCCGGCGCGATGCGGCGACATTGACTGCCATGCAGGTGCGAACCCCAGCGTTCGCAGCTACACCTGCATTCGAGAACACCACGTCGATTGGTCCTTCAATCTGTGCGATTGCAGCATCGACGGATGCGGGGTCAGCGAGGTTGACTTCGATGAATGTGTCACATCGGCCGGTAGGGGCTTTTATGTCGAGAATGGTGAGATGTTCGACGCCGAGTTCGCCCAGCAGTTCAGCGAGTGCGGCACCAATACCGGTAGCGCCTCCCGTAAGAACGACGCGCTTACCGGCATAACTGAACAGATTTGTCATGGAACCAATCCCCCAAGATCACGGGCCGCCACCCAGCGGCCGTGGGATCGAACCTACGAGTGGGCCGGAAAAGTGTCAACATCGCTGCATGCAAATCCGCCGACTGACCCCTGCGCTCGGTGCCGAAATCACCGGCCTCGATCTCACCTCCGATTTCGACGACGCGACCCTCGATGCAGTGCATGACGCACTGGTTCAGAACCAGGTGCTCGTCATCCACGCCCCGGGGCTGACACCTGAGCAACACATGGCCCTCGGTCGCCGCATCGGCGAGATCGAAATCCATGCGTTCTTTCCCAACCTTGGGCCCGGACTCGAACACGTCAGCGTCCTCGATTCCGATGAGGGAAACACCGCCTCGATGTGGCATACCGACGAAACCTTTCTTCCTCATCCGCCGATGGGAACGCTCACTCAGGCCAAGACATTGCCCGAGGTTGGTGGCGACACGATGTTTGCTTCAACATCCGCTGCATACGACGCGCTGTCACCCAACATGAAGCTCTATCTTGACGGCCTCACTGCTCTTCACGATCTGAGCCGGACGACTGAGCTTCGCTACCGCTTTGGCGGAGCTTCACCGCAGCAATACGCCGATGCAATCGCCCAGGACCGCCGCACCGCTCACCCCGTAGTGCGGGTGCATCCGGAAACTGGCGCCAAGGGTCTGTTTGTCAACCCGACCTATACCCGTCACATCGTTGGCCTTCCGCCCGATGAGAGCGACGCGATCTTGGCGTTCCTCTTTCAGCATTCAGTCAAGGAACACTTCACCTATCGCCACCACTGGCGAGAAGGCGACCTGCTCATGTGGGACAACCGCTCAACGATGCACCGCGTACTCAATGATTTCCCCGGCCGCCGCCTCATGTACAGGGTGTCAGTGGTCGGTGCCGCCGCACGCTGACCACGCGTCATACGCCATTTCAAACGGCTAGTTTCAATCCCACTAGGGGGCGTTTCGCCCGCGTTCGAAAGCGAAGGAAAACATGGCATACCCACTCGATCCCGGCGGCCTCCACGACTATCCGATGAAGGTCGGATCCATGTTGCTCACGATGGTTGACCCCAACCCTGGTTTCGAATCTGCGTACAACCGCTGGTACGAGCGAGATCACTTTTACGCAGGATGCATGGTGGCCCCGCATCAGATGTCAGGTTCACGCTGGGTTGCCACGCGAAGCCTTAAGGATCTTCGCTGGCCCGAAGGCGACACCGCCGTCGCCAACCCCACTGATTCAGGTTCGTATGTGGCGATCTACTGGATCGAAGGTGGACACCACGACGATTGGAACAACTGGAGCACCGAGCGCGTCACATGGCTCTACACCAATAACCGAGGTTTTCCCGAACGCAAGCACACCCATACGAACCTTTTCGACTTCATTGGTTCGGCAAATCGCGATGCCGATGGCGTTCCGGTCGATGTTGCTCTCGACAGCGCGTACGACGGGATTTTCAACGTGTTCTTCGATGCACGCGACGGCCACACGGCGAAGAGCGTTCACGCCGACATCGAGAAGTCGGGCATTTACGCCGATCTCATGAATGGTTCCGACATTGAACTGGTGTCTTCTTGGCAGCCAGTGGCAACGCCAGCCGCCGATCAGCCCATGGACCTAGGTTCACCAGCGGGCGGCACCGAACGGCTTGTTCAGGTCATTTTCGTACGCGGCGATGTCACCAAAGCTACGAAACGCATGAAGGCCTACACCGATGCCGTCGAAGCCGCTGGCCTCGCCGATGTGCATCTCGTGGCACCTTTCTTCCGCACCGTGGTTGGCACCGATACCTACGCCAACGAACTGTGGTGAGAGGCGAAGCCCGTCGACTGATGACCCCGATTCCCATCGCATGAAACCCGAGCAGGTTGCCGAGGCTGTTCCCACCATTGCATTACAAACGTGGATAACCGCCAACGTTGCGAGTGCGCAGGGTCCGGTCACGGTTTCGCATCTCTCAGGAGGTTCTTCGAACCTCACGTTCCGAGTACGAGACGACGCCAACGATTGGGTGCTACGACGCCCACCCGCTGGCGCGTTTCTCGCAACCGCGAACGACATGGGACGTGAATACAGGGTCCAAACGGGTTTACGCGACACCGGTGTCCCCGTGCCGCAGACCATTGCGATGTGCGAGGACGATTCGGTAATCGGCGTTCCGTTCTATTTGATGGACTTCGTTGACGGCATTGTCTATTCCGATACCGACCAAGTTGCCCAACTCAATCACGCTCAAGCACTTGGCGCGACCGACCAACTCATTGATGTTCTCGCTCGATTACACGCGGTTGATTTCGAAGCCGCAGGTCTCGGGCAACTCGGCAAACCGGCAGGATTCCTTGAGCGCCAGGTCAACCGCTGGTGCACGCAGTGGGAGAAATCGAAACAGCGGGAATTGCCCGACATCGACGAGGTTGCAAAGCGACTCAAGCGATCGATCCCCGCTAACACCGATGTATCAATCGTCCACGGCGACTATTCGTTTAACAACACGATGTGGAGTCGAACCGACCCCACACAAATGGTCGCCGTACTTGATTGGGAAATGTCGACGCTCGGCGATCCGCTCACTGATCTCGGCATGGTGAGCGTCTACTGGGGCGATGCCGGAGAAATCATGTGGCGGAACCGCTCTCCCCAGCCCCATCGCCTCAATCCTGGTTTCCCTGCCGGAGATCACCTGCTGGCCCGCTACGAGGCCTCCAGCGGTCGCTCAATCAGCAATATTGATGTGTACCGAGTGCTGGCGGTCTTCAAGCTCTCCATCATCACCGAGGGTGCATTGGCCCGCATTAAAGCAACCCGTCCCGACGAGGACACCACCCGCACCGAGAACACGATTGCCGAGCTGGCCGCACTCGCTCTCACTCTGGCCAGCAACTCTTCGGTGACGACGCTCCGAGGCAGCTAGAGCTCAATCTCAGAGGATCGGCGACACTTCGGTGAACTCCACTTGGAGTTCACGTTTAGCAATGCGCCATCCCTCAGTCGTGCGAATGAAGTCATCGAGATAGCGGATATTCATGACGTAGTTCTCGCGGGCGGCCGCATCGCCACCTTCGACCGCTCGAATGTGACTCGCACGGCAATAACTTTCACCAGTGGCCACATCGCCATCAATGTCAACGTAATGGTTGCTAACGACATGGAGCGTCACGTCATAACGCGACAAACCCTTGATGGCCTCAGCAATCTCCGCCCGACCGATTCGTTGACGCACCGGTTCCGGATTTCCGCGCTCAAAGATGCGCAGGACGCCTTCGGGAGCGAACAACGCCGCAAGCGCTTCGTTCTCGATGCGATCGGCAAAGAGCGCGTAATCGTCGACGATCTTTCGGATTTCGTGTCGATCGGCGCGTTCCTGTTCGTTCATTGCGGTGCCTGGAAGGTCCAACCCGGAAGGAGCCCGAGATCGGAACAAAGTTTCGGAGCAAAGATCCACTTGCCGAGAAACTTGTCGGCGGTCGGATCGCTCGCCAACCAAGCCACAACTTTGCCTGTGGCTTCAGCAGGTTCGCTGCCGTAGCCAGTGCTGTATTCATCGTCGGGCTTCGCTGCTTTACGAGCTTCGGTGACCACATTGCCAGGATCAACATTGAATGCTTTGATGCCCTGTGCGCGATATTCGGCATTCACGCCACCAGCCACGCGACCAAACGCAGCTTTCGACGCGGAATAGAGGATGCCCCAGCCACCTTCTCCGGGAGGACCGGCCGGATCGAGACGAGCAGAACCAGAGACCATGTCGATGATGGTGCCACCGCCCGCAGCGAGCATGTGGGGAATCACTTCTTGAATCAGCACTATCTGATTCATGAAGTTGCCGGCAAGAAGATTCGTCATCGATTCAATAGTGAGATCGGAGATGCGATCGAGCGTGCCGACGCCGCGGAAGATCGCGTTGTTGAACAGCACATCGATGCGACCCCATTCGGCCATCACGGTCGCTGGCAATGCCTTCACCGAAGCGACATCAATCAGATCCATCGGCACAATGAGCGCTCGCTGCCCGCGTTCTTCGATCTCTTGCGCAGTGCGCTCAAGACTTCCCGGAACCGCAAGCGTGGTTTCTTCACGAACCGAGTTCGGTTCGGCCACGCCATCACCTTCGCGCACCGTGCGTGCGCTTACGACAACATCGAAACCAGCTTCAGCGAGCGCAAGCGCTCCAGCCCGACCGATTCCTCGACTCGCACCCGTGACAATGGCGACTGGTGAACTACTCATGGCCGACTCCCCCGTTCATCCCCCTATGGGACTCTTGAACCTACCCGACAGGAGTCGTTGGTCGGTTCCCGCGCTTTTTCGGTGAACGAACAAGAAGCGGGTCGGCCAATGACAGCACCTTGCCCCCGATCGTGAGCGAACGGCCCGCCAAACCGGGGTGCTCCATATCGACGAGATTCGCCATGATGTCGAGGACAAGTTTCATCGTGAAATTGGTCGACAACGCAATGCCGAGGAGGAACTGCAGAAGTTTCGGGCGGCCGATAAGCCACGCGAAGCGACGGGCGGTGGCAAAGAACGGGTCGTACTCCTTGCGCACAAGCGCTTGATAAGAGGCCGAGGCAGTTCCGGGTTCGGCCAAGAAACATTCCGCAATGTGACGACCCGATTCAAGCGCGTAGTCGATGCCTTCCCCGTTAAAGGGATTCACGAGACCAGCTGCATCGCCGACAACTACCCATCCAGGACCGCCGCGGTGCTCGACGTGCATCGGAAGACGCCACGCCTTGGGACGAGCGATGAACTCGCCAAGGCCCCACGAGTCGCGCACTTGAGCGGTGTACGCCTCGAGCATCGTGTTGAGATTGAGATCAGAAAAGTTCTTCATCGTCGATAACGCGCCGACACCGATGTTGACAATGCCATTACCGGCGGGGAAGACCCATCCGTAGCCGGGGACGATGGAACCATCGGGGCCCTTGACGGTGAGACATGCTTCCATGTGGCGATCATCGGCCCGGGTCGAGGAGATGTAGCCACGGATAGCCAAACCGAATGGTGATGACGCAACACGTGTCGCTCCCACGGCGCGCGCTGCCGGCGAGCCCGCACCAGAAGCGATCACGGTTAGGTGAGCGCGCACGTTTTCACCGTGGCAAATGACGCCCAACACGCGTCCGTCTTCGATCCAGAGTTCGGCCGGCGAGTTTTCGCGAAAGTCCGCTCCCGAATCAATTGCTGCTTGCATCACCATTGCGTCGAACTCAGCGCGCGGAGCGACTGCGCCAACCGGAGGAAATGCTCCGTCGGGCCACAACACTTCGCGAACTTTGCTGCCCGCTTGCACTCGCAACCCATCGATGCGGTGGAACCGATCAAGATCAAGGCCCAGACGGCGGCATTCGGTCACCGCTCGAGGGGTCAGACCATCACCGCAGGATTTGTCGCGGCCCTGCGTTGCCTTTTCAAACAGTGCGACTGAGGCTCCGCCACGTGCTGCCCATGCCGCAGCAGACGAGCCTGCGGGACCGGCGCCGATCACGGCGATATCGACCTGTTCCATGTCTCAATTGTCTCGCGTCAACGCAGCCCGGACCGCATCGGGTCAAGACTCTTCAAGGCCAAGTAACGGCGCAGACGGCGGCACGGCCGCCGACGACAGTGCTGGGATCACATCTTCGACTGCAGTGATGCGCAGAATGATGTTTCGATGCTGGGGCCGAATGAATCCGGCGTCGGCGGCGCCGTCGAGGAACCCGAGCAGCGGCTCCCAGAACCCATCGACATCAAGCACACCAACCGGCTTGGCGTGAATACCCAACTGCGACCAAGTAGCGATCTCTGCCAATTCTTCAAGCGTTCCCAATCCGCCCGGCAGAGCAACAAATCCATCGGCCTCGGCCGCCATCAATGCCTTGCGTTCATGCATCGAACCAACCTCAACCAGTTCGGTCAGACCGGGATGGCCAATTTCTGTGGTGAACAATCCTTTCGGGATGACACCAAACACCTCGCCGCCGTTGGCCAACACGGAATCGGCGACCGATCCCATTAATCCAACCGATCCGCCGCCGTAAACGAGGCGCACACCAGCCTGAGCCATGAGCCGACCCAACTCAACAGCAACAGCCTCGTGTCTCGGATCATTGCCCAATTTTGAGCCGCAATAGACACAGAGAGAACGCAATGTCGTCACGAGGGCAGCCTAGGGCTGGCCCGGCACGCGAAACGGGCGCCGACATTGTCGACGCCCGATCTTCAAAGCTCGGGGGGGAGGACTCGAACCCCCAACAAATGGACCAGAACCACTCGTGTTACCAATTACACCACCCCCGAAGGGCGAGGGAACGTTACCGGTTGGAACGGGGGTGGCACCAAACCACGCCCAGAACCCGAGTGGGAGTCAGTGCCACGCAGCCAAACGGCGGTAATTGATGATCCGCCCAATCGCGACTGCGCCTGTTTCACGCACATAGTCACTGAACGTCGAACGCCCCTTGGTTGGAGAGACATGAGCAGCAAGCCCAACCTCGTCAGCAATGTCAGTGGCCCGAAATGAATGGTACGGATCGGTCACGATCACCACGTCGTTAGGCAATCCGGCTTGTCTCATGATGAATGCCGAGGAAGAGAGTTCCTCGTAACTATCTGTTCCGTCCACTTCAATCTTGATCGCCCCTTCAGGAATGCCCTTCGACCGCAAGTATTCGAAGCTCACGAGACCTTGCGTGACCTTGTCGCCTGCTTGCTTTCCACCTGCGACGATCACCACCGGCGCGACACCTTTTTGGTAAAGCTCGGCGGCGTGATCGAGCCGACCTTTCAACACCGGCGACGGGGAACCGTTCCACTGCGCGGCACCCATGACAACGATCGCCGACGCATGCGATGTGTCATTTTGCCGCGCCGCCCACCACACCTGTGCGAACGTGATTCCGATATAGAGAACCAAGACTGTGAGCAGTCCGAGGGCGATACGTATCACCCAACGCAGTCCGAAGAACATGTCAGCTCTGCAGAAGAACCTTGGCTGAAGTGAGTCTGCGAAGTGTTTCGTCCCGACCGAGCACTTCAAGCGATTCGAACAGCGGCGGGCCCACACTGCGACCAGTCACCGAAACTCGCACAGGGGCCTGCACCTTGCCCTTAGAAATTTCATGCTCTTCGGCATAGGAAAAGAGTGCTGCTTCGAGGGACGCTGCGTTCCATTCGCACTCCGCAAATTGAGCTATCGCATGGTCAAGAACTGCCACCGCGAGGTCGGCACCTTTCACCATCACCTTTTGCCAAGAGTCGTCATCAATCACGGGGTCGGGTGCGAATATGAAATCGACATAGCCAGGTACTTCTGAAAGTAATTTCACGCGTTCTTGCACGAGTGGAGCCAGAACTTCGAAGGTGGAGATATCGAATCGATCAGCTTCCCAAGGAGTGTCTTCGTACAACCATCGAGTTGAACGACTGACGAACTGCGGGACTGACAATTTGCGAATGTATTCGCCATTGAAATGCTGCAATTTCTTGACATCGAAGAACGCGCCGGAATTATTCACATCGGTAATACGAAACAAGTCGACAATCTCGGCAAGCGGACGAATTTCGATGTCATCAGGTGGACCCCACCCCAGCGTGGCGAGGTAATTCACCATCGCCTCTGACAAATAGCCGCGATCGATGTAATCGCCAACGGAAACATCGTCGCGTCGCTTCGAAAGCTTCTGACGCTTCTCATTCACGATGAGTGGGAGGTGGGCGAAAATCAATTCCCCAGGCGTCGAGAGTGCTTGACGGAGCAGAAGAACCTTGGGCGTGACGTTGATCAGGTCTTCGCCGCGAATGACATGCGTGATTTCTTGATCGGCATCGTCGACTGCGTTCGCCAGATGAAACATCGGCGTTCCGTTCGAACGAAGAATCACAAAATCTTCAAGTACGGCATTTTCGAAACTGACAGTGCCGCGGATGAGATCGTCGAAGGAGGTAACTCCAGTGTCAGGAACTCGAAAACGAACAACATGGCCGTCGCCTGGGCCTAATCCCCGCTCGCGACAAAACCCGTCGTAGCCCGGAGTACCGCCCCGAGCTTCCGCCCGGGCTTTGACCTCATCGGAGGTACACGAACACCAATACGACGAACCGTTGGCAAGGAGCGTCTCGACCGCCGCGAGGTGCATGGCCCCGCGCTCGGACTGATGCACTGGGGTGCCGTCCCAGTCGAGACCCAACCATTCCAGCGATCGGAAAATGATGTCGATGAGTTCTGGCCGGGAGCGTTCGGCGTCGGTGTCTTCGATGCGAAGCACAAACTCGCCACCTTGCTGGCGGGCGAACAACCAATTGAAAAGAGCCGTTCTGGCCCCACCGATGTGGAGATAGCCCGTGGGCGAAGGAGCGAAGCGGACTCGGGCGACTGGGGTGTTCACAGGTCCGATGGTACCGTCAGGCCTTCGTTGCCCCGGCCGATCAACCGATCTGGGCGATCTGGGCGATCTGGGCCACTCTGGCTCACGGTTTGCACCTCAACCCGGAGTACTTCATGAACACCCCACTTCGTTTGCGTCAGTTTCGCCCAATCGCTGCCGCCGCGATTTCGCTTGCCCTCCTCTTGGGCGCGGCCGCGTGTTCGGACGGAAAAAAGGCGTCGTCGGACACCACCGTTCAAGACTCATCAAGCACCACCGCCATTGCGCCGTACCAGACCACCTACGCAACCGCCAAGGGCGCCAAACTCACGGTGTACAGCGAACTTCCGAAAAGCGTCGTCACGACCCCGCCCTCCAGCACTTCGAGTACAACCACAGTCAAAGCCACGGTTGCTGCTATTCCCCGCACCGGGCTGAACTCCGCTGGCGTCAAGAAAACTGCCGATGGTTACGAGTTCACAAACCCCACTTATTACAAGAATCCCCTAGTCGTCGACGTATTGGAAAACCAAGGCGACTGGATGAAGGTACTCATCACTGCGCGCCCCAATCACACCACCGGATGGATCAAAGCCGACGATGTCACCATTGCAGCGACCGACTATCACATCGAACTTGATCTTTCGACGTTCCACTTGAAGGTTTTCCAGGGCGCAAATGTTTTCGTTGAAACCGACGTAGTGATCGGCAAAGACTCCACCCCAACTCCCATTGGGCGTTTCTTCGTAACGGAAAAAATCAAGAACTCCTCCGATACAGGGGTCTACGGCGCATGGATCCTTCCTACGAATGGATACAGCGAAGTCCTCGAAACATTCGATAACGGACTTCCCCAGGTCGCGTTTCACGGAACCAATCAACCCGAACTGGTTCGCACCAAGTCATCCAACGGTTGTGTGCGCATCCCCAACGATGTTGTGATCACGATCGCCGGTGCCATACCTGCCGGAACCCCAATCGACATCTTCGCGACCACTCCCGCATCGTGGTCAAACCCCGCTGCTACAACGAAGAAGCCCTAAACCGCATCACGAGGTCAACTCCTAGTTGATCCGCTTTCGGCGAGTGGCAAACCTCAGGCGTGAGCGTCGTGTTCTTGACCAGCCACTGCGGCATTCGCCATTGCGAGAATTCGCGAAGGTTCGTTACGCACGAGGGTCGTGACCGAGGCCGGATCGAGACGAAGCATCTCTTCGGGAACGGCATCGACGATGGCGCGTCGCTCCATGTAGTGGTGACTGTGGGCAACTGCGGCGAAGACCTGCGAACGAAGAGCCACAAGTTCAGCCGGTGCTTCTGACAAATAGCCCCACAGCGTGAGCGCCACGGTGATGTCGTGGATCGAAGGTGCTCGGCCGAACATTGCCGAGCGACGCATCGCGATCGCAACGGTGCCAGAAAGAGCATCGGCTTCGGATTCACCGGCCGTAAGCACCAGACGGCCACGGACCTGACGGGCCAGACGGATCGCAAAACCTTGGTCAGGTCCTGGATCTCCTAAACGCGGCCCAAGAGGCTGACGGCCAACGATCTCTGCCGGCCGATCGGCCATCCATGACTCGGGACGCCACGGGGGCGACTGGTAGACCCGGGCGGGATCATCGACGGGAATGGGAACGTAATCAGGGGCAGCCATTAAGAGTGAATCTACCCGGCAAGATCGTCAGCGTGGACCAAACCAAACTGAATGGAGTCCATGAGCGCCTGCCATGAGGCTTCAATCACATTGCTGTCGACTCCCACGGTCGTCCAGACGCGGTCACCATTGGTGGAATCGATCAGTACCCGCACCACCGCTCCGGTCGCAGCACCGCCATCGACGACGCGAACCTTGAAATCGGTCAGGTGAATTCGTTCAAGGGCAGGGAACCGTCCGTTGAGCGCTCGACGGACAGCGGCATCGAGCGCATTGACGGGACCATTTCCCTCGCCATCGGCGGTGACTCGTTCGCCATCAATCCAGAGTATGACCGTTGCTTCGGTCGTGACCTCGAGGGCACCACCAGTTGTGGCTGCACCTTCGCGGTGTGAACTCGAAACTCGATATTCCTCAACCTCGAAAAATGCTTGTTCCCAACCAGTGGCTCGGCGCATACGCAGTTCAAGAGACGCGTCGGCCGATTCAAACAACCAGCCTTCCGACTCGAGTTGTTTCAGTTCGTCGGACAGTTTGGCGACAGACGGATCATCGAGTTCGACTCCAAATTCATCGGCCTTCATAGCCATGCCCGCACGACCGCCGAGGTCGGACACCAGCACGCGCGTGTGGTTGCCAACAATTGCCGGATCGATGTGTTCATAGGTGGCGCCGCCAGCGCGACCTAGCGCCGAAGTATGCAAGCCACCCTTATGCGCAAAGGCAGACGCGCCAACATATGGGTCAGAAGGATGCGGGGGGAGGTTGACGAGTTCCGCAACGCGGTGACTCACCCCGGTGAGTCGATCGAGGTGACCCTCGGGGAGAGTCGCCACTCCGAGTTTGAGCGTGAGATCGGGGATGACGGTCATGAGGTTTGCATTGCCCGTGCGTTCGCCATAGCCGTTGATGGTGCCCTGCACCTGCGTTGCGCCGCCAACAACCGCCGCCACTGAATTGGCAACAGCACAGCCAGAGTCATTCTGAGTGTGGATGCCCACGCCCGTTGCACCGCCAACAAAGGAAACGACTTCGGCGGTAACGCGCTGGACCTCGTGCGGAAGCGACCCGCCGTTGGTATCGCACAACACCACACAGTCGGCGCCATTGACCATCGCTGCTTCAAGAACTCGAAGCGCAAATTCGGGGTTGGCTTTGTAGCCATCAAAGAAATGTTCGGCATCGAAAAAGACTCGTAAGCCTTCGGCCTTTAGAAAAGCGACCGATTCAGCCACCATCGCTACGCCTTCATCGAGCGTCGTGCGTAGTGCCTCGGTGACGTGGAAATCCCAAGTCTTGCCGACGATGCAAACCGTCGAAGTTCCGGCACCGACGAGCGCCGCCAAGGTTGGGTCGACATCGACCTTGCCCGCCGGCCTGCGCGTCGAACCGAACGCTACGAGTTCAGCATTTGTGAGTTTGAGTTCAAGCGGAGCGCGCTGGAAGAACTCTTCGTCTTTTGGATTGGCTTGAGGGTAGCCCCCTTCAATCCAACGAACGCCAAGCCAATCGAGCTGTTCGGCAACGCGAAGCTTGTCTTCAACGGTGAGTGAGATGCCTTCAAACTGGGCGCCGTCGCGCAAGGTCGTGTCGAAAATTTCGACCGAGGACGGAAGCGATGACAGCTCAGGCTTGGCTCCGTTATTAGTGGACATACTCCAACCAGTCCTCGTAACGGGGAACCTGACCGCGCACAACGCGTCCATATTCAGCAGCGATGACAGACGTCATCGGACCAGGGCACGGGATATCGCGATTATCGACTGAATTCACAGCCGAAACCTCAGCAGCGGTTCCACACAGAAAGATCTCTTCGGCGACATAGAGGTCCGAGCGCGTGAGGTAATCGACGCGGAATTCATAACCAAGGTCTCGACCGATGGCCATGACGCTGTCCTGCGTGATTCCTTCGAGCGCTCCAGCGGCAATCGGTGGTGTCACGAAAACACCATCGCGAGCAACAAAAATATTCTCGCCCGTGCATTCGCTAACGAAACCTTGAGGGTTGAGCATGATCGCTTCGTCGTATCCGCCGCGGAGAGCTTCGACTTTGGCAAGCGACGAGTTCACGTAGTTGCCCGTGGTTTTCGAAGCCGGCGGCATTGTGTTGTGGTCATGACGGGTCCACGACGAGATCTTTGTGCTGATCCCCTTCGTGAGCGCATCTTCACCGAGGTACGCGCCCCATGGCCAGCAAGCAATCGAAACATCGACCGAGCACGGAAGCGTGTTCAGCCCCATTTCGCCGTAGCCGTAATAGGCGATCGGGCGGATGTAGGCAGAAGGAAGCCCCGACGCTTTGACGACGTCCTTTGTGGCCTGGACCAACTCATCGACGCCATATGGCATGTCCATGCCCAGGATCTTCGCCGAGTTGTGCAAGCGCTCGATGTGTTCGGTAAGCCGGAATACCGCAGGACCCTTTGGGGTTTCATACGCGCGAATTCCTTCGAAGACGCCCATTCCGTAATGAAGGGTGTGGGTGAGAACGTGGATCTTCGCGTCGTCCCAATTGACGAGCGTTCCGTTCATCCAGATCTTGTGGGTAGGAGTAATTGGCATTGCTTGGCCTCTCAGAGACGAGCGACGACAATGTCGCCGATTTCGGTAGTTGAACCGGTGAGGGTGGCGGTATCGGAACACGCGTTGCGGATTGCCGTTGCTGCCGCTTCTTCACCAAGGAATTCGAGCATCATCGCCGCCGAGAGAATCGCAGCGACGGGATTGGCTTTATTTTGACCAGCAATATCTGGAGCTGAACCATGCACTGGTTCAAACATCGAAGGACTCGTTCGATCGGGGTTGAGATTGCCCGACGAGGCAAACCCAATTCCACCGGAGACCGCTCCGCCGAGATCGGTGAGGATGTCGCCGAACAAGTTGTCGGTAACGATGACGTCGTAACGCTGCGGGTTTTCAACGAAGTAGATACAAGCAGCATCGACATGGTTATAAGCGGTTGAAACATCGGGGAATTCCGCGGCAACCTCGTTAAAAGTGCGCTCCCAGAGATCTCCAGCAAAGGTCAGAACGTTGGTCTTATGGACGAGAGTGAGGTGCTTGCGATCGCGGCTGCGTGCGAGTTCGAAGGCATAGCGAACACAACGTTCAACGCCGTGCCGGGTATTGACTGAGCCCTGCGTCGCAACTTCGAATGGCGTGTTCTTGCGAAGGAAGCCACCTTCGCCCGCATAGGTGCCTTCAGTGTTTTCACGGATCACGATGAAATCATGTGACCCATCAGGTGCGATGAACGGACGCTGGTTGACGTAGAGGTCGAGATCAAAACGCATTTTGAGAAGGAGGCCGCGCTCGATGACCCCTGGCGGAACATCTGGCGTTCCGACTGCACCGAGCAACAGAGCGTCGAGTCCGCGCCATTCTTCAACCGTTGCATCGTCAAGAACGACGCCGTCACGCAGGTAGCGAGCACCACCAAGGTCGTAGTCAACGCAGTCAAGCTCGACACCCGCAGCACGAATGACCTTGAGGGCAACGGGAATGACCTCGTGTCCGATCCCGTCTCCGGGGATAACTCCGATTCTGTGACTCACGATGACTCCGATTGGTTGCTGTGCTGAAGACTGCAATGCCTTGAAAGGGCCGGGCCCTGTGCTGGAACGAGAAAGCCGCCCACCGGGGTGGACGGCCGAGGGCGCACACCGAACTCGGTGTGCGCTAACGAATGATCACGATGGAGCGTGAAGAGCGAGGGCTCGGTGTGGACATGGCTCAACACTCTAGTCCGACCCCCTACCGCCGCCCTAGGCGAGTTCCACGAAGGGCCGGTACGCTGGTCCCATGGCTGTCGTCCACAAATTCACCCAACAGACCCACGACCGGTTAAGCGCTGAACATGAGCAGCTCACGACCCATGGTCGAGTCGATATTGCCCGCAAAATTCAGACTGCCCGCGAAATGGGCGACCTCTCCGAAAACGGCGACTACCACGCCGCAAGAGAGGAACAGGGCAAAATGGAAGCCCGGATCCGCCAACTCGAGGCCCTGCTCCTCGACGCCGAGATCGTCGAAGCCGCCGATGGATCCGCCGTGGTCTCAGGCGTGGTCGTCGGCATCCGCTACGAAGGCGATGACGAGGTTGAGCGCCTTCTGGTCGGCTCCATGGAGGAACGCGCGGAACTTGAAGTCCTCACCCCAGGCTCACCTTTGGGTCAGGCCCTCATGGGAAACAAGGTGGGCGACGTCGTCGACTTTGAAGCTCCCGGTGGCGTCCTCAAGGTCGAGATCGTCAGCATCGAAGCCTGACGACAATCGCATATGTCGCCCTCGCTCCCAGGGTCCACGCCGTTTCTGACGCCAGGCCTTCCTGACGGTCGCCCACTCGAACTCCCGGGTCGAGGAACAACGTGGATACGAGAAGTTCAAGGCCCTGCAGACGCCCCAACCCTTCTACTCCTTCACGGCTGGACAGCGAACTCCGCTCTGAATTGGTTCGGCGCGTACGAGTCGCTCCGACAAAAATTCAATGTCGTCGCCATTGACCATCGAGGCCACGGCAAGGGCATTCGCAGCCACCGTCGGTTTCGACTCGAAGACTGCGCCGACGACGCTGCTGCACTCCTCGAAACACTGAATATTGAACGCGCAATTGCGGTTGGCTATTCAATGGGAGGTCCAATCGCTCAGTTGTTGTGGCGTCGACACCCCAAGATGGTCCAAGGTCTCGTGCTCTGTGCAACAGCGGCGCGATTTAGCGAACGACGCGGCGAACGCGTACTCAATGGTGTTGTTTCTGGTCTCTCGCTCGCCACCCGACTTGTCCCCCCCTCGGTCAACCGACGTGTCTCCGAACGAGTACTGGTATCCAAATACGACACGACACCTCTGGGCAACTGGGCTCGCGAGCAAGCTCGTCTCAACGACCTGCGGACCATGCTCGAAGCAGGGCACGATGTTGCTTCCTACGATGCAACCAACTGGATCAGTTCGATCAACGTCCCGACCGCTGTCGTTCTGACCACCCGTGACGAAACGGTCTTACCGCATCGGCAACGACAACTCGCCGAAGCAATCACCGGGAGCAGCGTTATTGAGGTGAACGGCCGTCATGACATCTGTGCCACCAGGCCGGAACGATTCAGCGATGCGCTTCTCGCCGCATGCAGCGATGTTTCGTCACAAGTCAGATCAACCGGGCCGTCTACTTCCTGATTGATGGCAAACACCGTTCATCAGAGAAGCGAGAGCACGTTCCTCTGGTTTACACAGAAAAGGTCACGCGTCGATCAAGCACGACTTCAAGGAGTCCTTTGCGATCTTCAGCTGTCTGAATCTCGAGATCAACATCAACCCCATCAAGATGCTCCACGAGGATTGAAACTGGCTCTTCGCCATTTCCTAGAGAAACCACAATTCGTTCCACTCGCCCTTTATGCGAACGGTCAAGAGCGATGGCCACGCGGAGGACACCGGCGAGAATCCGAACTCGGTCTTGATCTTCTATATGCAAACGCGCAAACTCCGTGTGCTTCGCCTTTGGGGCGCTCTTGCGGTGATACCGGGCAATTTGCGCGATCAATTCGATCTCATGGTCGGTGAATCCAGCCAAACAATCAGAATGACGGATCACGTAATAGCTGTGCTTGTGATGTTCAGAGTGTGAGATCGAGAGACCCACGTTGGCAAGTAGGGCACCCGCCTCGAGTAATTCTCGCGAGTCGTCGCCGAGGCCATGCAACGACGCTGTTGCATCAAAAAGATCGAGAGCGAAGCCAGCCGCACGAATCGAATGGGCAACGTCGTCATCCATGGATTCGGCGAGGTGCAGAACGCTCCGACGACGCAAATCCCGAAGATGATGCAAGGTGGCGCCTCGGCGCCTCGAAAGAGCGTCAAGCAGCACGCCTTCCCGAAGCGCGTTATCGGAGATCACGATTTCATCGATTCCGAGCTCCTCGACGGCCTGCTCAAGGATGATTGCTCCCGCCAGGATGATGTCCGCCCGACTTGGGTCCATTCCAGAGAGTGCTTTTCGCTCGTCAACAGAACTTGCGGCGATGAGAGCTCGCACCGCGGTCTTTATCTCTTCGCGACTCATCGTGAAGTTGTTGAATGTTCGGGGAGTCGCACTGCCTCTCTGAGAATTCACGAGCGACGCAACCGTTTCCGCTGTTCCCGACGACGCGATGGCGACACCGAATCCGAAGCGCTCGACTTCGCGCACCATCGGCGAAAGCAGCGAACGGACATGACGCCGGCAAGATTCCACCGCTCCGGGATGAAGCCGTTCTCCCCGGAAGAAACGACGAGTTAATCGAATTGCGCCAAGTTTCAAACTGCCGGCAACGAGGGTCTCGCCTTGCTCGCCTACAAGGATCTCGGTACTGCCACCACCAATATCGATGACCACCAAGCGTTGGTCGAAAACCGGCACCGCTTGGAGAACTCCGATGTGAATGAGCCGGGCCTCTTCCACGCCGGCAATGACATCGACAACGACTCCAGCTTCGTTGAGCGACCGTTCGATGAACACGTCAGCGTTCTCGGCTTCGCGAACTGCGCTTGTTGCTACTGCTACGACATCGGCGTCGTGAATGGCAGCAATCTTGACCAGACGCCGAAGTGCTAACACGCCGCGCTCTATTGCGTCGTCAGAGAGTTCCTTCATGTCCCCTGAGCTCGAGCCCAGGCGAACCATTTCCTTCTCTCGCGCAATCACTTCAAATGCGGGGCCAGTGAACTCGCCCGCGATAGAAACTTCGCCCACTCGCGCAATGACCATGTGGAACGAGTTGGTACCGATATCGATGGCTGCGAGTGGCCGTTCGGTCACGCGTCGACGCCCCGCAAACCAGCTTCTGATTCGATCTCTTTCGC
>CAEUNJ010000013.1_pt1 | contig 28864 bp, 27 predicted proteins | sample 7263841 | NCBI WGS metagenome assembly CAEUNJ01 (sample SAMEA6814163, study PRJEB35770) | uncultured Microthrixaceae bacterium | biome: Freshwater; feature: Freshwater reservoir; material: water | place: Czech Republic | collected 2017-06-27 | depth 30m m
CCGAGGCGATAGCTCGCTGTTGATCAACTGTGTCGGCGACTGACGTTAAGAGGGCGACGCGATCGATGCAGAACGCATCGGTATCGGGAGTCGTGTTTGCAGTAGCGAGGTCACGAATAGCCGCTCCGTCACTCGTCAATTGAAAACTCTTGCCTGAGATGCTCCCGTGTGTGATTCCCGCTGAATGGAGTTTTGCAAGTTGAGCCCATGAATCGTCGAGAAAAGAATCGGTTATCTGGTCAGGCTGCAATTCGTCGAGAGCAGTGCCGATGCTCGCTTGCATCACGAGAGTTGCGTCGCTTCGCGAGCCAATAGTCGCTGCGGTAATGACGTGCGGTACTCGCACGCCAGCGCGCTCAGCAAGAAGCAATGCAAACGCACGATGCTCGATCTGCTGCTGGCGGCTGAAACTCAGAATCGGGCCCGAATCCTTGTACCAGAGGAAACGACCGATTTTTGTGAGCAGTTGTGCATCGGTTGCATCTCGACCGATAACGGCAACGAGAAGGTTCGAACCGTTCTGGTCGGTGCCCTGGTAGGCCTTTTCTCCCCAGGTCTGGACATCGCCAACGGCGAGCTTGGTTGTGATGATCCCAATCGATGCCAGATCCTGGACTACTTCAGCAGGGTCAGGGGCTCCGTCGGGGGAACCAAGAGCGAGGTGAATGGCCGCAGCGAGTGCCCATCCGAGGGCTATTGCGCCGAAGATTCCAGCCGGGAATCCAGCGGTTTGCGCCACCGCACTGATTGCCACGACCGTGAGAAGGATTGACATGAGCCGCCGCGAAGGTCGGGTGAGCTCGGGGCCGGCGACGAAAAAGACGGTAGAGAGCACGGTGAGACGGACAGGCGGATACTGCGGGTAATGGGAGAGATTCTTCGCGGTAGCGCCGATGACTGAAGGTGCATCGATCAGGTGCTGGAGACCGAGCGTGATGAGCCATCCACCAACGAGAGCAAGCGAAAGTCCGGTGACGAAACGAATTCGGCGTGAAGAGAGCGCTATGACATAGACGACGATTATTGATGCAGTGACTCCACCGCCGTTTGCGATTTTCGCTAGTGCCAGTAACGGATCCGGTAGCGCTTCAACGACGTTGTGAATTGAACGCTCGAGATGCGAATAGGAAAGCGCACCTACGGTTCCGAGTGCGAAGAGGAGAACTCCGACGATCACTCGAAAAACATCGCTGGAGCGACGGTGCAGGCCGTGGTCCGGGACGACGCCAAAGAGTGTGGCCCAGCCAGCCTTTGTCAATGATTCTCGATCATGCGGTCTTGCTGGCATCTAGCAGAGAGCAGCTTTCGCGAATGCTCGCATTTCCCGATCGACATCGGGGCCGGCAGGCGTATACAGGATTTCTTTCACACCGACGCTCGACGCGTGATGCAACTTTTCCTGAATTGACGATGCTTCTCCTGTCCATCCAACACCAGCGAGGGTTTCCTCTGTGGCGAGATCGAGCACGGTGAGATCTCTGCCGACCACCTCGGTGACGTGCCCTTCGTGGACCGTAAGGTGACGCTGGCCTTCGGGACGAGCAGATTCAACATCGGCCAACCACTCAGAGCCACCTGGCATCGATGCGACGCCTTCCGGGAATGCTTCCCAGAAACCGTGGTAACCAACGACGTACCAAGGGCCGATGGCGGCCTTCGCTCGCGGAGAACTGGCCAGTTCGCCATCGTCAAGAACTGAGCCGGAGACCATGAGGACCTGATGACCCCAAGCTCCTTCGAGTGGCGCCACACCAATCAAACCGGTGCAGGTGCCATTCGCAATCATCTCGGCGGTGATGTCGAGACCTTTGGGTCCCATGGCGGAGAGAAGAAGCGGAACATCGATAGGTCGCTGAGCAGTCAACGATGGGCGATGAATCATCTGCACTTTTGAGCCTTCAACCTCGGCTACTTCGCCTTGCAGCAGTGAGTGAAGAGTTTCGATATAGCTGCGTGTCGCCGCCCACGAGAGAGCCTTCTTGCCAAGGACCATTCGGGCCGTGAATCCGGTGCCGAAACCGCACATGAGACGCCCGGGGGCCATGCGTTCAATGGTGGCAATCGCCGATGCTGTTGTCATGACGTGACGAAGGTTCGGAACAAGGACGGCGGTTCCAACATCAAGATTCGAAGTCGCGTTAAGGATGTTGGCGATGTTGATCCAGATGTCTTCGTAGAGCGCGGCAGAGTCGTAAAGCCATGCCCGGCGATAGCCGAGATCCTCGGCGAGTTGTGCGAGTCGCACTGCGTCTGGACCAGGGGTGATTCCGATTGAGATCTCCATTTGCCCATCCTCGCACGTCAAGGTCGGGGGGATGGAGTGCACCCGGCGGTCGGGAAGTGAGATGATCTCGACACGTTACTCAGGAGGAATCATGGGATCAGGTCGTTCGCCAGGAGAGCAAGCAGCCGATGAATGGGCAGTTCGCAATGTGATTGTGCGCTTAGCTCAGTACGCCGATGGACTTGGATCGTGTGAACAGTATGCAGACTTGTTCACGGTCGATGCTGAATGGCTCATGCCGAACGCGCCTCGTCACGGTCGGGCGGACATTCTCGAGGGCAGCCTCGCCCGCCGAGCCGAAGGTGGTGTCGGACCCGGCAGCAATACGCGCCATATCGTCGCATCTACCGCAGTCGAATTCACCAGCGACGATGAGGCTGTTGCCGACTCCTATTGGGTCTATTACGTCGAAACAACCACTACCCCGAAGGTCACAGTGGTCGGTCACTATCACGACTTCCTGGTGCGAACCGAAGACGGATGGAAGATGGCTCGGAGAGAGATCACGTTTGGTTGAATTCTTCTGTCGAACTGTCGGGTGAGTGCTGACAGGCCGGTAGCCTCATTTCCCGTGATGAACAGATGAATGCTGCGATAGAGGCCGAGGGCCTCACAAAGACGTTTGGTAGTGACGTGCGTGCTCTTAACGGAGTCAGTTTCTCCGTCGAGAAGGGAACCGTGCTGGGCTTGCTAGGGCCGAATGGCGCTGGCAAGACCACAACGGTACGAGTTCTCACAACGACGCTTGTCCCAGACGATGGTTGGGCTCGAGTGAACGGACTCGATGTCGTGAAAGATGCAAACAAGGTCCGAGCCAGCATTGGCCTTGCTGGCCAGTACGCAGCCGTCGATGAAAATCTGACCGGTCGCGAGAACCTTCGAATGGTCGGTCAGCTCTTCCAGCTCTCGCGGAAAGACGCGATTCGGGTTGCCGATGAGCTGCTCGAACACTTTGATCTCACAGAGGCTGCTCAGCGCCCAGCGAAAACCTACTCAGGCGGAATGCGACGACGTCTCGACATCGCTGCTGCTCTCGTTGTTCGGCCTCCGGTACTGTTTCTCGACGAACCCACAACAGGACTTGACCCCAATAGTCGCAACTCTGTGTGGCAGATCGTTGAAGATCTGGTCGCTAGCGGCACGACGGTTCTGCTTACGACGCAATATCTCGAAGAGGCTGATCGGCTCGCCGACAACATCGTCGTTGTCGACCGCGGAGCGGTAATCGCCGAAGGAACGCCAGCGAAGTTGAAATCCACTCTCGGAGAGACGGTTCTTGATCTGGGGTTCCCCGATCCAGCTTCGGCGAATTCAGCGTCGAAACTCTTTGTCGGTTCTTGGCCAGCATCGCCAGTGATCGACGGGTCGATGCTTGAACTGCCAATCGATTCTGGACCATCTCAGGTGATGACGGCACTACGCGTGCTCGATGACGCTGGAATGGCTCCGTCTTCGATGACGTTGCGCGAGCCAAGCCTCGACGATGTGTTCCTTAGTCTCACCGGGCGCCGTACCGAACTCGAAGAAGCGCAATCATGACGACCTCCGTACTCCCTCAAGCGGCAACTCCGATGAAGCGTTCGAAGCTGCGTCGCTCGGTAAGCGACAGTTTGGTCGTCACGGAACGAAATCTCGTTGCGTATCTGCGCATCCCAGATCAACTCTTCTTCTCGAGTGTTCAGCCAATTATGTTCGTTTTGCTTTTCCGCTTCGTCTTTGGCGGAGCGATTGCTACCCCCGGCATGAGTTATGTGAACTTTCTCATGGCCGGAATTTTTGTTCAGACTGTTCTTTTCGGTTCGGTCAGTACCAGCGTGGGGTTAGCTGAGGATTTGCAAAAGGGCCTTATCGAGCGATTCCGCTCTCTTCCGATGGCGCGCAGTGCAGTTCTCTTCGGTCGCACGATTGCTGATTCGGTGCGGAATGTCTTTGTCATGATCCTGATCACACTCGTTGGCTTCGCTGTTGGCTTCAGGATCGGAACGTCATTCGGGCTTTATCTCGTCGCCTTCGCACTTTTGATTCTTTTCGCGTTCTCTTTTTCATGGATCTTCGCCTACATCGGACTTTCGGCCTCGAATAGCGAGACTGCGCAACTGATGGCGTTTCCGATTCTGTTCCCGTTGACATTTGCGTCAACGGCGTTTGTTCCAGCATCGTCAATGCCACCTTGGCTTCGCTGGTTTGCCGAACATCAACCGGTGAGCATCACTGTGAACGCCACACGTGCTCTCATGCAGGGCGGCCCTGGCGCCAACACCGCCCATTGGGTCATCCTCACGCTGATTTGGTCAGCGATCTTCATGGCAATCTTCATACCGCTCGCAGTATGGCGATACCGTCGGGTCGGCTAACAGCGAATTCCGGGGGGAACGATGGCTGGTGCACTTCAGGGAATTCGAATTCTTGATATTTCAACTGCTCTGACCGGCCCGTATCCGGCGGCGTTGCTTGCCGATCAGGGTGCCGACGTCATCAAGGTTGAACGACCCGGTCTTGGCGACCTTGCCCGTTGGGTAGGCGTGGCAGTGAATGGTGTCTCGGCGCTTTTCCAAGCATGTAACCGAGGGAAGCGATCAATCGCTCTCGATATGGCAACACCGGAGGGTCTCGCGATTGTTCGCGAACTTGCTTCTCGCTCCGATGTCGTGATTCAAAACATGCGCCCGGGTGTGGCCGACCGTCTCGGAATCGGTTGGGAAGACTTATCGGCAGGTCGCGATGACCTTGTCTATATCTCGCTGTCAGGCTTTGGGCAGACCGGCCCGTACGCGCATCGAGGCGCCTACGACACGGTGATACAGGCCTACGCCGGACTCGGTACGAACCAGGCTGACCCGGACGACGGGACACCGGTGTTCCTCCGGCAAACAGCTGCCGACAAAATCACCGCGATGTACGCAGTGCAGGCGATTACGGCAGCGTTGTTCGCTCGTGAGCGGGGGATGGGCGGCCAACATGTTGAACTTTCGATGGCCGACTCCGTGGTGTCATTTCTGTGGGCCGATGCGGCTGGAAACGAAATGATGTTGGACTCCGACGGCTCGATGAATTCAAGTTTCGTCCAAGGGTCGAAGCCCTTCCGATTTAGTGACGGATTTGGAATCGCGACTCCAACGTCCGACGCTGATTTTCACGGCATGTGCGAAGCGCTTGGCGTCGATGGCCACAATGATCCTCGGGTCGCCACGATTGGTGAACGCAGAAAGCATCCAGAAATCAGCGGCGAGATCATGTCGAAGTGTCACGAGGTCGCTGGTCAATTCACGTGCGCCGAGATTTCCGAGCGCATGGAAGCGTCAAACGTTCCATTTGCTCTCGTTGTAGCGCCGCAAGATCTCCCGAATGACCCTCACGCGATTGCGATCGGTCTGTTCGAGGAATTCGATCATCCCGTCGCCGGCCGAGTACGCCAGCCTCGACATCCTGCGCAGTTCCTTGGTACACCTGCAACGTTGCAAACAGTCTCGCCGACCCTCGGCCAGCAGACCGATGAAATTCTCACCGAGTTGGGCCGAGCCGATTCAATCGAAGAACTCCGAAGGAATGGAATCGTTTTCTGATGGCAACCACTCACCAAATCATCAGCGGCTATTCGCACATCGCAGTTGTGTGCACCGACCTAGACGCAGCGCGAGCGTTCTATTGCGACTTGTTTGGGTTTGAGGAACTCCCACGACCAGATTTCGGAGTTCCAGGCATGTGGCTGCGCGTTGGAAACCTGCAGCTTCACTTCTTGGAAAATGAAACGATGCCAATTCCTGGCCCCGGTTTTCCGCATTTTGCATTGCACATCGAGAATGACCGGTGGGATGAAACCATTGGTCTGTTGATGAGGAACGCCGTTTCGTTCCTCTCTGATCCCTCAGAGCGTTCTGATTTCGGGACTCCTGTGCGAGCAGCGTTTGTCCTCGACCCAAGCGGAAATGTGGTTGAACTTACGACCGTGGGCCCGCTCTCATAAGTGCTAGATCAACGCAAGGGCGAGTGCCGCACGATCTTCAGCGGTCGGGCTCCATAGACCTGCTTCGACGTTGGCCGCTACCTGCTCAGGACTCGTTGCCCCAGCGATAACCGATGCGATCGCCGGACGCGAGGCGAGGCCTCCCAGTGCTACCTGCAGCAGACTGAGACCGCGCTCGCTTGCGAATGCAGTGATGGCGTCGACTTTGTCGAAGTTTGCGTCGGAAAGCATCGCGTCCATGTGCCAGGCAGCGATACGACCGTCGGCCGGAGCAGCAACTCCGCGCTGGTATTTGCCGGTGAGGAGTCCGCTGGCCAGCGGGAAGTACGGCAATTGCCCAAGCCCAAAACGCTCGCATGCCGGAAGCACGTCACCTTCTGCGGCCCGCTCGATGAGGTTGTAATGGTTCTGGGCGCTAACGAAGCGCGCCGTCCCATTCGTTCGGGCAGTCCACTCTGCATCAGCAATCTGCCAACCGGCGAAGTTTGAATTGCCGATGTAGCGGACCTTGCCCTCGTTCACCAGTTCTGTGAGAGCAGCAAGCGTCTCTTCGATTGGGGTAGAGGGGTCGGGCATGTGGATTTGGTACAGATCGATGTAGTCGGTGTTCAGTCGCGTGAGTGAACGCTCGACAGCTTTGCGGATGTAACGGCGAGATCCGCGAGAACCCCAATCGGGTCCATTTGCGCCACGTAGGTCGCTTCCGAATTTGGTTGCGATGACGGTTTCCTCGCGCCGGGACCCGAGGGCCGCGCCAAGGAAGATTTCTGAATCGCCGTAGGAATCTGATGTATCGAACAGGGTGATTCCGTGGTCGAGAGCAGCGCCCACGACTCGTTCGGTTGCCGCAGCATCGATACGCATGCCGAAGTTATTGCATCCGATACCAATCTTTGAGACCCGTAGGCCGCTGTCGCCAAGATTGCGATAGGTCATCTCTGTCATGTCGTTGTCCCTCTCAGATTCCGAGTGCATCGCGAGTGCGATGAAGTTCTGTTATGTCAGTTGTTGTTGGTACGAGAAACAATTCATCGCAACCGAGCGATTCAAGGGTGGACACTGAGTTACGAAGTGAATCCGCAGTCGATGTGGAGAGCATTCCCGCCATCATTGTCCCAACCTCTTCACCAAAGATTTTCATATATGAATAGCCATAGTCGTAGAGACGCTCTTGAGCTCCGTCTCCGAGCGCATACCAGAGACTTGCTGAAATATGCGGAGCATCCGAACGACCCTCAGCTGACCATGCTTCGCGAATACGCGAGAATGCCGCCTCGGTTGCTGCGGGATCGATCCCGAAGACGGTCGATCCGTCATCGACGCCTATTGCCCATTTCGCTGCACGGGCGAGCGCCTTCGGGCCCATGGCTCCGGCGATGAAGGGAGGGCCGCCGGTCTGAGCCGGAGGTGGACCGACGGGATCGGCTCCCTCGAAAGGCGGTTCACCGGACCACACGCGACGCATCGTTTCGACTTGCTCGTCCATTCGCGACCATCGGCGGTCGAAAGAGCCGTTAATCGCTCGATAGTCGTGCTCGCGCCCGCCAACACCGATACCGACAGTGAGGCGTCCTGATGAGAGCTGATCGACAGACGCCAATTGTTTCGCCACATCCACGGCGTCATGGGCAGGGAGGACGATGATCGTTGTCCAAAGCCGGACTCTCTGAGTGATGGCGGCGGCGGCCGAGAGTTCCACAATCCACGAATGGCTGGGATAGGTCACCCGCTCGGGTACAGCCAGACTCGACCATGGGCCTTGATCGATGGCTTCACACCAAGCAAGCGTCTCGTGGCGGCCGTGGGCAATCATCGTCGGCATCGTCATTGCAATATCCATGGGTCAATCCTGTCTTTTAAGAGCCAGGCGGAGAGTACTTCGGCAAGACTGCTGACAGTGACCGACGCCGGGGGTGTCGAGGGGGTCCCAAATGGCTGCTATCGATCTTTACAATCCGGACACGTATGTACTGGGTGCGCCGCATGATGAGTTCACCCGTTTACGCAGAGAAGATCCAGTGCACTGGCAGGACATTCCCGGTCAAGCTGGCTATTGGGCGGTACTGAAGCACGCAGACGTTGTCCATGTTTCACGCAACCCAAACTTGTTCTGCTGCGAAGCTGGGGGAGTCGTTCTCGAGGACATGGACCCCGAAAGACTTTCCCGAATGCGAGACATGCTGCTCTCGATGGATCCGCCTCGGCATATTTCGTATCGCAAACCACTCGCGCCCGAATTTGCGCGACGAGTCATCGCAGGAATGGAGTCACAAATCCGTGAAATCACCGTCGACATTTTCAGTGCGGTTGGCGATAATTCCGATGTCGAGTTTGTTCACGACATGGTTGGACCACTGCCGACGCAAGTGATCGGACAACTCTTTGGTTTACCCGAGAAGGATTGGGAGTGGCTCCACCGACTTTCTCAGATGAATACCAGCGGCCAAGATCCCGATCTCAACCCAGATGGAGATCTCTCCGAAGCGGGTAGTGCTGATTCGTCAATGCAGATGGCCATGTACGGAATGGCATTCGCGAAAGAGCGACGCGCCGTCGCGCCGCAAGGCGATCTCATGGATGTCATCCTTGGTCAAGAGTTCAACGGCCGCTTTCTCACTGATGCCGATATCGGGAGTCTCCTTGTGCAGATGATTACCGCAGGTAACGACACGACGGTGACGATGATGGCGGGAGGGCTTTGGGCCTTACTGGAACACCCAACACAACTCCAGATGCTTCGTGACGATGCATCACTGTTGCCGGGCGCTGTCGAGGAAATCTTGCGTTGGTTCAATCCCCTCCACTATTTCCGCCGCACAGCTAGTGAGGACACGGAAATCTCGGGAACAAAGATTGCTAAAGGCGACAAAGTCGCGATGTATTACACATCGGCGAATCGCGACGAAGCAGTCTTTGAGGACTCACAAGCTTTCGACATAACGAGGTCGCCCAATCCTCAGTTATCTTTCGGAATCGGAGAGCACTTCTGTCTTGGTGTGCACCTGGCTCGCCTCGAAGGGCGCATCTTCTTCGAAGAACTGCTGCGGCGATTCGGAAAGATCGAACTGAGTGGCACACCAGAGCGGGTGCGCTCAAATCTTAATAATGGCGTGAAGAGGCTGCCGGTAAATCTTTCACTGTAAGTATTCGAAATTCAGGCCAAGAATGAAAGGATCCAAGACATGACATCACTAGTGCTCAAGGGCGGGACAGTTGTTGACGGAACGGGCAGCGAGCGATTCGTCGCTGACGTCCTCGTCGAGAACGGACGAATCGCCGCAATCGGAGCTGGAATGTTCGGGGACACAGAGCTAGACGCCTCTGGTTGCATCGTTGCCCCAGGTTTCATCGATATTCACACTCACTATGACGCTCAGGTCTTTTGGGATCCGTCTCTGACGCCTTCGAGCTTTCATGGAGTCACCACGGTCATTGCCGGCAATTGCGGGTTCTCTATCGCTCCGACTCGACCCGAACATCACGATCTCATCGCCCGGACATTGGAAAACGTCGAAGACATGGATGTCGCTGCGCTAGCTGCAGGCGTGCCGTGGAACTTCGAGACGTTCCCTGAATATCTGACAGCGGTTAGTGACCTGCCACTTTCATTGAACTTCACGGCCTACATCGGCCACACAGCGCTGCGCCTCTTCGTAATGGGCGACGACGCCTACGAACGTGCAGCGACCTCTGATGAAATCGACCAGATGGTGGCTGTGCTCACCGAAGCGCTCAACGCTGGCGCTGCAGGATTCGCCACCAGCGTTGCTCCGACCCATCGTGGAGTCGATGGAAAGCCGATTCCGTCGCGTTTTGCCGAGCGCGTCGAGTTGGAGGCGTTGTTCGACTGTGTCGGCCGAGTTGGAAAAGGCGTCGTTGAAGTCACCCCTGGGGAGATTCTCCCGCTCGGCGATATTTACGATCTTCAGATTCAATCTGGGGCTCCTTTCACGATCACTGCCCTTTTGAGTACACCGTCAATGACGCATCGAAACTTCGTGGACCTCAACAGGGCTCGGTGGGAAAGCGGAGCAAACGTTTGGCCTCAAGTAACACCTCGCCCTCTTGCATTCGCGATGTCGCTTGCTGAGCCGTTCACCTTCAATGTGAATAGTAAATTCGCAGAACTTATGTCGGGCGACCTCGAGGGTCGGCGTGTCGCATACGGAGATCGAGCATGGCGCGATGAAGTGCGCAAAGTTTGGTCGACGGGCACATTTATGGTTCCACGTTGGGAGACATTCGAAATTGATGAATGTCCCACAAACCCCTTGCTCGAAGGTCGCAAGATCGCAGACATAGCTGCCGAACGATCAATGGACCCATTCGATCTGGTGATGGATCTCGCTCTTGCGGAACCCGAACTTCTGCTTCGGGTGCGCTGCGTCGTGGCGAATGATGATCCTGCAGAGGTTGCCTTTCTTATTTCTGAGGAGCATTGCGCTTTTGGTCTCTCAGATGCTGGTGCGCATGTGGGTCAGCTTTGCGACGCACCGCAGGCAACCGATCTACTGGGCAACTGGGTCCGCGATCGAGCGGTGATGACCATCGAGCAGGCGGTTCATCGACTCACGAAGTCACAAGCCGATCTTTTCCATCTCGTTGACCGCGGAGAACTCCGCGTGGGTGCGTGGGCAGACATCGTTGTCTTCGATCCAACCACCGTTGCTCCAGGGCCAATTCGCCGCATTGCTGATTTCCCTGCGGGTTCCGAACGTCTGACTGCAGATCAACCGGTAGGAGTTCGTCACGTGCTCGTCAACGGTGTACCCATCAGGGTTGACGAGAAGCAGGTCGATGCAGATAGCGCCCCGGGTCAGATCGCCGAGGTCGGTTCGCATCGCTGACGGCCTATTATCCACACACCACATTCCAAGGGAGTTCACCCATGACAATCATTGACGCAAATGCACCCGAAGCACTCCATCTCGCTGCTGACGATCTTCCTTGGGTGGAAATCGGCGGAGGAAACAAACTTCGCGTTCTCCAAGTAAAGATCGAAGAAGGTCTTTGGATTGTCGAGAACATCTTCCAAAAGGGCTTCGAAGTTCAAGCTCACCGACACACTGGTCCGGTTTGGGGATACACCGTGCGCGGTGGTTGGAAGTACAAGGAATACGACTATGTGAATCGAGCCGGATCATTCCTTTATGAGCCAGCGGGCTCTGTTCACACGTTGCAGTGCATCGAGGACGACACGCAGGTCTGGTTCCACATGTACGGGTCGAATCTCAACCTTGACGCCGATGGCAACGTCGAGTCCGTTACCGATGGGGCCGGCTCATTGGCGGGCTACTACGCACTTTGTGAAGCACAGGGTCTTCCGCGACCCAACGTCATCGGCGCCTGAACCAGCGAGTCACAGGAATTCGTCGAGAAAATCCACCATCGCGTCAAAGGCGTCGTCGCGTTCGGGTTCGTCGTACGCGCTGAAGTGGTGACCCTCGATCATTGCTTTTCGCTTCGGCCCCGACGCTCGTTCATAGGTATCAAGGGCTACGGCTGTCGACGCGACGTCATCCCGAGTAGCTATGACCATTAAAAGTGCCGTCCCGTCGAGTTCAGGCGAGCATGCACCTGGGTCGAACGGTGGCGTTGTCGTTATCGCCATCGTCACTGAGTTGTGCCAGCCATTCGAGGGCCCGTGGGCGAGGAACCACTCAGACGATTCTGGCTGGGGAAGTACCGCTGTTTCGAAACCTTCCTCGAGAACGACGGGCATCGGGCCAATCTCGTTGCGTCCGAGATCAAGCGAATCGTTACTGAACGCAACGCGCATTGCAACGAAGCGCTGCTCGGCTTGGCTGGGGTCGGTAAGAAGATCACCCAATCCCGCGAATGGAGCATTTGCGATTACCGCTTTGATGTCTGGATGAAGAGCACCGAGAACGATTGCTTCGCCGCCGCTGAAACTTGAACCCCAGACAGCGACGCGATCAGGGTGCACCTCGGGGAGTCCACGTACTTGGTCGATGACCTCCCACATGTCGTGGGTCTGAATCCAAGGGTCGACAACAGCACGTGGTTCTCCAGGTGATTCACCAAACCCCCGGTGGTCATAGAGATAGACGACGTAACCCGCCTGGGCGAAGGAAGACGCGAACCAAGGCAGGCCCATTTTGCGAGTAGCGGAGAATCCGTGACTCATGACGATTGCTGGCGCTGACAGGGCGCTGTCCTCCGGAAGGTGCAGGTCACCTTGCAGGATGGTCCCGTCCGAGAGGGTGAGGGCAAGTGGTCGCAGTGATGGCGTCATGAGTGCGATGCTAGGAAGGATTCAAGTGCGCCGTGGCCATTGTGGCTGCGGCGTTTGGGGGAGCGAGGAACGAAGTGGGTCATCCATTCCGTGACGTGGCGATTGTCGGCGTCTTCAATACCAAGCAAGCGAGGGTGCTTGAGGGTTACGACTCTCAGAGCATCGCCCTTGAGGCAGCGCTTGGTGCGATTGCCGATGCTGGCCTCGAACCACGCGACATCGATGGCGTCGTCGGCGGCATCGCAAGCAACTTTTTGTATCAAAGTCGTATTGGCCCGGCATGGCGTTCGATGTCACCGCTTGGCATCCCGGCTGTCATTGAAGGTGCCATGGCCATTGCCTGTGGTTTGGCGAACACGGTATTGATTGCGACCGGAGAAGCCGGCAGTTATCGCCAGCATGCATCCACTGCACCTTGGACTCGACCTACAAACGAATTTGTGGCGGCGTACGGGATGTTCACTGCTGCTGAATTTGCACTGATGGCACGTCGTCACATGCACATGTACGGAACAACTCCTGAATCGATGGCCCATGTGGCGGCAACGATTCGCAATAACGGTCATGTGAATCCCCAAGCTGTGTATTTCGGGCGTGGACCATTCACCGCAGACGATGTGCTCAATTCTCGAATGGTGGCCGATCCGTTCCATCTTCTCGATTGTGCGATGACCTCCGAGGGAGGCACGGCGCTCGTCCTTACTCACGCCGACAGAGCCGGCGACCTTGCGAAGACTCCCGTTCACCTTCTGGGTGGAGGTACCGATCATTACGGGCCTTCCTATCAACACCCTCCAGTGTGGGACCTCGGTGGCGTTCGGCGTCCTGATCTCATTGCTGGTCACGTTGGTCGCAGAGCAGCGGAAGAAGCGTTTGCCTCTGCAGGACTCGGTCCTTCAGACGTTGATGTCTGCGAGTTCTACGATCCCTTTTCGTTCGAATTGATCCGCCAGTTCGAAGCGTACGGATTTTGTGCCGAGGGCGAGGGCGGGGATTACGTCATGTCGGGTGTGATCGAGCCTGGTGGCCGTCACCCGATCACCACCGACGGCGGAACGATGTCGTTCAGTCATGGCGGGGCATCAGTTCAGCTGTTCCAGCGCGTGATTCGCGGAGTGCAACAACTTCGGGGTGAATGCGTCAGTTCTCAAGTTGCCAATGCAGAAGTTGCGATGTGTACCGGCGGTGGAGCTGGAGCACTTTTCACTGACGTACTTCTTCTCGGAAAGGATCGACCATGAGTCTGTTGAGCCCACAAGTCGGAGATATTCCTCTCCCGGATCCGGGACCGATTTCGGCCCCCTACTGGCAAGGATGCCGGGAAGGTGTGCTGCGTTTCCAGCGTGGCCTCGACTGCGGGGCGTCGACACATACGCCGGCGCTCCTGTGCGCTGCATGTGCATCGATGAATCTCGAATGGGTCGACAGTTCAGGACGCGGAGAGATTTACAGCTGGACTCGAGTATGGAGGCCGGTCACACCTGCCTTCGTCACCCCATATGTCCCAATCATTGTGACGATGGACGAGGGCTGGTCGATCTTGTCCAATCTTGTTGGGTGCGAGGATGTTGCGGTGGCGATAGGGCAATTGGTCGAGGTTGAGTTCCACCACAGCGGAGGACCTGACGACATTTGGCTCCCGTACTTCCATCCCAAGGGGTGAGTGCTCGATCATCCCTCTACAGTTGCTAAACACTTGACTGGATCAAGTCTTTACCCTAGAGTGAGTAGCAGCGGACAACGCCGGTTCCGCATCGATGCGAGTTCCTCTCGCGTTCGAGGTTTCTAGGAGGCAACCATGGCCCCGAATGACCGTTATGTGATCATCTCCGCCGACGGACATGCAGGCGGAAGTCACGCGCAGTATCGCGAGTATCTCGATCCAGCCTGGCGTGACGAGTTCGATGCGTGGCGCGGAAAGTATTCGAATCCATTTCGCGATCTGCAAGACGATGGCCGAACGCGTAACTGGGATTCCGATCGCCGCCTCGCTGACCTCGATGCCGAGGGAACAGCTTGTGAGGTTCTCTTCCCGAATACGGTCCCTCCGTTCTTCCCAACCGGAGTTGTCATTGCGCCAGCACCGACGCCCGAAGAGTTTCCCAAACGCATCGCTGGCCTCCGAGCTCACAATCGATGGTTAATCGACTTCGTCGCTGAAGCACCATTGCGTAGGGTTGGTCTCGCACAGATAGCGCTTAACGATGTCAACGAAGCCATCAAAGATGTGAAGTGGGCTCGCGACAATGGCCTCAGGGGGATTTTACTCCCGGGAGTCTCGCCCGATACTCCCTGGATAGATCCGCTTTTTTCGGCGATTTATGACCCGTTGTGGGCGACGTGTCAGGACTTGGATATGTCGATTACACATCATGCGGGTGGTAGCGGCATCCCAAATTACGGAAAGCATGACGCGGCAATCACGATGTTTGTCCTCGAAGCCCCGTTTTTCGCAAACCGAGCTTTATGGCATCTCACAATGTCGGGTGTCTTCGAGCGCTTCCCCGGTCTGAAGTTTGTGATGACAGAACAGGGTGCGTCGTGGGTTCCACCGTTGTTAGAGCGTATGGACGGACTGCACTCTCAGATGCTCCGTGGACGCATTGGCGAAATCGGAATGCCAGCGTCCGGAGCCCTTCCGCACAAGCCGAGTGACTATTTCAAACGCAACTGTTTCTTGGGCTCGAGTTTCCCGTCTCCAGGTGAAGCAGCGTCGTTCCATCAGATTGGTATTGATAAGTGCATGTGGGGCAGCGACTATCCGCATAATGAAGCATGCTCGCCGCTCAGTATCGAGTCCATCCGCCACAGTTTCAATACATGGAGCGAAAGCGACATGAAGAAGGTCCTTTCCGAAAATGCAGCCGGTGTGTACGGCATCGACCTTTCTTCCCTACTTCCAATTGCCGAGAAAATCGGACCAACGGTTGCCGAGATCGCAGTTCCTCTTGATGTCATTCCCGATCACCAAAGTCCGGCGTTCCAGCGAGCCTGATTGACTGGTCGTTATGGGTGACCAAGCCGACCTGGGCGAACAGGACGATATCGAGACGCAATTGCAGTCTGTGCGGTTGGGTCTCACCCGATTGCAGCGTCTGCTCTCGAGTCGTCGCGTGCACGCCGGTATGGCCGGCGCAGCTCGTGTCGTGCTTCCTCAGCAAGCCATGAATGTGCTCCGAGCCCTCGGTGATCGCGAACCATTGCCGGTTGGCGATCTTGCTCGAGCAGCTCGTATGGACACTGGCGCTGTGAGCCGTCAGATTCGAGTCCTCGAAGAAGAGGGGCTCGTCGAGCGCCGCTCGAGTCCGCAGCACGGGAGCATCGTGCTGGTCGAAGCAACCCCTGAAGGCAGAGCTATGGCCCAAAGGTTCGAACGAGTAAGAGGTGCGCAGTTGTCCCGTGCGCTCATGGAGTGGACCCCCGAGGAGCGGAAGCAGCTCGGCGAACTGATGTTGCGCCTCGTTGATGATCTGCAGGCAACCCCGTATTTGCAGGCCGATGGCGATTGAATCCCAACGCGTTCAGTCAGGAATGACGACAGCACGTCCGCGAAGCTCGCCGGCCTCCATTTTTTCGTAGGCCTCAGCTACGCGGTCGAGAGGAAACACGTCGACATCAACGCGCAGTCTTCCACTCTCGGCGAGTGCAATGACCTCGAGCGTGTCGGCAATCGTGGGTGCCTGGAATGAGAACACCTCGCCATCGCGAGGAAGTTTGTCGAAAAGAGTCCCGCGAAGTGACCCGTTTCCCGCACCGACAAGTGCGTACGCCCCTGCTTTCGAGGTGCACTGCAGGCCATGGGTAATCGTCGAATCGATTCCGACGAAATCGAAGACAGCGTTGGCTCCACCGCCAAGGAGACGAAGCACTTCGGTTGTTGTGTCGTCATTGACCCCTTCGAGAGTGTCGTGAGCTCCTAGTTCGGTCGCGTACGCGAGTCGATCAGTCGAAACGTCAATGGCGACGACTCGAGCGCTCGTTAGGGCGAGAAGGTGTTGAATCGCATAGGAACCGAGTCCGCCGGCGCCGATGACAACCGCAGACCCACCCGGAGGGATGCGACGCAGTGTTCGCTTCACCGCGTGATATGAGGTTGCGCCCGCATCGGTGAGCGGTCCTGCAATCACGGGATCGAGGCTATTGAGCTTTACGAGTTCGCGAGTTGATGCCACGAGGACATAGCGAGCGAGCCCGCCGTCGATCCCGTAGCCCCGACCAACGATGGAGTCGTCGCAGTTGTTGTCTTCACCCCGAGCGCACCAGATGCAATGTCCGCAGGAATGGGGACTTATGACGGCGACAGCGTCACCGACCTCAAAGCCAAGGGCTCCGGGTCCGAGAGCGGCAACATGGCCCCCAACCTCGTGACCAAGAGTGAACGGCACTCGCCATCCGAGGGGCTCCATGAATGCCGCCGGGGCAAGGGCCATTCCGACATCGCTATGGCAGAGACCGTTGCCCGCGACCTCGACGAGGACTTCTCCGGGTCCTGGGGTCGGAATCGGGGCTTCTGTGAGTTCGGGCGGGTGTTCCCACTCAACGATTCGGTAGGCCTTCATTGTCTCAGACATGGCTTCATCCTGACATGGTGAGAGAAATTCGGCCCGGTGGCGACGGACCCCTGAACGACAGGCAAAGATGTGCCGTTCGCAATGAGGAGGATTCCGTGGCTGAAGTGACGTCGATAGAACGGGCATCAACAATGTGGGAGTTGGTCGAAGCGCGAGCGGCTGCTTCTCCCGATGCCGTCGCACTTATCGAAGACGACCGCGAGATCACGTTCAAGCAGCTTCGCGATTTGTCAGAGCGAGTTGCGGCCGGATTCCATGAGTTTGGAATGCGCCACGGTTCGCGCGTTACTTGGCAACTTCCAACTCGCATCGAGACAGTGGTTACCTCTCTTGCGTTGGCTCGTATCGGAGCGATCCAGAATCCGATCATCCCGATTTATCGGGACCGCGAAGTTGGTTTCGTACTTCAGCAGACCGACGCTGAGTATTTCTTGATCCCAGGCGACTGGAATGGCTTCGATTTCGACGAGATGGCTGGACGGATCCGGGACGATTTGGGTATCGATCCGACCGTGATGATCGCTTACGACGAACTCCCTCAAGCGGAGCCGTACACACTCCCTCCTGCACCAACAGCTGGCGACGAAGTTCGTTGGATCTATTACACGTCGGGTACAACCTCTGCACCGAAGGGTGTACGTCACACCGACCAGTCATTGATGGCTGGCGGACTCGGCCTAGCCGACGCCTTGTCTCTCACTGTGGAAGATGTCGGATCGATTGCCTTCCCATACGCACATATCGCAGGTCCGGACTACCTGATGATGCTGCTCTACCGCGGATGTGGCGCAGTGCTGATCGAAGCGTTTGCTCTTGATGTAGCGGTCGAATTGTTTGCTCGCAAGGGCGCCACGATGGCCGGAGGCGGACCCGCTTTTTACCAGATGTACCTTGCAAAGCAACGTACGCAACCGAACGAGAAAATCATTCCCTCGCTTCGTCTGCTTTCCGGCGGCGGCGCACCTAAGCCGCCAGAGATGTATGTCGAAGTTATGGCGGAAATGGGCATACCTATCTGCCATGGCTATGGCATGACGGAATGCCCGATGATCGCTCAGAGCGGACCTGACGACACCGAAGCCCAGCTGATGTACACCGATGGAAAGCCCGTAACGGCATGCGAAGTTCGCATCGTGACGCTTGAAGGTGTTGTCGCAGCACAAGGCGAAGATGGTGAAGTTCGTTTGAAGGGCCCAATGCTTTTTAAGGGCTACACCGATGAAACGTTGAATAAGGATGCCTTCGATAACGACGGATGGTTCCGAACCGGCGACCTCGGCCACCTCGATTCCGATGGCCATGTCGTTCTTACGGGTCGCCTGAAAGACGTCATCATCCGGAAGGGCGAGAACATCTCCGCCAAAGAGGTTGAGGACATGCTCTACCAACATCCCAAAGTCGGAGGCGTTGCGGTGATCGGCCTTCCCGATCGCGAACGCGGAGAACGCGTCTGCGCAGTCGTCGAACGCGCTCCAGGTACTGACGACCTTGAGTTTGCCGAAATGGTGGCCTATCTCAAGGGCTCAGATCTGATGGTTCAGAAGATTCCAGAGCAACTCGAAGTTGTCGATGAACTTCCACGGAACCAAACACTCCGCAAAGTCCTGAAGCAGGATCTGCGCGACATGTACCGGGACAAGCCATGGAGTCCACCTGCGCGCTGAGTAGTGAACAGATGACCGCTCTAGCTCAGCGAAGTGTTATGGGACGGCTCTTAATGACTTCTTCGAAGAAGTCATTACCTTTGTCGTCGACGACCACGAATGCAGGGAAATTCTCAACTTCGATTTTCCAGACCGCTTCCATTCCGAGTTCGGGGTATTCGAGGACCTCAACGGAACGGATGCAATCTTGGGCAAGTCGTGCAGCTGGTCCACCGATGGAACCCAGGTAGAAACCACCGTGACGTTTGCACGCGTCGGTAACTGCCTTCGAACGGTTTCCTTTCGCCAGCATGACAAAGCTCCCGCCGTTCTCCTGGAAGAGATCGACGTAGGAATCCATGCGCCCCGCCGTTGTTGGACCGAATGATCCGGAGGCGTAGCCCTCTGGGGTCTTTGCGGGACCGGCGTAATAGACGCAGTGATCTTTCAAATACTGAGGGAGCCCTTCACCGGCATCGATACGTTCCTTTAGCTTGGCGTGGGCGATGTCTCGAGCAACAACCATCGGACCGCTCAGGCTGAGACGAGTCTTGATTGGAAGCTTGGAAAGCGTTTCGCGGATTTCAGACATTGGTCGATTGAGATCGATCGAGACAACGTCGCCTTCGAGGATGGTGTCTGTGACTTCCGGAAGGAACTGAGCAGGGTCATGTTCGAGTTGCTCAAGGAAGACTCCGTCGGCGGTGATCTTCCCGAGAGCCTGCCTATCTGCAGCGCACGAGACGGCAATGGCGACCGGACATGAGGCTCCATGACGGGGGAGCCGCACAACTCGGACGTCGTGGCAGAAATACTTGCCTCCGAATTGTGCGCCGATCCCAGATTCCTGCGACACCCGGAGAAACTCGGCTTCGAGTTCAACATCTCGAAATCCTTGACCGAATTCGTTTCCTTCGAACGGGAGTGCATCAAGATATTTGGTCGAAGCCATCTTGGCGGTTTTCAATGCGAACTCCGCAGACGTTCCTCCTACAACAACCGCTAGGTGATATGGAGGGCACGCCGAGGTCCCAAGTAGATCCATTTTCTCTGCAATGAACTTCAGCATGGCAGCCGGGTTCAGGACTGCCTTGGTTTCTTGGAAGAGGTAACTCTTGTTCGCCGATCCGCCGCCCTTGGCCATGAAGAAGAACTTGTAGGAATCGCCGTCAACCGCGCTGATTTCGATTTCTGCAGGAAGATTGGTGCCGGTATTGATCTCCCGATACATATCGAGCGGAGCCATTTGGGAATAGCGAAGGTTGTCTGACTGATATGTGTCAAAAACGCCGCGCGAAATAGCGGTTTCGTCATTCCCTGAGGTGAGAACGAATTGACCCTTCTTCGCTTTAATGATCGCGGTGCCTGTGTCTTGGCAACCAGGAAGAATTCCGCTTGCGGCGATGTTCGCGTTGCGCAGCAGATCTAGCGCTACGAATCGGTCGTTGCCGGATGCCTCTGGATCGTCAAGGATCTTCGCGAGTTGCGCGAGGTGAGGTGTACGCAGGAAATGCGCAATCTCGAACATCGCTGCAGACGTGAGCATGGTGATTGCTTCGGGGGAGACCTTGAGAAAGCTGCCCGCCTCGGTGTCAACCTTTTCGACGCCATCATTAGTGAGGAGTCGATACTCGGTTGTATCGGGGCCGAGGGGGAGCAGGTCTTGATGAACGAATTCAGCCATGTCCGTACGGTAACCGCCTTAGGTCCCAACTAACGCGAATAGAAACCTGTCTCGATTCGCTGGACTACCGCTTGTATGGCCTTTGGGGAGGTTTGCACTGTGCCTCGGAATGGCGCAGCAAGGACAAGCAATAGCGCAAGGTCCAGAGAAACGAGGACCACTACCGATGTAACGACGTAGGCGGCCTTTCGGTGGCTGGCGACAGTAAGGATGACGGCATTTACGGTGAGGGCGATCCCACTTAAGGCCAAGACCAGCAGAAGCAGCGTGGGAAGACTTTTGCTGGCAGCGTCGGTCAATTCATGTCGAGAAGCTCCCACTTCATCGACGGCCGAGAGCAATTCGGAGGCAGCGGGCACGGACATTGACGAGGAATACACCGAATCCCGAACGGTTTGTTGCAACTCGCGGTAGCTCGCAGATTCGTTGAACAAAATGTCGTCTCCGCTTTGGAGCTGATCCCAACCATCGTCTGCTGTCGTTGTTAGATCAGCGGCGAGAGCGGATTGAATTTCGATTGTCGAAGCACCTGGTGCGGTAGAGGCCCACGCCAGGCGAGCACTCGATGTGGACATGCGACTCACAACGGAATCTGCTGCGGACTGATTGGCCCATTGTGCGGCTATCGCAAATGACGAAAGGAGAGCAAAGAGCACCCCGAGTGTCGGCATGAGTGGGCTTGCATTGGTACTCGACTGGCTTGCGTGGTCCTTGAGCACTCGAGTGCTCACGACCCTGGCAATGATTGCAATGCCCCCGACGATGAGGAAAACCATTGGAATCAAAATCCACCAGGAAAGTCCTGTGAGGAATGTCATGGGACAAGAGTGGCACGTTTTAGGTGGTCGAATCATTAGAGGCGTTCGGCTACGGTTGAAGCGCACACGAGGAGGCACTCATGAACGCTGTCGTAATCTACGAAAGCCTTACTGGCAACACGCAAAAGGCCGCAGGATTCATCGTCGATGAGCTTGTCGCTCGCGGTATCTCTGCCATCGCTTGTTCAACCACAGCAGTTGATTACCAAGCACTTGCAGATGCCGACCTTGTGATCGTGGGCAGTTGGACCGATGGTTTGTTCCTCTTTGGTCAGAAACCTGCGAGTGCTGGTCGTCTCTCTCAGTTGCCGTTTCTCACAGGTAAGCGTGCCGCTGTGTTCTGCACGTATGCAATCGAAACGGGAAAGACCCTTGAAAAACTCGAGGACATTATTCGTAACCGAGGTGCAGACGTGATTGGCGGCATGGCTATTCGCCGCAACAAGCTTCAAGAGGGAAGCATCGAGTTCGTGTCTCGAGTTCTCGAAGTTGTCTCGGTCTGATCCGCTGAGGGTCCTGTCGCAATCTTGGCAGGTCGTATCGGAGTGAAACAGATCGCGCCGATTACTAGAAATGCTCGAATCGTTGACTGCAGCGTCTCGTCCCCGTGGCCAGCAGGGTCGACGAGAAAAAGCCACACAATGACGCAGAGAACTTTTGCGCGATTGCTTTTTGCCTGAAGTACGAAGGCGGCGAGTGCAACGAGGAGGAATCCAAGATGGTGAGTCCACGAGATGGGGCTGATCGCTGCGGTTGCGCATCCGACAATTGCGGCCACGGCCAATAAATCATTTGCTCTCGAAGCTTTGATCGATCGAACAAGAGTTACGGCGAGAATCGCGAACGCTATGCATAACCACATGGCTGTGCGACCAGGGCCCGGGTTGAAAGAGCGAGCGATCACGCCGAGAGCCGAATTATTCCTTGGATCGTTGAGAGCGCCGACGCGGTCCGATTTCCAGAGTAAATTGCTCCAGTAGCTGTGCGAATCGCTTGGATCGAGAAGCCACCCAATTGCTGTGGCCAGGCCGAAAGCGAAAAGCGAACAGGCAAGGGCCTTCCAACGCTTCGTGATTGCTAGCCACACGATGAAAAGGCCTGGGAGCAACTTGATTGCCGTTGCAAGACCAATTGCGACTCCGGCGTATCTACGACTACGGCGAAGCGCATTGAGGTCGGCGAGGACAAGTAGCCAGATGATGATGTTGATCTGACCCTGCCGGAGAGTGAGCCAAACGGGGATGGTCACCGTGGATGCGGCGAATGCCCATGCCGACCACTCGAAGCGCTTCTCTGGAGCGATGCGAGCGAGCCCGGCTACCGACCAAGCGCAGCCAAAGAGCGCCACCAGGTTTACGAAAGTGAAGGCCACTTCGCGGCCGTCGGCAGTGAGTGGCGTGAGCGCCGAGAAGAGAACGGGACCGATGGGTGGGTACGTGGCGGAGAGGTGGAAGGTCGGGTCGTGGTACTCGTAGAGAGAACCGCCATTGAGCCACGATCGAGCCGAATTTGTATAGATCTGCAGATCTAGCAATCCATTCGGTGGGCCCGCCTTCCATGCCTGCCACATCGCGACTGCAACCGCAGCGGAAAGTGCAACGACGGCAAGATTGCGCCCACGAATGCGCAGAACCCAAGCGATAACGACGATCGCAGCAACTATGGCCGCCGGAGTCGTCCATGGGTTTACAACCTCATACAGCCAGTCGGGCACGTCCGGACGCTAGTAGAGACCGCTTCCACGCGACAGGACGAAACCTCGAGGAACGAAACATGATTGTCACAGTTGAATGCCCTTTGTGGCGGCGATGCCGAAGTAGGTTCTCAGCGGGCGGAGTCCCTCGTGGGGCGCCGACACGTCCATCCACCTACCCCATCGAGGAGATCATGGGTTCCCAGCCATCAAATACCCGACGTCGCTTGCGCTTCGCAGGCGTCGCAGCAGTCGCAGTACTCGCTGTCGTTTCGCTTGTCGCCACGGCATGCAGCAAGAGCAGTTCCTCTGGAAGTAGCGGCGGCACGATTAAAGCCGCTTGGATCTACGTGGGACCCGTCAACGATGGTGGATGGACGCAGGCACACGATGCCGGTCGCAAATACGTAGAGACCAAACTTGGCGCGAAGGTAAAGACGACCTACAAGGAAAATGTTCCTGAAGGTCCCGAGGTAGCTCAGGTCATCAACGACCTCATCAAGGACGGCAATACCGTCATCTTCGCTACGTCCTACGGATTCAAGGACGCTATGCAGGCTGCTGCAACTGCAAACCCGAAGGTGAAATTCGAAATGGCCACTGGCGACTCGATCACCCTTGGACAGAAGGTTGCTTCGAATTACAACGAGTTCTACGGAGCCGGCGAGGATGCCCTCTATGTGACGGGTATTGCCGCTGGTAAGGCGACAAAGAACAACACCATCGGTGTCTCTGCGCCGTTCGCGATCCCTGAGGTAATTCGTGGCATCAACGCGTTTACTCTTGGTGCGCAGTCCGTGAACCCGGCCGCCAAGGTCAACGTGGTTTGGACTAAGACGTGGTTCGACCCAGCTGTTGAGCGCAAGTCAGCCGAGTCCCTCGTTGCTGCAGGTGCAGACGTTATCTTCTCGCATCAAGACAGCCCTTCAGCAGGCGAAGTTGCCAAGGCAAATAACCTTCCATGGTTCGGTTACGACTCCGATCAGTCCGGTTCGTACGCATCTGTGTGGCAGACCGCCGGCACCTACAACTGGGGTCCGTTTGAGTTGTCAGAACTCAATAAGGTCATCGATGGCACCTGGAAGCAGAACAACTACTACGGCACGATTGCTGACAACTTCGCTGGTCTGGCTCCGTACGGTTCGACTGTCGCTGCCGGCACCAAGACGTTGATGGATGCGGAGATCACCAAGGCCAAAGCCGGCAAGGCTGACGCGTTCGGTTGGTACTGGGGTCTGGCTGATCGTCAGGACCAAGATGGCAAGACTGTGATCACGAAGGGCCAAACGCTCACAATGAAGGACCTCTACACAATGAGTTACTTCGTTAAGGGCACCACCGGCAGCCCGAAGGGCTGATCGGGATAATGTCCGAACTGTGACACAGGACGCATTCGTGAAAGCAGCCACCGCTCCGGCGGTGGCTGCTTTTCACGTAACAAAGAAATTCCCCGGAGTCATTGCTAACGAAGACGTCACCTTCGACGTGCGCGTCGGCGAGGTTCACGCGCTTTTGGGAGAAAACGGAGCCGGAAAGACCACGCTCTCCAATATCCTCACTGGTCTCTATCGGCCCGATGAAGGGTGGATGGAAGTCGCAGGTATTGCTGTCGACTTTCAATCCCCACGCGATGCGATTCACGCAGGCATCGGCATGGTGCACCAACATTTCCGTCTCATACCTACCTTTTCTGTCGCTGAGAACATCGCTCTCGGGACAGGGCACGATCCGGTCGGCGGAAGATTCGACCTGAAAATGATTGAAGAGCGAGTGGTCGAGATCAGTGAGTCATTCGATCTCCCCGTCGATCCCCGAGCAAAGATTTGGCAGCTGTCGGTAGGTGAGCAACAGCGAGTTGAAATTATCAAGGTGCTTTATCGTGACGCTCGTGTTCTTATTTTCGACGAGCCGACTGCGGTTCTCAGCCCTCTCGAATCCGAGCGGCTTGGCGCAACTCTTCAGACGATGGCTCGGAGTGGCCGAAGTATCGTCTTTATTTCCCACAAACTCGGTGAAGTCGCCTCGATCGCAGACCGGGTGACCGTGTTGCGTCACGGTCGCAGCGTTCAAACAACGAGCGAAAACGATGTGAGTGCGCTGGCATCGCTCATGGTTGGACGAGACGTCGAATCCGTGACCCGTTCCTCACGTGCGATCGCAGAGAGTTCTTCTCGTGTCGGAGCGGTAGTCCTCGAGATCGAGAATCTTCATGCGGTGGGCGATCGCGGGCTCAAAGCCCTTGAAGGTGTGTCACTCGATGTTCGATCGGGAGAGATCGTCGGAGTCGCAGGAGTTGCCGGCAATGGGCAACGAGAGCTCGTAGAAATTCTGGCCGGACTTCGTCGGGCCGGGTCGGGTTCCATTCGCGTCGAAGGTGAATCCCTCGAAAATGGAAGCACCCGACATCCGATTCGACTGGGCGTTTCTTACGTTCCGCAGGACCGCATGGGCACGGGCCTCGCCCCCGATCTCACAATTGCCGAGAACATGGCGCTCAAGAATTTCCGCCGTCCGCCTGTCGCTCGGCCCCCTTTTATTCGGCAATCAGTGATCGACGCCCAGGGCAGGGACCTCATGGAGCAGTTCGATGTTCGTGCCCCTTCCGAAACAACTCCCACGCGGAGATTGTCCGGTGGAAATGTGCAGAAGGTTCTTCTTGCTCGTGAGATGTCCGGAGATCCGAGAGTTCTCGTGATCGCCTCACCGAGTCAGGGACTCGATGTCGGTGCAGTAGCGACAGTGCATCGATTGTTGATCGACGCGGCCGAGTCAGGGGTGGGGGTGCTTCTCGTGAGTGAAGATCTTGATGAAGTGCTAGCTCTATCAAACCGAATCGCCGTGATGTACGAAGGTCGCATCTTGGATACATTCGATCGAGCCGATGCTGATGCGCAACGGATAGGCCTACTCATGGGCGGCCAGTTGGATGTGTCGGCATGAGTCGCTTTGGTTTTCGCCTCGAGCCTCGGAGCTACCTCCCAAAATGGTTGCCCTGGGCGGTACCAGTGGGCTCGTTCCTTGCCGCTCTTCTTGTCGGCGCAATCGTTTTGTTTGCAACGGGACAGAACGCGCTCTCTGTTTATGGCCGAATCCTCGATCGTGCTTTTCTTTCCGAGGGAGCGTTTACGGGAACTCTGATTTCGGCCACTCCTCTGCTGTTTACAGGTTTGTGCGCAGCGGTGGCCTTTCGAATCGGTTTTTTCAACATCGGTGGCGAAGGTCAGTTTGTTATGGGGGCGATTTTCGGTTCCGGTATCGCTCTCAAACTTGGGGTCGATGCCCCTGGGATTGTTTCTGTTGCTGCAATGGTCGTCTTCGGAGCAGTTGGTGGCGGACTCTGGGGACTCATTCCCGGAATTTTGAAGGCCCGATTTAGGACGAACGAAATCATCACTTCGCTGATGTTGAACTACGTCGCAGCGGTGATTGCGACCTATTTGATTTTCGATTCGAATTCCTTTTGGCGCGAGCTCACCGGCAGTGGCGCCGTATTCCCAAAGGGTAAGATTCTCCCCACCGGGTCATGGTGGCCAAATCTTGATTTCGGTTCGATCGTCGTTCCGTTTGGTTTTGTTCTTGGAATGGTGATCGCCGCTTGGCTGTATGTACTCCAACGCAAAACTCGCTTTGGTTTCGAAATGCGAGTTGTCGGAGGCGCACCCACCACTGCGCGCTACGCAGGGATGAAGCCGGCACGAATCGTGGTGGCCGTTGCTGCGTTGTCAGGTGCTCTCGCCGGAATTGGTGGCGCGGCCGATATCGGTAACTTCCGCCACGTCCTTGATCCGAAGGGTCTTCAGCAATCTGGGTTTGGCTACGCCGGAATTGTGGTTGCTGCGCTCGCGAGACTGAACCCAGTCGCTGTCGTTTTCGTTGCGGTGTTGTTGGGAGGAATCACGAATGCGGGTTACGCGCTTCGAGGTCCCGATTTCCCATCTGGTCTCGTCGGCGTGCTGCAAGGTTTGATTCTGTTCTGCACGTTGGGCGGCGAAGTCCTCGCGCGTTACCGCATCACCCGCTCGGTGCGCACGCCGATGAACGCAAGTGCCTTGGAATCCGCATGAGTATCAACGACAACCTTTTCGTCATCATCATGGCTTCAGCCATCTTCTACGGCACACCGCTTGTCTTCGCGAGTCTCGGGGAACTTCTCGCCGAGCGCAGTGGTGTTCTCAATCTTGGCGTCGAGGGAATGATGCTCCTCGGCGCAGTTGCGGCTGCATGGGTGTCAACTAACGTTGATGGTCCCGCAATCGTGGTTCTTCCGCTTGCAATCGTTGCAGCGATGATCGCGGCAGGTCTGGGCGCTTCGATCCACGCGTTTCTCACGATCACCCTTCGGGTCAATCAGATCATCTCGGGCCTAGCGCTCACTATTTTCGCGGGCGCCGCAGGACTCTCGTCGTATCTTGCCGGCATCTGGCAACTCGGACAGACGCCGGTGAAACAGCAGTTCGGCAAGATCGACGTCCTCGGTCTCTCCGGAGTCCCGGTTGTCGGCCCGATTCTTTTCCACCAGACGTTGTTGACCTATTTGTCTTGGGTCCTCGTGATTGCTGCCTCGTTCTATCTGTTCCGAACGCGAGCGGGTCTTCATCTTCGTGCCGTCGGCGAATCCCCGCAGACCGCTGATTCGGTTGGTATCTCCGTCTCTCGGTACCGCTATTTCCACGTCATCTTTGGTGGATCATTCGCTGGTATCGCAGGTGCTTGCTTCTCGCTGATGATCGTTCCTACTTGGGTCGACGGGATGACCGCGGGACAAGGCTGGATCGCTCTCGCACTGGTCATATTTGGGTTTTGGCGACCCGACCTGACTCTTCTTGGTGCGTACCTATTTGGTGCGCTCTCGAGTCTGGGTCTCACGTTGCAGGCTCGGGGCATCCACATCTCCACTGCACTGCTTTCCGCGCTGCCCTATGTCATGACAATCGTGGTGCTGGTTATCGTCTCCAACACAGCGTCCCGAAAGCAGCTAGGTGCTCCAGCGGCACTTGGTAAACCCTACGAACGAGAAGAACGCTAAAGCTTCAGTCGTGTCGGTCAGATTCGTGAGGGTTGACGAGAGCTGATTTGTTTGACCACGGGAAGTCGATCCAGCGATCTGTGTGGCGCCATACATAGGTGCAATCGATCACCGAAATCGGTTTCTGGTACACGACGGCGGTTCGAACTTCACCAACCTGAGATGCAACGTGTTCCACAACCATCTTTAACGTGTGCCCAGTGTCGGCTACATCGTCGCAAATCAGGACCTTTGATGATTCGATATCGACCAACGTCAGTGGTGGTGGGAGGATCACGGGGAACTCCAAACGTTCGCCTTTTCCGGTGTAGTACTCAACGTTCATGACGTGGGTGTTTTTGACGCCCAGGGAATAGGACAGTGCTCCGCCGATCGGCAAGCCGCCTCGGGCTATGGAGAGAATGAGGTCGGGTCGATAGCCGTCGTTGTCGATCATTGTGGCCAGTTCAAAGGCTGCGTCTCCGAACAAGGACCAAGTGAGAACTTCCATCTCGCTCATCCCTTGAACTTACACAACTGTGGTCGCCCGTCATTACGGCGATGCCCCAGGTACGGTGGGTCCATGACCTTCGATGACAGTGTTGCGACAGCTTCACCGACAGCGCTGCGCCCATTGATGCATACCGGTGGCGAGCTGATGACGCGGGAGGAGCGTCGTCAGCAGGGAAAGTCCCGTCGTAAGGCAGCAACGCGCTCGTCACATGCAGGTTGGACTGCGCCGAGTTCTCGCCGCAGTCCGATGGCGATTCTCGAAGATCAGAATCGGCGTCGCTTTCCTGATCTCATTCCGCTTCGATGGGGAAGGATGGTCGCTTCGCCTTTCACGTTTTTTCGCGGTGCTGCTGCGGTAATGGCCGCGGACCTCGCACCAACTCCAGTCAGCGGACTCGATGTCCAAGTTTGTGGCGATGCCCACCTTCAAAAC
>CAEUNJ010000015.1_pt1 | contig 27787 bp, 23 predicted proteins | sample 7263841 | NCBI WGS metagenome assembly CAEUNJ01 (sample SAMEA6814163, study PRJEB35770) | uncultured Microthrixaceae bacterium | biome: Freshwater; feature: Freshwater reservoir; material: water | place: Czech Republic | collected 2017-06-27 | depth 30m m
CACGCTGCGTGGGCTTATGGCCCACAAGGTTCGCCTCATCGCGACTGCACTGTCCGTGCTGCTCGGCGTGGCGTTCATGTCGGGCACACAGGTGCTTACTTCAAGCATCAGCGCGAGCTTCGACAAGGTGTTCTCCGATGTCTACGCGTCAATCGACGTTGTTGTCCGTTCAAGCAACAAAGTCGAAACTCCATTTGGATCACAACGCACACGGATTTCAGAATCAGTTCTGCCCACCGTCACGGGTGTCCCCGGGGTTGAAGCCGCCGAAGGTCAGGTCGTCGGACAGATCAAGGTTCTCGACAAAGACAACAAGCCGCTCGTTGCCGCGCAGGGTCCGCCGAACTTCGGATTGAATTGGTTGACCTCTTCATCGCTCAATGGCTGGAAAGTTGTCGACGGCGTTGCCCCAACCCAATCATCAGACATCCTGCTCGATGCCAAGACTGCGAAAGATGGCCACTACGCCGTAGGCGACACCGTCAATGTGTCAGTCACCAAAGGCGTGCAGTCGTTCACGCTGGTGGGAATAGCGAAGTTCGGCAAACTCGACACTTGGGGTGGCGCTCAAGCCGCGTTGTTCACCACATCCACCATTCAGGCCCTTGTCGGTGAACCGGGGATGTACGACTGGATTTCGATCGCCGGCAAAGACGGCGAATCGCAGCAGCAACTCGCCAACACCGTTTCAAAGGCGATCCCGCCAGGAACGGAAGCGATCACTGGAAAAGAATTCACTGCTGAAAGTCAGGACGCGTTCCAGAAAATCATTGGCATTTTCAGCACCTTCCTCCTGGTGTTCGCTCTCATCGCGTTGTTTGTCGGATCTTTCATCATCTACAACACGTTTTCGATCATCGTTGCTCAACGCACAAAGGAACTCGCACTCCTTCGAGCACTTGGAGCAAGTCGCGGTCAGATCTTGCGTTCGATCATCCTCGAGGCATTCTTCGTTGGCCTGACTGCGTCCATTATCGGCGTTGGTTGCGGCGTTCTTCTCGCCATCGGTCTCAATAAGTTGATGCAGACGATCGGATTCTCCGGTCCCGACACTCCGATCGTCATCCCACCTGTAGCAGTCGTCGTTTCGCTTCTCGTTGGCACGCTGATCACGCTTGTGTCGGCAGTGTTCCCAGCCCGACGGGCCGCAACGGTTCCGCCAATAGCGGCAATGCGTGATGTTGCCGTCGACAGAACTGGGACATCAAAACGCCGAGTCGTAACGGGACTCGTTCTTCTAGCGGTTGGCGCGTTCATGCTTTGGTACGGACTCAATGGAAATTCTGATTCAGGACTGCAGATCATCGGCGGTGGCGCGTTCTTCGTATTTATTTCGCTCACTGTCATTGGACCAGTCATCGCCACGCCGTTCGCAAGTGTTCTTGGTTGGCCGTTGCAGAAGGCGAGCCGAATCACAGGGCGCCTTGCTCGCGAAAACGCAATGCGCAATCCACGCCGCACCTCGACCACGGCTTCGGCACTCATGATCGGCATCGGCCTCGTGGGCTTCATCGCCGTTACCGCTCAATCAATCAAAGCGTCAACCGTCGATGCCATCAATCAATCAGTCACTGGTCAGTACGTCGTGACGACCGAAGGCTTCGGATCCACCGCTCTCCCACAATCACTTGCTGATGAACTCACCGCAGTTCCTGGCGTTCAAGTTGCTTCGGGTATTAGCGGGACCTTCGGCGATGTCATGGGTAGAAGCAAAGTGCTTCTCGCCGTCGACCCAGCCTCGATTACGCAGGTGATCAAGTTCACCGATGTACAGGGTTCGTTCTCGTCACTTGGAATCGGCCAGATCGCTGCATCCGAGCAGTTAGCAAAAGACAAACACCTCTCACTAGGTCAAATAATCGACGCGACGTTCCTCAAAGGCGGCCCCACCACCCTCGTGCTTTCGTCGATCTATAAGACCGAGTTCCCGACTCAGGGATCAGGTTGGATTATTTCCACAGATCAATTCAACACAGTTGTGCCGCCCGCGCAGCAGACCTACTCGGCGATCTACGTGAAACTCAAGGACACGTCGACGACGGGCGTGAATGCAGCGCTACCCGGACTCAAGGCCGTCACTGACACCGTTCCCGGCGCAAAGTTACAGAACCTCACCGAATACAAGAAGGCGCAAACCGATCAGGTCAATCAGTTCCTTAAGATCGTTTACGTTCTGCTCGCACTCGCTCTCATCATTGCGATCGTCGGCGTTGTTAACACCCTGTTGCTGTCGGTGTATGAACGAACCCGTGAACTCGGTTTGCTTCGAGCAGTTGGTATGAGTCGCCGACAGGTTCGTTCAACGATCCGTCTTGAATCTGTCATCATCAGCCTGATGGGAACCCTCATCGGTCTCGTCATTGGCATCGTGTTCGGGTGGGCACTCGTAACCGCCCTCGCTGACCAAGGAATCACTTCGTTCGCAATCCCGTGGACGCAACTGGTGATCATCGTCATCATCGCCATCCTCGCCGGTGTTGGAGCTGCCCTCTACCCCGCCCGTCGTGCCGCCCGCCTTGATGTTCTCCGAGCGATATCGAGCGACTGATGGCACACAACCCCGCTGCACTCGACACCGAGATCACAACGTTCCTCATCGAGCGTCACTTGGCATCGCTCACCACGATGCGCGCCGACAACACTCCACACGTAGTTGCCGTTGGATTCACCTGGGATTCCGAAGAATCACTCGTCCGCGTAATCACATGGGCCGGCAGTCGCAAAGCGCGCAATGTGGCAGAGCGTCCCGGTTCCCCCGCCGCCGTTTGTCAGGTCGATGGCGGACGCTGGCTTTCGCTTGAAGGAACCGCGACGGTGACCAGCGACCCCGAACGTGTCGCTATGGCGGTCAAGCGTTATGGCGAGCGCTATCGGGAACCGAAGCAGCGTGACGATCGCGTCGTCATCGAAATCGCCATTACCCGCGTCATGGGCCGAGGCTGAATCCACCAACTTGTTCGTGACGCCAATGCAGTCTCGCCCGTAGACTCTCCGCATGGCGCCGAATAAGCAACGCGAATGGCATCCGGCCTTCGAGGAATATTGCGAAACGATCTTCGAACTTCGTGAAGACGACGTCGAAGTGATTCAAGCGCGCATCGCTGATCGCCTCGAGGTTTCGCGTCCAGCGGTTTCAGAAATGATCCGTCGCATGGAAGGTGCCGATCTTGTCGAAATCGACGGCGGCGCGATTCGATTGCGGCCCGACGGACTAGCGCTCGCCGAAACCGTCGTCCGTCGCCATCGCTTAGCCGAACGCTTTCTCACTGACATGCTCGGCCTTTCGTGGGCCGAAGCACATGATGAAGCCGGCCGCTGGGAACACGTCATTTCGCCAACTGTCGAAGTGGCAATGATGCGCGCCCTCGGTGACCCCACAACCTGTCCGCACGGAAACCCAATCCCCGGCACCAACTACCAGCCCCCGTCATCGGTCACGCTTGACACACTTTTGGTTGGTCAGTCATTCACGGTCTCGCGAATTCCCGAGGAACTCGAGTTCACTCCAGGTTTGCTGGAATTCCTCGAGACGTCATCGCTTCTCCCGGGACACTCCGGCGTCATCACCGAACTCGTCGCTGACGGAATCACAATTGTCGAGATCGATGGACAGACCGTCGAAATCACTCAATTCGCCACGCAGCGGATCTTGGTGACAGCTGCGTAAGCATTGCTCAGTCGAGCAGTGACTCTGGGAGATCGTCTTCGTGCACAATGGCCAGGCGCTTCGTGGCGCGGGTAAGAGCCACATACAACGCACGATTGCCCTGTGCCTGCTCGGCAACAATTAGTGACGGCTCCACAACAATCACGGCGTCGACTTCAAGACCCTTGACCAGACTCACTTCAACAACCGTGACCCGATGTTCAAGACCGTGACGAGTGGCGCGTCCGTAGGCAATGTCGGCTTCTTCCAGCGCTTCACATACCTCGTCAATAATTGACGAGGTACACACAACAGCGACTTGACCGGGATCAACCGCTGCTCGTTCTACGCGAGCGACCGCGGCAACTGTTTCGGCAAGTCGCCCTGGTTCAGCTCGACGAATCGACGGTTCGGCACCGTCCTCGCGCACCGATCGCGGTGGACGAAGTTCGGGAGCGGCACGCCGAAGCACGCGAGCTGCCAGGGCCATGATCGGAGCAGGAAGGCGATAGCCAAGCGTGAGTTCATTACGGCGCGGCTCGCGCTTTGCCGGAAGCAACGAGAGGATTTCGTCCCACGAACCATGGGCCCACTGGCCTGTTGCCTGCGCAATGTCACCAACAACGGTCATTGAACCGTTGAGCGAACGTCGTTCCAACATGCGCAATTGCATCGGCGACAAATCCTGTGCCTCGTCAACCACGATGTGGCCATAGGTACGGATTTCATCATCGTCATTAGGTTCGCCTTGACGACGCCGACTCGGTTTCGGACCAAGTAATGACCGTGCTTCGTCAAGCAATGGCGCGTCGTCGTGGGTCCATTCAACTTCTTCGATGGTTTCCGAGCGCTCGCGGTAGAGCGATTCCCACTCGTCATCACGGAGCAAAGATCCTGCAGCATTTCGCAGAAGTCCTCGCGCTCCATAGAGGTCATGAAGGAACTGGGCCGGAGAGAGCAACGGCCACATCCACTCGAGCGCTTCACGGATAACTGGGTCGCGACGAAGACGTTCTTTTACTTCTGACGGAGCAAGGTCCCCACGCCCCGAAAAAGCGAGTTCAGCGAAAAGCTCGTTTTCAATGTATTTCCGAGCGGAGTTATGACGTCGATAGCGGCGCCGAGCATCGGCAATGATTTGCGCGCTACGAGAACGGGAAACGGTCAACCGTTGCAAGCCGTAGCCAACGACGAGATCGGATCGAAGTTGACGCTCGCGGTCTCGAATTGCTTTCGACAAGAACGACACCATGCGTGGGTCGCCCTTCACTCGGGATGTGAGGCCAAGGTCGTAAGTACGGATGCTGACGCCATGGACCAAGTCAGCGAGAACAGCGAGTTCGACCCCTGCTTCACCAAGCGATGGCAGCACCTGTTCGATGTAGCCGAGGAAAAGTCGATTTGGGCCGATGACAAGAACGCCCTGACCTTCAAGCGGAAAGCGATGCGTGTAAAGCAGATACGCAGCGCGATGCAACGCGACAACTGTCTTGCCCGTTCCTGGTCCGCCTTGGACAACAAGCACGCCGGGAAGCGGCGCACGAATAATTTCGTCCTGCTCACCCTGAATTGTGGCGACGATGTCACCGAGTCGTCCGGTGCGTGCCGTTTCTAACGCCGTGAACAGCGCTCCTTGACCGCGCACAACGTTGTCTGTGTTACCTGTGCCTTCGCCAACTGGCATCCCGAGGCTCGCCAATGTTGCGCCGAACAGTTCATCTTCAACACCCAACAAACGACGGCCTCGAGTAGCGAAATGACGGCGACGGGCCAGCCCCATCGGCTGTCGCCCGGTCGCTCGGTAGAACGGTTCAGCCACCGGCGCACGCCAATCGACGATGATCGGTTCTTGTTCTGAATCACTCACTGCGATCCGGCCGATATAGAAGCTTTCCATCGACTCTTCGGGTGATTCAGGTTCACGATCGATGCGCCCAAAGCAAAGCGCCGCATCGCCGAGCTGGAGTTGCGTCAGACGTTGAAAGACCGTTTCGTGGATGACTTCCCGTTCAAACCGCGCCTGTTCGGTCCCGCCGCGACCGACCTCGACCATCGATGTGAGTCGTGACGCGGCTTTCCGCGACTCCTCAAGACACGCATAGGCGTGATCGATATAGGCCTGTTCGGCATCGAGATCGGGATGTGGGGCCACGGGCTCTCTCAGTAGGACTGGTTGCCTTCCTTGCTTTGCCGGCCGGGGCCAGCGGGGCTCAGAAGGGGGTGATCCACTCTAGCGGGCCGCCATTGAACGGTCTCAGGCGAGTGCCCGAGCCGCAAAGCACCTCGCCGGATTCTCTCCAACAAGACCTTGTCGGTAGCGTGGCCCCGTGACCGACACTGCCGCTGCCGCCCTCCCCCCTTTTCTCCGAGCCTGCCGCGGCATCCCCGGCGGACCCGGCGATCGTGTCCCCGTTTGGTTCATGCGCCAGGCCGGCCGCTCTCTGCCGGAATATCGCTCGATCCGCGGATCGGGTTCCATCCTCGATGCCATTGCCGATCCCGAGCTCTCGGCCGAAATCACGATGCAGCCAGTTCGTCGCTATGGCGTCGACGCGGCAATCCTCTACTCCGACATCGTCGTACCAGTCGCCGCAATTGGTTTCGGCGTCGATGTTGCCCCGGGCATTGGGCCCGTCGTCGAACAGCCCTTCTCGCGTGCTGCCGATCTTGAACGACTGCGTCCTCTCGACCCCGAGGCCGACACACCGTACGTACTCGAAACCGTGCGCATCCTTGCTCGTGAACTTCCCGTGCCGCTGATCGGATTCGCCGGCGCGCCCTTCACCGTCGCGAGCTACCTCATTGAAGGGCAGCCGTCGCGCACCTACACGCGCACCAAAGCTCTCATGCATGGCGACACTGGCCTGTGGCACAAACTGATGGAACGACTTGCCGATCTCGCCATCGTCTCGCTGCGTTCTCAGATCGAAAATGGTGCGGTTGCGCTTCAGATCTTCGACTCATGGGCCGGCGCGCTTAGTCCTCCCGATTACGAGAAGTTCGTGCTTCCCCACAGTCAGCGCGTGTTTGCTGAAGTGGCGGACCTCAATGTTCCCCGCATTCATTTCGGTGTTGGGACCGGAGAACTTCTTGGCCTCATGGCCAGTGCCGGCGCCGACGTGGTTGGTGTCGATTGGCGTGTGCCGATCGACGTTGCCCGAACACGAGTGCCTGCAAACATCGCGTTGCAAGGAAATCTCGATCCCGCTCTTGCTTTTGCTCCGTGGGATGTCGTGGCCGAAGCAACGCGCGACGTGCTGCGTCGCAACGCCGGCAAACCTGGACACATTTTCAATCTCGGTCACGGCGTCATGCCCGAAACCGACCCAACCATTCTTGAACGTGTTGTTGAACTCGTTCACAACGAAGGACGCTGCGATGGAGTCGTATCATGAGTACTGAATCCAAAATTGGTCTCGTCGTAATGGCGTACGGAACGCCACGCACGACTGAAGATATTGAGCCGTACTACACACACATCCGTCGCGGTCGTGCTCCAGAGCCGCAACAACTCGCTGATCTCATTTCTCGTTACGACGCCATCGGCGGAATCTCGCCTCTCGCCAGCCTCACTGAGGCACAACGTGCTGCTCTTGAATCAGCACTCGAAGCACGTATGCCGGATGCATGGACTGTTGTCCTTGGACAAAAACACGCCTATCCCTTTATCGAAGATGGTGTCGCAGTGCTGGCCGATGCGGGAATCACCGACGCCGTTGGCATCGTGCTTGCCCCCCACTTTTCCGGCTTCAGCGTTGGCGAATATCAACGCCGCGCCGCCGAAGCCGGCACCGAGCGCGGCCTCACCATGCACGGCATCGACCACTGGCATCTCGAATCGGCTTATCTCGATTTCCTCACTGCGGCAGTTCGCGATGCACTCACACAACTCCCAGAACGCACAACGGTCCTTTTCACTGCTCATTCGCTTCCCGAACGAGTTCTGGAAAACGATCCGTACCCCGACGAACTCGCAGCAAGCGCAACCCACGTTGCCGAGCACCTCGGACTCAAGAGTTGGTCGCTCGGTTGGCAAAGTGCCGGCCGCACACCTGAGCCCTGGCGCGGTCCGGACATCCTCGACGAGCTCCGTCGCATCGCCGCCGAAGGTTCTGCCGATGGCGTATTGGTGTGTGCACAAGGTTTCACGGCCGATCATCTCGAAGTTCTCTACGACCTCGATATCGAAGCAGCGAAGGTCGCTGAAGAACTCGGTCTTGCCTTTGGTCGCACTCGCTCGCTTAATGCCGACGAGGTCGTCATGAACGCGCTCGCTGATCTGGTTGTCGCACAGATTCAATGAGTGATCGTCGGCGTGTCGTTGTAGTTGGGGCAGGCATTACAGGCCTCACCGCGGCATTCACGCTTGCGACACAACGACCCGATCTCGACATCGTTCTCCTTGAAGCCAGCGAACGAGTCGGCGGGAAAATTCTCACTACTCCGTTTGCCGGTCGTCCTGTCGATTGTGGACCTGACGCGTTCCTCGCTCGCGTTCCCGAAGCAATTGAACTCTGCCGAGAACTTGGTCTTGAAACGATCTTGACCTCGCCCTCCCAGAAGTCCGCGTTCGTCTGGGTGAATGGCGGACTTCATCGTCTGCCGGCCGGACTGGTGCTCGGAGTACCGACCGATCTTGATGCACTCGTCGCGTCAGGAATTGTGAGTGCCGACGGCATTGCGCGCGCCGCGCAGGATCTCACTCGAACAGAATGGATCGATAGCGCGAATGGTGCAGATCCAAACGGCGTCGACGATCAATCGGTTGGTCAGCTCATTCGCGCTCGTCTCGGCGATGAAGTGCACGAAAAGTTGGTATCGCCTCTTCTCTCTGGTGTGAATGCTGGCGACGCCGACCACCTCAGCCTCGCTGCTGGGGCCGCACAGATTGCTGTCGCCGCCCGCCGTTCGCCAAGTCTCATCACTGCATTGCGAGACCAACTCGCTTCTGCGAAAACCGATCCGGAACTCCCAGTGTTCCGCGGTATTCCGGTGGGGACACAAACACTCACCGACTTACTCCTCGCTCGTCTCACAAAATTCGATGTTTCCGTTCATCTTTCGTGTCCTGTTTCAGCAATCACACGCGACGGAAGCACTTGGTCGCTCGCAACGTCACTTGGCGCGATTGCGGCCGACGAGATCGTTCTTGCGACACCCGCACGACCAACCGCTCGACTTCTCGAATCGCTCGCACCCGAACAGGCAGCCGAACTCGCCAACCTTGACTACGCATCAGCAGCGATGGTTACTCTCGCTGTGTCGAAGAACTCACTCGGCGTTCCCCTCGATGCAAGTGGATTTTTGGTGGCTCAGACCGATCCACTACCCACCCTCACCGCGTGCTCGTGGGCCTCGGCCAAGTGGGCACATCTCGACGATCCAGAGGTCGCGATCCTTCGCATCTCTGCCGGCAAGCACGGTGACACCCACGCTCTCGAACTGGACGATCCGTCACTGGTTCAAGCCCTCGTCCTCGATCTCGCCACCACAATGGGTATCGATGCCCCGCCGGTCGAATGGCGAGTGACTCGGTGGATCGACGCACTCCCCCAGTACCGACCAGGCCATCCCGCTCGCGTCGCGGCCTGGCGCGAAGGCGTCAACGCCGAAGCCCCAGGTATCCATCTGGCCGGTGCGGCCTATGACGGACTTGGCCTGCCTGCATGCATCCGACAGGGCCGCCAGGCCGCTGCCGCCATCGCCTGAGTACCCAGCAAGCACGCCTTCACTTCGATTTTTGGTGCCTCAGGAGGTCGAATGAGGTCGAAATCGCCGGAACTGTGACAGAAAATGTCAGGTGTATTTCCCCTGTTCAGAGCGTTTTCACGAGGAAAATGTTACGCCCGCGTTGCGAGACTGCGATCAAACCGCAACACTTTCGTAACAATGAGCATCGACCCCCTAGGCCGGATCCGCCTCGTTCTCGCTCTCGCCGTTCTCCCGGTGCTGGCCGTTGCCCTACTGGCCCTCGGACTGTGGATTGCCCCGAGTCCCTCCTCGGCCCTTCCCGCTCCAACCACCGTTACGGGGTCCTCGACCATTGCCCCCATTGCCGTATCGGCCCCTACGGCCATCAAGCCCATTCCCGAAAGTGGCGCCCAGCTCACCGCTGCCGCTTGGCGCATGGCCATCGGTCAGGCCGTCATCGATGCGGGAGCAACCAAACTCGGCGCTCCCTATGCGTATTCGGCCTCTGGCCCCTACGCATTCGACTGTTCGGGATTCACCCGATGGGCCTGGATGCAGCTCGGCGTCGAACTCCCCCACAACTCTGGCGCCCAATGGGCAGCGCTCGAACACATCTCTCTCGACCAACTCGAACCCGGCGACATCATCTTCGACTGGGGCTTTGGCGGGGGCGAACCCGACCATGTCGGTCTTTATGTCGGGAACGGCATGATGATCCACGCACCGAACAGCTCAAGTGTGGTGCGCTATGACTCCATCAATTGGTGGACAGGCGCAACGACTGCAGCTGGAAGGGTTCGATGACCAACACATTGCGCAGCATCCGCCGAGGGCCCTCAGCGCCTGAGCGACTGCTCGTACTCATCCCTGGTTATGGCGATAGGCCCGAACCATTCCTTGAACGCGCGGCAACGTTCGATCCGAACGAGCAGTGGCTGATCGTTGTTCTCGAACCACTGACATCGAGCGCACGCGGTCCGTACTGGTACAACGTTGACGAGAACGGACCCGATTCCGTTGCACTCGCTGCTTCGCTCACTTCGATCGATGCGCTGTGCGCATCGCTTCTTGCCGAGACAGGTTTGAGCGAAGACACTCTCGTTGTTGCTGGCTTCTCGCAGGGTGGCGCGCTTGCTCTCGCGCACCTTGTAGACCCCAACTCAGCTGTCACCCCAAGCGCGGTGGCCGCACTCGCGTCGTATCTACCCAGTCGCGAGGAACGCCGTATTGATCTTTCGCGCGCGTCGCAACGGCCGGTTCTTTTCGCTCATGGCGAAGACGATCAACTCGTCGAGCCAATTCGCGGCCGTTCGGCATCGAAAGCATTCCATCGCGCTGGAGCGCTTGTGACATGGTCAGAAGTTGGTGGCGGTCACCGTTTCGACACCCCGCTTACGTCTGAGTTGGCGACTTGGCTCGAGGCACTGGCCGTTGGCGAACAACCGCACGCTCCCCCGATCTGACCAACGCCCGACGTAGCGGTAAGGATGAACTCATCGCAACGAGAACGGACCGTCGATGACAACCGATTCCCCCGCCGCAGCATCAGCACCCCAGCAGAAGCCTGATATCTATTCGCGCATCATGCGCTTCGCTCCGTTGTATGTCGTCGCATTTTGTATTGGCATCGTCATCGTTGTCGGCATCGTTCGCCCATTCGACTCGCCGGCTCCATCGCTTACACTTCGCACCGCATTAGTTGGCTCTGATTTCAATCCAACGGGCGCATACATGATCATTCACAATGCCGGTGGTGCCGACACACTGCTTTCGGCATCAACGCCAGCCGCCGCCTCGGTGCAACTGCAGCAGATTGCTCCGGTAGAAACAACAACGTCAGTGGTCGCTAACGGAGTTGTTGAAAATGTCGGTGGAATGCTCACCGACGTCGATCATCTCGATGTTCCCGGATTCGGCGACCTTCGCTTGCAACCTGGCTCTGACCAGTTGTTGTTGAAGGGACTGACCACTCCGCTCGTTGTTGGCCAAATGATTCCGATCACCTTGAACTTTGAGAAGGCCGGCGCCATCACCGTCGAGGCCACCGTCGCCACCTATGACGACATCGCCGATCGTCTTCTACCGCCCCGACTGAAACTGCCTGCCGGCCAATAACGCCCGAGGGCTAGGCAGGTTGCCTTTTCGTCCCCCGAACTCCATAATGAGAATGCTTCTCATTCCTATTTGGGGGTCTTCGTGGTCCAATCTGAGCGCATCGTGGGTCGTGGCCGTCGCCGCTGGTCCGGCGCGCTCGCACTCGTTGCCATCACTCTCAGCCTTGGCCTGAGCGCCTGTGGGAGCTCACCAACCGCAAAGGCCAGCAACGGTCGACCGAAGATCATTGCCACCACCCCGCTCATGGGTGACCTCGTCAAACAGGTTGGCGGCGACGCCGTGAGCGTTGAGGTCCTCATCCCACGCGGCGCCGACCCTCACGATTTTGAGCCCTCGGCCTCGCAGGCTGCTCGCCTCCGCGATGCATCGTTGATTGTTTCCAATGGCCTCGGTCTTGAAGAACGGCTTCAAAGCACATTGCAAAGTGCAGCAAAGGACGGAGCAACAGTTTTCGAAGTGGGACCACAAGTCGATCCGCTCAACCGCCCCGGTTCCGATCGCCCCGACCCGCATTTCTGGCTCGACCCCGACCGCATGTCTCGCGCCGCGGCACTCATGGCGAACGAACTGGCACGCACGACCAACATTGACCGCTCGATACTTGACGCTAATGCTGCGGCCTATTCCCGCGCCGCCCTCGATGCTGGGAGTGAAGCGACAGCGCTTCTCAACACCGTTCCCGAATCACAGCGTCTGCTCGTCACCAACCATGACGCCCTCGAATACTTCGCCAATCGCTTTCACTACAAAGTGATCGGCACCATCATCCCTGGTGGATCAACACTTGCCGAACCGAGTGCGTCCGATCTGCGCGACCTTGTCGCAATAATCAAAGCGGCCGGGGTCAACGCCATCTTCAGTGAATCGACCAGTTCCTCAAAGTTGGCCGACACTGTGGGCCGAGAAGTCGGCAAGAAGATCTCAATCGTCGAACTTTCTACCGACACACTGGGCGAACCAGGTAGCCCCAACAGCACCTACCAAGGCCTCATCACAACGACAGCTCGTCTTATCGCCGACGGCCTCAATGGCCGATAGAAATCCGGCCTTGCCGGAACGAACCCTCTAGCCTCGGAGCACTGTGGCCTGGCTAACTGATCCCTTTCATTACGACTTCATCCTGCGAGCGCTGTTCGCCGGGTGTCTCGCCGCGGTCACATGCTCACTTATCGGCACGTGGGTCGTTATTCGGGGGATGTCATTCATGGGCGATGCCCTCGCCCATGGCGTATTGCCGGGTATCGCTGTTGCCTTCATCGTTGGCATCGACATCGCCATCGGTGCGTTTATCTCGGCGATCATCATGGTCATCGGCATCAATCTCGTGAATCGAGCATCGAAACTTTCTACTGATACCGGAATCGGTCTGCTTTTTGTCGGCATGCTCGCACTTGGTGTTGTCATCATCTCGCGAACGCGTTCATTCACCGGCGATCTCACTTCATTCCTCTTTGGTTCTGTTTTGGGCGTCAAAGACTCAGACATTTGGCTCCAGTCGATCGCCGCTGTTCTCACACTCATCGCAGTCATCGGTTTCCACCGAATGTTTCTCGCGCTCTCGTTTAACTCTGACAAAGCAGCCACGCTCGGGATGCGCCCGCGCCTCGCCCATATCGCGATGCTCACCCTGATCGCCATCGCCATCGTGGCCTCGTTCCGCACGGTCGGAACACTTCTTGTCTTTGGATTGCTCATCGCGCCACCGGCCACCGCTGCGCTCCTCGTGCGCCGAGTTCCAGCGATGATGGCAACCGCGTGCCTCATCGGCGTGTCATCCATCTTTATTGGACTGATCATCACTTATCACTTCGATACAGCAGCGGGCGCAACGATGGCCGGCACAGCCGTTGCCATTTTCTTCATCGTGCTTGCCGGGCGCGAGCTATTCACCCGTAGCAGTCGAACCGCTCAACCCGCTCACGCGTAGGCGCATGATCGACCCACGCAAACTTCGAGCACTCCTGCGCGCTGTCATTGCTGGACTCTGCCTTGCCGCATCGGTTCCGCCTTGGGGTTGGTGGCCTCTCGCGTTTATCGGCATCGCCATGTGGGATCGATTGCTGTCAACTGCAAAACCACGAGCCCGATTCGTTCGCTCGACGGTGCTCGGCCTTGCCTGGTTTGCGCCCGCAATGTTGTGGATGGTCGACCTCACTGCACCGGGTTATGTCATCGCGGTCATGTTGTTCGCGCTGTACGTCGGAGTCGCTGGTCTCGCTGTCCCGGGACGCAGTTCGCGTTCATGGGTTCGATGGCTTGCTCTTCCGGCCGCGTTCACCCTTGCCGAAGCCGCTCGCTGCACTTTTCCGGTCGGAGGCGTTCCCCTCGCAACCACTGCAATGAGTCAAGCCAGTGCCCCTCTCGGCCAGATTGCTCGTGTGTTCTGCGCAATTGGTGTGACGTTTGCAGTAGCCGTCGTCGGAGTCGCGCTGTCTGCGCTTTGGGAACGACGTCATCTTCTCGGTGCTGCCGCTCTCGTCGCGGTTTTGGCGTTGTGGCTGCTTGCAATCGTCGCTCCCAGCGGCCATGAAATCGGAACCATCAATGCCGCTGTGGTCCAAGGCGGTGGCCCACAAGGCACTCGTGCCAGTGAAACGAACCCTCGCGATGTCTTCCTTCGTCACCTAGAGGCCACCAATCTCGTAACAACGCCAGTCGATCTCGTTGTGTGGCCCGAGAACGTCGTTGCGGTCGAAGGTCCGATTACGGCCAACCGTGAGGACGCTGAACTTTCAGCGCTAGCCAAGAAACTCGATACCACTCTCGTCATCGGTATCACCGAAGGCATCGATTCATCGAAGTTCGCAAATGCGTCGATCGTGTATTTGCCCGATGGAAGTTCTGGTGAGCGTTACGACAAAGTGCATCGTGTTCCGTTCGGTGAATACGTGCCGCTACGCAGCCTCCTCGAAAGCGTCGTGGGCACCAACAGCGGTCTTTCGCTACGCGATGCAGTTGCGGGAACACAACCGGCGGTTCTCCACACACCCGCCGGGACTCTCGCGGTCGCAATCTCCTGGGAAATCTTTTTCACGAATCGAGCGCGCGACGGCGTGTTACACGGTGGGCAGATTCTACTGAACCCCACAAATGGGTCCAGTTACTGGTTAACCCAGGTACAAACGCAGCAAGTTGCTTCGAGCCAATTGCGTGCCATTGAAACCGGTCGCTGGGTCTTGCAAGCGGCCCCGACAGGATTCTCAGCGATCGTGACGCCAACCGGTGATGTCGTACAACGAACCTCGATCTCTGAACAGGCCGTTCTTCAGCAAACCGTCGCGCTTCGCTCTGGCGACACGATTGCCACCGTCATCGGTCCGCTTCCGATCGTCTGGCTCTCGGTGCTCTTCGTTGCGCTCGCCTGGTGGTTCGCCACGAACCGATTCACATCGCTGCGTTCAAAACTCAGGCCTCAGCGTTCTGTGAAGAACCGAGGCCCAGCCAAGAGCGCCATTTGACGCTCGTTCGGGCGATTCCTGCCCGTCTGGTCCCGCCCGATAGGGCCTGTGGAGAACGATCTCGGCCTGTCTTGACCTTTGTCAACGCTCCCGACGAAACTTGACGACCCATGTCCCCCCGCCCCGAACCCTCCGGGCGCACCGATCTCGCCGCTGATGGCGAGCTCCCCCTGCGCATCGCTTTCCTCACCTACCGGGGCAAACCCCATGTGGGTGGTCAGGGCGTGTACACCCGGCACCTCACGAAGGCCCTTGTTGATATGGGCCACGAGGTCGAGGTGCTCGGCGGTCAGCCGTACCCGATCCTCGATCCGCGCGTCCCGCTTGTCGAACTCCCAAGCCTCGACATCTATAACGATGCCTTCCCGATGCGCCTTCCGTTCCCATCGGAGATCAAGACCATCGGCGATGCCATAGAGGTAGGAAGCTTCATGGCCGGTTCGTTCCCCGAGCCCCTCGCATTCAGCTACCGCGCTTGGCAGCACCTGCGCACCCGTGTCAACGAGTTCGACCTTGTCCAAGACAACCAGTGCCTTGGCTATGGCCTTCTCGGGATTGAACGTGCCGGACTTCCCGTGCTCGCCACCATTCATCATCCGATCACCGTTGATCGTCGTCTCGAGATGGAACACGCCGAAACTTCCTGGAAGCGATTCTCAAAGGGTCGCTGGTACGGCTTTACAAAGATGCAAACACGCGTTGCATCTCGTATGCCTCGCGTCATCACCGTTTCGCAAAATTCACTCGCCGATATCCACGCCGATCAAAAAGTCCCGCTTGATCGACTGCACGTCGTACCTGTTGGTGTGGATCAAGAACTGTTCAAGCCCATTCCCAGCGTTACCCGTATCCCTGGTCGCCTGATCACGACAGCAAGCGCCGACGTAACGATGAAAGGCCTTCGTTATCTCCTCGAGGCCATTGCCAAGCTCCGCACCGAACGCCATATTGAGCTTGTCGTCATCGGTCGTTTGAAAGAAGGCGGCCCATCGGCTCGGATCATCGACGAACTTGGTCTTCGCGATGCCGTCACCTTTATTACTGGCGTCCCCGAAGAACGAATCATTGAGCTCTATTCCGAAGCTCAGGTAGCCGTTGTTCCTTCGCTCTACGAGGGCTTCTCGCTTCCGGCAATTGAAGCCATGAGCTGCGGTGTTCCTCTGGTTGCGACGAGCGGCGGTGCGTTGCCCGAGGTTGTCGGCAACCACAACGAAACTGCGCTTGTTGTTCCTCCAGGCGACAGCGAAGCGCTCGCCGCCATGCTGCGCATCGCGCTTGATGATCCCGAACTTCGAGATCGCATCGGCGCTGCCGGCCGCCAACGTGTCATCGACCGTTGGACATGGCGTCATACCGCCACGGGAACGGTTGAGCATTACCGCGCGCTTCTCGCAGAAACGCCACACATCCAGGCTCGCCGTCCCGGCGGAGCTGGTGCTGCTCCGCGCTTCCAGCGTTCACGCATCACACGGTCAGGAGCCTGACCAGTGCTGACTGCTGATTACGACCGCTTGGGCTTGCGGCCCGGAGATCGACTGCTCGACCTGGGCTGTGGTTTTGGTCGCCACGCGTTTGAAGCACTTCGCCGCGGTGCTCGTGTCGTTGCTTGCGACATGGCTGTTCCCGAATTGGAACAGGTATCGGCAACTGCATTCGCTATGAAAGAAGCCGGCGAAATTGCGCCGACGCTTTCGTGCACCTCGGTCGCCGGCGACGGAACCAAGCTTCCCTTCGCTGATGCATCGTTCGATCGGATTATTGCCTCTGAAGTTATGGAACATGTTCCCGATGATGCTGCCGCGCTAGCGGAATTCATTCGTGTACTTCGTCCCGGCGGAACAATCGCTATCACTGTTCCTGCAGAATTCCCCGAGAAGATCTGCTGGCGACTTTCCGACGAGTACTACGCGCCCAAATCAGTCGGCGGCCACGTTCGCATTTATGCCGAGTCCGAACTTCGGCAAAAGATGAAAGCTGCTGGACTTCTCCCCGGCACTTCCCATCGCGCCCATGCACTTCATGCTCCGTACTGGTGGCTCCGTTGTGCAGTTGGACCACGTAACGAAACCAACGTTGCGGTCAAGGCGTATACGAAATTCCTTGAGTGGGACATCATTTCGGCGCCGCCCCTCACCCGTCTTACCGAAAAAGCTCTCAACCCGATATTGGGCAAGTCACTCGTTGTGTATGCAACGAAACCGATCCGAGATACCGCTCTGGCAGGTGCGCAATGAGTGAAGTCCCATTCGTCGACGACATCATTACCGCTGAGCAAGTTTTTCAAACTGCCGAAGCAATCGCCGATTGGCAACAGCCCAACGGAATGGTGCTCTGGTTTCCAGGTGGCCACGCTGACCCTTGGAATCACATCGAAGCAGCAATGGCACTCGATCTCGCCGGGATGCGCCCTGAAGCAGAGCGCGCCTACCAGTGGCTTGCAGATATCCAGCGCCATGATGGCTCTTGGCATCAGTACTACCTCGCTGATGGCATCGAACAAGACAAGCTCGACGCGAACACCATCGCGTACATCGCTGCCGGCGTTTGGCATCACTGGCTTGTTGCCCGCGACCCTGGCTTCGTCGAAACCATGTGGCCTGTTGTCGAACGAGCAGTCGAGTTCGTCCTCGACCTACAGACTCCGCGCGGGGAAATCCTTTGGGCTCGTCACGCCGACGGCACTCCGTGGTCCTTTGCGCTTCTCACCGGTTCGTCGAGTATCTGCCACAGCCTTCGTTGTGCAATCGCGATCGCCGAACTACTTGGTCATGAACGTCCCGATTGGGAACTCAGTGCCGCACGTCTTGCGCACGTCATTCGCCAACACTGCATCGGCAATGCCCCTGATGCGTTCGCTCCAAAAGCCCGATGGGCCATGGACTGGTACTACCCCGTTCTTGGCGGCGTTCTCACACGCACCGAGGCTCGTGCTCGCCTCGACGCTCGACGCGACACCTTTGTCATGGAAAATCGCGGCGTTCGATGCGTTAGCGACCGACCATGGGTCACCGCAGCCGAAACTTGCGAATGTCTTATTGCCGAACTTTCTGTTGGCAATCGCGAACAAGCATTGAAATTATTCGAGTGGGCACAAGCCCTGCGTTGCGATGACGGTCACTACTGGACTGGAATCGTCTCTCCAGAGGAAGTGCACTTCCCCGCCGACGAACGCACGACCTATACCGACGCAGCCATCATCCTCGCTGCCGACGCATTGAGTCGTACATCGCCTGCATCGGGATTGTTCATCGACCACGATGCGCTTCCGCCACTCGTAGAGATCGATTCCGACGACTCGATCAACAACCGCGCCGACTGACGTTCCGGTGGCTACGTCCGAAATCACGGTCGTTAGTGCACTTGTCGACCTCGCGAGTCGAGAAGCAGGCTCTCGTCGGGACATCCCGTGGTACCTCGAACGCTGCAGCGGAGTTCTCTCCACCGACCATGCGCTCATTGTCTTCACCGAACCAGAACTAGTTGCTGGAATCACCGGCAAGCGGCGACGATTAGCCCCAGATGCACCAACACGGATTGTCGGGCTTCCGTTCGATCACTTCCCACGAGCCCGCGATATCGCGGAAATTTCCAGGGCTTTCGAGGCGGGTCAACGACCTCCAACTGCTTCCAACACCACAAAGGATTCCCCCGCGTATCTCGCGTTCGGCTGGTCGAAACCCGAACTTCTAGCGATGGTTGCGAAGGAAAATCCTTTCCAATCACGTGCATTCTGGTGGTCGGACATCGCGCTATCTGAGGTTGCACAACCCCTCCACGATCAGTCGTTCGACGGACTGCTTTCATCGTGGAATGGTCACCTCCACGCAAATGTTCTGTGGGAAACCGATCGCTCCGAGTACGCGCACTCGACGCAGTTCTATTCATCAACGCCGTTTTCGAAAGTAGCGGGCGGACTTTTTGGAGTCAGTGCTGATCACGCATTGACATTTGCCAGTGACTTCGCCTTCGAGGCCGACCGATGTTTGGAGTCTGGTTGGCCCACGATCGACGAGGTTCTTCTCGGCGTCGTCGTTGACCGTCAGCGAAGTGCAGCAACACTTTCCTATGGTCCATGGGAAACGTTGCTCGCGAATTTCAATGAGCCGAGGTTGGCGGCTTGGCACCGGTTCAGACTGCTCCGCGATTGCATCAACAGGGGATTACGCGATCGGGCTCGCAATCACTTCCTGCAGATTGAAGCAGCGATCAATAACGGACGACTCTCACTCAGCATTGACGAACACCGCGAGCTTGAGGAACTACGGCGTCTAGCTTCTTCGTAAAACTCGAAGTGAGCCAGTGGCTGAAACGTCGACGAACCCACCAGACTCGATCGCCCGGCAATAGATCTCATAGGGCGGGCGACCGCCATCGGCGGGGTCAGGAAAGACGTCATGAATGGCGAGGATTCCACCGGACTCAATCCAAGGCGTCCAGAGTTCGAAATCACGATGCGCCGGTTCCGAGCCATGCCCACCATCGATAAACAAAAACGAAAGCGGTATTCGCCAGCGCGAACCAACCGTTGGAGAATCTCCCACAAGCGCGACGACTGTTCCTTCGAGCCCGGCGTCGTAAATGGTTCGACGAAAGCGGGGCAATGTGTCGATCACGCCAACCTCGGGATCGACCAAGTCAGGCTCATGCCATTCCCAGCCCGGCTGGTTTTCCTCAGAACCTCGATGATGGTCGAGAGCAAACAGAATGGTGTCGCGCTCTTTCGCGGCGGACCCGAGATAGACGCCCGACTTTCCGCAGTAACTACCGATCTCAAGCATCGGTGACGCGCCCTCGGCAACAAGTAGTGCCGCCTCATAAAGCGCGACGCCCTCGTCGGGGGGCATGAACCCTCTCGCCGCTTCCGCAGCAGCCTTCGTTACTGGATCCATGGCGTCAGACCTCGTCGGGGGTGTCGTCCTCGAAGACCTCGACATGGAACAACTTGTCGAGAACAAAGAAACGGATGACCCAAAGAATGCCAAAGGCACTGAGTTGCACGAAGTTGATGACCAGCTTCGCATCAGAGAAGAAGTGAACCACCCAAATCGCAACTGTTGAAAGCAACAGGCCTGCAGCGGTAAACAGCCAGAACGGAAGTACTTCTTTCTTCCAATGGCTTTTGCCACGCTTTCCCCACACCCACGCGCGATTCATGTAATAGGCGGGAACCGCCGAAATCCCAACGGCAATGATATTGGCCCAAAACGGGCGCATCGCTCCCTGGAGCGCTAGCAGCAGCGTTTGGCCGACAACAACGTTGACGACTGCAACAAGGGCATATCGAAGTCCACGAGTGCGAATCGAGTGCACGATCTTGCCCAGAAATCCAAAGGTTTCCGGCAACGGAGTAACGGTATGGGACGACGCGGGGAACTCGTGATTGATTTCATGGCTCATCGTGGGGCGCTCCTCGCGTTCGAGCCGGACCCGATCAGCCTAGTTGCGAATAGTCGCGTCTCTGAGTGGACGGCATCCACTCAGAGAGCATTTGCGCGGACAATGCCGCTCAACCATTCCCCGCTCGGTTTCACCGTGCGTCGTTGCGTTGCCCGGTCAACCGCGATAATTCCGAATCGAGGCCGATAGCCGAACGCCCACTCGAAATTATCCATGAGACTCCAATAGGTGTAGCCGCGCACATCGATTCCATCGTCGATGCACGCCAAAACGCCTTCGAGCGCGCGCTGCACGTACTCAATCCGTTGAGGATCATCATTCGTGCCAATTCCGTTTTCAGTCACAAGTAACGGAACCGAACCGCCGGTGTAGTCCCAAGCACGTCGCAAACATGCACCGAGCGATTCGGGCCAAAACTCATAGCCCATCGGAAGGGTTGGAACACCTTCTTCGCCACCCAACACACTGTTCGCTCCAACACGGGTGCGGCTGTAGACCTGCACGCCGAGAAAATCATCATCACGAACAATGTCGAGGAACTGATCTTCGGAAACCGCACGAACCTGATCACGTCGCGCAATTGCATCGGCATCATCGGGTGGCACTGCTTGGTAGTCGGCCATCGACAACGTAAGGCCAACAGGGAAATCCCCCGGCCCGCCCTTGAGAATCGGGACTACTCGCTGATGGGCGTCAATAAAATTCGCATTGGCAGCGGCGAACTCTGCATCATCAGTAGATCCCGGCGGGAAAAAGCCCATCTGGTAGCCAACGAACGAAACGATGTTTGGCTCGTTGATTGTGCACGCCGTTCCAATCAAATCACCAAGGTGATTCACCGACTTCTCGGCGAAGCGAAGAAAACGATCAACCGTCGACGCCGTATGCCATCCACCTTCAGCAACCACCCATCGAGGAGTGGTGAAGTGATGAAACGTCACGACTGGTTCAATGCCATGAGCGTGACATGACGCCAGAACGCGGCGGTAGTGATCGAGCGCCGCAACCGAGAATTCACCGGGCTCGGGCTCAATTCGCGACCACTCAATTGAGAATCGATAATTGTCGAAACCGAGAGCAGCACACAGCGCGATATCGGAGTCATAGAGATTGAGTTGGTCGCACGCATCGCCGCTGGGCTCCTCACAAGGAGTATTCGGCGCGTGTTCCCATGCCCACCAATCGTTGTTCCAGTTTCCGCCCTCGACCTGATGCGCGGCGGTTGCGGTACCCCATCGAAATCCCTGCGGGAAGCTCGTAGCCATCCGCGGACCCTATCCGGACGACACCAGTTGATGGTGCACAACTGACGACGCGACCGTCTCCGATGTGGGAGATTGAGGAGGTGACTCAGGCCGCGGTAGATGCACTCCTCACTCTTCTCGATCTCGAGCCGATTGAGGTCAACATGTTCAGAGGGATCAGCCCTCCTTCCGAACAACAGCGCGTCTTTGGTGGGCAGGTGGCCGGTCAGGCGCTGATCGCTGCTGCTCGCACGGTAGAGCCCGAAACTCGCGTGCATTCTCTGCACGCCTATTTCCTACGCCCTGGCGACTCTCGGGTGCCCATCCTTTATGAAGTCCAGCGCATCCGTGACGGGCTTTCGTTCACCACCCGACGCGTCACTGCCATTCAACATGGCCGTGCCATCTTCAGCCTCTCGGCCTCGTTCCAAGTGCCAGAAGATGGCTTCGACCATTCCGCGCCAATGCCTGATGTTGCTGCTCCCGAAACACTGCCGACCGTGCAGGAACGCTGGGCCGAAATCGCTGCCGAACACGATGATCGACGATTCGAAATGGATCTGCCCTTCGATCTGCGCAACTGCGATTGGTCGCCCGAAGACCGTCATCGTGAATTGCCGCCGTACCAACGCATCTGGATGAAAGCCACAGGAACGCTTCCCGACGATCCGGTGCTGCACACCTGCGCGCTCACCTACGCCTCCGACATGACATTGCTCGACACCGCTCTACTTCCTCACGCTCTTGGGCCGATCGACAATGTCTTCATGGCCAGCCTCGACCACGCGATGTGGTTCCATCGTCCCTTCAGAGCCGATGAATGGCTGCTCTACGCCCAGGAGACACCGAGCGCCGCAAGCGGTCGTGGCTTTGCTACCGGATCGGTGTTCACCAGCGAAGGAAAACTCGCGGTCACTGTTGTCCAAGAAGGCCTGATTCGGCCTCCTCGGTAACAACGATTACGACCAGGCCGGCAAAAGGCGACTAAACGATTCTGCGGCGAGAATCGCGAACACCACGAGCGGCGGAACCGTAAGCAGATACGCCACTCGTGGTGAGGAGCGGCGATATAGCAGCACAGCGCCGGCGACCGCTGCTGCCAGGAAGAGAAACGCAAGCAAGACAACTGGCCATGACGATGTGTCACCCACGTTGCCTATTTGACCGGCGGTCCTGCCATTTTGCGGCGTCGGAGCGAACGGCTTGCCGACCATCACCGCTATGACCACAGCGGCCTGAGCGGAATTCCACGGGAATGCACTCGCCGACGAGACCAGTGTGAGTCGATCATCTTTCGATGCTCCATAGAGACTGTTCAGCGGGATTCGACCCCCGTCAAGCGACGACTCAACCGCTGCAATTGTCGTTGTGGTCGTGCTTTCTGCGGCTGCGTCGGCGGAGGCGGCCTCAAGCGTTGCTGTAACAACAGGAGCGTCCGCAGGTGCAGCCGCTTCAGCGGGTGCCACTGTTGTCGTTGTACTTGTTGTCGTGGGAGCCGCAACAACGGGCGCAGAACTTGGAGTTGCCTCTGAAGTGAGCTCTGCTGCTCCTACATCGGTGACTTGATAAAGAGTTTGACCCTGTGTGGTGGTCACAACAATCTCATCGCCGATCTGCATCGACGAGAGATCACCAAATGGACCGCCGAACATCGTACGACGACCGACAATCACCGAGTTTCCGGGTTGGCCTGGCGCAGCAGTACCCGGAACATGACCTGGGCCTACTCGCGTCGTTGCTGAATCAGCGCCTTCAACTGCAACTGTCTGCACGCCGAGAGACCCGACCTCAAGAATTCCGATCGCGCTTCCGATGGCCGGTGCGGTCGTCGACACTTCAACGCCTTGCAGCCCCGTCGCCTGATTCGCGGCTTTATCAATTGACGTTCGGTAGCGGTCAAGCAAGAGACCTTGATCGCGTTCCTGGAACATCGGCTCGATCACATAAAGAACGATTCCGAGAATCACGATTGCGATGACGACCCACAGCGCAACAAGAGGTCCTGTGCGAAGCGACGATGTGGCGCGACTGTTGTTCTCGTCCGCGTACACGTCGTCAGCGAGAACCTCGTCGTCGACAACCTCTTGAGTGTTTGAAACAGTCGTCGTCATACGATCAAGTACCGATGTCACTGGGCCCGTCCGCCACGACGGAATTGTGTCAAAGAGAAACGACCCGAGGTCGCCATTGCTGAAATGGTGAGAAGGGCTAACACCGCAACCAGTCCAACGAGCGCGAGGGCATTTCCACCCGCCGAACGACGGATGAATTCAGGCATCTCTGCCTGTGCCGAAGCCAATTGGGCGTCAACGGCAACCGAGGAACCGGCGGGAGCAACTCTCGTGGCACTCACGCCACCGCGACTGCCCACCGCTGACGGCGGACTTACGACAGTCCCGCTAGAGGCCGACCCCGAACCGCCAGCATTCGGAACAACCGGAACGGGAACACAGGTATTCGCAGTCGAACCGAGACGTGCAATCGCCGTGGTTGCTGCGCTCACCATCGAAGGAGTGATCGGTTCCAAACCATCAGGGAGCACTTGCTGGCCACCATGGACGACATAGGTCAACCAGTTCGTAAGATTTTGTTGCGCGGTGGGGCGTGCATTGCAGCGTGCATCGACCAATGGCTTCAGAGGCGCAAGCGCATATTCAACGAACGTCAATGGGTAGGGTTCCACCCCACCACTGGCTGCCGCAGCGGAATAGTTCGGGAGCAAACGCCCATCGGCCGTTGCTGTCATCGACGAAAGGGCTGCTGCCATCGAGGCCTGAGTTGGTTCAACAAACGCACCCGACGCGTTCTGAATCTGGACAACGGTCATACCCAAGAAACGGGCAGTGGCGAGGTCAGTAACCGTCCAAATGCCGCCGTAATCGTTCGTGCTTTGAAGCTTGATCGTCTTATCGAGGATCGACGTACCCGTGTAAAGGTTGAGTACTCCCTGAAACGATGGATCAGCGAGCGCGAACGACGAATAGGTCCCGCGGTCTTTACCTGCGTCTGGTCCGAATGAATTGTTGTTCGGGACTTTCCACGTGTTTGACCGGAGAGTATCGAGAGCCCCTGTCATAAACCAGGTCGTGCTTTCCGCGTCGGGGACGGCGCCGACACGGATTGAAGAACTTGGACTGAACATCCCGGTGGACTGAAGTTGCGGGTTTCGCGCGTAAATCGCTGGCAAGAAGGTGCCGATCTGATCTGGCCCACCGGTAATGAGGGCGGTCACCTCGTCAAGCGTGAGTTTCACGTCGCTATAGGGGACTTTGTAACCGTTGCTATCCGGAAGACCATTGCCTACGGCAAGAACAGTGGCGTTCAATGCCACCGGAATGTTTACCGATGAGCGCGGCGTCAGCGGCTCGGCTTGATTACCTCGACCCAGTCCCACTGTTTCGTCGTAGCCAACCGCGCTGTAGGCCATGTCGACATCGCCACGTGAAAACATGTCGACGGCGCTGCCTTCACCAGTGAAGCTTGAACTGCTAACCGCGCCAGTCTGAGTGCCGTTACGGCACTGCGCAAGAGTCAGATCGACCCAAAGCCTGCTGATTCGATCGGAACTGGCACTGGAAACAATGCCTGATGCCGGCCCACCGCAGCCCGCAATCGGATCATCGATTCGATATTCGAGTTTCTGGGTGTAGGGCGTCCAACGAAGCACGCCATCAGTACCAATACCGCGGACTTGAACCACAAGATCGCAAGGATTCTGCGCATCACAAGTGAGGAGTTGAGCTTGACCTGCAGTGTCGTTCCAACCAACTGTTCCGACGCCAACGAGCATCGTGAAACTCTCACCAATCGGGCGCGTGGCGTTGGTGTAAGTATTTCCATCGGTAACGGAAAGATCTGCCGATGTAGAGATCGGGATCGAGGGACAATTCGGCCCACCGATGGCGAAATCATCATTGGGAACAAAGGACGTACTCGTTCCATAGTTCACTCCGGCACGACAGACCTGCGCCTTCGCGATCGAGATCGGGTGTGCACTGTCAGTCTGCAGCGTCACGCGAATTCGCGCACCGTCACTCAGTTCTGTCGTTGGCGAAATGGTGACAGTCCATGGCGTCGGACCATTCACCGCACCAGCTCGAGTGGACTCGAATGGGAGTCCGATAACGACCAACAGCGCGGCGAGAGCCAGAGAACTCAGGAATGCGAAACTCCCGGCGACGAATCGCCGGGAGTTTCCACCTGCGGAACAGGGAATGTCCGTCAAGCGAAATACCCCGTGAGGTCGGCCACAAGATCAACCGACCCTGCATTGTTGAAAAGGCTCACCTTTCCATTGCTGCCGATACCGACCTGGACCAAGTTCGGCACAATGTCACCGACGACATAGTTCAGGTTCGAGGCAAGAGGACGAGTGACACCAGTAGGCCAAGCGGTGAGGTAACTGGCTGCGTTTGGCGTTACCGCTGTTGTGTTCATGACGATTGCCGATGCTCCGGCCGGGATGCCATTTGCGCCGCGGACGGTGAGGTCAATCGATGCGCCCTGACCAACTGGCGCAGAGACGCCGCCAGTGCCATTTCGGGTGTCAAGTGCACGAACTGGGGTTACTGGGTAGAACTGCTTCGCCGTGTTGTCAGGTGTGTAGTAACCGACGATGTCGGCAACCAGGTCAATCGTTCCGTTGGCGTTGAACAGATTGACTTTGCCCGAGGTTCCGATTCCAACAATTACGAGGTTCGGAACAACGTCGCCAGGAACAAAGTTCAGATTCGAAGCAAGCGGGCGGGTCACGCCGTTCGGGTACACCGTGACGTACCCGGCTGCATCGGGGCTCACGGCAGTGACGTTGAGGACAACGCCGGTCGCGTTGGCCGGAACAGCATTGGCGTTGGTGATCTGAAGCGATACTTCGCCACCTTGCGCGACACGAGCGAGAGCTGCACCAGTTCCAGCTCGTGTATCGAGCGCACGAACTGGGGTCACTGCCGTGAAGTAATCACCATTTACTGGGGAGTAGTAACCCACGACGTCGGCGATGAGATCATTCGTCCCACCCTGGTGATAGAGGCTGACCTGGCCGTTTGAGCCAATTCCCACCGTGACGAGATTGGGCACGACATCACCAGGAACGAAATTCAGGTTCGACGAAAGTGGCTGTGTCACTCCACGGGGCCAAACCGTGATGAAACCTGCACCAGTCGGGAGCACAGCAGTGACGTTCATAACGACTGCAGTTGCGTCGACAGGAATGCCATTCGCACCAGTGATCTGAAGATTCAAGGTGCCACCATCAGGAACCTGGCCGGCTACGCCGGTCGGGGTGTTGGTTGTGCGAGTGTCAAGGATGCGAACTGGAGTAACGGGATTGAATCGCGCACCCATTCCGTCCCAACCAAGGGGGAACGACTGGAAAACCGTGCCGCCGGCAACCTGGAGAAGAAGCGTCAACTTGCAAGCGTGCGTTTCATCACACTGAACCGTTGCGGTTCCACCTGACTGAAGACTGAAGCTGCCACTCGTGCCCTTGCCAACCTTGAAGGTAAGCGTCGCAGTTGAGTAAGGCGAAACGGACGTAACCGTCTTGAACGCGTCGGCGCCGGCGGAACCAAGAGCCGTCGGCGTGCACTTGCCCGAAACGGTTGGTGAGAAATCAGCGGTGTAGTTAATCGCTCCAGCAGAGGAACACTGACGGGCTTCAATGCCATAAATGACACTCGAGCCAGCGGTCACGGTCACGGTCACGCTTGAACCGTCGACGAGTCCCGTTGTTGGCGCCGCAGTCACCGTGACTGGGACAGATGCCGTTTCGGCTCCTGCCGGGCTAATTGTTGCGATGGAGAGCAAGTACACAGCGAGGGCAATGAGAATGCCCAGGGTGCGAAACGTGCGGGTCTTTGTCATCTGTTTCTGACCTCTTCGTGTCTGACTGTGTTGGAGTCAACTGCGGGCGATTGAAGGATGGACTACGGAAGTGAGCGCGGTGTTGAGCGATGGGAAACCGCTGAACAACGTCAGGTGAACTCTTTGCGTGGGGAATGGCTGCGATCGGTTACCCGAAGACAAGTGGGAAACCCTGGAAACCGAAACCATTCGGGTACTGCATCTTGAGAACGAGTTGGCACGGGTGTGTCGCGTCGCATGTGATGGTCGATTGCGTGCCGTCCTGGAGTCCGAAGGTCTGTGATCCCGTTCCCACTCGGAACGTCACGACGATTGGCCCATACGGCGGCTTATTCAGAACTTCAATGAAGGAATCAGTGCCATCGGAGAAGGGC
>CAEUNJ010000016.1_pt1 | contig 25569 bp, 21 predicted proteins | sample 7263841 | NCBI WGS metagenome assembly CAEUNJ01 (sample SAMEA6814163, study PRJEB35770) | uncultured Microthrixaceae bacterium | biome: Freshwater; feature: Freshwater reservoir; material: water | place: Czech Republic | collected 2017-06-27 | depth 30m m
ATTCGCGGTGCATTTCGATGGCGGGGGAGCGTTGCGTCTTCGCGATCCGCGTCGTTTAGGTGGAGTGGAACTTGATCCCGACGAAGATCGCCTCGGTCCTGATGCTGGCGATGTTTCGGCCGTTCAGTTGCGTGCGATCCTGGCGGACAGCAACGCCCCGTTAAAGGCTCGACTCATGGATCAGGCGCGCATTGCCGGCTTAGGAAATCTTCTGACGGATGAAACCTTGTGGCGCGCTGGCTTTGATCCGGCCCGAGCCGCGGGTTCGCTGACTTCCGATGACGTTGCGAAGTTGAGGAAGACGATGCGCTCGACGTTGCGCGTGTTGGGTCGGCGAGGTGGGTCGCATATGGGAGACCTTCAGGACTCTCGCCGTCGTGGGGGAATTTGCCCGGACGATGGAGCAGCGTTGCTGCGCAGGACCATCGGTGGCCGCACGACCTACTCCTGTCCTCAACACCAGCGTTGATCGCTCGGGTTTCCATGTGCCGCCGGTCTAGGGTTGCACCCGTGATGCGCCCGTCTTCCCCTCGCCGAACCTCTGTCGCGGGCCTGAGTGGTGCGGCGCTGATGCTCATGATTGCAATGTTCGTGATCGGCGCTGGTCCTGCAGGGGCCCTTGATCCACCAGCTCCAACCGTTCCGCCGGCACCGACCACTGTTGCGCCGACACCGACCACCACGGCGCCCACAACGACCACTGCAGCGCCGACCACGACGGAAGCACCGCAGACGACCACCACGCAGCGCTACACATCGACCACCCAGCGCAGCACAACGACGAGTTCCACCTCGAGCACCTCGAGCACGACGACTTCCTCGTCCACAACAACAACAGTTATCGCAACAGCGGGGTCGGGCAGCAAGGGTTCCGGTGGCAAAAGCTCGCCGTTCTGGTCTACCGGGAAAAAGATTGCGGTTGTCGTGACGTTGCTGCTGCTGGCCGCCGTTGCGATGGCGGTGCTCACCTACTTCTACTGGAAAGCGACTCGCCCAGGGGTCGCGCCAAACGGTGACAACGATGCCGGCGGTTCCGGTGGGATACCCGACACGACTGGTCCTGTTGGTCCCCTGAGTCCGATGTTGGCCGAGGCGTTACGTCCCGATCCGTTTGTGACTCGCGACGATCTCGGTCTTCTCTGATCTAGCGTTGGGCCATGGCCAACGAACTTGATCTTGATGCAATGCTCCAGCGGTTCCGAGACCGGGCTGCAGCGGTAAAGGGTCGTAACCTCCCGCCAATTGGTGGCGATGAGCGGGCCCGCTTCATCGAACAAGCGCAGAACGATTTTCAGGACTTCGCCATCATTGCTGACGCCGCCGCGACCCTTGATGACGGCATCCTCACGCTCACCATCGACCTTCGTCCCAAGGGCTAAGCGCTACGTGCTGCTGCCAATGAGTACTCGTTTTGAGGACGCAATCGCGGCGATCGATGCTGCCAACGCCGATGATCCATTCACCGTCACTTATGCCGTTGATGGCGTTGAGGTGACTCGCCCCAAAGAACTCGCCCATTCAGAGTTGATGTGCGAGTGGGTGAAGACCCTTGATCCGGATGCTGACGACGCGCAATTGCTCGCTGCGCGCGCTCATCATTTGCGGCGATGGGCCTACCCGCGTACCGAGCAACCCGAAGGGCGCGCGGGCTATTTGAAGTGGCGCACAGAAGCGCGCAAGCGTCATGCAACGTTGGTGGGGGAGATCCTCAGTGGCGTTGGTTACGGCGTTGACGGCGATGACACCATCGAACGGGTGCAGGCGTTGGTTTCGAAACAAGGTCTTGGCAAAGGCGGGCTTGCCGCTGTCGATGGCAGGTCGCCAGCAGTGCAAGTGCACGAAGACTCGTTGTGTCTGGTGTTTTTGCAGACGCAGTTTGTTCCTGTTGCCACCCAACTTGGAGACGAGAAGATGATCGACGTTCTCGTCCGCACCGTGCCAAAGATGGGTCCTCGCGGTCAGGCCGCGGCATTGGCGCTCGACCTCGACCCCCACTGCGCATCGCTCGTCGCCGCTGCCCTCGAGCGATTAGGTGCAGAGGCCTAATTCCCTTCGGTTTTTGCCATGGCAGCCGCCATTGGTAGGGTGTCTTCTTCTGCGGACGTGGCTCAGCTGGTAGAGCATCACCTTGCCAAGGTGAGGGTCGCGAGTTCGAATCTCGTCGTCCGCTCCAATTGAAAGAACCCGGCCTTAGGGCCGGGTTCTTTCAATTGGGACTGGAAGTGGGGCCGAGAACCGTCGGTCTGCCGGTCTCCTGATAACAGTCCGTGACATATGGCCTACCCGGGAGGAACCCCAAGGGGCCCTTGGGATCGCCTGTCCAAATATGACAGTTTCATGACGAATAGGTTGCGGTTTGTAATAGGACCATGTGAGACTTGACCCCTCATGTCGACCCCCCGACGACCGTTCCGCTTCGTTCTTCGCCTTCGCACGCTGGCTGTGCTGCTCGGCTTTGCTGTTCTCGCTGGCCTTGTCGTGCCGCCCGTAGGCGCCGATCAGCTTTCCGATAAGCGAGCCGAAGCCGCCAAGATCGCTGCCCGTCTGAACCAACTCGACGGCGCCATGATGGACGTCAACGCCCGATTCGAGGCCGCCAACTTCAAACTTCATCAGGCCGAGGCCGCCGTGGCTGAAGCGAAGCGCATGGCCACCATCACTAAGGCCGAGATGGAAAAGCGGGCCGGCGAACTTCGTGGGTACGCCGTCAAGGCCTACAAGGGTGGAACCGAAGGAGCAGCGGCCGATGCCTTGCTCACCGACGACGCGTCGAGCGGGGCTATCTCCAAGACCTACATGTCCTCGTTGTCAGGCAATCGCCAGGACTACGTCGATGCGCTGAACGCAGCCCGTAATCAAGCAGAAGAAGATGCGACACGCCTCGCAAAAGCCGAAGCTGAGGCCAAGTCCAGCGCCGACGAAATCGAAACTGCCCGGAATCAGGCTCAGGCGCAGCGCAATGAACAGGCCGCATTGAACGCCAAGGCTCAGGGTGAAGTTGCGGAACTTGTGCGTAAAGAACAAGAAGCCATTCGTGCTGCGGCCGCTGCCGCGGCTGCTGCTCGTCGGGCGGTAAACGTAGGCACCTCCGGTTCTCGTTCGGTGAGCCAAATCCCGGTGAATGTGCCCGCGGCCAATGGCTCGATTGCGAACGCTGCAATCCGTGCTGGTCTGACCAAAATCGGCAGCCCCTATGTGTGGGCGGCCGCTGGTCCGAGTGCCTTCGATTGTTCAGGGTTCACGCAGTGGGCCTTCGGTCAAGCCGGAGTCAGCCTTTCTCACTTCAGTGGTGCGCAATATGCCATGACAGCGCGGATCTCGGCCGCGCAACTTCAGCCTGGCGATCTCGTGTTCTGGGGTGGTGGCGGCTCTGCCCACGTAGCTATTTATATGGGCAGTAATCAGATTCTTCATGCGTTCGGATCTTCGGTGGCGGTTAGCGAACTCGACGGCTGGTGGATGACCCCTTCGGGTTACGGCCGTCTGAATCTCTGAATCTCTGAGCCAGAGCGCATTCGGTGGGTACGGTTGAGATCCGTGGCCCCGTTTGGAATGCAACTGGCGCAGTTTGGTGCGTCGACCGCTGTCATTGATGGCGACGGTGCGCAGTCCTATTTCGATCTCGACCGTGCTGCTACTGCTGTTGCCGCTGCACTCATCCACGCAGGAGTGACATCGGGTTCTGTCGTTGCAACCGTTTGTCCTGCTGGCCGATGGTGGTTGGCTGGATCGTTCGGTGTGTGGCGAGCAGGTGGCGTGTTGCTGCCCCTCGAAGCCTCGCATCCTCCCGCCGACCTCCGTCACCCCATTACGGACTCGGCAGTTACTCATGTGCTGTGCACGCCGGCGACGAACGGTCTTGCGCAGGAACTCTCTGCGTTTACCGGAGCGACGGTTATCGACGTTCGTGAAGCGGTTGCACTGTCGCTCGCCGCTGAACTTCCATCAGTTGTTTCAGATGCCGATGCAATGATCATCTACACCAGCGGCACCACTGGCCTTCCGAAAGGCGTGGTGCACACGCATCGTTCGCTCGCCGCGCAGTGTGCAGCAATGGTCGAGTCGTGGAGGTGGAGCCCAACTGATCGCATCGTTTGCGTGCTCCCACTTCATCATGTGCATGGTCTAGTGAATGTCATGTTCACGCCGCTCTCAATTGGTGCAACGGTTGAAACTCCCGGTGGTTTCGATGCGCTCGCGACCTGGGAACGACTCGCTTCCGGCGAGGTCACGGTGTTCATGGCCGTCCCCACGGTCTATTCCCGTCTTGTTCTGGCCTGGCTCGACGCCGATGATGCGACCAAGTCTCGTTTGTCGGCCGGTGCTGCGACGTTGAGATTGATGGTCTCAGGTTCGGCAGCGTTGCCAGTGTCGACGCTTGAGCAATGGCGTGACATCAGCGGGCACGTTCTGCTCGAGCGTTACGGAATGACCGAACTCGGAATGGCATTGGGGAACAACTTTGATCGGCGAGTTCCCGGTCATGTCGGCTGGCCATTTCCGGGAGTCGAAATTCGAATCCTCGACGAGTCTGGAACTGACGTTGCTGATGGCGAGAGTGGGGAACTGCTCGTGCGTGGTGACCAAGTGTTCAGTCGCTATTTGAATCGACCAGATGCCACCGCCGAATCATTTATTGATGGGTGGTTCCGCACGGGCGACGTTGCGCAACTCACACCCGATGGCTATCGCCTACTTGGGCGCGCGTCGGTGGACATCATTAAATCTGGGGGAGAAAAAGTCTCTGCCCTCGATATCGAAGAAGTGTTCCGCACACACCCGGCCGTGGCCGATTGTGCCGTTGTTGGTTTGCCTGACGACGAGTGGGGCGAGCGCGTCGCCATGGCGTGGGTCGCCGATGACGCGGAGCGTCCCACCGATGCCGAATTTCGCTCGTGGGGTAAGGAACGGTTAGCGCCGGCCAAGGTTCCCTTTCGTTATCTAGTGGTCGACACGTTGCCGCGTAACCCGATGGGCAAGGTCACCAAAGTCGCTGTTCGAGAACTGTTTACCTAGCGAGTTCAGCGGAGTTCGCTCTGGGTGGCACGATGTAGTTCATGCAGCGGCCTGGAAGCTCCGGGCGCTGAGGGGGACATCGTGCTCGAAATTTCCGACGTCGATCGCATTCGGACCATCACGCTCAACCGACCCGACGCGCTCAATGCGTTCAACGAAGCGCTCTATGACGCGACCACCGATGCCCTTCTCGATGCAGCCGATGACAACGCTGTTGCTGTTGTCATCATCACGGGAACCGGGCGTTCGTTCTCGGCCGGAACCGATGTTGTTGAAATGGCGATGCGCAACACCGGTGGTGTTGAGAATGGTCGTCATGGTTTCCCAGGACTCGTTGACAATCTCGTCGATTTTCCAAAACCGTTGATCTGCGCAGTAAACGGAATGGCGCTTGGAATCGGTGCAACGATGCTCGCGCTTTCTGACCTTGTGTTCATGTCCACCGAAGCGCGTGTTCGTTGCCCATTCACTGCGCTTGCGGTAGCGCCGGAAGCGGCAAGTAGTTACACGTTCCCCGCAATGATTGGTCGCCACAACGCAACATGGGCGCTCATGAGTTCCGAGTGGTTGTCGGCGCAGGAATGTCTTGAGATGGGCATCACATGGAAAGTGTGTGAACCCGATGTGCTGATGGACGAAACGATGAAGCACGCGCGTGTTCTTGCATCGAAATCAATTTCCTCGTTGGTCGAGTCGAAGAAAACGATCATGGCCGCGATCAAACCTCAGATTGATGCCGCACGCGAACGTGAGAATGCAGCGTTTGCTTATCTGATGGGGCGCCCCGCAAACATGGAAGCGATGGTCGCGTTGGCTGAGCGTCGTCAACCCGACTTCGCCGCTATCGATCTGGTTGATTTCGCGCCAAATTTCTGAACTTCGAAACTCTTTCGAACTTCTTCCGCAATTCTCACCTTCATTTCGGGGGCTCCTTACCCGTGGCGTTGATGCTGTGTTTGTCCCCAACGGACACCTCACACCAACACCCCCCCCACACTGAATCAAGGAGCCCCACTATGAACAAGAAACTCGTTTCGATCAGCCTCGGTGCCGGCCTCGTCGTCGGATCCGCCGCCGGCCTCATTGCTGTCCCGGCAATCTCCGGTGCCCAGACGACCAACACCACCGCAGCAACCGCCCCCGCCAATCGCCCTGATCCGTCAGTGCGTCTCAACGAAACCCTCAAGCCCCTCGTTGACGCTGGCACCATCACGCAGGCTCAGGCTGATGCTGTGGTTGCTGCACTCAAGGAAGCTGGCCCCAAGGGCGCCAAGGGTGGCCCTGGCCTCGACGTGGCCGCTCAGGCCCTCGGTATGACCACCGATGAGCTGCACACCGCACTCGACGGCGGCCAGACACTCGCTCAGGTTGCGTCTGACAAGGGCGTCAACGTGCAGGTGGTTATCGACGCCCTCGTTGCATCGGCAACCAATCACATCAATGAGGAAGTCACCTCAGGTGAAATCACTCAGGCCCAGGCCGATACGAAGCTTGCTGATCTCACGCAACATGTGACTGATCGAGTGAACAACCCTCGTCCCGAAGGTGGCCCCCGTGGCGATCACGGCCCGAAGGGTGGACCGGCTGGTCAGAAGCCCACCGCTCCGGCAACGAACTGAGCTCCCCGGAACATCCGCTCGTCTCTGACTCCGCCCCCCGAATGAGACGAGTATGCAAAGAAGGCCCGGCCAATCGGCCGGGCCTTCTTTCTGGAGGCGGCGCCCAGAGTCGAACTGGGGTACGGGCCTTTGCAGGGCCCTGCCTAAGCCACTCGGCCACGCCGCCATCGGCAAATCACTCTAGCCGCCGGCAGGCAACGGCAAATAGGCCTCGATGGGAGCAATCGTGAGGCCCTGAAGGGCGCATTGCACTAAGAGGGCCTGAATGTTGTCGTACAGGTCATTGCGAAAATGGGAGAGGATGATGTCGCCGGGCTGTAGTTGGTTGCCCTGTTGATATTGGATGCGACCGTCATTCAAGGCCGCATGCCAAAACAACACAGCGTTGATGCCGCAACTACCTGCGGCAGTTTGTGTTGCGCCATTACTCACGCCGAATGGGGCGCGGAACAAGTGACCTGGAACGGACATGTGTTGACCGATGATGTCTCTCATGCCACAGATTTCGTTGCGCTGCGACGCGGCATTGAGTCTTGTGAGCTGCGTATGAGACTTGGTATGAGAGTTGATCGTGCCGCCCGAAGCAATGACGCTGAAGAAATAGTCGGGATCGGTGAGAAACGGACCTTGGTTCAAAAACAGCGTGGCGGGCACCTTGAACTGGGCGAGCAATTCAGGAACTCGTGGGTCGCGAATATTTCCGTCGTCAATGGTGAGGAAGACGACCGGGTCGGTCGTGGCAATCGTGGAGAGAACTGGAACTGCGCCAGCAGCGGGAAGGGGGACGACCGGCCCTTTCGGCCAGGCCGCTGTGGTGGTGGTTGTCGTGGGAGGCAACGTCGTCGGGGGAAGTGTTGTTGTCTCGGCGACCGTGATTGCGGTGTTCTGGCCGGCCGATTGTGAGGCTTCGGCGCCTTCAATCTCGGTGCGGCCGCAGGCGGTAATGAGCGATGCGCCAAGCAGCAGCGTCGTGAGGCCAGCGAAAGCAGCAACCGCAGCTCGGATTCGGTTCGAACGTCGCTGGCGATACATGAGTTGATAATGCTATTGCCCGGGCTGGCTTGAGGGAAGGGGTGAGGGGTGCTGCTAGGGTTCGGGGCCTTGTAAGGACCCGTAGCTCAGTTGGCTAGAGCACTTCCTCGACACGGAAGGGGTCGCTGGTTCGAGTCCAGTCGGGTCCACTCTCAAGCACTTCGGCCGCCGTCAGGCGGCCGTTGTCGCTTCAGGCCAAAGGCAGTTGTACGCAACGCAGGGGGAAGCACCATGATCACGCCATTCGACGATTTCCCGATCCATCAGACCGGGGACCCGATCGTCCAGACCGTCAGCGCCGATCCGAATCACTACGACCGTTACTTCTTTAACGGCTGTGATCGTGATGGCGCTTTTTTCATTGGCGGCGCCATGGGGCACTACCCGAATCGCGGCGTGATTGACGCCGCGTTCAGTGTCGTTGTCGATGGCGTTGAGCATTCGATCTTCGCCTCTGGCGCAATGCCGCTCGGTCGCGAAACCACGATTGGCCCAATCTCCATCTCGGTTCCTGAACCACTGCGCGAAATCCGATTCACCGTGGCTCCTAACGACGAAAACATTTCCTGTGACTTGTTGTTCCGTGCTCGCACCGCAGCGATTGAAGAGCCGAAGCAAACCATTGTTCGTAACAACGTCAAGATCATGGACTACACGCGTCTGACGCAGTGGGGAACATGGGAAGGCACGATCAACGTCAAGGGCCAGATCATTGACGTGAAGGCCGAATCAACGTTCGGTGTTCGCGATCGTTCGTGGGGCGTTCGTGGTGTTGGTGTTCAAACACCAACCAACTTCACGCCTGGTGAAATGCAGATTTTCTGGTTGTGGGCCCCGTTGCACTTCGACGACATGTGTACCCACCTTGCAATGTTCGAACGCGCCGACGGCACTCGTTGGATGGAATCGGCACTTGTTGTTCCAGTGCTTGATTCACCCGATGCGCCCACATGGGGAGCTGACATCGTCGAACCTGAAGAGGTCGGCAACATTCGTTACGAACTCCAATGGCAAAAGGGTCGACGCGAAATGGAATCGGCGGCCATCGAAGTCAGCCATGCCGATGGCACCGTCGATCGCATCGAATTCGAACCTCTCTACACATTCCGTATGCGCGGTATCGGCTACAGCCACCCGCATTGGTCGCATGGTTCCTTGCACGGAACCCTTGAAGTCGGCAGCGAGTCCATTCCGCTTGGCGAGTTCAACCCGCAGGACCCATCGTGTATCCATATCCAGACCCTGTGCAAGGTTCGTATGGGTGATCGCGTTGGCGTTGGCGTGCTCGAGCAGCTGTCATTCGGCCCCCACGAGCCCACAGGCCTCACTGGGATGGTCGATGGTTGGAATCCGGCCTGACCACTGATGTGGTCACTGCTTCGCCGTAATTCTGCATTCCGAAAACTTTTCACCGCGCAGGTGATCAGTTATGGCGGTGATTGGTTTGCCGCGGTTGCCGCTATTGGGCTTCTCCTCGAATTCACCGGATCAGATTTTCTTGCATCCGCATTTTGGGTTGCCCAAACGCTTCCAACATTCATCATGGGACCGATCGCTGGTCCCGTGGCCGATCGGTTCGATCGCCGCAAGATTTTGATCATCGCCTCGTTCGCGCAGGCGATTATGGCGCTGACGTTCCTCCTCGCTGGGCACGGTGCGCCGTGGATCGTCTTTGTTGCCCAAGGTGGGGTCGCAGCATTGGGGTCGTTCTTTGGTCCTGCGGCGCAGGCCGGTGTCCCGAACATCGTGGAAGAAAAAGATCTGGCCACTGCGACCTCAATGATGGCGGCGACATGGGGAGCGATGCTCGCAGTGGGTGCAGCGCTTGGTGCACTGTTCACGGTCGCGTTTGGTCGCAATGCTGCCTTCATTGCTGATTCGGCGAGTTTTGTCATTGCGGCACTTCTCATTCTGAGTATTCGCGAATCACTTCAAGCTTCGGGAACATCGCGGGTCTACACCGAGCGGATGCATCCGATTCGTGACACTCGTGAGGCTCTCTCACACGCTCGTAGTCACCCAGCGATCATGGCGTTGATCGGATCGCATATTGGATTCGGTTTCGGCGCTGGGGTTGTGGGCATGTTGGCCGTGCTGGCAACAGTGAAATTTCATGGAAGCGACGGAGCTATCGGTCTATTGCTCGCTGGTCGAGGGGTCGGCGTCGTCCTCGGTCCGCTCCTCATCACCCGCCTTGTCGCTCGCGGTATTCATGGAGTGCTGCTGGCGTGTGGCTTCGCGGCAATTGGTTACGGAACGATGTACCTCGGCGTCGCTATCGCACCGTGGTTGGTGCTTGCTGCGATTGGTGTGATGCTGGCCCACCTCGGTGGCGGCGCGCAGTGGGCGCTCACCATTTATGGCCTGCAATTGCTGACACCCGATGAACTGCGAGGTCGGATCTTTGCTGCAGATGCTGCACTCGTGACGTTGGCGATGAGCCTGTCGCTGGTGTTCTCGGGGCTTATGAGCGGCGTGATCGGTCCATCGGCAACGATCGCCATCATTGGCGGTGGAAGCCTTCTGTGGGGCATCGTGTTCTTGTTCCTGACTCGGGTACTTCGAGCAGAGGCTGAAACTGAAGCACTCGCCGTTCATCCGTTAGCAGTCGAAACCGAACTGACCTGATGTTCAGAGCGGTGCTCTAGGCCGGAACAGCTCTAGGCCGGAACAACAGTGACAGGAATGCCATTCAGGACTGCATTGCCCGATAACGGATCGAGAAGTTCCGGATCGGTGAGCAGATTCGAGTTCACGCCTGGTCGTCTCGATGCGACCTTAGAAACAGTGCCGGCCATATCGTGGCCCCAGCCATGCGGAAGGCTCACCACGCCAACGGGAACTTCGTCGGTGACCTCGATGGGTGCAGTGACCGAACCAACTCGAGAGGCAATGACCGCGTCGGAACCGTCGACGAGGGAAAGTCGTGCGGCATCGTTCGGATGAACAAGAAGGGTGCAGCGAACCTTGCCCTTCACAAGAGCATCAACGTTATGCATCCACGAGTTGTTGGACTGCAAATGGCGTCGGCTTATGAGCACCAGTCCGTCTGTATCGATTGGTGTTGTGAGAGTGGAAGCGAGGCGAGCTAACTCGTCGACAATGATTTGCGGCGCAAGTTCAATGGTGCCTGATTCAGTGCGTAACGCGTCAGGCAATCGGGGTTGCAGCGCTCCGAGGTCGATTCCGTGCGGGTTCTGTTCGAACACGTCGAGCGAAAGCCCATCGGTAACCGCACCAAACCAGTCGCCGCTCGATCCGGTGCGGATCATGACGTCGAGAATGTGATCGATTGAGGTGCGCGATGGATTGGCTTTCACGATGGCGCGTAGTTCATCGACAGAACGGTCGGCAATGGGGGAGTCGGTGGAATCGATTGCTGACTGCAGCGCGCCGTCGAGCAACATCGAATCGATGATCGCGGGGTCATTCCCGGCGTCGGGACCGGTGAAAATGAGTGAGAGTCGACCAAGAATTTCGTGTTCTTGTAAACAATCGGTCTCGAACATGGGCGGTGCCCATTGCGCGAAATTGCGCACGGCCAGCCCGATAAATGCCATTTGATATTCACTGCGCTCAAGGGCAGTGGGCGGGGGAAGGATGACATTCGCGTGGCGGGTGGTTTCGTTCAGATACGGGTCGACACTGACCATGAATTCCAATTCCCGCATTGCCGCGTCGAGTGCTGCCGAATGCGGGGTGGAGAGAACAGGGTTTCCGCCCACGGTGACCATCGCGCGGATCTGACCATCGCCGGGGGTGGTGATTTCCTCGGCCAAACCGGCAACTGGGTACTCGCTGCGCACTTCGGGATAGTTGCGCACACGACTGTGGCGGCGGCCAATGCGGAATCCGCGCCCGCGGCCTTTTCCTCGACCGCTTTCATGTGGCGTGAGCGGGAACATCGCGCCGCCAGGAGAATCAAGATTTCCCGTTACGAGGTTGAGGGCATCGACGGCCCATGCGGCAAGAGTTCCGAAGCCGACGGTTTGGGTACCGATGCGTCCGTACACAACGGCAGTAGTTGCGGCGGCGAGTTCGCGGGCCATGCGGGCAATGGTGTCGGCATCGATTCCAATGCGTTCGGCAACTGCACTCGGCGCGAACGGCTCAACGGCGTCGGCGATCTCGCGCAGGCCACTGGTCATACCCGGTGCTCGGCCAGCATCGATGAGATCTTCGGCGAATAACACGTGCAACATCGCACATAACAACAGTGCATCGCCGCCCGGACGAATCGAATGCCATTCGTCGGCATTTGCTGCGGTCTTGGTGCGGCGAGGATCGACAACCACGATCTTTCCGCCGCGTTCACGAATTGCTTTCATGCGGCCGGGCCAATCGGGTGCAGTGGCCAGCGAACCATTTGATTCGTAGGGGTTCGCCCCAAGGATGAGGAGATGATCGGTGCGGTCGATGTCGGGCACGGCAATCAGGATCGGATTTCCAAACATCAGACCACTGGAAACGTGCTTGGGCATCTGATCGACAGTCGACGCGGAATACATCTGCGGACTGGCCATTGCCTGGATGAGCACGCGGTTGTAAATGACGGTGCCAAGCGAATGGACACTTGGATTCCCGAAGTATGCGGCCACGGAATGTCGGCCGTGCCGGTCGATGACGCCTTGGATGCCATCGGCGACGACGGCAAAGGCATCGTCCCACGACACTTCTTCCCATGTGGCAGTTTCTGGGTCTTCGCCGTGTCGCACAATGGGTGCGCGCAAGCGGTCAGGGTCAGTGTGCAACTTATGAAGCACCGATCCCTTTGGACAGATGAAACCCTTCGAGAAGGTGTTGTCGCGGTCGCCACGGACACGAAGAACAGCGCCATCACGAACGGTCAACTCAAGACCGCAGGTCGCTTCGCAAAGCGGGCAGGTGCGGTAGTGCGTTGTGTCCGAAGTCATGACACAAGCGTAGGCTGCGGTGATGAAAGCTGTCGTTCTTACTGCTTATGGCGATCTCGATGTCCTCACGATCACCGACATCTCTGATCCTGTGCCTGGTCCAGAGGAAGTACTCGTTGACATCGTGGCCACGGCATTGAATCGCGCCGACCTTCTTCAGCGTCGAGGCCTGTATCCCAGTCCACCATTGGCCGGATTCGTGCCGCCCGCTCCGGAGATTCCTGGCATGGAGTTTTCCGGCCGTGTTGCTGCACTCGGCGAGCGAGTCACGTCATGGTCAGTGGGTGACGAGGTCATGGGCATTGTTGGGGGCGGTTCCTACTCCGAACGACTTGTCATTCACGAACATCAACTCATGCGCATCCCGACCACAGTGTCGGTCGAGGATGCCGCGGCGATTCCCGAGGTATGGATCACCGCATTCGATGCGCTCGTGGCGCAAGGTGGGCTGACTTCTGGTCGGACTGCTCTTGTGCACGCTGGTGCGTCGGGTGTCGGAACTGCGGCCATTCAAATCTGCAAAGCACTCGGTGCGCGCGTGATCGTTACCGCATCGGCGGGAAAGCTTGCTGCATGTCGTGAACTTGGTGCTGATCTTGCAGTCGATTACGCGTCCGGAGATTTCGTTGCTGAGTGCGAATCATTCACAAACGGTGTTGGTATTGATGTTGTCCTCGACGTAATTGGTGGGGACTACGTCGACAAAAATATCGCCGCGATTCGCGTTGGTGGCCGCATTGTCCAGGTGGGCACCATGGGTGGTGGCCGCACCGAAGTGAGCATCGGCATGCTGTTGCCAAAACGTGCCAGTTTGATCGGCACCGTGCTGCGGGCTCGACCGCTTGCCGAGAAGATCGCTATTACGCAGCGATTCTCGAAAGAGATACTTCCGCTGTTCGACTCCGGCCTCGTGAAACCGGTGATTGATTCGCGCTACGCGCTCTCGGCAATTGCCGATGCGCACGCGTACATGGAAACCAACGCGAACGTTGGCAAGATCCTGATCGATGTGTAGCTGCTGGGTCTAGCTAGCGCTGTGCGATCGGGACGTAGTCGCGAACGCCGGAGCCCGTGTAGAGCTGACGGGGGCGTGCGATACGGGAGTTCTGATCGAGCATTTCGCTCCAGTGGGCAAGCCAACCCGACATGCGGGGAATAGCGAACAACACCGTGTACATCTCGATCGGGAAGCCCATGGCTTGGTAAATAAGACCCGAGTAGAAGTCGACATTCGGGTAGAGCTTGCGGCTCACGAAGTAATCGTCGGCGAGAGCGGTTTCTTCAAGCTTGAGGGCGATGTCGAGAAGTTCGTTCTTGCCGGTGACCTCGAACACGTCGTAGGCAATCTTCTTGATGATCTTGGCTCGCGGGTCGTAGTTCTTGTACACGCGGTGGCCGAAACCTTGAAGCACCATTTTGCCTTCGCGAACGTCTTTTACGTAAGCGTCGACGTTGTCGAGCGAACCAATGGAGTTGAGCATGCGAAGCACTGCTTCGTTGGCGCCGCCATGGCGAGGGCCGTACAGGGCAGCGGCAGCAGCAGCCGAGGATGAATACGGATCGGCATGGGCAGAACCGACAACACGCATGGCCGTGGTCGAGCAGTTCTGCTCGTGGTCGGCGTGAAGGATGAACAGCACATCGAGGGCCTTGGCCAGAACCGGGTTGGGTTCGTAGTTGGGCTCGGCGACGCGCCACATCATTGAGAGGAAGTTCGAGGTGAAGTCGAGGCTGTTATCTGGATAGACAAACGGCATGCCAACGCTGTGGCGATGAGCGCCGGCAGCAATGGTGGGCATTTTGGCGATCAGGCGAATGATCTGCTTCTGGCGACTTTCGAGATCGAAGATGTTCTTCGCATCGGGGTAGAAGGTGGAAAGTGCGGCAAGGGTTGAAACGAGAATGCCCATGGGGTGAGCGTCGTGGTGGAAGCCCTCCATGAAGCGCTTGCGCACGTTTTCGTGAATGAACGTGTGGTACGTGATCTCGTGTGTCCACTCGGCCATTTCGGTCTCGGTGGGGAGCTGCCCATTGAGAAGAAGGTAGGCAACTTCGAGATAGGTCGACTGTTCGGCTAACTGCTCAATGGGGTAGCCGCGATAGCGCAGGATTCCGTTTTCGCCGTCGAGTTCAGTGATGGAACTCTCGGCCGCAGCGGTTGTAGAGAACGACGGGTCGTAAAACCAGGTCCCTGGCATCAGCTTCGACCATGCCGCTGAGTCAACGCCGCCATTGACGATCGGAACTTCAACCGATTCGCCAGTGCGGTTGTCGGTGATGGTCACACTCTCGGCCACTCGTCGAACTCCTGTATTTCGTCGTCTTTTCGGATCCCCTGCAGTGGCAGCCTAGTGGCCCCAGAGCGAGTCTCGGTCGGTCGGGCGTGAACGATTTGTAAACAGCACCTGGCCGAACGCCAAAGCATCGACGTCTGCCGACGTCTGCCGACGTCAGAGGGGAGTGTTGTCGTGCGAACGGGGCTGGAGGCGTTCTCGCTTGTGATCGAGTGCCTCGAGAGCGGCAGCAATCTCCGTGCGAGTGTCGGCCGGGTCGATGACGGCATCGATAAATCCGCGATCGGCAGCGATATAGGGGTTGAGGAGGCGCGCTTCGTAGGCGTCTTCGAGCGCTTGACGGTCGTCGTCGGCGATACCGCGATTGAGGATCTCCACCGCGCCCTTGGCTCCCATAACTGCGATTTCTGCCGATGGCCACGCAAGCGCGAGGTCATTTCCCATGCGCTTCGAATCCATGACGATGTAGGCGCCGCCGTAACTCTTGCGCAGCGTGACATTGATTCGCGGAACGGTGGCGCGGGCATAGGCAAAAGCCATTTGTGCGCCGTGGCGGATCATTCCTCGCCATTCGAGATCTTTGCCCGGGTAGAAACCAGGCGTATCAACAAGAGTGATGAGTGGGATATTGAACGCATCGCAGAATGAAACGAAACGAGCGCCCTTTTGTGACGCCGGAATATCGAGCGTGCCGGCGAGCGCGCAGGGTTGGTTGGCAACAACGCCAACTGGTCGTCCGCCGATTGAGGCGAACGCCGTCACAAGGTTCGCCGCCCATGCCGCGCGCAACTCGAAAAGTTCTCCGTCGTCGGCGATAGCTCTGATCACGGTGCGAATGTCGTACGAGCCAGTGGCGGTTGCGGGAATGATGGTGCCGGCCTCGGGGGTCAATCGATCGACGGGATCATTGGTGACTAAGCGAGGTGGAAGTTCATCGTTATGGCCGGGCAAATAGTCGAACAGGTTCGTGACCCAGTCCATCGCCGCAGCTGCATCGGCAACAACTGCGGAAGCAACGCCGGTGGTTCGACTGTGGGCACCGGCGCCTCCGAGGTCCATCTTGTCGATAGGAACGCCGGTGAATTGGCGCACCATGTGGGGACCGCTCACAAACGCGTACGCGTCTTCGGTCATCACCACATGATCGGCAAGGCCAAGAAGTAGCGCTGGTCCCGATACCGCTGGCCCGGAAACGGCCATCACCGTTGGGACAATTCCAGAACAGGAACTCAACGCTTTCGCGGCCTGACCCCAACCATGTAACGCGGCGAGGCCTTCACTGATGTCAGCGCCAGTGGAGGAAAGTTCAACAACAACGGGGAGTCGTTCCGCTAACGCAACGTGTGCAGCATTGGCAATGCTTTCGCCGTCACGTGGTGAAAGTGCGCCGCCTTTGCCGTCTTCGCTTGTATCGCCACCAATGCGCACGCGAACGATGGGGCGAGGCCCGCTCATCGTTTCCAGAACGTCAATGTCGGCGTGGACGACGCCAGGGACCTTTGCTCGGAGATTGACTGCTCGTCCGGTGCTGGACGCGAACCTTCCACTGTTTGGGGCGGAGGTGGCGGGAGGTGTCATCAACCAGAGGGTGTCGCGGAGGCAATGGCCGGGTGAATGCCCGGACGGCGGTCGCCCTGGGCGGCGACGACGTCTCGGAGGACATCGGCGACCACTCGGGCTGGGGCCGAGAGTAACGCCTGTCGACGGGTAGCGAGTCCTACTGCTCGGCCGGGAAGTCCTTCGACCGGAGCGGTATGCCAACCAAGGTCCGATCGTGTGGACACCGCGCTGGCGGGAAGAATCGCCGCGCCGAACCCTTCAAAGGCCAGTGAGGCCATAAGTCGAGTGCCGTCCACCTCGGCTTTCACTGCCAAGACGTAGCCACGTTCGGCAAACAACGCATCGAGTTGGTCGCGGAACGGACGGCCAGGCGGTTCGACGATCAGATTCACGCCATTGAGATCGGCAAGTGTGATGCGGTCACGTCCGAATAACGGATGGCCGACCGGAGTAGCAAGAATGCGGTCCTCAGTGAAAAGTGAGGTCGAGACGACTCCGGGATCGTTGGTGGGTGTCGTGAGAACGGCGAAATCAATTGCGCCGGTGTCGAGTTTGAGTAGAAGCGAGGCCGTGGTGGCATCGTGAACCTCAACCCGGACCAGCGGGTGCCTTGTTGCTGTCGTCTCGATGAGCAACGGGGCGAGCCAGCGGGCAGTGGTTCCGATGATGCCAATGCGAGCAGTGCCGGACACCTCAGACCTGACCGAGTGCACGTCGGCGCTGAGGGCACTGAGTTCCGCGTAGATCCGCCGGGCTCGTTCCACCACAACAGTTCCCTCGGCGGTCGGGAGGCCGGTGGAGCGATCGATGAGGGTCGCTCCGAGTTCTTTCTCAAGCCGTGAGATATGGGCAGAAACGTTGGATTGCACGGTGTGGAGCGATCGAGCAGCAGCGGTAAAGCCACCGTGATCGACCACGGCGAGCAGAGTGGAGAGCTGGCGGAGGTCCATCACAAATAATGATGGCATAGATCACCATAAACAGTTGGACCGATGGGTAACATAGGAGCACACTGTTCTTAGAAAGTGTCGGACTCAAGAAGCGGATCCCCCTCTGCAGAGTCCGTAGATGGTGTTGAGACTGTCCCCCCGGTTTCCACCTCCGCTCCGAAGCCGGCCCAAAGGGTCGGCTTCGGTCGTTTTCGGCCTACTGTCACCGCTATGGAACGCGGACCAGTCATCATCGAAGCAGCGATCAATGGAAATCGGACCAAGGAACACAATCCGAATGTCCCGCGGTCGCATGAAGAACTCGCCACCGACACGCTCGAGACACTCGCTGCGGGCGCGTCGATCATTCACAATCACGGCGCCGTCTTCGGTGATCCTCGTGAAGTAGCCGAGGATTATTTGGCGGGGTGGTTGCCGGTGTTTGCCGAACGTCCCGATGCGTTGTTGTACCCAACAGCAAATTTCACAAACGGCGGACTTGATTTCGAGCACTTGCATTTGCTGGCGGAAACCGGACTCATGAAAGTGAGTTTGTGTGATCCAGGTTCCACCAATCTTGGTGGCGTCGATGCCGACGGCATTCCGAACGCGGGCATCGTGTACTCAAACAGTTACGACTCGATCCGCATTCAGATGGAACAAGCTTCCGCCGATCGCGTTGGTCCGAGTCTTGCGATTTACGAACCGGCGTTTATGCGCACCACGATGTTGTACTGGAAGGCAGGAAAGCTTCCGGTCGGCACGATGATCAAGTTCTACTTGTCAACTGATCGCGGGTACATGGGAGCGCCGTTCGGTCTGCCGCCAACACGCTTGGCGCTTGATGCGTATCTCGAGATGCTGGGCGATTGTCCGGTTCCGTGGGCCTTGTCGGTTGTTGGTGGAGACCCGGTTGAAGCGGGACTCGCTGAATACGCCATCGAGCGCGGTGGCCATCTTCATCTTGGACTCGAGTTCTACGGTGGCGATCGTCAGCCGACGAATGCCGAACTCACACGCAATGCCGCCGAAGTGTGCGAGCGTATGGGCGTTGCTGTTGCAACTTGTGATGAAGCCGCAGCAATCCTCGGATTGCCTCGCGCTTAGTTGTTAACCGTTCTGGTTGTACTCATCGCTCGTCGGGTCGCCCGGCGCGCCTGACTCACAAATGTTGATTGGCATCGAGATGAGTTCTTCATTGCTCACCCGGTAATAGGTGCCATCGGAACAACCAAGCTTCGGATTCACTTCAGAAAACACTCCTCCTGAGTCGTTTTCCCAACCCGGCACGGACCACACATGAACCATCCACTGTGTGGTGTTGAGCATGACGCCACCGACTGCTGAACACATTTCCTTTGTGACATCACCGCGATCGGCTCCGAAGGGAGCGTCAGTTCCTGCAGCGGAAAACTTGACGCAAACATTCGAGTGGTAGTGCCAAGTGTCGTTGGTTCCGGGGAAACCCGTCGGTTCGATTTTCGACATTGAGTAATACATGAACCCGGCAATGGGGGAGTTGGGTTCAGTCCCCGCATAAATCAGCGACTGTGGGTGGCGAAGCGTGTCGTCAGTCATCGTCCCCGCAGGATTGAGTTCCGCTATTCCACTGTGGGTGTAATGAACGCCGAGGCCGGGGGAGTAGCCACCAGCACGTCGGTAACCAGCGGCAGCAGCATCGGCAAGGGTTGGGAACTGTGCCGCTACTTCGCGAGTGATCGCGAGTTGTCGATCGAGCTCGGCCTGGGTTGCGGGATCAAGCGGGTCGTTGCGGATCGCATGGTGGTGACCATTAGTAAGAAGGGCGAGACCCTTGTCGTCGATATCGGGAACACATGCTGACGAATCATGGACGTGCCCATCGCTCGAGACGAGTTCAGGATTCGCTTTCTCACCCTTCGGGCACGGATTTCCGCCATGCACATGATGCGATGCGCTGGGCGAGGCAACAGCCGATGTGGCGAGCACGATCAGAGCAACAGGAATGATTGAGGCGAAAACCAAGCCTTCGGTGCGCCACCCTGTGGCGAAGGTCGGGCGCCAAATCGCAAGCACTGCAACAACAACCGCGAGTGCTTCAAGAGCAACGCACGCGAGATCGACATACGACCTTGGTTGCGCAATTCCGGAACCGGGACCAAATGGTGCGCCCCACACGCGAGTGATTGCCCACGCAGCGATAAACGCGGCCGACGCAGCCACGGTCAACCACAACATCCAGCGTTTTGGTCGCATGACGATGCCGATGGCGAGAGCGACCTGCACCCAGCCAGTCACAATGAACGCGATGCCTTCGGGAGCCCATTCGGTCATGTGCTGGGGCACCATGGCGAAATGAATGATGGCCGCGCCGAGCAACGCCGCTGCCAGCGTTGCTCTCACAAAAGAACTTGTTGATGTGGCGTTGTCCACGTTGACCCCCCGGTCGTTCAGGGGTCAGCGTAGCGAGGGCTAGACGCCTTGACGCTGACGGATGATGTTGAGTGCACCGCCGGCTTTGAACCAGCCGATTTGCTCATCATTCATTGTTTGAATGCCTTCGAAGTCGATGGTGGTGCCGTCGGGCTTCACGATCTGGCACTTCACCGGAACATCGGGAGTGAGATCGGCCAGGCCCAACACATTGATGCGGTCGTCTTGTTCGATGAGGTCATAGACCTTGGGATCGGCAAAGACGAGCGGCAATACGCCCTGCTTCTTGAGGTTCGTTTCATGGATGCGAGCGAACGAACGGGTAAGGACAACCTTGGCGCCGCGGAAACGAGGTTCCATCGCTGCGTGTTCACGCGATGAACCTTCTCCGTAGTTCTCGTCGCCAATGGCGATCCAGCCTTGACCAGCAGCGTGGTAGCTCTTGCCGATGTCGGGGAATGACTTGGTGGTTCCGTCGAGTTGATCTTTACCCTGGCCAACTTCGTCGGTGAAGGCGTTGACGGCACCGATGAACATGTTGCCCGAGATGTTTTCGAGGTGACCGCGGTACTTCAGCCACGGACCGGCGGCAGAAATGTGATCGGTGGTGCACTTGCCTTTGGCCTTCATGAGAATCGGAAGGTTGAGGAAATCGTTGCCGTCCCATGCGTCGAACGGTTCGAGAAGTTGCAATCGATCCGAGGAGGGCGACACCTTGATGACAACCCGTGATGAATCGGCCGGGGGAGCGATGAAGGTGTTCTCACCAGCGGTGAATCCCTTTGGCGGAAGTTCGACGCCAACCGGAACCGGAATCATGACCTGTTCGCCAGAAGCGTTGGTGAGTGAATCGGTGGTCGGGTCGAAATCGACGCGTCCGGCCAATGCCATTGCTACGACCGTTTCCGGAGAGGTGACAAAGGCAAGTGTTGATGCGAGCCCGTCGTTACGCTTCGGGAAGTTGCGGTTGTACGAGGTGACGATGATGTTTTCGGTGCCCTCTTCAACATCGCTACGCGACCACTGGCCGATGCACGGACCACAAGCATTTGCCAACACCGTGGCGCCGATCTGTTCGAGGTCGGCGAGCAATCCGTCGCGTTCGATGGTGGCGCGCACCTGTTCTGAACCGGGAGTGACGAGCAACGGCGTCTTGGTGCTGAGTCCGTTCTGATGTGCGAATCGGGCGATGGCCGCAGCGCGACTGATGTCTTCGTACGAAGAGTTCGTGCATGAACCGATAAGGGCAGACGAGATTTCCATCGGCCAACCTTCGGCTTTTGCTTCGGCACCGAGTTCGCTGACTTTGCGGGCGCGATCGGGCGTGTGCGGACCATTGATAAGTGGCTGCAGCGAAGAAAGATCGATCTCGATGACCTCGTCGAAGTACGAAGCAGGATCGGCGAGCACTTCATCGTCGGCGCGAAGGTCGGCAGCAACCGCATCGGCAGCTTGGGCAACATCGGATCGACCGGTTGATCCGAGGTAACGCGACATTGCCGGGTCGTAGGGGAACAGCGAGGTGGTCGCACCTATTTCCGCACCCATGTTGCAGATGGTGGCCTTACCAGTGCAGGAAATGGAGTCCGCACCAGGACCGAAGTATTCGACGATGGCACCGGTTCCGCCCTTGACGGTGAGGATGCGAGCGACCTCGAGGATGATGTCTTTCGGGGCGGACCAACCAGCGAGTGTGCCGGTGAGTTTCACGCCGATGAGTTTTGGCCAACGAACATTGAATGGATAGCCCGTCATGACATCGACGGCGTCGGCGCCACCAACACCAATTGCGATCATGCCAAGACCGCCAGCATTAGGCGTATGGCTATCGGTTCCGATCATCATTCCGCCCGGGAATGCGTACTGCTCGAGCACGACCTGATGAATGATGCCCGATCCTGGCTTCCAGAAACCGATGCCGTATTTGGCAGAAACCGATTCAAGGAAGTCATACACCTCGGCGTTGACATCGTTTGCTGTTGCAAGGTCGATGCGTGCATTGCTCTTTGCTTGAATGAGATGGTCACAGTGAACCGTTGATGGCACGGCTGCTTCGGGAAGACCAGCGGTCATGAACTGCAGCAACGCCATCTGTGCAGTTGCGTCTTGCATGGCAACACGATCGGGGTCGAGATCGGCGTAGCTGCGACCGCGTTCAAGTTCTTGTGTGCGCGGGTCGCGCAAGTGATTGATGAGTACCTTTTCGGCGAAGGTGAGGGGCCGCCCGAGGCGCTCGCGTCCGATGGCAACGTTCGTTGCAAGACGCCCGTAGACGCCGTTGATCAGTTCGATGGGGGTACTGGCGAAAACTGCCATTGGGGGAGCCTTTCCGATGCTCTGCGAAACACAAAGAGTCTACGGCTCAGGCGCCCTGCAGTTTTCCGGCCGTGGTTGTGGTGGTTGTGAGGTTGTTCACGAAGTCGGTGATGAAGTTCGGGTTCTTGAGCAAGAAGATCAGGTAGACGATCGACAACACGATGCCGATAACGCCGAGCACGATGCCCGTGGTGGCCATGCCATCGCCCTTTTTCCAACCATTTGAGCGATCGATTGCTCGGCGGCCATTGATGCCAAGGCCCAATGCCACAGGGCCGAGGATGATGCCCACAAACCCGGTGCAGGTAATGGAGAGGATCCCGCACACCATCGCAGCGATGGCGAGACCGGAGAATTTTGGGCCCTGCCAGACCGGAGCAGCTATCGCTCCTGAAACTGGGGGAGGTGGCGCCGGCAGTGTCGGAAGTGCGGGCGGTGGCGGTGGTTGCGCGCCGGGCCAAGCTGGATTCGGTGCGACATCATTCGGTGCGACCTCAGGAAAGTGCGGCTCAGGGCGCGGAGCCTTAGGTGTTTGGTCCTCGGCGGGAAGCGGGTTGCCCCATGGATCAGTCATCGTGATCGGACCCTACCGGCCAGATGGAGCGCTCCACCGACAACCGCTATGGCCACAATCACGACGAGAGCGTCAAGTGCGGAAATTCTCGTCGGGCGATCAGTCGCGAGAACGGCAGCGGCGAGTGCCATCAATCCAAAATTGCGAATGACATCGAGCAATGAGATTGGTCTCGCGCGTGACGCGCCGAAACACGCGCACGGAGCACGCACGCCGGCGCGCAGTCGACCGAGAAGGAATGTGGTGAAGAACGCGAGCGAAACAAGCGCGCCGATGGCCCCAGCAGGGGGAACGATGAGCAGGAGCGCAACGATCGAAAGTTCAACCAGCGGAACGAAGCGCGCAAAAAACGATGCACGCGGAAGACCCAGCCCAGCGAATTCACGCTCGGTGGCGGTGAGATCACGAAGCTTCGCAACGGCCGCGATCGCAAAGATCGCTGCAAGCGCAACTGCTGCTGCGTAGCCGATTCCTGAACTGTTCACTTCACCATTGTGGTCGCGTGGGAGCCGACCATGAACTGTTCAGAAACTCAGACTTTGGGCCAACTGCGGCGTTGGCCCTTGGCCTTTGAGGTGCGGGCCCATGAACGGCGCCAAGAAACGGCGTCGGGGCCATCAAGGCTTGGCGTGGTGTCAGATGCAGCATTGCGGCGCGCTTGCCACCAGTCCGTTGCTGATTCATCGCCAAGGGCAGCAACGGCTTCTTGAATTCGGGCGGCGAATGCGCGCGAATCCTCACCTTCATTGGCATACATCGGTGAACCGAAAACGACGGTGGTTGCCGCTGGTCGGGGGATGTTCCGACCTTTCGGTAACACCTTGTTTGTTCCTTGAAGAAAGACCGGAACGACGGGTACCCCGCTGTGTGAAGAAAGAAACGCTGCACCAGAAGTGAATGGTCGAGCCCAACCGTCGGGCGAGCGAGCGCCTTCAGGGAAGATCAACATGCTCCACTCGTCTGCGAGTAACTCAAGCGACTGATCGATGGCCTTGCGCGACACCTTGGTGCGCTCGACGGGAATTGCTCCGATGACAAGCGCGGAGATTGGCGATGTGACGCGATTGGTAAACCAATAGTCAGCAGCAGCTCCAATAAAGAGGCGATTGCGCCAAGGCTCAGGGATGGCTGTCATCATCAGTGGCGTGTCGGCGTGACTGTGATGATTCGCCGCGAAGATGGCGGGACCTTCGAGATCGGCGAGTCGGTCGGTGCCGTGAATGGTTGGTGTTGCGAGTAGGTCAATGATGGGCTTCAAGACGCCATTGAGAATGAGCACGCGGGCAACCCGCGCTGGATACGAACGAGCCCAGTCGGTGTCGTAACTGGAACCAACGTTCTTCTCCTTCTTCAGGAGATCAACGCCGGCAGGAACCGAAGGTGCTTTCACGATTGCCTTCGCCATGCGAGTGACGCGAGAACCAGTGCGAGATGCGGTGGACACCGAACGATTCACTGGGAGGCGTTTAATGAGGCGAGTCGCCTGTTTGCGGGTGATGGGCATCGGTCGCATGGCTGTCCTCAGGAAACGTCGGCCATGAGGATGGGCGGATTGTGCAAGTGCGTGATGGTTGCATCGCGGCCAACGACATCGCTGGCCATTTCGAGTGCATCCTGCAGCGTTGACGCTGGCTTGAAGCCAAGGCGACGAACCGCGCGCACATCGCCACCAACGATGATCACCTGGCCGACATGTTCGAGTGCATGCGAGCACCAGTACCACATGTAGAACGGGTGAACGCCGTGATACGCGTAGCTGGTGCGATAGAGATGTCGATACCACTCATCTTCGGCGAACGACTTTTCAAACTGTTCCGACATCACGACCGGATCATGCGTTTGCGTAAGCACCTGATCGAAGAAGTCGATGTACGAAGGATGATGCACCGGATGGAATTCCCACGGCGTCGGGTGGCTCATGATGACCACGCCACCTTCACGAACAGGCGGACGGCCGCGATACAGATTGAAGAAGTAGCCAAGGCCGAGACAAGCAACGAGAATCGGATTGAGAATTGAGTTCACGTTGTAGGGGCTGATGTAGGGCAGACCCATCGTGAGGATGTCGGTCTGGCCTTCCACCTGCACGAGGTGCTGGGCATAGACATTCTCGGTCGTGAGTTTGTGCACGGCTTCAACCTCGCCGGCCTGCACTGATGTCATCGCGTGTGGTGCTTGCCAAGAGTTGAAGATCGAGCGACGCGTGCGTTGTGGCATGTGATCGAGTGCAGTCTTCATGCCAGCGACCGTGACGCGGTCCTTGAGCGACCATTCCCATTCGCGCTTTTGCAGCACGCTCATAGGGCCCTCGGTGCCGAACACGTTGTTGTTCATGGTGGTTTCGATCTGGAATACCTTCACGCCAGAATCGCGCAGCACTTTGCCCATGCGCCAGTTCGCCGAATGCAGTTCTGACTTGTGCTGATCCATGAACGACTTGGAATGACGCATCGTCTGCGGATTGTGGTGATGACGAAGTGAGCGATATGAAGCAAGACCGGTAGCAGTCGACTTCCATCCACCGTCCATTGAGACGAGATTGATGTTGACGTAGATAATCAGATCGCTCTCGGCGGCGCGCTTATTGATTTCGACTTCCTCGCCCTTTTCGGTCTCGCCGATAAAGAGAAGGTTGTCGGGATCTTCTGCATCGTGATTGACGAGAAGTCCTTGCGGTGCGAATGCGTCGTAGACGCGGTCGCCAACTGCGTGACGAAGTTCGTCTTCGGTCATGCGACGGTGCAGTGCGAGTGCAGCAATGAGCATGACGTCATCGACGCCAGCAGCGGCTGCGAGTTCAAGGACGGCCTCGATGACGCGCTGACGAATGTCGGGGCGCTTCATTGGGGGGAGGGGCAGTGAGATGTCGTCGAACGCGATGGTGAGCTTCATGCCCGGCTTAAG
>CAEUNJ010000017.1_pt1 | contig 25548 bp, 28 predicted proteins | sample 7263841 | NCBI WGS metagenome assembly CAEUNJ01 (sample SAMEA6814163, study PRJEB35770) | uncultured Microthrixaceae bacterium | biome: Freshwater; feature: Freshwater reservoir; material: water | place: Czech Republic | collected 2017-06-27 | depth 30m m
CGGTCTCTTCTTGCGCCTCACGCAGCGCCGAGGCCGGAAGGTTTGCATTGCCATCGACGTGTCCACCTGGCTGCAACCACTTCTGAAGTTTTGTATGGAAAAGAAGAATGAACCGTTCGGTTCCTTCCTCGACGACGAGTGCCGAACCAGTGAAATGCGCTTCGGGACACGTGCGAAAAAGTGCATCGTCGTGGGCTCGTGCAAACTCCGTCATTCGTTGCGCGATTACGCGCTGTGCCGGATCATCGGTGTCGTAATGATCGAGGCGATCGATGAGCATTGAGAGATCATCGGAAGCCTCCAACGCATCGTCGGAAACGATGACCGGAGACGCCAAGGTTGGTCGTGGTTCAACCTCGTTGTCCTCTGATCGGTTCATCGCCACTTAACTCCGCGCCTGGTCGGCTGCGACTCTCGCGGTGAATGCTTTGAGTTGCTCTGCAACAGGCACGGGCCCGCCGCCGCCTGGAGTGGTCCGGCGCGTGACCGCAACACCCGGATCAACAAGGAACACCGCATCGGGACCAAGCTCGGGTGCTGCAGCAACAAGTTCACGAAGCGCAATACCTTCATCGAGGCTTTTGCGTACTAACGCACCAACAATTGCATGGGCGTCACGGAAGGGAGTGCCGTTCACGACCAGCCATTCGGCGAGGTCAGTTGCGGCGGCTGTTGGCGCGTTCGCAGCAGCGGTCATTGCATCGAAGTGGAAGGTCGACGAAGCCAACAACCCAGTCATTGCACCAAGAGCAAGAACAACCGTGTCGAGGGAATCGAACAGCGGCTCTTTGTCTTCCTGTAAGTCTCTGTTGTACGCCAACGGAAGGGCCTTCAAGGTTGCGAGAAGACCGGTCAGATTTCCGATGAGGCGCCCAGTCTTGCCTCGTGTCAGTTCCGCGATATCGGGATTCTTCTTCTGGGGCAGCATTGATGACCCGGTGGAATAGGCGTCGGCGAGGCCAAGGAATCCGAACTCGTCGGTTGACCAGAGGATGATTTCCTCAGCGAGTCGCGACAAGTGCACGCCTAAGAGAGCGAGCACGAACAGCGACTCAGCCACGAAGTCGCGATCGCTCACTGCATCGAGCGAGTTGTTGAACACTCCGGCAAACCCAAGATCGGCTGCGGTGGCCGCCGGGTCAAGCGGTAGCGACGAACCGGCGAGTGCGCCGGCACCCAGCGGAGAAACATCGAGCCGTATGCGCGCGTCGATGAGTCGATCGATATCTCGAGCGAATGACCAACCGTGTGCCAAAAGATGATGTGCAAGCAGTACTGGCTGCGCCCGCTGCATATGGGTGTAACCAGGAAGAGAAGCGTCTCCGACTTCACCAGCCCGATTGAGTAGTACCTGTTGAAGGTCTAGGACCTTCGCGATAACTGTTCCGATTTCGCGTTTGGTGAAGAGCCGGAGGTCAGTTGCCACCTGATCGTTTCGACTCCGCCCTGTGTGGAGCTTTGCCCCCGCTGAACCAGCGAGTTCGGTGACGCGACGCTCAACCGCAGTATGGATGTCTTCATCAGAAGCAACGAAAACGAATGAACCGTCTCGAAGTTCCTTCTCGACTGCGTCAAGAGCAGCGAGGACGGATGCACATTCCTCATCGGAGATGATCCCGGCACGAACCAGGCCGCGCACATGCGCGCGCGATCCTGTGAGGTCGTCAGCGGCCAACCGAGAGTCGAACGGAAGACTTACGGTAAATGCCATCAATTCCTCGGCTGGTCCGCCTTCGAACCGGCCGTGCCAGAGAGTGCTCATGTGTCGTTACTTTCCGTCGGTGGCGGTTGACTGTCGAGCCGCCCAAGTTTGAATGCCAAGCCCCCAAAGCTTTACGAAGCCTTCGGAATCAGCGTGGTTAAACGTGTCTTCGGCGTCGTACGTTGCCAGTCCGTAGTCGTAGAGACTCCAGGGACTCCGACGACCGACCACGTAGCAACGACCCGGCTCAAGGCGAAGCCGAACCTCGCCGGTGACGTACTGCTGGGTCGAGTCGACGAATGCATCGAGTGCGTTCTTGAGCGGCGAGTACCACATGCCGTCATAGACAAGATCGGCGTAGCGACTTTCAAGCCGCTGCTTCTCGTGCATGACGTCGCGTTCAAGACACAACGATTCGAGATCTTGGTGAGCGAGGATGAGGGCAAGCGCACCGGGCGCCTCGTACGTTTCGCGGCTCTTGATGCCGACGCGACGATTCTCGACCATATCGAGTCGGCCCCATCCGTAGGAACCCACAAGGTCATTCATCTCCACGATGAGCGACGCAAGTGTCCGGGCATTGCCGTCGATCGAGACGGGAATGCCCTTTTCGAAACCGATTACGACCTCACGAGCCTCTGATGCCTTCACCGTTGTCATCGACCACACCCCTTCCGGTGGGCGCGACCACGGATCTTCCATCTCGCCGCATTCGATAGCGCGGCCGTAGAGGTTGTCGTCGATTGAGTAGAGCTTTTCTTTCGTGGCAAGCACAGGAATGTTGTGCTTCTCGGCGTAGTCGATCGACATCTCACGAGTCATTCCCCAGTTACGAACTGGAGCGAGAATTTCCAGATCGGGAGCGAGGGCGCGAGTCGCAACTTCGAAACGAACCTGGTCGTTACCCTTTCCAGTACACCCATGGGCCACGGCATCAGCATTGTGAAGCCGGGCTGCGGCGACGAGGTGCTTGACAATCACAGGCCGTGACAATGCCGATACGAGTGGGTACTTACCTTCATAAAGCGCATTGGCTTTGAGTGAAGGTGCAAGGAACTCATCGGCAAACTCTTCGCGGCAATCGACGACAATCGCTTCGATGGCGCCGGCAGCAAACGCCTTGGCTTGAAGACCTTCCCAGTCGCCCTCTTGGCCGAGGTTGCACGCGACGGTGACCACCTCAACGCCATAATTTTCGATCATCCATCGCACAGCGACCGACGTATCGAGACCGCCGCTGTATGCCAACACCACTCGTTGTGCCATTGCTCTTCCTTCGTTGAATCGACTGTGACTAGGAACTGGTTTCAAAGACCAGCAAGATCTGAAAGCTGTGCAGCAATCGTTGAACCGCCGATTTCGGACGCCACCACGATCAGGATGGTGTCGTCACCAGCAACGGTTCCGAGAATTCCGGCAAGACCAGAACGATCAAGCGCCGAAGCGACTACATGAGCAGAACCGGGCGGGGTGCGGATGACGACGAGGTTGTCTGACGTAGAAACTTCAACAACCCAGTCACCAAACACGCGGCGCAGGTGATCCTCAGGGGCTCGCTGCTCTTTCGGCAATGCGGGGATGGCATAGGCCGACTCGCCCCCAGGCATTCGCACTTTGATCGCACCGAGGTCTTCGAGATCACGAGAAACTGTTGCTTGCGTCGCAAGAACACCCTCAGTTGCGAGTAACTCCACAAGTGCCTGCTGATTCGCGACGACCTGTGACTCGATGAGACGCGCCACCAAATGCTGGCGCTGCGTCTTACCCAATTTCGATGGTTCTTTTGTATCGGTCATCGTTGCTCCATCAGCCAGACCAACGCGCCTCGTGCGGCGTGCATCCGATTTTCGGCTTGAGGCCAAACTCGACTCTGTGACCCCTCAAGAACTTCGGAAGAGACTTCCTCTCCCCTATGCGCCGGCAAACAATGCATGAAGATTGCATCGGAAGCAGCGTTGGCCATCATTGCGTTATCGACGGTGAAGCCGGCAAACGCGGTTCGACGCTGATCGGCCTCTGCCTCTTGACCCATCGATGCCCAGACGTCGGTGTAAACAACGCTTGCGCCCGCCACCGCAGCGAACGGATCGTTAGATGTGTGGAGATCGGTGCCCGTTGCAACTATCCGCGCAACATCACTCGATGAAAGTTCGTAACCCACCGGAGTGGCGACATGAACGTTCATGCCAAGCATCCCGGCGCCAATGGCCAAACTTCGAGCGACATTATTGCCGTCGCCGACATAGGCAATAGTCCGGCCGGCAAGCGCGCTCACACCACCAAACTCATCGACCATCGTCAAGAGATCGGCAAGAGCCTGAAGCGGATGAGCTTCGTCGGAAAGCATGTTGACGACCGGGACAGAACTGACGGCGGTCATTCGTTCCAGTTTCGAGTGTTCGAAGACCCGAGCACCGATCGCCGCGTGATAGCAGCACAACGTCCGCGTCACGTCTTCGACGCTCTCGCGAGTATCGAGTCCAACCTCGTCTGGCCGGATTGTGAGCGGGTGGCCACCGAGTTGAACGACCGCCATTTCCATCGAGTTGCGCGTTCGCGCCGATGGCTTCTCGAAAAGCAACGCCATACCGAGGCCATCGAGGCTTCTTGGCACAGTTGCGGCCCGACTCAAGTCGAGTATGTCCACAAGTTCAGTTGTTGAAAGGTCATCGACCTCGAGGAGATGTCTCATGACTGAGCCTTAGTGAGATGAGTGGCAAGAACCGACGACAGAAGTTCGACGGCTTGCGCTATTTCGGATTCAGAAACGATGAGCGGCGGAGCAAACCGCAATGCTGTCGGTGATACCGCATTAACGATTAATCCCTTGCTCAAGAGATCGCCCGCAACTGCTTTGGCATCGATGCCTTCAGCCAGTTGCGCAGCAAGCAATAACCCAAGCCCGCGGACTTCGACGACACCATCAATCATTTCGAGCGAATGCCGCAGTTGAGCGCCAGCATGTTCAGCGAGTTGCGGTGCATTGATCCGTTCAAGAATCGCAAGGGTCGCCCGAGCCGCCGACGCTGCAAGCGGTTGGCCTCCGTAGGTCGTGCCGTGATCGCCAGGTTGGAAAACCGCGGCGACGTCTTTCTTCGCCCAACACGCACCAATAGGCATTCCGTTGCCAAGTGCTTTTGCCATGGTGACAACATCGGGTTCGACGCCAAAGTGCTCGAAGCCGAACCACTCACCGGTCCGACCGAGGCCGGTCTGGATTTCGTCGACAATCATGAGAAGGCCGCGTTCGTCGCAGAGTCTCCGTACGCCTTCGAAGTACTCGGCGGTCGCTGGATACACGCCGCCTTCGCCCTGGATTGGCTCGAGAAGGATTGCAGCGACGGTTGGATCGATTGCCGCTTCGAGCGCGTCGAGATCGTTCCATGCAACGTGACGGAAACCTTCAGGCAGCGGTTGAAACCCCTCCCACTTCGCGGGCTGGCCAGTGGCATGAAGGGCACCAAGGGTGCGTCCATGGAACGAGCCATACGCGCTAACGACTCCATAACGACCGTGGCCGCCCCATTTGCGCGCCAGTTTGATAGCGCATTCGATGGCCTCTGCTCCGGAGTTCGTGAAGAAAATCTGTCCGCCGCCACCGAGAAGTCGATCGAGAGTGATCGCAACCTCGGTGCCGGGAACGCTGCCATAGAGATTCGAAACGTGCACCAGTGTGCGCGCTTGTTCGGCAATCGCGTCGGCAATTTCCGGGTTCGCGTGTCCTACGCCAACAACAGCAATACCGGCTAGGAAATCGAGGTATTCATTTCCGTCTTCGTCCCAAAGCCGACAGCCTTCGCCCCGAACCATCCGCACCGACGGTGCACCGTACGTGGGCATGAATGGGCAGTGATCGAGACCGACTGGCGCATGCATTGCTTCTGAGTGATTGCTCATGCGACGTCCTCCGATGTGATCATCGTGCCTACGCCAGCCTTAGTGAACAGTTCGAGGAGCACGACATGCGGAACTCTTCCATCGAGCATGTGCGCGGCTGGAACACCGGCGTTGATCGCTTCGAGACAAGCTTCGACTTTCGGAATCATCCCGCCCGAAAGAACACCATCGGCGATAAGTCCTGCAATTTCCGACGGTGTTGTTTCCGCAATAAGGCTGGATTGGTCATCGACATCGCGCAACAAGCCGGCGATATCGGTGAGATAAATGACTTTGGTTGCACCGAGCGCGCCGGCGATCGCGCCAGCAACGGTGTCGGCGTTGATGTTGTAGGACTGACCGCTGAGATCGGCGCCGATGGTGGAAACCACGGGGATGAGATTTTGAGCCAAAAGCGACTCGACGATGGCGGGATTGATATTGGCGACATCGCCAACGAAACCAAGTTCGGGATCGCGCCGATTGGCCTCGATGAGCCCTCCGTCTTCACCGGAAAGCCCGACAGCCAAAGCGCCGTGCGTATTGATCGACGCGACGATGTCCCGATTGACCTTGCCCACGAGCACCATGCGCGCCACATCGAGCGTGTCGGCATCGGTGATCCGCAGTCCGTCCTTAAATTCGGATTTGATGCCAAGCCGCGCAAGAAGATCGCCGATCTGAGGTCCGCCGCCATGTACGACAACCACCCGAATACCAACCGAATGCAACAGCACGATGTCGGCTGCGAAGGATTCTGCCAACGCCGAGTCGGCCATGGCATTGCCGCCATATTTCACAACGATGGTTTTTCCCCAAAACTCACGAATGAACGGCAACGCTTCGATAAGAACTTCAGCGGTGGCCATTGCCGGACCAGCGTGTGAGGAGGGAGCCGATGCTCCTGGCTTCGTTGCGTTGTTCGCGCTCATGAGGTGCCCATGTTTTCGTCGATGTATGCGTGAGAAAGATCGTTGGTGAGGATCGTTGCTGTGCCTGTTCCGATTCCGAGATCGGCAACGATTTCGAGGTTGCGTCCCGCCATGTGTGCAGCAACGGCCGCGACGTCGTGATCGGCATCGATGGCACCACGACACACTGTTATTCCACCGTAGGAAACCGAGAACGTTGCAGGATCGAAGTCGATGCCGCAGGATCCGAGATCACTGGCGATACGACCCCAATACGGATCACATCCGTACCACGAGCACTTCACCAGATTGCTTCGAGAGACGTACCGGGCGCCGATAAGCGCTTCAGCGTCTGACGCTGCACCGGTGACGGTCATGCGAACGACTTTCGTGGCACCTTCGGCGTCGGCACACATTTGCCCAGCGAGACTTGCGCACGCCTCGGCCACTGCTGAGTTGAGGGCGTTCTCGTCGACAGGACCAGCTAGCCCACTGGCCAGCAGCAGGACCGTGTCGTTCGTTGACGTACAACCATCGACGTCGAGGGCATTGAACGAATCAGCGACGCCGTAAACAAGTGCTGCTTTGAGTTGCTCTGGCGTTGCGGCCGCATCGGTCGTAAGTACCGCAAGCATCGTGGCCATGTTCGGCGAGAGCATCGCTGCTCCCTTTGCCATGCCCCCGACGACAAACCCATCGCCGTTCACAACAACCTGCTTCGCAACGGTGTCCGTGGTCATGATGGCGGTTGCTGCGGCTTGGCCACCGTCAGCAGAACGTGCTGCAACGACCGCCGGGATGCCGGCGGTGATGACATCGATCGGCATGGGAATACCGATAAGCCCCGTGGAACACACGAGAACTTGAGCGGCTTCGATGCCGAGCGCGGACGCAACCGCTGCACACATCGCTTCGGCATCGTCGACACCTTGTTGGCCAGTGGCCGCATTCGCATTTCCGCTATTAAGAACAACCGCAACCGCATGACCGGCAGTGACTTCGAGATGGGCCCGCGTGGTGATTACCGGCGCGGCTGTCATCTTGTTGCGTGTGAACACTCCTGCCGCAGAGACCGGAAGTCCGTCGGCAGTTGCCACGAGAGAAAGGTCAAGATTTCCCGAAGCTTTGATGCCAGCAGAAACACCACTAGCAACGAATCCGGGTGCAGTGGTGACGCTCATGGGTAGACCCCGATCGAAGAAAGGCCCGTTGCTTCGGGGATGCCGGCAAGGATGTTGGCGCACTGCACGGCCTGTCCGGAAGCGCCCTTTGTGAGGTTGTCGATCGCTCCGATCGCAACAATGTGACCCGTCCGTTCATCGGCTCTCACCGTTACGTGTGCCGTGTTGGAGCCCAAACAGGCTTTTGTCGAAGGAGAACCGTCGGTAACAACAACGAATTGTTCGTCGGCATAGAAATCTTCGTAGATTTCGAGCAATTGCTCGGTGCTCTGCGAACCAGTCGGCTTCAAGTAGCAGGTGGCGAGCATTCCCCGGTTCATCGGAGCCAGGTGAGGAGTGAAAAGTACAGACACCTCAGAACTCTTCGATGACGCCAAGGTCGCGATGTTCTGTTCAATCTCTGGCGTATGCCTGTGATTCAGTAAGCCATACGCGGTGTAGTCCTCGTCGACCGTGCAGAACGTTGTGTTTGGTTTCGGTGGCCGACCAGCACCCGACACGCCGCTTGCAGCGTCGACAACGATGCTGTCGAGTTGCACCAGGCCGTTTGTAATCAGAGGCGCAATAGCGAGAGATGTGCAGGTGGGATAACAACCCGGAACAGCAACCGCTGAAGCGCCGACGATCTGCGACCGGTACAACTCGGGCAGTCCGTAGGCGAACTTCGGAAGCAACTCGGGACAAGGATGGGCCTCGCCGTACCACTTCGGATAGAGAGCAGCGTCCTGCAACCGAAAATCTGCGGCGAGGTCGACAACCCACTTCACGTTTTCGACAAGGGTGGGCATAAGAGATTGCGACGCCCCATGCGGAAGGCCACAGAAAACGAGATCGACACCATCGAGCAGCGAGGGTTCGAAAACTTTGAACTCCACGTCGGCATAGACCGCCGAAAGACTTGGATAGAGATCGCGAACCGCTACTCCCGCTTGGCTCTCCCCCGTGGCAAACGCGAGGTCGAACCCAGGATGGTTGGCGAGAAGCCGAAGAAGTTCCGCTCCGGTAAAGCCCGAAGCACCGAGAATGCCAACAGAAGTCACCTGCACACGTTACATGGTGATGCATCATGATGCAACATTATGCAAAAGTGAGTCGGTTGAACTCTTTGCTCACCCTCGGAGGGTTGCTCCCAGCGGGATGAGGGCCTCGACGACCGAGCGCTGAACTCCGCCGATGTCTTCATCGGTCAGGGTTCGATCGGGTGCCTGCAACCGCAAACGGTAGGCCAGACTGCGTCTCCCATCGGGGACCGGGTGGCCTCGGAAGACATCAAAGAGGTTCACGGTCACCAGCAATGGGCCCGCAGCGGACCGAACCGCTGCTTCAATCGAGGCCGCAGCCACAGCGTTGTCGACCTCGAAGGCCAGATCGAGGTCACTCGAGGGATAGCGGCTGATGTGGTGATAGCGGTGTTCGCCGTGAGGCGCCGCTAGGGCGACACCGAGATCGAGCTGCAACCAAGCGACACGCTCACGAAGTCCGAGGGCGTCGAGGACACCTGGGTCGATCTCGCCAATCTCTCCGAGTTGCTCTCCCCCACGACGCAGTACCCCACTGCGGCCCGGATGAAGTCCGGCCGGAGGTGCCGATTGGTCGATACCAACATCGTTGAGGCCAAGGGTCTGGGCAAGCAGGGCCCAAATATTGGCAGCGGCCCTTGCATCACAGCCAGCGAGAGCCACCGCGAGGTGCTCTCGCTCATCGGGAAGCGTCTCGCCATGTGCGGGAAGTGCGAAAACTTTGCCGAGTTCGAATAACGAAACTCCATCGGTGCGGTGCGATTCGTTGTACGCGATGGCGCGCAACAATCCGGGTCGAAGCGACGTACGCAGAATGCTTTCTTCTGCTGCCAGCGGATTCGTCACCGTGACTGCTTCGGCGGGGAGTCCGCACCGGGCAAGATCGCCCGGCGCCAAGAACGGAAGCGGCATTGCTTCGTGGATTCCACGGCCAACGAGGACTTGGCGAATGCTTCTGCGATCTCGCTGTATCGGCGTGAGCGAACCAGTGTGGGCAGAAGTCGGTGCACGTCCGACGATCTTGCTGTAGCCGTAGTGACGAGCGATTTCTTCGATGACATCGGTTTCGTTCGTTGTATCGGGACGGAATGTGGGAACCGTGACAGAGAGAACTTCGACTTCATCTGTGGCGCTGCAAACGAAACCAATTGGCGTGAGCAACGAGACAATCTGCTCGGTTGCAATCTCAGTGCCGAGTAATTGGTTCACGCGTTTTGTACGCACACGAACAGCTGGCGTAACGGATAGGTCGCCGTCGGCGCTCACCGAACCCTGCACAAGACGGGCACCCGATGGGGCCAGCAATTCGGCAAGCCGTCGAGCAGCAAGGTCAACGATCGCTGGATCGACGCCTCGTTCGAAACGAGCAGATGCTTCGGAACGAAGACCCATGAACTTTGAGGAGCGCGCAATCGCCATCGGCTGCCACCACGCACATTCGAGCAACACAGTTGTGGTGGTCTCGGAAATTTCCGTGGACGCACCGCCCATAACGCCGGCAATGCCAATTGCGGAATCGCTCGCATCTGTGATGACCCCATCGCGACCACCGGTAAGCGTGCGTTCTATGCCATCGAGCGTGGTGATGGTTTCGCCATCGTGTGCCCAACGAACTCGGAGCGCTCCACCCGGAACCGTCGCGAGGTCATAGGTGTGGTTGGGCTGTCCAAGTTCAAGCATCACGTAATTGGATGCGTCGACCACATTGTTTATGGGACGCATGCCCAGTGCTGTGAGGCGATCGGAAATCCAGCGTGGTGAAGGTTCGACCTTGATGCCCTCGATCACTCGAATGTGGAAGAGCCCACAGAGATCGGGGTCGATGATGTCAACCGACGCGATCGAGCCTGCGTCACCAGCGAGTTCTTCAACCGTTGGTACAGGAATCGCAAATGGCAGACCGAGTCGAGCGGCAAGGTCGCGCGCGACACCAGCCACCGACATTGCATCGGGACGATTGGGGTTGATTTCGAGATCGAACAGAACGTCTGGAGTGATGCCAAGCGCTTCGACAATCGGCGTTCCCAGTGCAAGGGAAGGATCGAGAATGTAAATACCGGAATGGTCTTCACCGAGAGCGAGTTCCCGTCCCGAGCACAACATTCCGTTCGACCATTCACCGCGCATTTTACGACGAGCGATCTCCATGCCGTCAGGCATTGTTGTGCCGAGCGTGGCCAACGGAACAACGTCGCCAACCGTGAGGTTGGTGGCGCCGCAACAAATCTGCAGAGCCTCGCCATCGCCAAGATCGACGTCGACAAGTTGAATCTTGTCGGCATCGGGGTGCTTGCGAAGTTCAAGAACCTTGACCGTGACAATGCCATCGAGACCTTCGCCGATGCGCTCGATGGATTCAACGGCCATACCGAGATCGCTCATGACGTCGCCGAGAGCGACGGGATCATCGCTCGGGAATGGAGCGAACTCCTGCAACCACGACAGAAGTACCTTCATGACGGGAACTGCTCCAAGAATCGAACATCGCCGGTATACATCTCGCGAATGTCATCGACACCGTGACGCATAAGCGCAAGTCGATCGAGACCGAATCCGAACGCGAATCCCGACCATTCCTCGGGATCGAGACCGACATTCGTGAGCACGGTGGGGTGCACCATTCCGCACCCACCGAGTTCGAGCCAACCGGTTTGTCCGCAAGTGCGGCATCCGTTTCCTTCGCAGAACACACAGTTGATGTCGTATTCAGCGGAAGGTTCGGTGAATGGGAAATAGGAAGGACGCAAGCGCGAGTGAATCGAACCACCGAAGTACGCGCTGGTGAATGCCTCGAGAGTTCCAGCGAGATCGGCAAACGAGATATTGCGATCGACGACAAGCCCTTCGATCTGATGGAAGACGGGCATATGCGATGCATCGGCAGTGTCGCGTCGATACACGCGACCAGGCATCACGGCATAGATCGGCGGTTCGCCGTCGGTCATCACACGGATCTGAACAGGTGAGGTGTGTGTACGCAGAAGGACTGTTTCGGGATCGCCGAGATCGACATAGAGCGTGTCCCACATGCCGCGAGCGGGATGCGCTGCCGGAATATTGAGCGCTTCGAAGTTGTACCAGTCGGTCTCGACCTCGGGACCTTCGGCGACAGAGAAACCCATGCCGATAAACACATCGACGAGCCGGTCCCAGGTTTGCGTGACCAGGTGCAGCGATCCACGTTCGGGAGTTTCGAGAAGTTCCGTGAGGTCAAGTTGCTCTGTGGCAACCATTGACGCTCGCTCGGCGCGCTCAAGATCGTTTCGACGGACAGCGAGCGCGGCCTCGATGGATTCGCGCGCTTCGTTGAGTGCGGCACCCGCTGCCTTGCGGCCTTCGGGATCGAGGCCACCCATACCCTTCTTGAGGAGGGTGAGTTCGCCCTTCTTGCCGAGCAGGTCAGCCTCGACCGCGCGCAACTCGTCGACGGAGCTTGCGTCAGCGATCAGCACGGGAGCCGCGCCGGCGATTCGGGTGATGTCATCGATCATCGGAGGATGAGCCTTCTAGCCACGGAGGGGTGGGTCCAATTCATTTTGCGACTCATTGGGAGAGGCGACGCTGACGGGCACACTCGAAGAGTACGACGGCACCGGCCACTGCAGCGTTAATGGACTCAACGGCGGACTTCATGGGGATGGTGACCGAGACCGAGCATTGATCGACGACCTCGACAGGCAGGCCATGCGCCTCGGATCCGATGAGTAGTGCCACCGATCCGGAAAGGTCCACGGTTTCGGGCAGCGCTCCCCCGTCGACCACCGTGGCCACCAGAACTCGACCACTCGAACGGAGTTCGGCCATGACCTCGCCGAGGTCGCTCGACTCGGCGACGGGGAGCCGAACGATGGAACCAGCAGCAGCACGAACTGCCTTCGGCCCGAACGCATCGGTGGAAGAACCCGCAAAGATTACGCCGACACACCCAGCGGCTTCGGCCGAGCGCACGAGGGTTCCGGCATTTCCTGGATCAGAAAGATCGATAAGAACGAGAAGGGGCCCATCAAGGGCAACAAGGTCAGAAATCGCTGAGACAGATCGAACCGCGCTCGCAAGCACACCTTGCGGTGAATTCGTATCGCTCACTGAGGCGAACACCGATGACGGAAGACCCCAGACCGGGATCCCCGCCGCTTCGGCGTCGCGCACGACCTCGCGCAAGGGTGATCGATCGTCGACCGTCGACCATTGATCAAGATCGACATACAACTCGTCGATTTGGGCGCCAGCGGCGAGTAGTTCACCGATCGGAACCGTGCCTTCGATCACAAAACGACCCGCTTCGAGACGCGCCTTACGGCGCCCCGTGAGGCGCCGTAAGGAAGCGATTCGTGGATTATTCGCCGAAAGCGGCGTCGGTTCGACGACCACCGGGCGAAAGATTTTTCAGGCGCTGGCCGCAGCAGCAGAGGCTGCCTGGACCAGAGCGGTGAAGGCCGCCGGATCAGTTACCGCAAGATCGGCAAGGACCTTGCGATCAACTTCAATGCCAGCTTCCTTCAGCCCGTTGATGAACCGGCTGTAGGTCGTGCCGTTAAGACGACACGCCGCATTGATGCGCTGAATCCAGAGTTGACGGAAGTCGCCCTTACGAGCGCGACGATCGCGAAACGCATACTGGAGCGAGTGCATGACCTGCTCGTTGGCGGCGCGATACGAACGGCTTTTATTGCCGTAGTACCCCTTCGCACGTTCGAGCGTCTGTTTACGGTGCTTCTTGCTGGCGACAGCGCGCTTGACTCTTGCCATCGGTGTCTCCTATTCAGTGAGAGATTCAGTAAGTAATTGGAAGAAACGGTTTCAGATACCGAGCTGGCGTCGAACGCGGGCGGCGTCGCCAGGAGCGAGCACAAAGTCACCTTCGAGGTGACGCTTCTGCTTCGGTGTCTTCTTTTCAAGGATGTGATTCAGGCCTGCCTTGCGGCGGGTGATCTTTCCGGAGCCAGTGATCTTGAAACGCTTCTTGGCACCGCTGTGGGTTTTCATCTTCGGCATAACTGCCTCCTGCTGTGATCCGCTCGGGGCGGGTGGGTATCAGGCTTCTTCGGTTGCGACTGGTTCGGTCGCTTCGATTGGAGCTGCAATGGGTTCGGTGACAACGGGTTCGGTGGCAACTGCTTCGGCAACGATTGGTTCAGCCGGAGCTGCTTGGGTTGCTTCTGGTGCGGTTGCTTCTGGTGTCATTGGAGTGGAAGGCACCGGTGTTTCCGAATCGTCGGCGCTGCGTCGCTTTTCAGCAGCAGCTTGCGCCTTCTTGTCGGGTCCGAGGACCATGGTCATGTTGCGGCCATCGAGTCGGGGATAGATCTCGACCTTGGCAACCGCGGTAACCGCTTCAGCGACCTGGTCAAGGATCTTGCGACCCAATTCCGGATGCTGCATCTCGCGGCCTCGGAACATGATCGTGACCTTGACCTTGTGCCCTTCGGTGAGGAACTGCTCCACCTTCTTGGTTTTGGTATCGAAGTCGCCGACGCCAATTTTGGGCCGGTACTTCATTTCCTTAACCACGACGTTGGTGCTCTTCTTGCGTGACTCCTTCGCTTTCTGTGCGGCCTCGTACTTGTATTTGCCGTAATCCATGATTCGACAAACAGGAGGGTTGGCCTTATCGGCCACCTCGACGAGATCGAGTTCAAGCTCTAGAGCCATCCGAAGTGCTTCGGGTAGCGGCGTAATTCCGATCTGGGCGCCATCGGGTCCGACGAGCCGCACTTCGCGTGCGCGAATGCGATCGTTGATCCGGGGCTCGGTATTGGCGGCCGTAACTATGGCCGGTCACTCCTCATTCGTGCCAGGTCCTCCCTGCGCATGGTGATTGGGACGTGGCGCCTTGTGTTGATCGCAATCGGGACGAACCCGAAAATGAAAAACGGCAGGCGCCGGACGAAAGCCGACACCCACCGAAACCCCAATATGCGTTGGAGTGACCTGCCAGAACCATCGTGCGAGCGCACAAAGGAGCCTGACAGAAAGGAGAATGTTGCGACCCGGGCGCACGTGTCGGAGCGATGCTGCTGCTCTGATGTGGCCGGGTGGGAGCCGAGGCCCCGCTTCCGTTCAGTTGTGAGGCGCCTACGATACCGGGTCCGACCCACCCCAGCGCAATACGAGCCAAATCAGGCTCGTGCCTCGGGGCCCGAAAGGCACGAAAGAGAGCCCCCGATGAGCCTGTGGACACCAGATGGCGAGGTCCCCGTTGATCGCTCCGGAGCCGAGGAACGCCCGGCCACCAGTGCATCGGAAATGCTCGGCGGCCCCAATCTCGACGACCTCACCCCCGAGGAACGAGCCCAAGCCGAGGAAATGATCGCCCGCATGGCAGAGGTGCAGCGCCAGTTGCTCTCCCACCCCGCCTCGGTCTTTGTGGCGAACCATCTCATGGGCCTTTATGAACTCGCGGCCGTGCATCTCGACCAGCCCGAGCCCAAATACGAAGAAGTCCGACTCGCCATCGACGCAATGACGGCAATGCTCGATGCCACCGAGGATCGACTGTCCGAGAGCGGTGCCGAACTCCGACAGGCCCTCACCGTGTTGCAGACCGTCTACGTGCAGCGGGTCAACGCGACCGAATCGTGAGTTGAGCGGGTTTAGTTCGACAGATTGCGTCGATCGAACAACTCCGCACCGACGCCCAACGCAACAACACCGAACGCCGCGAGCACAAGCGCGTGCCACCACGTGTAGCCATGCACTAGCGGCGATCCATCGTTGGCGTAGAAGAACGGTGAGATCCACTTGGCGTTGTGAAGAAAATCGACGAGTCCTGAGAGTGATCCAAGCAAGTACGTGATCGCTGCCACAGATCCCGTCACCGCTAACGCAAGGCTGCGGGATCCCGTCGCGGCTCCGACCGCAAGCGCAGTCCAGCCCACAGCGATACCGAGCATCACGATGCCAAAGGCGGCCCCAACTGAGTGGACGAAGGCAATCTGCAGATCAGCAAGCGGAGTTGCTATGGCCAGTGTGGCAACGACAACTGTTCCGAAGATTGCAGCCTCGACCGCTACCAGTGCGGCGCTTTGCAAAAGGACACGACGGCGACTGATCGGATGAGACAGCAACAAGTCGAGAGTTCCGCGTTCTTCGGCCCCACCGACTGCGGCTGCTCCTGCGCCGATCGTGAGAATCAAAATGAAGATCGGAATCATGAAACCGAACAATTCTCCAGACACGTAACCGGCACCGGTGGAGATGTCGAAGTCGGAAGCGCCCATGAGATCAAGAATCGACTTGGGTAACTGGCTCATGATGTCGTTCAAGCCCGCCGCCCCGCGGATTGACGGCCACATTGCTGCAATGACGGCGATGTAGACCGCAACGCCAAGCGACCACCAAAGAAGTGATCTCCGTCGGTCACGTAACCCTTGAGCGAAAACGGGGAAATGCTGAACGATCACTTCGCACTCCCCCGATACATGGCGAGAAACACTTCGTCGAGATCGGCGGCGCGACTCAGCATGTCGATCACAGGGAGTTTTCCTAGCCCAGCGAGGACCACCGCGTAGTCGCCCACGACGGCGAATTCAAAAACATCTCCTCGACGATCGACACCATCGATACCCGCAAGCGCACGCAATTGCGGCTCCACCGAATCACCTGCGCCTGGTGCGACGGTGAGCGTGACACGCCGAAGGCCGCGACCGCGCAAGTCATCAACGGTCTCGACCATTACGAGGCGACCCTCGCGGATAATTCCGACACGATCGGCCGTGTGCTGCACCTCGTCGAGAGAATGCGACGAGAGAAACACCGTGCCGCCATCACGTACGTGTTCGCGAACCATTCGATGAAATTCATCTTGCACAAGTGGATCGAGGCCACTTGTCGGTTCATCGAGAATTACGAGTTCGGGCGCGTGTTGAAACGCTTGCACCAAACCGATCTTCTGACGATTGCCTTTTGAAAGTTGTTTCATGGGTCGATCGAGCTGAACCGCAAACCGCTGCACGAGTTCATCGCGCCGAATCGGTGGAGTGTTCGGACGAAGCGATGCCAACCAATCGAGCACCTGAGTGCCCGTTAGTGAAGGTGGCAGCGACAAATCGCCGGGCAAATAGCCAGTGCGCTCGCTGATCTGGAGCGAGTCGTTGCGACTATCGAGTCCGAGTACCGATGCCGATCCCGACGTCGGACGCAGCAGATCAAGGAGCACCCGAATAGTGGTGGTCTTTCCCGCTCCGTTTGGTCCGAGGAATCCAAAGACTTCTCCGGTTGGCACTTCGAGTTCGACATCTTCGATGCCACGGCCATGGCGATACGCGAGCGTCAGCCCCTGGGTGCGAATTGCAGGCGCACCCATCGGTTCAGGCTCCGACCGTCGTAATTGCGATCGCTTCCCAATGCCCCATCCGACCAGGTGCTACCGAAAACGAAACTGCAGTCCCAACTTCGATGGTTCGGGTTCCGTTCGTGATTGCGGTGCAATGGAACGGGTAGTCGGTTCCGTCGTCACGGCGGATGACACCGATACCTCGTGGGTCATCGAACGACGCGACCACTCCCCTGCCATCGCTCAACGGCACGGTCTGCGGGGGCTTCGCCATGACTACGGAACGATCTTGGAAATCGGAAGTTCGAGGATGTCGGTCGCTCCGGCATCAGAGAGCGCGGGGATAAGCACGTTGATTCCGCTTTTCTCGACAACGGACTCAACCGCGTAACCAGCACCACCAAAGAGTTCGTTGACCGTGGGCGATTTCATCGACGGAAGAACTGCGATCACCGATTCAAGACGATCGGTTGGAACATTGAGTTTTACGAGCACCTTGCCGCGGGCATCGAGCACTCCCTCGAGCAACGTGCGAATCTGCCGCATTGCGTGCGCTTTGGCCGGATCGGCGTATGAATTCGGATTCGCAATCAATTCGGTGTACGAAACCAGAATCGTGTCGATGATTTTCAAACCGGCGGCGCGAAGCGCATTTCCCGTTTCGGTGATATCGACGATGCAATCGACGATGTCTGGAACTTTCGCCTCGGTCGCTCCATACGAAAGCTTGATGTCGGCGTTGATTCCCTTGTCGGCGAAATATCGACGGGTGAGTTCGGGATATTCACTTGATACCCGGACACCTTGCGGAAGCTGCGCAACGCTCTCGTAGGGGGAATCGCTAGGGACGGCGACAATGATCCGAACAGGATTGCTAGTGACTTTCGAATACTTCAACTCACCAAGCGACTCAACCGTGGAGCTCGTTTCTTCGATCCAGTCTCGACCCGTGATTCCAAGATCGAAAAGCCCTTCAGCGACATAGACCGGGATTTCTTGGGGCCGCAGGATGCGCACGTCGATGACGCGCGGATCATCGATCGTGGCCTTGTACTGGACAGACGAATTGCGAGACACCTTGAGGTCGGCAGCCTCGAACAATTCGAGGGTTGCCTTTTCGAGCGACCCCTTGGGGAGAACGAGCTTCAGCATGTGACCAACCTACCGTCCACCTCCCACTTCATAGAAACCCATTACGGGCTGAGAACCCTGTCTCGCGCCGTAGGCTTGACCCATGGCAAGGCACAAAGAGCGACATCTCAGTCACCGCACCGGATGGCTCCGAGCCGCTGTGCTTGGCGCAAATGACGGAATCATTTCGACAGCGTCACTCATTCTTGGTGTGGCGGCCTCTGACGCCAGCCGAAATGCGATCCTCACAGCCGGCGTTGCCGGCTTGAGCGCTGGTGCCATGGCGATGGGTATGGGCGAATACATCTCGGTCAGTTCTCAGCGAGATACCGAACGTGCCGATATCGCGAAAGAGGTGTGGGAACTTGAAAACGTTCCCGACCGCGAACTCGCTGAGTTGACGGCGATTTATATGGAGAAAGGTCTTTCACACGACCTTGCCAAAGAAGTTGCAACGCAACTCACCGAGAAGGATGCGCTACGCATCCACCTCATCGAAGAACTTGGCATCACTGAAGAAACGATTGCCCGTCCCTTGCAAGCAGCGTGGTCCTCGATGGCTTCATTCGCACTCGGAGCCGTGCTCCCCCTCCTTGCCGCCGCACTTGCGCCTGCCGGAGCGCGTATTGCGATCACCCTTGCAGTCGCGGTGCTCGCTCTCTTCGCACTCGGAGTTGCGGGCGCGAAGGCGGGTGGCGCAAAGGTGGGACGGTCCACCGTGCGCGTCGTCGCCGGAGGCATCCTCGCCATGGCCATAACGATGGCCATCGGCAAATTGTTCGGCGCCGCCGTCAGCTAACCGAGATCACTTCTTTGCGAGTGACCTCAGAAGGTTGACCATCTCGAGCCCAGTCCGAACACATTCCTCGCCCTTGTTGTCCTCTTCAGAGGACCGGGAAAGTGCTTGTTCGAGATTCTCGGTGGTAAGCACACCGAAGATCACCGGAATACCTGTGGTCAATTGCACATCCATGATTCCCCGAGCGCACTCACCGGCGACGAAGTCATAGTGCGAGGTTTCTCCGCGGATAACTGCTCCGAGGCACACCACGACATCGACCTTGCCACTGTCGATCAGGCCCTTGGCGGCCATCGGTGCTTCGTACGCTCCTGGAACCCAAACTTGAATCACGTCGGCTTCAGCAACGCCGTGCACGGCAAGAGCGTTTTCAGCTCCTTCGATAAGCCGATTCGTGATGTGGTCGTTCCAGCGACCACATACCAAACCGACCCGAACTCCTGCGCCATCGACATTGCTCGAAAGCGCGTTCGCTGCGCGAAAATTCGAAGACATCAGTCGAGCCCCTCAAGAATGTGACCCATCTTCTCGCGCTTGGTGCGAAGGTACGCGATGTTCTCAGGATTAGGAATTGTTTCCAATGGCACTCGCTCAACAATGTCGAGTCCAAATCCATCGAGCCCGCCGTATTTCGACGGATTGTTCGTAAGTGCGCGCATCGTGGTGATGCCAAGGTCCACGAGGATCTGAGCACCGATGCCGTATTCCCGAGAATCGATAGGAAGCCCAAGACTTACATTCGCTTCAACGGTGTCTTGGCCAGCGTCCTGCAATGAGTAAGCGCGAATCTTGTGGCCAATACCGACACCTCGGCCCTCGTGTCCACGTAGATATACAACGACACCGAGTCCTTCGTTGTCGATGAGTTCCATGGCTTTGTCGAGTTGAATACCGCAATCGCACCGCAGCGAACCAAAGACATCGCCCGTGAGACATTCAGAGTGGACTCGAACAAGCACGTTGTCTTCGCCCTGAACTGCGCCCTTTACGAGCGCGATGTGTTGCTGCCCATCGAGAACATTTTCGTAGACGTAACACGTGAAGTCGCCCCAGTTAGTGGGAATACGAGCTTCAGAAATGCGCTTCACCAGTTTTTCGTTCTGGCGGCGATAGCGAATGAGCTCGGCAATCGAAATCAGCAGAAGATCATGGGTCTTGCAAAACTCAACAAGATCAGGAACCCGCGCCATAGTGCCGTCATCATTCACGATTTCGCACAGAACACCTGAGGGATACATCCCTGCCATACGCGCAAGATCGACCGCTGCTTCGGTATGGCCTGCGCGCTTCAGTACGCCGCCTTCGGCGTAACGAAGAGGGAAGATATGACCTGGTCGGGCAAGATCGCCCGGACGAGTTTTGGGATCGATGAGCGCTTGAATTGTTGCCGCGCGATCGGCGGCTGAAATACCGGTTGATGTGTCGTGGCGATAGTCGACCGAGTAGGTGAATGCCGTGCGTTGCGCTTCGGTGTTGTCACGAACCATCAGCGGAACTTCAAGTTCGTCGAGACGTTCACCGGTAAGCGGCGTACAGATAACGCCTGAGGTGTGACGAACGAAAAACGCGATCTTCTCCGCAGTGGCCGATTCAGCCGCCATGATGAGATCGCCTTCATTCTCACGATCTTCATCATCGACAACAACAACGATTTCGCCACGAGCGATCGCGGCGATGGCATCGGGGATGGTCGCGAAGTGCTCGGACCAATCGGAACGTTCCTGTTTGGGCATCAGTCCTCCTCGGACCGGGTGAGTGAAGCAAGTTGCGCTTCGATAAGGCGTTCGGTGTATTTCGCCATTACATCGACTTCAAGGTTTACTGGCGAGCCAGGACCTTTCTGGCCAAGCGTCGTGACTGCAGAAGTATGGGGAATGACAGCAACGGTAAAGCCATCATCGAGTGGTTTCACGACGGTGAGAGAAATTCCGTCAACAGTGATCGAACCTTTCTCGACCACGTAACGCAGCAACGAGGCAGGCATGCGGATCTGAAGGTCAGGAACTGCGTGAACAATTTCACCCACGGCATCGACATGTCCTTGTACGAGGTGACCGCCGAGCCGGTCTTCAAGTCGCACCGGGCGCTCAAGATTTACTGGATCGCCAACTTCGAGCGCGCCGAGATTGGTGCGCAGAAACGTTTCGTCGCTGACGTCGGCTTCCCACCAACCGTGGTTGGCGTCGAAGGCCACGATGGTCAGGCAACAGCCATTCACTGCAGTCGAATCACCGATGGAAGCGCCTTCGAGCACAGTGGAGCAATCGATTCGCAGACGCGAGCCATCACGAGATGCCACGGTTCCGAGTTCTTCAATGATTCCGGTGAACATGATCAGGCCTCGATCTCCAGCCGAAGATCGTCCCCCACCCGAGCCACGTCCACAATTCGGCCCCGCCAGAGCTCGTTTATTGAGTTGGCCCCCGGACCGGCAAACAGGCCCTGGGCATTGTCGCCGCCAAAAAACGCTGGAGCCACATAGAGAACGTAGCGATCGACCAAACCAGCCTCGTGAAAGGCCTTCGCCACCATTGCTCCGCCCTCGATCATTAGTTGCAGCACCCCACGGCTACCCAGATCGTCGAGAATCACGCCTAAGTCACCCGAAAGCTCTAGGCACGGTTGCACTGCAGCACCAGCCGGGACCGAGCCCAGAACCACTCGAAGCGGCTCGGTGTCATCGGGATGACGCTCATCCTGCGGCAGTCGAACCGTAAGCGCCGGGTCATCGGCCCGGATTGTGCCAGCGCCAGCGAGCACCGCATCGCTGTCGGCGCGAAGACGGTGCGCGTCGAGCCGCGCTTCATCGCCAGTGATCCATTGCGAGGTGCCATCGGCTGCCGCTATTCGACCATCGAGCGTCGATGCCAGTTTGAGAACAACGAATGGTCGACCAGTGGAGCGGTGGCGAAGGTACGGAGCAAGTTGCTGCGAAACCAAGTCTGCGCAACAGCCAACCGAAACTTCGATGCCTGCTTCCCGCAAGAGCGCGATACCTGCTCCCGAGACCTTCGGATCAGGATCGGTGACACCAATAATTACCTTCGCAACACCCGCAGCGATGATCGCTTCCGCGCAAGGCGGCGTGCGTCCGTGGTGAGAGCAAGGTTCAAGCGTCACGTAAAGCGTTGAACCTTTCGCAGCGTCTCCTGCAGCGGCAAGGGCCACCACTTCAGCGTGAGGGCCATCGCGTCCGTCGGTTGCGCCTTCGAACCCCGGGTGCGTGGATTGACCCGCCGGAACAACGACAGCGCCGACCCAAGGACGCGGCGCGACGCGCCGTCGAACGGTTGCAGCGGCGCTCATCGCCTGGCCCATGCGGGCCTCGTCAGTAGAGATGGTCGCGATAGATCAATCGTACCGGCTGCCGCTAGAAGCAGTTCAGTCCATTACAGACGTGGCTCAACCACTACTTGTGATCAACGGAGTTCTTCACTCGCCCGCCAACAATCGAATGGCATGAGGAATGACATCGAGAATGGCTTCGAGACACTCGATCGCACCAGAAGTAGAGCCAGGAGTATTCACGACAAGGGCTTGACCACGAGTACCTGCAATAGCTCGAGAAAGTCGACCGAGAGGATTCACTGCACGCATCGCTTCGGCGAAACCCGGAGCTTCGCGATCGAGCACCATGCGGGTGCCCTCGGGTGAGAGATCGCGCGGCCCGAAACCAGTTCCACCAGTCGTCACAACAAGGCCGTTGAATCCTTCAGACATCTCAAACACTGCTTCACCAACAGTTTGGATTCCGTCGGCGACAATGCGGTGTTCGGCAATCACAAAACCTTCGGCTGTGAGACGATCAATAAGTGCCGCGCCACTTTTGTCTTCGCGCGTTCCTGCCACAACCCCATCGGAAATCGTCAGCACTTTGGCCGATAAACCTGTAGCCGGTGTGGTCATCGCAGCATGATCAGTCATTGCTTCACTACTTCCTCATCGCCAGGTACCTGAAGGCGAAGGATATACATGCCATCGGTTCCCTCATCCTGCGGAAGCAGAATCGCTCCTCGACCCAACGGCGTCCAAGTAGCAGCCTCAAGCGGACGGGCAATCAGTTCCGGATAGTTCTCCGCAACCCATTCATCGAGTCCGAGCGTTTCTGCTGACGTAATCGTGCACACGCTGTACACAACCTCACCGCCCGGTCGAACCAAATCAACTGCTTGAGCGAAAAGCCGGCGTTGGATTTCAACAAGCGTGTCGATGTCGTTTTGCGTGATGCGCCAGCGTGCGTCGGGACGACGACGAAGCGCTCCGAGGCCCGAGCATGGTGAATCGAGAAGCACTCGATCAAAACTGTTGCTTCGGAATGGAGGCGATGTTCCATCAGCCCCGACGATGTGCATATCGGTACTACTGATATCGAGTCGATCGCGATTGGTCAACAACAGCGTCAATCTCGACGGCCGCATGTCGGCGGCAACCACGATTGCCCCATCGCTCACGAGTGCCGTTGCTTTACCGCCGGGTGCCGCGCACATATCGAGAACCAAGTCGCCGGGTTCCGCGTCGACGGCGGCGGCCACAAGTTGTGACCCTTCGTCTTGGATGTATCCATCGTCTCGGGTCGTAACCGATGCTGCTTCGTTCATCGCTTCGAGCGCCGCTAATGCTCGTTCGCGCCCGAGGTCCTCGGAAAGCCGAGCGACCAACCAATCGGGCTGGGAAAGTCGAACCTCGTCGGAGGGCCAGACCACCGGCAACGATGTCGCCACCTTGCGCAAGACCGCATTACAGAGGCCACTGATCTTCTTGGGAGCGGCCTCAACCGTGGCGCTCACTGCTGCGTGCGGTGGTGTTCCCAAAAATGCCAACTGGAATGCGCCGAGTCGAAGCCATGTGCGAGCGGCGAGGTCAACACGTTCAGGGTCAGGGAGGAAACGGTCCACCAACCAATCACACGATCGCCGCATTCGTGTCGTTCCGTAGACAAGTTCGGTGACGAATCCCTTATCTCGTTGCTCGAGTCCACTCGAATCAAGAAGTGGCGAAAGCACGATGTTGGCGTACGCCCCGTCGCGCTCAATCCGAAGAAGGGCCTCGACTGCAAGTTGACGAGCGGCAACGCCCGCGACTTCTGAAGGCTTGCGAACAGGTTTCTTTTTCGCTGGCTCGGTCATTGACCCAATCGATCGGTAGAAGTTACGCGAGCGCCGTTCTTCCAAGAGTTCGCGTCTTGCCTCGCTTTGCCTTCGGTCTGCACCACAAGAAGTTCGACCGCACCTTCACCGCACGCGACCACAAGTCCATCAACCGATCCCGGTGCGCCCTGACCTGAAGCCACGGATACCTCGTGGATTTTCAGGCGTGTTCCCCGAAACGTTGTCCACGCGCCGCCAAGCCGTACGAGACGATCCACGTCGCTAGAAGCACGAGTCCAGTCGACATGCAGGTCCTCAGTCGAAATCTTCTTGGCATAGGTGATTTCACCCATTTGCGGTAGCGGAGTGGGAAGTCCTTGCTTCAGCGAATCGACCAACAGCGTTGCGCCCATCTGCACGAGGCGCTCGCGAAGCGAGGTCAGCGTGTCGTTGTTGGCGATGTGTGTTCTGGATTCTGCGTAAACATCGCCGGTATCGAGTTCGACCCCTATGTCCATCAGAGAAACACCCGTCTCTGTATCGCCAGCAAGAAGGGCTCGTTCAACCGGAGCAGCCCCGCGCCAACGCGGGAGTAGCGAAAAATGAATGTTGATCATCGGCACGTGCTCGAGAATCGTTACCGGAATGATTCGGCCGTAGGCAACCACGACGGCGAGATCCACAGTGGCGCTGAGTACATCATCGAGTTGATCGGAAACAGGTAGTCCCATTTCGATGGCAGCAGCCTTAACCGGCGAAGGAGAACTCTCACTCCCCCGGCCCCGCCGTTTATCAGCGCCGGAAATGACGATGGCGACGTCGAAACCTGCAGCCACAAGCGCCCGCAGCGGCTCGACGGCAACTTCAGGTGTTCCGAGATACGCGAGTCGTTGGGTATGGGCCGGCGGACGCGCCAGAGTCAGTTCGGTCATGAGCTACTCAGAGAATCCGCAAGCGGCCGAGGCCGACCTCGGGCTCAGGGAGTTGCCCGACCCCGCGTGCGCGCAACTCGCGCAGAGTTGATCTTGCTTCTGCAAGTTGTTCGGCTGTCAGGTGCTTCTCCATGAGAATGCCCTCGAGGTGATCGATCTCGTGTTGGAAGACTCGAGAGGCAAAATCGTCGAGCTCGAGATCGAGTTCGTTACCATCGAGGTCGTAGCCCTTCACATGGATCTCGGCGGGGCGAACGATGTCGAAATGTAAGCCCGGAATTGAGAGGCAACCTTCGGAGAATTCCGCTTCTCCGCGAGATTCCACAATGACTGGATTAATGATCACCCCAGGCTCATCGTCGTAGTCAAAGACAAAGAATCGTTTCTGCACGCCGATCTGGGGAGCCGCGAGACCGACCCCAGGGGCTTCGTACATCGTGCCGAACATGTCCTGCACGAGCTTGGCGAAAGCACCATCAACGTTTGTTACCTCGGTGGCGCGTTGCGTCAACACGGGATCACCGATGATGCGGATCAAGTGCGGAGCCATGCCTCAAGGGTAGCGTCGTGACATGTCCGGCCCATCGTCTCAGTACTTCTCCCGGACTCCAGCGGTGGATTCTGCCGAACAAGAG
>CAEUNJ010000018.1_pt1 | contig 25160 bp, 31 predicted proteins | sample 7263841 | NCBI WGS metagenome assembly CAEUNJ01 (sample SAMEA6814163, study PRJEB35770) | uncultured Microthrixaceae bacterium | biome: Freshwater; feature: Freshwater reservoir; material: water | place: Czech Republic | collected 2017-06-27 | depth 30m m
CTCGGACCGTTTCAAGTAACGCTTCGCCACTTTCCTTTGCGAAAAATGCAAAGAAGAATCCGACGACTCCGAGTGCTGCAGTGATCCAACCAATCCGATTACGAGCGGCTGGCCAGAATGCGATCACGATTGTTCCGATTGCTGCGAGAGGAACAAGTACAACTGCGGCGTGCACCAACAACGGATGTCCGGGTAGCCCAAAGATTGAATCGAAGAGTGCAAACACAGCGGTCTCCATCAGTCGCGAATCTTCAGTCTGTCAGGCGACTCGCTGCAGAACGACAAACGCCCCGGTGGGTGACCGGGGCGTTTGAACAAAACAGAGTTGAAGATCAGCGAGCTTTGAGAGCCTCGATGAGTTGCGGCAGAACCTTGTGAACGTCGCCAACGATTCCGAGATCGCTGACTGCAAAGATCGGCGCTTCGGCATCTTTATTGATTGCGATGATGTTCTTTGAGCCCTTCATGCCGACCATGTGCTGCGTCGCACCGGAAATACCAGCAGCGATGTACACCGTTGGCTTAACGACCTTGCCGGTCTGTCCGACCTGGTAGCTGTAGGGAACCCAACCAGCATCGACAATGGCGCGTGATGCACCAGGGGCGGCATTAAGAAGCTTGGCCAACTCTTCGATGAGAGCGTACTTTTCCTGCTCGCCCAAACCACGTCCGCCAGAAACGACGACGGCGGCTTCGTCGAGCGACGGGCCTTCACGCTCTTCAACGTGACGAGTGATGACCTTTGCCCCGGCGCTCTTGCCACCGTCAGGAACGACGATGGTCTCGACTGCTGCAGCACTGCCACCAGCGGACTCGGCAACAAACGATTTCGGACGCACCAGCACGAGGTGAGGGCCAGCGGCGGTGAAGGTTGTCTTCACGTCGGTGGTTCCACCAAACACAGGCTCAGTCGTGACGAGGCTTGACCCGTCGACCTCGAGGTCGGTGTTGTTCGTGATAACCGTTCGGTCGAGCTTGACCGAAAGTCGACCAGCGACGTCACGTCCGTAGTAGGACGTGGCCGCGATGATCGCGTCGGGGGCGTTGCCGCCGTCGACCAATGCAGCGATTGCACCTGAGACCGGAACACCCGCAAGTGCACCAGCAAGATCGCCAGTTGTGTAGACCTTCGACGCGCCGTACTCACCGAGTTGGCCAGCAACCGCGTCGGCGTCGCTACCGGAGTAAATCGCTTCAACCGTGTCGGCCAGTGAACGAGCCTTGGTGAGTAGTTCAAGTGTGCTGGTGGTGACTTTGCCGTCTGTTGCTTCGGCGAGCACCCAAATCTTCGAAAGAGCCATGATCAATTCCTCCTAGAGAACCTTGAGTTCGTCGAGGAAAGCGACGATCTTCTCAGCGGCGGTGCCGTCGTCTTCGAAGACTTCACCAGCCTCGCGAGCGGGGGCTTCGGCAATGGAAACGATCTGCTGGCCGGCACCGGCCCAACCGACCTGACTTGCGTCAAGACCAAGGTCGGCAACGGTGAGTGTGTCGACCGGCTTTGACTTCGCCGCCATGATGCCCTTGAAGGACGGGTAACGAGGTTCCACAACACCGGCTGTCACCGACACAACGGCGGGAAGCGGGCATTCGACATCGTCATAACCAGCTTCGGTCTGACGCTGGATCTTGATCGTGCTGCCTTCAACACTGATCGACTTGGCAAAGGTGACCGACGGAAGGTCGAGCAGACCAGCGATCTGTTCAGGAACCGTGCCGGTGTAACCGTCACTCGATTCGGTCGCTGTGAGAACAAGGTCTGCACCTTCGACACGCTGAATGGCCTTGGCGAGCACCTTGGCAGTAGCGAGAGCATCGCTACCAGCGAGTGCATCGTCGCTCACGAGAATCGCCTTGGCCGCACCCATAGCAAGTGCGGTGCGAAGACCGGATACTTCACCATTAGGAGCCATGGAGACGAGCGTGACTTCACCACCACCGGCAGTGGTCACAAGCTGCAGCGCCATCTCAACACCGTACGAATCAGATTCGTCGAGGATGAGCTTGCCATCTCGCTTCAGGGTTTTAGTAGTGGGATCCAACGCACCAGGATCAGCCGGGTCCGGGATCTGCTTGACACAAACGACAACGTTCATAGAGCGAATCCTGCCCGCAGAATGGGGTCGGGGCCAAATCACACGGCAACGTTCTCTAGGGAGATGGGCCACGACGTCACCTTCAGGCCTCCGCTACGGTCCAAGACCTTGTGAAGCTGCTCCTCATTGTCAATCCTTCGGCCTCTTCGGTCACTGCCCGGGGACGGGTAGTTATTGCCAAAGCCCTCGCTGCCGACCACGTCGTTACGGTCGCCGAGACCGCACGGCGCGGCCACGCGACTCGGCTGGCCGCAGCCGCCGCCGCCGATGGAACCGACGTCGTTGTCGTACTCGGCGGAGATGGCACATTGAACGAAGCGGCAAATGGCCTCGCCGGGACTTCCACCGCTCTCGCTGCGGTACCGGGCGGATCGACCAACGTGTTCGCTCGCACACTTGGTCTTCCCGATGATCCAATCGAGGCGACCGCCGCGCTCCTCGATGCCCTTTCCCACGGATCGATCAAGCGCATCGGTCTCGGATCCGTAAACGGCCGCTACTTCCTTTTTCATGTCGGTATTGGTTTCGATGCAGCCGTGGTTGCTGAAGTGGAGCGACGCGGATCACTGAAGCGGTGGGCAAACCACGCTCTGTTTGGCTGGGCAGCACTCGATACTTGGATTCGAAAGTACGACCGGAAGCGATCTCACTTCGCAGTACGAGTCGAAGGTCAGCCCACAGTCGACGACGCGATGTTTACGGTCTGTCTCAATACTGATCCGTACACCTTTATTGGCACTCGGCCCTTTACGGTTGCTCCCGAGGCGACGCTGGATCGACCGCTCAGCATCGTGACACTTCGCACCCTCGACGCGATTCCACTCGCAAGAATTCTTTCTTCAACGCTTGGATCCGGAAAACGTTTGCGAAATGATCGCAACGTCTCGTTTCACTCTGATGTCACTCACGTAGAAGTCGATGGATACGGACCGGTTCCACATCAGGTCGATGGCGACTACCTCGGCGATGTCGAGCACCTCGAACTTCGCTATGAACCTGACACGTTGTCGTTGGTCATTCCTCGGGCTACCCCGCGCTGAGAACTTGGCGGCAAAATCGCGGCACGTTTGTAATGATCGCGTCGACTCCAACTTCGGATAAGACACGAATGTCTTGCTCATCGTCGACAGTCCAAACATTCACCGCAACGCCAAGCGCGTGCGCCCGGTCTACAAATTTTTGATCGACCAGGCCATGCCATGGATTAATCGAGGAGTGTCCGTCTCTGGCGGCACGTTCAAGATCGGACTCGAGCGATCCCCCGTCAGCGTTAAGTAGTCCGGTGCGAAGCGTTGGGGCCAACGCTCGCACTTCATCAACGATGTCGTGATCAAACGACGTAACCAGAAATTCGCGTTCTTCACCGAAAGAAACAAGAAGCTCCACAACGCGTTCGATAAGAAGTGATCGAAGTGACGCCAACCCATCAGGTTTGATTTCCACGTTCACGCCGAGTGGCGCGCACGAACCGAGCACATCGAGAAGTCTGGGGATGAATTCGGGCAACTCGTCGAATGCCAAGTCACCGATAACGCGTCCATCGGCCAAAACGGGGTCGTGATGCACCACGACCTCCCCATCAGCACTGAGGTGGACATCGAGCTCCACCCAGTCAGCACCCTGTTCAACCGCTTCGACGAACGCTTTGACCGTGTTGCCCGGGGGAACTGCCGCTGAAGCGCCCCGATGGGCCACCACCAATGCCATTTACCCACCGTAGGCCGATCACGGCCAAGGTTTTGGTCGAACTTCACCGGTGTTCTTTCGGTGTCATTTGTCACAAAATATTCCTAGACATCAGACCCACCGCGGTATCGCGGGCTCTGACCTCAGCATTTGCAAAGAACCCCTTGCGCGTGCATGGGGCCACCGCTACGTTCTCGCCCCTCAGCCACACACGTCCGGGTCCGTTCGAATCACTTCTCGATTCACACGGTGCGGAGAGGTGGCATGAGAACACATCTCACGGATCGGCTGGAAAACCGCTTCGTGTCCCCTGATCCTGGAGGAACCGTGGCCCTGACCGCGCCCTATTCAATGACCCTGAACGCAATCACCGACGACTGGCGAGACGAATCCGCTTGTCGCGACACCGATCCTGACCTCTTCTTCCCGGTCGGTACCACCGGCCCGGCAATCGAACAGATCGAAAACGCCAAGTCGGTGTGCACCGACTGTGAAGTCCGCCAGCCCTGCCTCGACTTCGCTCTTGCCACGAACCAAGACTCTGGCATCTGGGGCGGTACCTCAGAAGAAGAGCGTCGCAAGCTGCGTCGCCAGTGGCTCGCCGCTCGTCGTAAGGCATCCTGAGCATTACACCTTGAGTCCCTGACTCACTCCCACGACCTCCCTGCCGGGAGGTCGTTGTCGTTTTCCGACCAATGCAACGGTTCAGCGACGAACAGGCACCGAGATGCGCACAACAGTGCCTGGACGGCCCGGCGTTCCTTCGCCAGCCGAGAAACCGATGGTTCCCCCCAATTCGGTTGTCACAAGCGTACGGACGATTGAGAGACCCAATCCCGTGCTGTCGTCGATGGTGAAGCCAGGAGACGTCCCAACCCCGTTGTCGGTCACGGTTACTCGCAGCCTTGTTCCGGTGTTCTCGAGTTCAACCAACACGGTCGCATCTTCGGTCGGACCCGATGGAAATGCGTGATCAACGACGTTCTGAAGAAGTTCAGTCAGCACCACGGCGAGTGGAGTTGCGACATCGGCAGGAAGAATGCCCCCATCTCCGACCACCGAGAACTGAATGGGACGCTCTGGGGAGATAAGCCCTTCTTCGACCATCCGCACGAGTGGGCGGACGATCTCGATGAAAGGAACATCGTCGCCGATTGTGAGAGAAAGCGTTTCGTGCACGAGCGCAATCGATCGAATCCGGCGCACCGACTCTTCCACTGCAGCTTTCGCCTCGGGCGAGGACAATCGTCGTCCCTGCAAACGCAGCAGCGCGGAGATCGTCTGCAAATTGTTTTTCACCCGATGATGAATTTCGCGAATGGTTGCGTCCTTGGACAACAACATGAGATCGCGACGGCGGAGTTCTGAGATGTCTCGCATGAGCACCAGCGCACCAGTTACTCGCTCTTCAGATACAAGCGGAGTGATGCGCAACAAGATCGTGACGTTTGGGCCGCGTTCTATTTCTTCCGCCGTCGGACGGGCGAGTGTGAATGCCGCGCGCACGGGCGTGTCCGGCAATCCGAGTTCGCCAAATCGTTCACCTTCTGAGTTCGCGTGGACACCAATGCGATGCAACGCAGAAATCGCATTCGGTGAAGCGAACTGGACTCGTTCGTCAGCATCGAGCACCATGACGCCATCGCCAACTCGCGGCATGACGACGCCACGTTCGTCTTCGCCAGAGAATGGAAATTCCCCCGCTGCAACCATCTCTGCGAATCGATTGAACACATCGAGATAGGTGCGTTCAAGAACTCCGTCTTGACGGGCAACGTACTGGTTCGCGTCTTTCGTCAGCACAGCAATCGTGCGCCCGCCAAACCGAACAGGAATGCAAGTTTCACGAACAGGTCCTTCAATCGGCCCTTGGGGAATCTCGCCTTCAGAAACGTTGCCAGTTTCAAAGGTTTGATCCACGAGAGGACGTTCGACCGACGTGACCACGCGACCGACCCAGTCGTTTGTAAAAAGTGTCTGACTCGTGGTCGGACGAATCTGCCCGAGAACGACCATTGAATGCTCGTCATCGGCGCTCCGATCGCGACCGAACAACATGAGGTCAGAGAAACTCAGGTCAGCGAGTAGGCCCCAGGTTCCTAGCAAACGCTGAAGATGATCTGTTTCTGCCGACGTGAGTCGCGACCGCTGCTGGGCGAGCTCCGCCAAATTTGCCATTGACGTGTGGCGTCGGGATCAGCCCGCGCCGAAACCGATCCGGCGTTCGCCGTCGGAGGATCCCAATTCGACATAGGCGATCTTCGCTGCTGGAACAGCGATGTCACGGCCATGACGATCGGTTAACCAGAGAACGCTTGTGGCATCGGCCAGTGCAGCGTCGATCGATGCACGGACTTCAGCGCGATCAACACTGGACGCCATCTCGATTTCTATTTCTTTAGGTGTCTGTTGCACACCAATTCGGACGTCCACGAAGTTCCTCCTGTACGAAACCGACCTTATGGTCGGCGCCTCATGCTAGGTCGCAAGACCGAGCTGTTATCCCAGCAACTTAAGACCGGCGTTGTAGCGCCGGGTCGGAGCGAGCTCGAGGTCAATAACCTCGGCAAGCGCACGAATGGCAAGAGCGGCCTCGCTCTCGGGATCCACGGCCACAATCGGGTTGCCATCGTCAGATCCCTGACGAAGGGCAGTCACCAACGGAACCTGGCCGACGAAGCGAACGCCAAGGCGCTCGGCCAATTCAGCACCGCCGCCCGAGCCAAATAACTCGTAGCGCTTGCCGTCATCTCCGGTAAACCACGACATGTTCTCGATGACACCCTTGACTTCGATGTTCACCTTTTCAGCCATGAACGCTGCGCGTTGCGCAACCTTCTGCGCTGCTGGCTGTGGCGTGGTGACGACGTAGAGCTCGGCACGTGGAAGGAACTGCGCGATCGACAATGCGATGTCGCCGGTGCCTGGCGGAAGATCAACAAGCAGAAAATCTGGTTCGTCCCAGAACACGTCGGTGAGGAACTGCTCGAGGGCTTTGTGCAGCATCGGTCCACGCCAGATGACGGGCTGATCTTCCTCGACAAAGAAACCCATGGAGATGCAACGAACACCATGTGCTTCTGGCGGAACAATCATTTCGTCAATGATCGTGGGCGTGTGATCGACGCCCAACATGCGCGGAATCGAGAAACCCCAAACATCGGCGTCGACAACCGCGACTTTGTGACCACGTTGGGCAAGCGCAATTGAAAGATTCGTGGTGATCGATGATTTGCCCACACCGCCTTTGCCTGAAGCAATCAGCAACACCCGCGTTGAACTCGACGCGTCAGCGAACGGAATGACACGACCTTCGGCATGACCGTGACTCTGATTCGTTCCAGCAGTCGATGCAGGATCACCGTGAAGGAGTTCGCGAATTCCGGCGCGCTCTTCGTCGGTCATGACGGTGAAATCAAGATCGACGCGATCGATTCCGTCGAGCGCAACGATCGCATTCGTGACTCGATTTTGGATTTCGTTGCGCAACGGACAGCCAGCAACCGTGAGCGCAATCTGGATAGCCACGACGGGGCCATCGATCGCAATACCGCGGACCATTCCGAGGTCAACGATGCTTCGGTGCAGTTCGGGGTCTTCAACGGGGCGAAGAACCTCGATGACATCGGCATCTGTGATGGACATTTAGGGGGTCTCGCTTCGGGTCGGGGAATTTCTCCTACGGCAATAGGTAGAATACCGAGGTGGAACAGGCGACCCTCAGTCCGACCGATTTCAGTTCGGTGGTTACGGCAATCACATCGGCCTTCGGCGACCCCACTCGCCGCGAGATCTACCTGTTCGCCCGAGCTTCTGAGGCCGGAGTCACCGCTAGCGAGGTGGCCACCCAGTTCGACCTCCACGCCAACGTCGCTCGCCATCATCTCGACAAACTCACCGGCGGCGGGTACCTCGAAGTCGCTGTTGCCCGCGGTGGCACTGGCGCCGGTCGCCCGTCCAAGCGGTACACCGCTACCACGAAGGGAGACCACCTCGACCTTCCTGTCCGACACGACGACGTACTGATCACTCTCCTAGGCCGCGCACTCGAACTACTGCCCCGCGATCAGGCCGAGGCCATGGCCGAAGAGGTCGGCATGGAATACGGTCGCCTCATGGCGCAACGTCTCGGCGAAGGCGTCGATCACAACCGTTCGATTCAATCGATCTTGCAAACCGTTGCCGACGCGCTCACTGCCCAGGGATTCGCTGCGCATGCCGAACGTCGCAATAACGAGCTCCGCATCGTGTCCGAGCACTGCCCCTTTGGCGATGCGGTCATGGCCAATCCCGTCATTTGCGCCGTCGACCGCGGAATGATGAAAGGCATGGTTGCCGAACTTCACGGTGGCGATGCCACAATCGCACTCGAATCGTCCAAACCCATGGGCGACGATGTGTGCATCACATCACTCGAAGCCTGACCATCGTGGCTCGCCACTATCTCGATCACGCGTCGACCTCACCGCTCCGAGAGAGCGCGTTCTTTGCCTTTACCGAGGCGCTGTCGATGCTGGAACACGTATCGATCAGCGATCCAGGTCGCATTCACCAAGAAGGCATGACCGCTCGGGTGCTCCTTGAGAATGCTCGCGAGCAGATCGCCGGTCTTCTTGGAGCAAAACAACGCGAAATTATTTTCACCAGTGGAGCGACCGAATCCATCGCTTCGGCAACGTGGGGCGCAGTTCGCCGCAGCGTGAGCTCAGGAACCACACCGCACATCGTCCATTCCGCTGTCGAACATTCCGCCGTTCGCCGATCAAGCGAAATGTTTGCAACAGCATTCGGCGGTTCAGTGACTGTCGTGGGGGTCGACCACACTGGTCGTGTCAACGTCGACGAATTTATTGCCGCCCTCACACCCTCGACATCACTCGCGCAGTTGCAATGGGGAAACCACGAAGTCGGCACGTTGCAACCGCTGCGGGAGATCGCCGACGCGTGCCACGAACGCGGAATCCTCCTTCACGTCGACGCAGCCCAAGCCGTAGGGCACGTCCCAGTCGTGCCAAGCGAACTCGGCATTGACCTTCTTTCATTCAGCAGTCATAAGTTTGGCGGACCCGGCGGTATCGGTGGACTTTGGATCCGCCAGGGATTGCGGCTTGAACCTCTTCTCACTGGCGGCGAACAAGAGCGCGCGCGACGAGCCGGCCTTGAGAACATGGCCGCCGCGATCGCTTTCGGTGCTGCTGCTCAAGAACTTGATTCGGCAACGCTCGCTGCAGAATCGGCGAGCGCTCGGCAATTACTTGCGACTGCCGTAGGCAATCTGACAGCAGTCGATGGCGTTTCACTTCTCGGCCCCGTCGACCCGACCCTCCGCCTACCCCATCTCGTGTGTCTCGGTGTCGCCGGCGTTGAACCTCAGGGAGTCGTACTCGGGCTCGACCGACGTGGCATTGCCCTGCACTCAGGGAGTTCATGTGCTTCTGAAGGGCTTGAACCGTCGCCAGTGCTCGAAGCTATGGGTGTCGACGCTCAGCGATCACTGCGAGTTTCGGTTGGTCACAGCACCACGATTCCTGACATCGATGCCCTCTGCCAAGAATTACCCCAGGTCCTGCGCGACCTTCGATCACTCGCCCAGTAGCGATCCCACGACACGTCAGGCGTCGCGAAAAGTAACCGCGTTTGATTGACTACGTTCTTGAGGTGACGATCTTCCTCATTCGCCATGCCCATGCCGGCAAACGTTCGGAATGGGCAACTGACGATCGCCTGCGGCCATTGTCAGATCGTGGGATCACGCAATCCCAGGCGCTCACTGCAGTCATCGGTGACATCGTTGTTGGCCGAATCATCTCGAGTCCCTTTGTGCGATGCATGCAAACTGTGCAGCCGCTTGGAACAAAATTTGACGTCGACGTCGAAACTTCGGATGCATTCGCCGAAGGCGCCGACGATGAGATCGCCTATCGCTTGCTACTCGAACTCAATGACGATGACGGAGTCGTCTGCAGCCATGGCGATGTCATCCCGCACCTTCTGCACCGGCTCGTTGCTGACGGCATGGATACCGATGGACCATTGATCGATCAAAAGGGTTCGACGTGGATCATCGAAATGCGTAACGGACGTCCATTCCACGGCCGTTACGTTCCGCCATCAAAGTGATAGGACTCAGCTAGTACGACGTGCAGCAACGTCGTCTTTGACGCCGTTCACCATCTGCGTCATGTACAACGGAATGGCATTCATATCGATTGCATCGAGATCGACTTTTGCCGCAGCCCACTCGCCGGCATTGCGTTCCAAAATTGCTCGGAACACTCGAGCGTCTGAATAGGTGGGGTCGGTAGCGATCGCATCATTGAGATACTGCCGTGCCTTTAAATCGAATTGAGCCCCTACGGAAGGTTCACTGCTCAACGCGATCGTGTGCATTACCCAACCGCGATAGGTCATCGCCTCGACGTTGGTGGGAGAAAGCTGCAATGCCTTGTCGTAGGCCTGGACTGCGTTTTCGAACTGCTTCAGCGCCTTCGCCGAATCGCCTGCCTTCAGCGATGCTTGGGCCTGACCGGTGAGTCCTTGCGCTTGCAAGATGAGGTTGGCGCTGTCTTGACGGGCTTCACCAGTAAGTCCTTGTCCAGGAGCCCGAGTTCCTGCGTTACGAAAGACCACCCAACCGGCGCCAACAGCAACGAAACCAACGACAACCAATGCGAGCGCAGTTCGCTTCCAGTCCCGTTCCGGTCGTAATGCTTTTACCGTTGCATTGCGATCTTCGACAGCACGGATCGCCGCTGCAGCGCGAGCGGTGTAGTCATCTTTCAGTTCTTCGAAATCAGCATCGTCGACATCGCCCGCTGCATGCTCGCGCTCGAGGTCTTGCAGCGAGCGAAGGAGGAAATCGCGTTCCTCTTCAAGCGCAACCAAAACATCGGGATCAAGATCTCGACGCCGTGGCGCGCTCGCAGTCGCTTTTTTCTGCGACGTGCTTTTCTGGCTCTTGGTCGCTGACGCTTCTCGTGCAGCGCGTCGAGCTGCAGTACCACCACCGGTCGGCGTTGTCACCGAGATGCTCCCTCGCCGTGCGGATCATCATCGACGTCGGCGTTGTCCCGCAGTGCAGCGTCGACAAGTTCTCGATCTTCTTCGGTCGCCCGCTCGGCCGGCATCGATGACCAGCGACGGAACACAATCACTAACGCCGCGATACCGATCGCAAACGCAACAATCGGAAGGATCCACACCAATGCATTCACGCCCGATGCCGAGGGCGTCAGCAAAATCGCTTGCCCATACTTCGCGGCATAGAACGAGCGGATTTCCTCATCAGTCTGGCCTTGTTGCACTTGTTCGGCGATCTGGCGTCGAATCTCTTGCGAAGCCGGAGCATTTGATTCGGCGACAGATTCGCCTGAACACACCGGACATTTCACTGAACGAGAGATCGTGCTCACTCTGTCTTGTGCCGAAGGCGCCGACCGCGTGCCAAACGTAGCGATCGAGAGCACGCCAACAGCAACCACGCACACGGCGATCCAGGGGCCCCAGCGGCGGAGTGGAGAACCTTTGGCGATCAAAGAACTCATTTTGTTCCCGTCCCGGCCACGGCCATCCCGCCATTATCGGCAATGACCTTGTCGAGTCCCGATGCAGTGACGCCACCAAAGAATCCGGCGACAACGAGACCACTCGGAGCCACCATGTAGGACTCAGGAACTTTCGTGACACCGTAATCAAGCGCGATCAATCCGGTATCGGTGGAAATCACGGGCCAAGTGTTGCGTTCCTTCACCCAATAAGCACGGATGGAACTCGCATCGTCAGAGAACGCGACACTCACCACTTGAACAGGATCGGACTTATGAGAATCGACAAATTGTTGGATCTGCGGATCTTCGAGTCGGCAGGGCGTACACCATGTGGCAAAGAAATTGACGAGCACCCACTCGCCGCGATGGTTGGCCATCCGAAACGTTGAGCCTTCGAGTGTCGTACCTGAAAAGTCGGGCGCTGCTTGACCAACAATGCGACTTGAGATCGGCGTGCTTGTTCCACGCGTGGCAAGAAGTGCAATCAGCCCAACCAACAAGATGCCAACAATGATTGCGGCGTTGCGAGCGAGTTTGCTGCCGCCACGTGGCGCAACCGATTCGCTCGACAACGCTGTCATGGCGTCACTCCGGTCGGTTTCTTTGGCGGTTCAACCGACAATGGCGCCGACACGGCATCGAGAGGATTCCGCCGTCGACCCGGGAATACGGCGAGAAGCGTTCCGAAGGCCATCACTCCGCCCCCGATCCAGAGCCAGATGATGAGCGGCTGCACCGTGACCCGAATCGTGACTGAACCGTTATCGCCATCTTTAATATCGATAACCGACAACGCGACGTCATCGGTGAACGTCGACCGAACCGATGGCGTACCAATTGTCTGATTGCCGTTCGCGAACTTATTGAGCGACGGTGCCCACGGACCAGTGCCATCGATACGGATCAAGACCTGGTCGACGATCTTTGCCGACTCTTGTTTTACGTTCTGGCCTTCATAAACAAGCGTGTGCCCAGCGAACTTCGCCGATTGTCCAGGAGTAAGCGTGAACTCTGCTTGACGCACATAACTCGTGCTCGCAGCAAAGGCCATAGCAATGATGATCACGCCGAGATGGACCACCATCCCGCCATTGGCTCGACCAACGAACCCACGCCAGCCCTGACGACGAGTCGCGAGGGCAATCTGACGTCCAGCCGACCCTGCAGCAAAGCCTCCGAGGCCAAAGGCCAAGACAGGAATGAACCCGCGCGCGCCAACGATGACGGCGAAGATCATGGACCCGATTCCGATCCATGCAGGCCAGATCAAGCGATGACGCAGAAGTTCAGTGCTTGCTTTACGCCATGGCAGCACCGGTGCGATTGCCATGAGGAAAAGCAACGTCAGCCCGATGGGCATGGTCATGCGATTGAAATACGGCACTCCCACCGACACTCGATCGTTGTTCAAGGCCTCGACCGCGAGCGGGAACAACGTTCCCAACAAGATCACGAATGCAAATGCTGCGAAGAGAACATTGTTCGCCAAGAATGCGCCTTCACGCGAGAAAGGTGAATCGATACGCCCGGGTGATCGAAGCCGGTCGCCTCTCCAACCGATGAGTCCCACAGTGGCGAAGACGATGAGTGCAAAGAAACCGATCAGCGCAATACCGATACTTGAGGTTGTAAATGCATGGACTGACTCGAGCACTCCAGAACGGGTAATCCATGTTCCGAGAATTGTGAGAGCAAATGTCGCGCACAAGAGTGAGATGTTCCACACCCGCAACATGCCGCGTCGCTCTTGCACCAAGACCGAATGCAAATACGCGGTGCCTGTAAGCCATGGGAGAAACGACGCGTTCTCGACGGGGTCCCAGGCCCAATAGCCGCCCCAACCCAGCACTTCATAGGACCACCACGAACCAAGAATGATGCCGACGGTAAGAAACCCCCATGCGATCAGGGTCCAACGGCGGGTTGCCAGCAACCAGCCTTCACCAACCCGACCTGTAATAAGAGCGGCGATAGCAAACGCGAACGGAACGGTGAATCCGACATAACCGAGATACAGCATCGGCGGATGAAACGCCATCAATGGATTGTTCTGCAATAACGGATTTGGCCCTGGTCCATCGAAGCCCACTGGCGGGGAGAAGCTCTTAAACGGATTCGCGGGCCCGACCATGAGCCCGAAGAAGAACGCACAAACGATGAGCATCGTGAAGAGAGCCCAGCCCACCAGCGGATCGGCCAAACGCTTGCGGAACTTCAGCACAACTGCAACGAGGTACCCACCGAGAATAAGTGCCCACAAAATGATTGATCCTTGAAGCGCTCCCCACATCGTGGCGAAGTTGTAGAGCGCCGGAGTCTTTGTCGAACCATTGTCGGCGACGTACTTCACGGTGAAATCTCGAGTAATTAACGCTCGCTCCATCGCAAAAGCTGCGATGAATCCACCGAAGAAGACCAGCGCTGCATACCAACGTGAAAGTCGAACAAGATCTGGGCGCTTACGGAGAAGCCCATAGCCAACGGTTATTACCCCGAGAACAGCAGCAGCAAGACCAAGAGTGACTCCCGCTCGACCGAGTGCGAGATTCACGAGCCGCTCCGCATTGTGGTGACCGGCATCTGACCGTTCACCTCAGCCTCGTTGAGGCGTTCCTTTTGCTTTTCTTTGTAGACCTCACTGTGCTTCACGATCATGAGGTCAGAGTCGTAGGTATCGGTGCCATCGGCATCGAAATGTCCCTCAAGCAGTACCGCCTGATTCTCTTTGAACATTTCCGGCGGATCGCCAACATGGTGAACGGTGATCGGGACACCGTTGTAGGCGATCTCGAACGTCACCCCATCGCCAGTCTGCACAACGGTGCCCGGAACAACCGTTCCCTGCAATCGGAAGCGCTTCACGCCCAAAGAATTGTGCTGAGCAACTGCTTCGTCGGCGTTTCGATAGAACGTCGTTGCGCTCCCGAGCGCTTTGACCATCACGAAACCACCGATCGCAACAACCGCGACCAAGAGCGCCATGGCAGGAAGACTCATTCTGCGCTTCCGACGCGGCGAACCTGCAGAAGTCTGACCACCTTCGGAATCGGGACCGGTTCGCGGAGTCAGCTCCATCGACGCTTCTCCGGTGGCACGCGCTTACTCAGTCGGCGACCACGCACAACGGTCACAAGCGCGTAGACGCCCATTCCGCCGAACACGACAGCCCAAGCTGCAGCCACATAAGGCCAGGTTCCAGTCGCTGCGGCAACAACGAAGGCGATCATGACGCGACCCCTTCTGCGCGTCGTTCAGCAATTGCCGTATCTAGTCCTTCGGCATCGACTTGTTCTTCGAGCCACGCGACTCGGAATCGGTGGATGACCATCCAGACAAACACCAGAGTGATCGCCACGAACCCGGTGAACAATGAAAACAGCATCAAGCCCTGAATCTCTGCACCGGCGAGGGACAGCGTTGGGGTCTGATGCAATGTGCGCCACCACTGCACTGACTGCCGCACGATGAAAACATTCGGAACCAGCAGCAAGCCCACGATGGCGGCACGTTTGGCTCGCACTTGGTAATCGGCAGCAAGGCCACGAACCGCGAGATAACCGAGCAAAAGCAACATGAGCATTGCTTCAGAAGTGAGGCGCGCATCCCACACCCAGAACACTCCCCATGTGGGTCGACCCCACAACATTCCGGTGACGAGTGTGAAGGCGGTGAACAGCGCGGCAACTTCAGCACTGGCGTAGGCGACAAGATCCCACCATTGCGACTTTCGCCAGAGGTATACCGCTGAACCAATCGCGGTCATGAAACAACCGACATAAGAAAGCGTCGCCGAGGGAACATGTACATACATAATTCGAACCGCGTCGCCTTGGTTCTCGTCGGCGGGACTGAGGATGAGTCCGAAGAGTACGAGCACTCCCAACGCAAGGAGCGTCACGATTCCGAGAATCATTGTCGTGCGCGAGCCAGTGGAGCTGGGCCCACTGTCGCTGGCCTCAAGCGGCCCGGCGGTCTCGGTGGTCACGATTCCTCCATCAAGGGGCCGAATCCGAAAATTCCGGCCACCACGTACACAGCGGCGAACACACTCATCAATCCGACCCACGGCCAGCCCTCTGACGGAGTTCCGTTGAGCGCTGCCTCGAAGGCACGAGTCGACCCGATTAACACCGGAGCGAGTACTGGCAACAGTAGGAGTGGCAAGAGAGTTTCACGAACTCGGAGACCCGCAGCCACAACGCCGAAGAGAGTACCGGCGGTCGAGATGGCCGCGGTCGCGACCACGATCGTGGAGATGAGGAGAAGCCACCCGGTGATTGAGGTGCCGTAAAGGACAGCAACCCCAACGCCAAGCAGCACTTCGAGCACAAGTAATTGAACGGCCACAGACAGGGTCTTGCCGAGAAAGATGCCCGCTGGGGCCAGCCCGGAAAGTCGAAGGGCGTCGGTCACACCATCGGCAGCCTCGACGGCAAATGACCGCTGCATCGCCAAAAGCCCACTGAACAACACCGCGATCCAATAGAGGCCGGGAGTGGCTTTTTCGAGAAGGCCGCGATCAGGGTCGAGGGCAAAGGCAAAGAGAACAAGGACCAAAAGCGCGAACGGGACGACCTGATTCAGCGCAACTCTCGATCGGATCTCAACCTTGAGGTCTTTGCGGGCAATCAGCCATGCGTCATGCAGCATGCCCATCACCACCCTTATCTGACTCGTCGAGAGCAACGCCGCCGCCAAGCGTCACGATCTCGTCGGCCAGGTCAATCGCCCGATCCAACTCGTGTGAGCTGAGAATGATCGTCGCCCCTGCAGCAGCCGCGTCACGCACGAGTTCATCGACGACGTCGCGACCTTCTTTGTCGAGACCTGCATGCGGTTCATCGAGCAGCCAAAGTTCGGGCCGACGAGCAATCAAACATGCAAGAGACGTGCGACGACGCTGACCCGTGGAAAGACGACCGACAGAAACATCGCTCAACCTTCCATCGAGGCCAAGACGAACCATCGCCGATTTAGCGTCGGCAAGGTCGGCGCCAGAGGCAAGCGTCCAAAATCGCACATTGTCGGCAACGCTGAGTTCCTCATAAAGCCCTGTGCCATGAGCAAGTAGCCCAACGCGATTGCGGACCGATTGGCGATCAACGCGAAGGTCAACACCGAGGACAACGGCCTCACCCGCGGAGATCGGAACAAGGCCAGCGAGCGCTCGTAAGAGCGTTGTCTTTCCTGCACCATTTGCTCCGCGCAAAAGAACGATTCGGCGGCGATCGACATCAAGATCGACACCGGCAAGGGCAGGGAATCGGCCAAGAAGGGCCACCGCCCCGCGGAGGTGGACCACAGGCTCTGTCCCGGACCGGGAAGTGGGGTCGTCGGGCTCCATGGGGTGCCTTGAGGGTAGTGGCCTCCCCCGCAAGGAGACCAAGCGACCACCCTCGCTAGGGTTCGCCCGTGCAGTTCTGGAGCGTCGTGGGCGCAATCGGTCGATTCATGATGAGAGCTGGCATCGTCATCCTCCTCTTCGTCGCCTACCAACTGTGGGGGACCGGCTTGGCAACCGCCCGCGCCCAAGACACCCTCACGAAAGAGTTCGATTCACAGATCGCCCAGTTCTCTGCGCCGGGGCCATCGACTCCTAGTCAGCCAATCGTGACCGCGCCCGCTGATCTTCCTATTCCACAGCCTGGCGACCCCATTGCCCGCCTCACGATAAAAAAGATCGATTCCGACTTCATCATGGTGCAGGGCGTCGATCTGAAATGGCTTCAGCAGGGACCCGGCCACTTCCCCCAAACTCCATTGCCGGGTCAACCAGGCAATGCGGCAGTCGCAGGCCACCGCACGACCTACCAAGCCCCGTTCAATCGCATTGACGAGCTTGTTCCCGGCGACACCATCACGGCCACAACGTTGCAAGGAACATTCACCTACAAGGTCGATGCCCATATCGACCCGAAAGACGGATCCACCTCGGGCCATGTCATCGTTTCGCCCAACGATCTTTCGATTCTTGATCAGACCGGCGTCAACCGGCTCACGCTGATGGCCTGCCATCCGAAATTCACAGCGGCACAGCGCATCGTTGTCACAGCAACGCTGACTTCAAACCCAGCGGCGGCTACTCCAATCCCCACTGCCGAGGGGGTGACCACCGACGCGTCGTCCGACGCTCTCGCTGGTGGGGACTCATCTGCCTGGCCCGCAGCAATCTTCTGGTCGCTACTCGCGGCAGCGGCGTGGTTCGGCACTTGGTGGCTCGCTCGCTTCTTCACGCCGACCCTGCTGCGTAAACGTGCCCAACGCGTGTCACGCTGGAAAGACTGGAAGTTCCTCACCACCTACGCGATTGGTACACCGATCGTTTTAGTGTTGATGTTCGTCGCTTTCGCAAACATCGCCCGACTACTGCCAGCCTCTTACTGATGACAAACCCTCAACGCCAGATCACACTTCTCGCTGCACTTGTCCTCATCTCGTCGATCGCGCTCGGAGCATGCTCCTCGTCATCCAAGGGTTCGTCCGCCTCCCCTTCAACAAGCACCACAACCACCGCGGCACCCGGCCCCACAACCACGACAACGCTCGAACCCGAGGCCGGGGTCGGCCGGATTTCCTTTGTCTACGGCCCGGTCGTAGGCGACTGCATCGATCTGCGCTCGGTGGCAACAGGAAAGGCCGTAACGACCCGTGCCCTTCCCACTGCTGATGCCACGATGAAGTCCGATAAGGACGTCATGCTTCGGCTCAACTGCGACCTCCCCCACCAATACGAGGTCATTGCCATACCCAATGCGGGGCTTGCACCGACGCCCACGCCAACGAACGAACAGTTCACGGTTGCCGCCAAGAGACTTTGCCCCGCAGCGTTCAAGACCTACATCGGGATCCCCTATCCGAGTTCATCGCTTGAATTCGGCTGGGTGCTGCCGACCGAAGAACAGCGGAACCGCGGAGTCCAGATCATCGGCTGCACCGCGTTCGACCCGAAGGGCAAGCTCGTCGGCTCGGTCCGCGACTCAAAGCGTTAGCGCTCGACGACAGGGGCACGCTCCGAACATCGTCGAAGAGGATCCACCACCCCGACGCGCGGTGGTTCTACTTTTTGCTGCATGGTGCTCGTGATTGCTGCTCTCCTCCTCGCAGTTCTCCTCGTCATCGCGCTTCTCGCCAATCGTCGAACCGGCGATTTCTCGGCGGCTCGAACGACCGGCCGCTCTACTGACGTTCGCCTCCCCGTCGGCGCCGACGCAGCACTGTGGTCCATCGTCGAGGTCGTTCCCGATCCTCGCAACCACCTTGCCCTCACCCGCGATCTCACTGGTGAGGTTCGTATCTCCGGAACACTTCTCGATCCCGCCGTGCGAGCCAGCACACTGGTTCCGCCTCCTCGCCCCGCTCCGGCCGGTGGCAGTTCAGTGAGAATTCTCACTGCAGCCGAGATCGAACGCGAAGACGCAGCCGCAGCTGCTGCCGCGGCACGACTCAATCGCGCTTCCTAAATTCAGCGCGGCTGTACAACTGCAGCAAGCGCAGCCCACGATTGTGGGGCTGCACCCAATCCAGTTCCATCGTTCGCGTCCCAGTACTCCGCCCACGATGAGTTCACGGCGCCGCGCGTAAGCATGTCTGCAAGTGCGATCGCGTCTTCGTTGCGACCATGACGACGCGCAGCAACCCAAAAGAGATACGTGAGTTGCGGCCATGCCGGTCCGCGCCAGTAGGTGCGCGCCGAGAACGATGGTTCGGCGCGGTGTATTCCAGCAGGACCGCACTGACCGCCGAACGAAGCATTGTTGCGAAGCTCGGAAAAAACCCTTTCAATTACTGAACTATCGCTCGCTACAAGCAGTGGAAGCAGCGCGTCGAGTGAACGGGCGCGGCCAGAGTCACCTTCGGAATCGCCAGCATCAATCCACGTTTCGAGCCTGTGGTCCCAGCGCGTTGCTAACACGTCAGCAACTGCATTCGCTTTCCCGATCAACGCACTATCGCCGGTGACGGTTGCAAGTTCGAAAGCGTTGAATGCAACCAATGCATTGAATCCACAACTGGCGACAACAAAGCCAGGGTTCGCTATCGGGGACCCGATTGCTGAATGTTCGACCGACGCAACAAGCGCTCCTTTGATCTCGCGCCAAACATCCACATTCCAACCACCGGGGCACCAGTGGTCCCAACGCGGACAATCATCGCCACCGCTTTCCCACGGATGACAAAGAGCAATAAGCCCATCAATGCGCGACCGCTTCTCAAAGAGAAAGTTGAGTCCGGAAGTCGCCGACTCAACAAGATCACCGACATCAATTCCCCGACGGAAGAGTTCGGCAATTGCATGACCGAACATCGGCGGTTGCGTGATTGAGGAATGTCCCTCGCGCTTCCAGAAGTCACTGTGATGGTTCGGTGAGTACTCGTAATCGACATGCGGAACGAAGCCTTCGGAGTTCTGGGTGCGGAACAAGTGCGCCAGTTCGCTGCGGGCTCGATCGGGCTCGCCGAGGTCCGCCCAGGTGATGGCATGAAAGCAGGAATCCCACAACCACTGAAACGGATACACCGATGCGTTCGGAACGGTGTACCCCTCGGGACGCCAATTGGCCTCGAGGACCGAGCGGGCCGCAGCACGGACCTCATCAGGATCGGCCGATAGCGTGAGACCTTGGCCGTCAATCCTGTCGGTCACCCTCGTCCCCTTTTGGTGTCAATGTCCACGTGCGCAGTGCTTTCGTTCCGGCTCCGGGGAACCGATGGTGTCTCTATCGTGGCCGACACCTGGATCGACGCGCTGCAACGAGGTGGATTCGAGATTCGCACGGTAGCGGGAGCCGGGCCAGTCGATGTCCTCATCCCCGATCTTGCAATTGGTCGCTGGCCCGATGGCGCCCCAGGCCTCCACAGTGCTGGCGGCGCGACTGATACAGAAATTGATCACCTCACGGCCGATCTTGTCGCCGCGCTGTCTGGCGCCGATCTCGTGGTTGTCGAAAACCTCGGGTCCATCCCCATGAATCTTCCCGCCTCAATCGCTGTGGCCAGAGCCCGTCAAGGCCTCCCAACGATCTGGCATCACCACGATCCGGCGTGGCAACGCGACCGCTACGCCGATGTCACTGAACTCCCTCCCCGTGAGCAGACTGAGAGCGGGCAATGGCGCCACGTCACAATCAATGAACTCACACGCCAAGAGTTCCTTGACCGAGGCTTCGCGGCGACGACCATCCGTAACGGTTTCGATGTCCACGCCACGATGGGCGACCGAATTGGTGAACGAGCACGGCACAACTTTTCCGACAATGAACTCGTGATGGTGCATCCAGTGAGGGCCATCGAAAGAAAGAACATTCCGCTCGCACTCGAAATAGCGCAGCAAATCGGTGCGACCTACTGGCTCACAGGCCCCGCAGAAGAAGGTTACGAAGCAACCCTCGATGCCTTGCTCGCTGAGGCTCGCTCGAACGGAATCAACGTCATCCACGAGCCATCTACTTCTCTCGCGGACATGTACGCCGCCAGCGACGTCGTGGTCTTCCCCTCGACATGGGAAGGCTTTGGCAATCCGCCGATCGACGCGGCAATTCACCGCCGGCCAGCGATTGTCAGCCATTACCCCGTTGCCGATGAACTTCGATCCCTCGGATTCACCTGGTTCGATCCCAACGATCTCGAGGCATTCAAAACTTGGAGTGCTCAGCCCGACCAGTCGCTCCTCGACCACAACCATGACGTCGTGGAATCGACCCTTTCGCTTGAAATCATGCAAGCGGCGCTAACCGACCTCCTCAATGAGGCAGGCTGGTTACCGTGACCGCTTCACCCGATTACTCAAATGACCCAGTGCGCGTGCGCCGAGCCAAGATCGCTCGAGCAGCGTCACTCGCACAACGAATCGGCTACTTACTGTTCGCCGTTGCCGTCGTTCTCTTTTTTATTGGGTTCTTCGCAGGATTCACGGGCAGCCTCGTCACGACGATTGTGGTCCTGATGGCGATTGGCTCCGCACTCCTAGCCCCCGCAATCGTTGCCGGATATGCAGTGAAAGCCGCCGAACGCGACGACCTGGAAAACGGCCGCTAACTGCCGATTCAGGACGGCGAAAGTCCGCGAAGACCCGCCCAAGCAAGGCCTGCAACCTGCACGGCGAGTTCGTCAGCATCGAGATCGATTTCCTTCTCGAGCCAGCGGCGACAGGTGCTTTCGCCAAGTCCGACGATCCCGTAGGCCAACAAGCGGCGACGTTCGGGTTCGAGACCTTCAGCAACGATGAACTCGGCCACGGTGTCCGCCATTTCCCGTTGCACTTTGGCGGCTTGTTCAGCAAACTCAGGGTCACGACGCACTTCGCTGTCGAACAACACAGTGAAACCATCACGATTGGTATCGACCCAAGTGAACCAAGCTGCGAATCCCGCTTCAACCTGAGCTCTTGGCCCATCGGTTTCCGATGACGCCGCAGCATCACGAACGGCGGAACGAAGTCGAACTGCAACATCGGCCAGCAATTCGAGGAATAGTTCGCGTTTCGATGTGAAGTGTTGATAGAGCACCGGCTTCGTGACGCCGGCGGCATCAGCAATGTCGTTCATCGACGCGTCGCGGTAACCCAAACGCGCAAACGTCGCCAGCGCTGTATCGAGCAGTTGCTGGCGACGTTCAGACGCAGGAAGACGAGAACTCACGATTGACCCACTGATGCTGGGTCTCAGAGTCCGGACTTCTCGAGGATGTGCACGCCACAGGCCGAACCAAGGCCGATGACATGTGCCAGGCCAACCTTGGCGCCTTCAATCTGACGAGCGCCTGCTTCACCACGAAGGTGGTAACAGATCTCCCAGATGTTGGCGATACCAGTTGCTGCGATGGGATGACCCTTCGACTCAAGACCACCCGAAACATTCACCGGGGTCTTTCCGTCACGCGTGGTTGCGCCCGACAGGAAGAAGTCAACCGCATTGCCTTCGCTGCACAGCATGAGGTTGTCGTAATGAACAAGTTCGGCTGTTGCGAAACAGTCGTGAAGTTCCACGAGGTCGAGATCGTCCGGACCAACACCAGCAAGTTCGTACGCCTGCTTGGCAGCAATACGGGTGAGCGTGTTGACGTCGGGAAGGATCTGACAGGCCTCTTGGTACGGATCGCTCGTAAGCACCGACGCCGAAACCTTCACAGCGCGCTTCTGCTGTTCTTTCGACAATGTGCGCAACTTCGCACCAGAGACAACGACCGCTGCCGCAGCACCATCGCTGTTGGCCGAGCACATTGCACGGGTGTTCGGATAGGCGATCATGGGCTCAGCCATGATCTGCTCGACCGACATGTCCTTCTGAATGGCCGCAAGCGGATTCATGGTGGAGTTGAAGTGGTTCTTGGCAGAAATACCCGCGAAGAGTTCAAAGTCAGCGCCGTCGTAAGGATGCTGATGCAGGTATTCCATGCCGACCTGAGCAAACACGCCGGGCATCATGTCCGTGCCGAGCTTGCCTTCGAAACCAGATACCGCGCCGTAACGACCGGCAGGAGTCCATTCGTCGGAAGCAGCGACGCCGAAACCAGCGCCGAGCATGCCCGCGCCTGAAAGCTTCTCGACGCCAACGGCAAGACCCATATCGCATTCGCCGGCCTTGATGGCCATGATCACAGTGCGGAGTGCGGTTGCACCGGTTGCACATGCATTTGCAACATTGAAAACGGGAATACCGGTCTGACCAATCTGCTTCTGCAGTTGCTGACCAATACCGGCCGCGGCACCCATGAGATTGCCAGCGGCGAGGACGCCCATTTCCTTGATGGTGACGCCACCGTCGGCCAACGCAGCGAGCGCAGCCTCGGAAGCAAGATCGACCACGTCCTTGTCCGGAAGCTTTCCGAACTTGGTCATGTTGATGCCGAGAATCCAGATGTCATCGTTTGCCATTGTCAGTCCCCTCAGTTCACCGGCTCGAAGCCGTAGTTGATGGCTTCGGTGCCTGCAGTGTCGGCGCCGATTGAATAGGTCGTAAGTCGAACTTTCTGTCCGAGCGCAATGTTTGCCGCTTCAGCAGGTGCGTTGATGAGCTGACCGCGCACGCTGGTGCCTCCGAGGTCAACGACCACTGGCACGTAGTTATCAGCACCGGGCATGAATGCGGTGACGATCGTGAATGAACGAATCTCCCCTTCAGTGGCGATGTCGGTCTTTTTGAACGACGTGCCACCGCACGATGCGCATGCATTGCGGCGATCAAAGAACTTTGCACCACAGTCGGTGCACTCGTTGGCGACCAGATGCGGGGAGTCTCCGAGCACCAGGTAATCGACCATTGGAATTTGTTGAGCCACTGCTCCCCCTTCACGGCGCCGGTGCGCCGTTGTATGGACTCGGGAATCGTACGGCAGCGCGGGACCTTCTCCATCACTGACCAGAGAAACTGGCATTTCGACTGCTACATTCCGCCGATGGAATCGCTGCCCGCCATCAGTCGCCGCAAGGCGCTGAGCCTTGGATTGGGCATCGTCGGAGCAATCGCCCTTGCTCCCGGAGCGCTCGCAAATGCCACCGTTACGGGCACAACCGACCCATGTCTAGGCGATGCTGCCGGTTTCACTGGCTATTGGAATGGCCCGTCGAACCCCTACAACGAACCGAATCTCGGGGGAACAGCATCACCGGGACCAAATCTCATCCTGAACCCCTCCTTCGAAGTTGGCGCGCCCGGGACAACCGCTCCGAACTGGACATTCGTTCCCCCGCCGCTGTGATCCCCGACGGAGCGTTGCGCTCGAAATGGGCACCAGAGACCGCCCTCAATTCTCCGAACGCTCGTCGTGCGATTCAAGAACTCGGGCGACATCTCACACATGCCGGTTTCATCAACCGATTCGGGCGACTGCAGATTGACGACGAACGCAATGCGGACCTCGCCGAACTCGCACTAGGCAGGTACATCGACGTCGCTATCGCTGCGGGTTTCGTCGGTGGACCTCAGTCGATTGTGGCCCTCCTTGAAACTGGCCTCGCCACGATCACCGAGGAACATCGATTCTCGCTTGCGTTCGAAGTGCTCTCTGATGGCAAGGCGATGGCTCTTCTACCGTTTCTTGATTCAGCCTCTGAAGTCCCACTCGACAGTGTCTACGCCGGGACCGATACCTGGCTGTTGCGTGACCAAGCATGGAAGTACGGGCTCCACGGCAAGCGCGCCATCGACCTTGGAACCGGAACAGGTCTCGTCGCCGCGTTCCTTACTTCGAGGTACGAAACTGTCGTCGCCACCGACATCAATCAACGAGCAACCCAGACAGCGCAACTCAGTCGAGAACTTCTTCCTGACTCTGCGAAATCTCGAATGCACGTCGTTACCAATGATGTTGCCACCGGCCTTCGACCCGGAACCTTTGACTTTGTTTGCGTGAACGCGCCGTGGGTGCCGGCTCATCGCGCCGATGGACGCATCTACTCGCAGGGCGGCGAAACCGGATTCGAACTTCCCCGCCGATTCATCCTCGAAGGCATCAAGCTTCTTGCCCCCGGCGGAATCTTCATCGCACTGTGCGCGGAACTGTTATTTACCGATGGCTCCAACCCGTTGCGCGAGTTACTCGATGATCTCGAACACAACGGTTTTGCAACGTTCATCGAACCAACCCCCGAACCGCATCCGTTTCACACCGCCGCCGACGGGACCGCAGAAACACTTCCCGGACTTGAATCAGCCTGTCACGTCACTGCCGTCGTGCAAAGGAACCCGTAACGATGCAGATCTTCATCAAGAAACCCTCAGGAGATTTGACCGTGCTCGACGTTGAGCCATCGGACACGATCGAAAACGTCAAACAGAAGGTCCAAGACAAAGAAGCAATACCGTATGGCCAACAACGGCTGTTCTTCGGCGGC